>Ga0214472_10002479_pt1 | contig 19836 bp, 17 predicted proteins | sample RVTome_6_FD_207662 | JGI IMG/M metagenome (GOLD analysis project Ga0214472, IMG submission 207662) | Soil microbial communities from uranium-contaminated site in the Upper Colorado River Basin, Wyoming, United States - RVT140D175 | ecosystem: Environmental > Terrestrial > Soil > Contaminated >...
GGGTGGGTGGCGAGGTCCTGCTTCAGCCACTCGCGCATCCTGTTCCCGGGTCCGGGGTTGGCCGGGTCCGATGGGGCGCCGCAGCCACCGCTCGCGAAGCACAGCTCGGAGGAGAGTGCGATGAAGTGCCAGCACACTCCCAGACCGGGCGTGCATCCGCGCGGCACGTCGAAGCTGTAGTAACCGAGTCCGTCGGGTCCCCTCACCCGGTCTCCGAAGTACCGGAAGTACCCACTCGGAGTGAAGCTCGGATCCTGGGCGTACTCGTGGTTCCCGGGAACGGGATTCGTGTTCGCCAGGTACCGGCCCCACGTTGGATCGTAGTACGACGTGTATGCGGCATAGCTCCCCGTGTTGTATTGGTTGTCACCGAGGGCCAGCACGAGCGCGAGCCCGGCGAGCAGGTCGGCCGTGTCGTCGTACTGGCAGTTGCCAGGCTTGGTCACGGGGTAGGGGTCGCTCGCGCAGGCGATGTCACCGGCGGCCCCGATGACGTAGGACGTGCCGGCGGACGCTCGGGAGGGACCGGATCCGCCGATCGGTTCGGCCGGCGCCGTCGACGCGGATGAGCCGAGCAGGAGGATCCCGAGCACGAACGCGAGCTTCTTCATCTGGGCTCCGTCGGTCGTGGACCCATCGAGGATACGCGACCTCCGGCCCGTGCTAGGCCGGAGGTCGCGCCCCTCATCTCAGCGGAAGCTGAACGAGAACCCCGGTGGGCGAGGGTGGCACAGCTGCACAAGGCGGTCGCGCAGGGCGCGGCGCTCGTCGCGGTAGGCGGGGTCGTTCGCGCTGTTCGTCAGCTGGTTGGGATCGCGGACCAGGTCGTACAGCTCCTCCTCGCCGGTGGTGTAATCGACGTACACGTACCGGCTCGAGTGCACGCCGCAGTACGTCGGCACCCCTCCGGGATCCATCTTCAGGTGCTCGAGCAAGAAGTCGGATCTCCAGGATGCGGTGGGCGACGCGATCAACGACAGCAGGCTCCGACCCTCCATGCCGGGAGCGGCGATTCCTGCCAGCTGGGCGAACGTTGGGGCCAGGTCGACGTTCAGCACGAGGTGCTCATCGCGGCGGGGTGCCGCGAGGAGGGAGTCTGCACGCACCACGAACGGGACGCGAACGCTCTCCTCGTAGGGAACGACCTTCTTGTTCCAACGGTGTTCGCCCCAGAGCATCCCGTTGTCCGACATGAAGACGATCATCGTGTTCGATAGCCGGCCCGTCTCAGCGAGCGCGTCGATGATGTCCGAAACGGCTCGGTCCACCGCCAGGAGCGACCGATACTGGTCCAGTCGGAACTGGTCGATCTTTGCCGACATCGCTCCGCTCAGGGGCTCCTCGGCCTGGATGTACTCGGGCTTGTCAGACACATCGGCCTCGTCGTAGCCGGCTGGCCTCCAGGGCTCGAGGGTGGAGAACTTTGCCTCGTCCTCGGGTGCCGGCGTGGCCGGCTCGTGTGGTGCATGAGGCGCGAAGTACAGGAACAGCGAACGGCCGGGGTCGGTGCTCCGGATGAAACCGGTCGCCCGCTGGGCCAGCACGTCGGTCCCGTAGTCGGCGGGGTTCGACCCGAACCTGCTCAGGGCCCCATCGGAGTTCGCAGAGTACCTGTAGAAGCCTCCCTGGTCCCAGGTCGCGAACCACCGATCCCAGCCCGGCGGGACGTAGGACGTCCGATATCCGTTCAGGTACTTGCCGAACATCGCCGTGCGGTATCCGGTTCCGTGGAGCGCTGTGGCAATCGTCCAGCGGTCGTGGAAGGCGGGGAACCCTCCATACGGCTGGCCGGGCTTGTTCGTGTAGACGAGGGTCGAGTGCGAGTATCGTCCCGTCAGGATGGTCGTTCGGCTGGGACAGCACAACGGGTTCGACACGTACCCGTTCGAGAACTCGATGCCCTTGGCCACGAGCTCGGACTGGACGGTCGGCATGGCCCACAACGTGTCGTACCGCTGATCGTCCGTCAGGATCAGCACGATGTCCGGCTGAGTCGCGCTCGCGGCTGCAGCCGCCCCGACCGATTGCGGCTTCGCGGTCGGTGCCGCAGCCACCAGGGTGGCGATCGCGACGACGAGAACCATTCCAATCACGAGCGCACGCCTCGCGGATCCCCTGCGGGCCAACGGATCGCGAGTGGTCGCGCCCTCGTGCCGATCCGGCCGCGCAGCGAGCATCCGGATCGTGGTGGGGGTCAGGATGAGCCTCATTTCGATCACCTCCGTCCTCTCGTGGCCCTCGATGGGCCCTGGAGGCGACGCTAGGGACGGAGGTGTTCCGGGAAATCCGCGTGACTACGCGCGTTGAGGCACGCGACTACCTACGATTGATCGCCCGGCTACCTAGGTATGAGGCGATTGCTCGATGGCGTCGATGTAGAGCGCGAGCTCCGTGCGTGAACGGACGCCCAGCTTCGCATATGCCCGCGAGAGGTGGCCCTCGACGGTCCGAACACTCATGAACAGGGCGTTGGCGATCTCGCGGTTGGTCCTGCCGGCGGCCGCGAGCTTGGCGACGCGAGCCTCGGCCTCCGTCAGCCGGCCGCCAGCCGCCCGCCTCCCGCCGATCCGAGCGAGCTCTGCCCTGGCTTTGTTGGCCCAGAGCGGCGCGCCGAGCCGCTCGAAGTTGCCCAGGGCCTCCTCGAGCGCCTCCCGAGCGGGACGCTTCTGCTTGGCTCGACGCCGAATCGTGCCTAGGACGAGCATCGTTCGTCCGAGCTCGAAGGGCATGGGCAGGCGCTCGTGTTCCTTCAGCGCCCGATCGATGGAAGCGAAGGCGGAATGGAAATCGCCATCGGCCGCGGCGAGAAGACCGCGGTAGCGGGCTGCGACCGCGAGTGCCCACGGCCGGTCGAGGGTCTGGCCTCGTTCCTGGAGCCAGTCGAGGACTTCGCGGGCCTCGACGTGCCGGCCGAGCTCGATCAGCGCCTCGGCGTAGTCGGCGACGAACGTGAACATGGCCGGCTCGCCGATTCCAGAAGCCTGGTGTAGCTCCCATGCTCTTGCCAGGTACCGACTCGCAGCTGTCGCTTCGCCGAGCGACAGCTCCAGGAACCCCAGGGCGGAGAGGGCGAGGAGTTCACCGCGGAGCGAATCGCCTCCGCGAGCGGCATTCAGAGCCTCCTCCGCATCCGCTCTGGCAGAACCGACGTCGCCAACGCATACCTCGAGTAAGGATTTCGCTCCCAACCAATTGCCAGGCTTCGGTGCGAATGTCATCCCTCTTTCATAATGAACGCGGGACACTTCCCAGTTCCCGGCGCGCAGCTCAACCCGCCCCAGCATCCTATGGATCGCCATTGCAGCGTCCTCGTCTCCGCGGTCGGTTGCCTCGTCGAGGAGGGAGACATAGAGGTCCCGAGCCTTATCGAGCTCGCCGGCATCGGTCCATCGGCCCGCGAGCACGATGCTCGGTCGGCCATAGACGAAATACGGCTCGATGTATTCCTCGAGTTCTAAGGCCCGATTCATGAGGTCACTGGGGATGTCCTTGCCAAGCATCTCTCGCGTTGCCACCAAGGTTGTCAGCGCATCGGCAAGCGCATTTGAGCTGTCGCTCTCCTCAGCGAACCGGCGCGCCTCTTCGGCGTGGCGCTCGGCATCAGTCAGGTCTCCCATCCACCCGACGGCCCATGAGCGCCACATGTGGATCGAGCTGACCGAAGCCGGCGGGATGCCTTCCTCGTGCAACGCCCGTGCGAGCACCTCGGCCGCTTCGCGGGGCTTGTCGAGGAGGAACAGTGCGCGGCCAAGGCCCGACAACGCCGCGGCCCGCTCGGGGCCCGACGGGGCGGTTGACACGACGGAATGGAGTAAGCCCGCCACCTGCTCGTTGTCACCGGCCAGGAGTCGGTAGTGCGCACTGGCCATGCGCCGGCGACGGGCGTCTGCACCCCATCCAGACGGCGTGAGGCGCTCGGCCATCTCACAGAGCTCGAAGGCGGCGATGGGCGACCCTCGACCCACCGCGGCGCGTGCAGCGTCCTCGAGGACGGCGGCTACTGCGTCGTCCGGGCCATCGGACGCCAGGCCGAGATGCCGGGCCCGTTCCTCAGGATCTTCGACGACTTGCGCGAGCCGTCGGTGAACTCGGTGCCGATGGTCGCGGGACGCATCGGCGTAGATCGCCGAGCTGTACAGCGGGTGCGTGAATCTCACCTCGTCGCCATCGATCTCAACGATGCCTGCATCCACCGCCTTCGTCAGATGCCCCGCCACATTCGTAGAGCTCACCACCGCCTCAAGCAGGCCTATCGTTGGAAGCGAACTGGCGGACGCGTACAGGAACAGCTCGCGGTTGGCGGAAGGCAGTGCTCTCAACCGGTCCCGGAGCAGGTCGTCTCGGAGCGTCCTCGGGACGGGGAGGGCCGCCCCCGTGGGGCGACGCTCCCCGCGTAGCTCGGCTCGGGCAATCTCGATGGCGAAGAAAGGGTTGCCGCCCGATATCTCGTGCAGTCGCTTGAGCGTCGGTCGGGGAAGGCTGGCGCCCAGGCGGGCGTGCAACAACGCTCCGAGGTCATCGACGGAGAGTGGCTCCAGGCGGATCTGGTCGATGCGCTCCTCGGGAAACGCTCGAGCCATTCCGAACGGTAGCGCCGCTCCGGTTTCGCGCTGCGCGAGCAGGAGTCCAATGGGTTCGTTCTCCAGCCGGCGGACCGCGAACCCCAGAGCGGATGCGGTCGAGGGATCGAGCCACTGCACATCGTCGAGTGCGATGAGCACGGGGCCCGCAGCTCCTGCTTCGCGGAGGGTCGTTAGCACAGCTGCGGAGATCGCGCGAATGTCCGACGGGCCGTTCTTCGCCTCCGTCTTGAGCAGGGCAACCTCGAGTGCGCTCCGCTGCGGATCGGGGAGGGCCTGGAACAGGTCGGCCAATCCTTCGAGCAGGTCGGCCAGGCCGGCGTAGGAGAGCTTGGCTTCGGACTCGGCGGGCCGGGTGGAAAGCACCCGCCAACCTCGCTCCGCTGCGACTGCCGCGCCCCTTTTCCACAAGGTGGTCTTCCCGATCCCGGACTCACCCTCGAGCAGGAGGACGGCCGGACCGTCGGCGACATCGTCGATGAAGGCGTCGAGCCGGGATAGTTCGTTCTCCCTCCCGACGACGCGGTCGGCGCCCGAGGACGAGACAGAAGCCATCGCAGGACCTGCCTCATGCTGGCCTCGGGCTCTCCCGCGGTCAACCCGCCCCTATCCGGCGCATCGCCCGAGTGTTACAACCGGCGCATGGGAGCCGATCCCAGGGTAGGCACCGAGCTTGCCGGCCACCAGATCCTGTCGGTCATCGGCCGCGGGGGGATGGCCGTCGTCTACCTGGCCGAGCATCTCCGCCTGGGCCGCAGGGTGGCCCTGAAGGTGGTGGACCCCGACATGGCCGAGGACGTTGCCTTCCGGGAGCGGTTCATCCGGGAGTCCCGGATCGTCGCGGGGCTGGACCATCCCAACGTGGTCACCCTCTTCGACGCCGGGGAGGCCGACGGGGTGCTGTACCTGTCCATGCGGTACGTCGAGGGAACGGACCTGGAGCGCATCCTTCGATCTGAGACCCGCCTGGAGCCCTCGCGAACCCTGTCCATCGTCTCCCAGTGCGCGGCGGCATTGGACGCCGCCCACGCCCAGGGGCTAGTCCATCGGGACGTGAAGCCGGCCGACATCCTCCTCGAATCCCAGTCAGATGGCGGCAACAGGGTGTTCCTTTCCGATTTCGGCCTCAGCAAGCAGTTGGCCGCAAGTACCCGGCTGACCCGAACCGGTTCCCTGATGGGGACGGTTGACTACGTCGCTCCGGAGCAGATCCGCGGTGAAGACGTGGATGGGCGAGCAGACGTCTATTCACTCGGCTGCGTGCTGTACCGGTGCCTGACCGGCGAGGTCCCGTTTCCCCGGACTTCTGAGATTACGACGATCTACGCGCATCTCAACGATCCGGTGCCGCGGCCGACTGAGCACCGTGACGACCTTCCTCTCAGGGTGGATGAGGTGATCGAGCGGGCCCTGGCCAAGTCGCCGGACGAACGCTTTCCGACGTGCGGGGCGCTCGCTGATGGGTTGGCCGAGACGGCGGAAGTCCCGGCCGAGGAATCCCCGGTCGGGCCGGAACCTCCGGGCATCGACGAGCCGACTTCGGGCGCGTTTCCGCGGAAGGCGGCAACGATCGTTGCCGTCGTCGCCGTCGCGATGATCGCCTTTGCCGGAGGACTGCTGGCCCGGGCGTGGAGGGGATCCGAGCCGGGCACATCGCCATCCCCACAGGGGGTGGCACCGGTGGTCGGCCGAACCGGTCCGTTCGTGATCGCTGCGGCCGGTGAGATCGCGTGTCCCGCACCGCCGCTCTCGGACGCGAATCCCGACGCCTGCCAGTACGACGACACCGCCGATCTCATCCACCCCGGCGAACTGGCTGCCGTGCTCGCACTCGGGGACAACCAGTACGACAACGGCGACTACGAGGACTACCTGGCCTACTACGACGCCGAGTGGGGGCGGGCCAAGTCCATCACCAAACCGGTTCCGGGTAATCACGAGTACGCGGTCCCGTCCCCCGCGACGCCGGACGGATACTTTCGGTACTTCGGAGACTCGGTGCGGGGACCGGACGGGCAGGGCTACTACAGCTTCGATCTCGGTGCCTGCCCGGATAAGCCCTGCTGGCATCTGATCGCGCTCAACTCGCAGCTGTGTGTCGGATCAGGAGGGTGCGGGCCCGCCCCGAGAGGCAGCGAGCCGAGCGCGGGCAATCGGATGTACCGATGGCTGAAACACGACCTGGCCACGCATCCGAACACGGAGTACCCGTGCACCCTGGCCTACTGGCATCACCCGCTCTTCTCGTTCTCGACGGGAAGCGGCGCGACTCCGGAGGTCCGGCCGCTCTGGGACCTGCTGTATCCGGCTCATGTTGACGTGGTCCTGAACGGTCACTCGCACAACTACCAGCGGTGGAAGCCCCAGGAGCCCGCGCAGAACGTCGATCGCGAGCGAGGCATCCGACAGTTCGTAGTAGGGACGGGTGGCTCCTTCAAGAACTCGCTCCAGCTCGGGACCTGGCCTTCGAACCTCGTCGCGGCACAGGACTCGGCCTTCGGGATCCTGAAGATCAGCCTCGGCCGGTCGTCGTATGAATGGACGTGGGTCTCGGCCGCCGGCCAACCCGACTACGAGGACTCGAGCACTCGCCCAGCGCGCTGCGGCTGAGTCGCGGGCCGCCCCACGAACCCGTCGTAGTGGCGCGGGCCCCTATCGCCGTACCAACATGAGGTGTTAGAACGGCGCCATGCGAGCCGATCCCCGGGTCGGAACCGAGCTTGCAGGCCACCGGATTCTCGCAGTCATCGGCAGAGGCGGGATGGCCGTCGTGTACCTGGCCGAGCACCTTCGGCTCGGCCGGAGAGTGGCCCTGAAGGTGTTGGACCCGGAGATGGGCGAGGACGAGGCCTTCCGGGAGCGGTTCATCCGGGAGTCCCGGATCGCAGCGGGTCTCGATCATCCGAACGTCGTTACCGTCTACGACGCCGGCGAAGCGGACGGGGCCCTGTACCTGTCCATGCGGTACGTGGACGGGACCGATCTGGAGCGGCTGCTCCGTGGAGTGACCAAGCTGGAGCCTACCAGGGCCGTGTCCATCGTCTCTCAGTGCGCGGCCGCCCTGGACGCCGCCCACGCCGAGGGCCTGGTCCATCGCGACGTGAAGCCAGCGAACATCCTGCTCTCCTCGGAGGGGAGGATGCCCGGCGATCGGGTGTACCTCTCGGACTTCGGGGTGACGAAACGCCTGCATTCGGGGGCGGGGCTCACCCGGACGGGCCAGTTCGTGGGCACCGTGGACTACGTGGCTCCCGAGCAGATCCGAGGCGAGGACGTGGACGGCCGGGCGGACGTTTACTCGCTCGGGTGCGTCCTGTTCCGGTGCCTGACTGGCGGCGTGCCGTTCCCGCGTGCCACCGAGGTGGGGACGATCTATGCGCACCTGGAGGATTCGCCACCGTCGATGAGTGAACTCGCGCCCGCACTGGCTGAGGTGGGCGACGTGGTCGCACGGGCGATGGCCAAGTCGAGGGACGATCGCTTCGCGACCTGCCACGAGCTCGCGGTCGCGGCCGGACGCGCGACCGGCGCTCCCGCTCCGGCGCCACCGCCCGCCCACGCTCCTGAAGGTGGGCAGCCGAGACCGCGATCGCGTGCAGGAAAGGCCCGCCGACGTCGCGTCGTGATGGTCTCGAGCGCCGTCGTCGCCGGCGTCGCCGTGCTGACGGTGGCGGCCCTGCTCCTGCCGTCGCGCCGACCAGGGGATGGCGGAACCACCCCCGGCCAACAGGGGTCCCCATCGGGGCTCGTTGCACCCCCGAAGCTATCGTGGATTCCCGTCCCGGACGTCCGCAACGTCCTGGGCGGTCCCCTGAACCAAGCGCTCTCGGCGGCGACCAAGGTGGATGGAACGCTCGTGGCCGTTGGTCACGACGAATCGGGAGGCACCCACGACGCGGCCGTGTGGACCTCGTCGAACGCGACCCGATGGGAACCGGTCCGGGGCGATGCCTTCGTGAACAGCGGCGAGGAGCGGATGGATGGGGTCGCCGTGCTGGATGGTCTTGTCGTTGCGGTCGGCGCAGAAGTCGCGGGCGGAGACACCGACGCAGCCGCGTGGACGTCCTCGGACGATGGCTCGACGTGGCAGCGGGTCGACTCCCCAACGAGCGGGCTGCATGACCTCGGCAACCAACTGATGCACCGTGTCGTTCGAGGGCCCGAGGGCCTGCTGGCCGTGGGCCACGTGGTCACCGGCGAGAGCATCGACGCGCGCGTGTGGGAGTCCGGCAATGGGGTGGTCTGGACCACTCTTGGGACTTCCTCCTTCGGCGGCCCCGGCCACGAGGAGATGTTCGACGCCGCAGCACTGGGAGCCGAGGTGTTCTCGGTGGGTTTCATCACCACCGACGCGGGCGATCGCGATGCGGCCGTGTGGGTGGAGTCCGGGGGCGGGTGGTCCAGGCTCGACCAGGACTCGCTCGGCGGCCCGGGGAACCAGCAGATCAACGCGGTGCTGCCCGCTGGGCCGGGCCTTGTGGCGGTGGGAACCGACGGTGCAGGCGGCGATCTGGACGCGGCGGTGTGGACCTCGACCGACGGCCGGACATGGACCCGGGTTCCTCACGTGGAGGCCACGTTCGGCGGACGCCGCACGCAATGGATGACCGCGCTAACCGTCTTCGATTCCACGATCGTCGCTGCCGGCTACTCGGAGACCGCCGCCGGCGACTCCAACGGCGCCATCTGGCTCTCGACGGACGGGACGAACTGGACGAGGCAAGGTCCCGTCGCGTCGTCGCCCTTAGGGGGCCAGGGACGGCAGCGGATCAACGGCCTCGTCGTGCTGGGGCAGAAACTCATTGCCGTCGGCTCCGAGACCAGGGCGTTGGACGACCAGGGGGCCGTGTGGATCGCCAAGGTGAAGGAGGCGTAGTCGGGAGCATCGCCGTGGCGGGAACGGCGTCGGTCAGGCGAAGCCGATCTTCGTCACGAATGCGTCGCGATCGCCCCTGTTGACCTCCCCCGGGAACGCTCCGTGGGTCTCCCCGGCCACGTAGGCACCCTCGGCGTTCGCGGTGAGCGCCGAACCAGCGTCGAAATCGTTGGTCCCGAATTGGGTCGTCCACAGCTGCGCGCCACGTGCGTTGTATTTCGCGAGGAACGCGTCGGTCTCGCCGACCGAGGTATGGTCGGGCAACGCCCCGTCGGTGGAGCCGGCGAAGAAGATCCCGGCGGCCGTCGCGCTCACGCCATTGACGTCGTCGATCGCCGGCGAGCCGAACTGTCGCGTCCACACCTCGTCGCCGTGGTGGTCGAGCCGCCGGACGAACCCGTCGATCCCTCCCTGCGTCACCTGCTCGGGGAACGACCCGTCCGTTGACCCCCCCACATAGATCGCCGACCGCCCTGCGGCCATGGCCGAGATCTCGTCCGTGCCGGTTGTGCCGAACTCCGACGACCACCATGTGGACCCGTTCGACCGGTACGCCTGTACGAACCCGTCGAATCCTCCGCTACTCGTGGACTCGAACGCGCCGTCGGTCGAGCCGGCGACGTACACGCCGAGGAAGTCCACGGCGACGGCGCGGACGTCGTCGGTGAGCGCGGTCCCCAACTGCTTCGTCCACAGCTCGGCGCCCGCGTGGCTGTACTTGCGAACGAACCCATCCACGCCTCCCCGACGGGTTTGGCCGAGCCTGCCGTCGGTGGTGCCGGCGACGTACACACCTCCCCCGTTCACGGCCAGCGCAAGAGCCCGGTCGTCTCCGGTCGAGCCGAACTCGCGTGTCCACAGCACGTTGCCCCCGAGGCTGTATGCCCGGACGAACGCGTCGAAGCCTGCCCGGTGCTTCTGTCCATGGAGAGCTCGATCGGTCGAGCCGGCCACGAAGATGGTGCTCGCGGTCGCGGCGACGGCAGACGCCTGGTCGATCCCCGACGTGCCGAACTCGTCGGTCCACAGCTCGCCGCCTTTCGAGCCGTACGCCCGGACGAAGGCGTCGGTCCGAGCTCGGAAATCCTGGCCGGGGAGCGCCAGATTGGTCGACCCAACGACGAACACGCGATCGGCTGCCTGGGCCAGTCCCAGGGCCAGGTCGTAGCGGAGGGTCCCGAACTCCTGGGTCCATGCGGGCTTGGGGGCCGGCGTCACCGATCCGCACCCCACGTGGGCCACCAGGCAGTCCGCCACGAGCTGGTCCAGCCTTGGCTGCTGCCACGTGTTCCAGAAATCGGCGTGCAGCGTGTAGTAGGGGCCGCTCGAGAGCGTGAGACGGACGGTCCCGTCCGGGTTCAGCGGGTTCATCACCCCGAAGTGGATCCGCTGGCTGACCCTGGGCAGGACGTGGTTGAAGCCCGGCGGACAGCTCCCGGCGACCGGGTAGGCGACGTCGGAAGGTTCGAGCCCAACCCCGTTCCAGCAGTTCGGCATGTCGACGATGCCGACGACTCCATCGACGAACCGGTATTGCGCCCACGGTCGGCAGTCGTACGGTGCGTCCATCCTCGGTGTCTTCACCGAGACGTTCGCTCCGCAGTTCCAGGACACGTGCGGGTTGTCCGCGGCTGACAGGGCATCCATGTTGCCACCGATGTACTTCAGGCCCTGGGGGATGGTCTCGACCGCGACGTCCCTCACCCCCAGGTAGTAGATGCGCATCACCCGCGGCTTGACGGTCTCGCCGCCGAGGGAGGCCCTGGGAGACCAGTATCCAGCAGTATCGCTGGGGATCCGGCAGTTCGAATCCCCTGCGAGCATCGATGCCTGCGTCGAGTTGGCGTTCGTCGTCTCGTTGCCGAAGAAGTCGTGCATGTGCGCGGTGCCGGGCTGGCCCGGGAAGAGGATCGGATCGTCCATGGCCGCATGTGAGAAGGGGCACCGAACCCAGAACTGTCCCGCGCCCTCTTGGGCCCCGGCGCGTGACGGGACGAGTCCCGCGAACAGCACGAGCATCGCGATCGCGGCAACGCGACCGGAACCGGGTCCGATCGACTTCCTTCGCACGGCACCCCCTCGGGGCAGGTCCATTCGATCACGCCCCGGCGGACCCTGGACCATGGACCCGGCCAGCATAGAGAAGGTTCCCGTGGTGACAAGCATCCCTGCCGAGTCTAGGTACGATCGCCCAGTGACGCGAGCGATCAGAGCGACGCTGGGGCTCATGGCATGCACCGCGCTCCTTGCCCCGCGGGCAGATGCCCTGGGCACCGGTGGGCAGCGTGCCGCGCAACTCGTCGACCCGTCTTCGCTACAGCCTCCGATCGTGTGGAAGAAGATCCCGTTCGGCGCAAAGCGCAAGCAGCAGATGGCGGCCTACTCGCAACGGCACTACGGCGAGCGGACCTGGGAACTAACGGACCCGAAGGTCGTGGTGGAGCACTACACGGACGGTCCGTCGTTCTCCAGTGCTTGGAACACCTTCGCGGCGAACAGCCTCCATCTGGGGGAGATGCCCGGCGTCTGCACGCATTTCATCGTCGACACGGACGGCACCATCTACCAGCTGGTCAACTTGGCGATCCGATGCCGGCACGCCATCGGGATGAACTGGACGGCCATCGGCATCGAGATGGTGGGGACGAGCGAGGAACAGATCCTGCAGCGCGGGCCCCAGCTCCGCGCCGCGCTGGAGTTGACTCTGTGGCTGCTGGCGAGATTCGGCATCGAGGTCCGCAACGTGATCGGGCATGCGGAGACCCTCATGAGTCCGTACCACCACGAGCTGTATCCGTCCTGGCGCTGCCTGACCCACAGCGACTGGCAGCACGGCTATATGCGGATCTTCCGACGCAAGCTGAAACGGATGGCCACCCGGGCCGGGGTGCCGATCGGGCCGCGGCCGCAGTGGGTCGATCCCAACTGCTGAGACCTACGGAGCCCCCGGGACACATGTGCGCGCCCCGGGGGCTCACCCTTACGAGACTTGCCGTCAGGCCGTGGTGCCGGTCTGCTTGGCGGTCTGCTCCATCTTGTCGCCGGCCTGCTCGACGCGCTCACCCGTCTTCTGGATCTTGCGGCCGGTGTGCTCGACCACGTCGCCCACCTTGTAGGCGGCGTCGCTGGCCTTCTCGGTTCCGCGCGCGGCCATCTGGTCCATCTGGCCGCGCATCTCGTTCACCCATCCCTTGACCCGCTGGAACGTGCCCGTCCTGGTGCCGACGGCGTAGATCGCCCCGGCCGCCACGAGCAACCGGAACAGGCGGAACCGGCGCTTCTTGGGGTCCTCCACGGCGAACTCGGCCCTCTCCAGCAGGTCCAGTACGCGCTGACGCTCGGATCGGGTCTCCTCGAGCTCATCGCGAAGCACCCGATTCTCCGCCTTCAGCTGTTCGTTCTGGGTCTCTGCCCGATCGGCCTTCATCTCCATCATGCGCTGTCGTGCCCCGGTGCGCATGCGTTCCATCCGGCCGGTGATGTCCATGACCATGATTGCCTCCTCAACGAGACGTCCCGTCAGTAGCCTACGTACCCAATTGAGCGTCCTTCTACCCTCCACCGGACATCCCATTAGGTCAATCCCTCCTGGCGAAGCCATGAGGCGGAATGAGGTGCCAAGTCCATGTTTCCGCAGGCTGGGGCGCGGGTGCATGACGCGGTGATACGCCAAGGCAGGAAACGAGATGCCAGATCAGAATGACAAGAACGGCCAACCCGCATTCGATCGGTTCGCCACGCTGGCTGCCAGATGGATGGGTCAGGACGTCACATCTGCGATCGAGAACTCAGTCGGGGAGCAGCGGAACCGACGGGCCCTGATCTCGGCCGAGGAGCACGGCCCTGGTCACGGCGGCCGATCCGAACCGGTCCCGCACCTTATCGAGTGTGGCATCGATGGGATGAGCGAGCGGACGATCGAACGGCAGCGCGAGTTGGATGGCGCGGTCGTCATCGAGGTTGCTGAGGGTCACGCCGATGAGGGTGATGCCCTGACGCCGGATCATCGGCATGGACGCCGCGAGCAGCCCCCTCGCTGTGGCGAGGATCGTCTGGGTGTGCGCGGTCGCCTCCGACAGCGTGTGGGACCGCGTCGCGCGGGAGAAGTCGTCGAACCGCAGCCGAAGCACCACGGTGCGGCAGACTCGGTGAGCCGCACGAAGCCTGCGCGTCAATCGGTCGACCAGTGCGACGAGGTCGGCGTCGAGGGTTTCGGGTGATCGTGGTCTTCGGCCGAGCGCGCGCTGCGTCCCCATCGAGTGGCGACGGCGGCCCACCTGGACCGGCCGGGGATCGCGGTTATGGGCGAGGGCGTGGATATGACGCCCTGCTGCCCGGCCGAGCATCCGAACCAGCGTGGTCTCGCCAAGTTGTGCAACCTCCCCGACGGTCGTGATGAACCGGTCACGGAGCTTGGTTGCGGTGACCGGCCCGACGCCCCACAGCCGTTCGACCGGGAGCGGGTGCAGGAACTCCAGCTCGCCGTCGGTCGGCACCACCAACAGGCCGTCGGGCTTGGCCACCCCGCTGGCCACCTTGGCGAGGAACTTCGTCCTGGCAACCCCCACGGTGACGGGCAGACCGACCTTCTCGAGGACGTCCCGGCGCAATCGCACGGCGATCTCCGTGGGCGTGCCCGAGATCAGTCTCAATCCACCAACGTCGAGGAACGCCTCGTCGATCGACAGCCCCTCGACGAAAGGCGTCGTATCGTTGAACACCTCGAACAGCGCCTTGCTCGCCTGGCTGTAGGCATCCATGCGGGGGCGGACGACGACCGCGTGCGGGCACAGCCTGCGAGCCTGCGCCCCGCCCATCGGGGTGCGGATGCCGTACGCCTTGGCCTCGTAACTGGCGGCGAGAACGACGCCGGCCCCGACAATGACGGGGCGGCCCCGCAGAAGCGGGTCATCCCGCTGCTCGACGGATGCATAAAAGGAGTCGACGTCTGCGTGCAGGATCGTCGCCTCGTTCGACACGAACGTATGTTCGCATCTGACGGCGACGTCAGGCTACGACCCGATGGCCAGCGCCGAGCGGCCCACGCTGGTCTGTTACGGTGGCCACATGAGCAGGTCCGTGCTTGAGGACGCGTTCGGGCACCACGTCTGGGCGACGCTCCGGGTGGTTGATGCGTGCCTCGGCCTCACACCTGAGCAGCTGGGGATCGCCGTCCCGGGGACCTACGGCCCGATCCTCGAGACAGTGGGCCACCTCGTTGGGGCCGACTCCTCGTACCTGTTCGCCACGACAGGGGGACGCACCCCCCTCATCGACGAAGACCGGATGGATCTCTCGGATCTCCGGGCCGCGATGGAGAGCCACGGCCCTGCCTGGTCGGGGCTCCTGGCACAGGACCTCGACCCCGACTTCATCACGGTGAGGCGCCGCGACGACGGGTCCGAGACCCACGCGCCGATGGGCATCCGGCTCGCGCAGGCGCTGCACCATGGGACCGATCATCGAAGCCAGATCTGCACCACCCTCACGACGCTCGGCATCGAACCGCCGGCCATCGACGTCTGGGACTTCGCCGGACAGGACGGCCGCGTCATCGAAATCCCACCCACGTCCTGACGAGCTGCGCCCGACCGTCATTGCCGCGCGGGACCGGTAGCCCCGCCGAGTTCCGCGAACCGCCGCTCAAGCAGGCGCCGCTCGGCGGCGGCGTGAACAGCGCCACCTCTCAACGGTATGCATCGCGGGGCCAGCGACGTGAGCGCCACCTCGGCATCGCCTCGCGGAGTGTCATGTCCGTCGCCGATATCTCCGGTGGGGATCAGAGGCGACGAGTGTAGCGCGGGAGCCGCGCGTTCGCTCCTCCCGAGTACCGGGAAGTGCGAGGAGGAAATCCTCGCCCCGAGGGATGTTCATTTGCTGAAGCCGGTTCAAGGTCGCCCGGAAGGCTTCGTCTCGCTTACCTCCGAACGCAAGCGTGACGTCGTCGTGAAGGACTTCGGCCTCGGCGTTTCCCCACTGGAACCACAAGAGGTTGTGGGCCGGCACCCGTTCGGTACGTGCGTGGGTGGGATGCTCCAAGCGCAGCAATGGGCGTTCGTCGTGGCTGTGCCCCAGCGACCAGAGGGCGACATCCTCGAACGCGATGGCGTCGCAGAACCAACTCGGCCACTCCCGTGCTCTGTGGAGCTCCCAGGCGAACAGCACCCGGCGGTCGGTGACCATCACCGCGCCATGGTGCGCAACGACCATCTCCCTGGGTTCGAGCTGAGCACGCAGGAAAGCCTCCCGCTGCGACCGACGCTGGTGAGCCCGCCCGGCGATGTGCGACTCCTGATTGTTCGCGCCCACAGAGGCGGAGCATAGTCGCGGGGTCACGCACCAGGTCGGGTGAATCTGGCCGGACGATGCGTGAACCGCCTCCCGCTCCTAGAACCCGGGTTCGCGACCGAACGCGCGGAACGGCTCCGGCTCGTATTCGCTCAGAACCCGCGACCAGCCGGCAAGGGCTTGCTTGATCGCCACGTCTTCCCGCATGAGCCATGCGAGGTGCCGGAGGCCGTGCTCGACGACCTGGGACAGATGCACCTGCGGCGGCGGGCCGGTCGCGTGTCCTCGTGCCAACTCAGCCCGTGCGACGAGCTGGACCTCGTAGTTGTCCGGGACGTGCCTGGGTGGCTCGACGGCCACGAGGAACGTGAGCAGGATCAGCTGGCGCACGACCCTCCAGGACGTGGAGTGCACCATGATCGGCATGAGCCCAAGCCCCGCCACGGCGTCGACGATGGATTCGTGCGGGTCCAGATCTGGGTCCCACGAGGCTTGAACGGTTTGCCGCCCGTGTGGAGAGAGGTGTCGGATCCCACCCTGGTCGAGGTAGAGCAGAACAGCTTCGAGCGATGGACGGTCCACACCCGAACCCTACCGGCAACGCGAGATCGCCCGGCAGCTTCCCATCCAACCGACCGTCCACCAGCGCGAGCGCTCGGGCGAATATGCAATGGGCGAGGTTCCGCCCTTTCACTGCCGCGGGCGCTCACGGCACCGGCTCGGGTTGTCGGACCGGCGTCCTGCTCGACAGGGCGCCGAGATAGACCCCGAGGAGCACAATCGGCGCGCCAAGGAGGAGCGACGAGGTGACCGCCTCGTCCAGCAGGAGCGCACCCCCGATCACCGATACGATCGGGAACAACACGAACTGGTAGCTCGCGGCCGAGGCCGTCCATCGCGTGATCACGTAGACGAACAGGATGAACAGGAACGGCGAAGCGGCCATCAGGTAGACCAGCGCCGCCCAGACCGAGGGGCTCGCCGGTGGCTCCCAGCCCTCGCCCGTCAGGAGGGACAGGCCCAGCAAGAGGGCGGCGCCCACCGACATCCCGACGGCGTTCGTCACGACCGGATGGGCTGAAGGCAGCAGCTTCAGGACGATGCCTGACTCGGCGGCGGCCGTCGCCGCGGCCACGACGGAAAGGACGGAGATCAGCGCCACGTCCCCGGAGAGCGCGCCGGACGACATCACCGCGATGCCCGCAAGCGCTGCGATCGCGCCGACGATGCCACGTACATGCAGCTTCTCCAGCCGATGCGCCCCGGCCAGCAGCACCGTTAGGAGCGGGACCGAGGCCATGATCGTCCCGCCCAACCCGGCCGAGACCTCCTGCGAGCCCCAGTAGAAGAACGCGTACGCGAGGAGGAAGCTGAGGACCCCGTAGATCACGGCACCCGCGAGGGCCCGTCCGCGCGGAAGCGGATATCGCCCGCGTGCGACGAGCACCCACAGGATCAACGAAGCGACCACGAATCGGATGCCAGCTCCCCAGAATGGCTCGAGCTCCCGGTTGCTGAACCTGACGGCGACGATGTTCGAGCCGGCCAGGACGACGACGCCCGCGAAGGCCAAGAGGATGCGCCTGTCGGGGCCGTCGCCGTGCATCGCCGGATGAGTGGAGGTCGCGCGCCCCTGGGTCATGGAATCTCAATCATCTCGCATCTCAGGCCGATCCTTCGGCCGGTTCCGGGGCGATCGAAACGTGGCTCGGTGCCGGCTCCAGCTCGATCTCACGTGGCGCTCGCCTCTCGAATGCGATGGCAGCCGTGATCGCACCGAGCGCTGCGAGGACGAACATCACCCAGAACCCGGCGTGGAATGCGCCGCGTTGAACGAGATGTCGACGCGGCCCGCCTTATCGGTCACGCACTGCAGATGCTTGTCCACGGCCTGCTCGTCGAGAGCGTCGACCTCCGCCGTCATCTCTGGTTCCTTTCGCCGATCACGGCGTCCAGCGTCGTGGATGTCATCCCGGCCGCGTTCTCATCTCGCCGCCGGACGTGCCTGGAAGCGCCAGCGGGTCTGGTTGAACATCTCGCCCCGGCCCGCCGGGGGCCCAACCCTGCCGGCCTTCCTGCCGAAACCGAAGACCTTCGATGGGGTCACTTCGAACAAGAGAACGTCGCCGATCGGGAGGCGCCAACCTTCCCCGTACTTCGCAACGTACGTCTCCACCACGCGACGCAGCTTGGCGTCGTCGGTCACAGCTATGGCCTGACCCTCGACGACGATGTCGAGTCCCTTGTTGAGATCGTTGCAGCCCGTAGTGATGGAGACCTGACTGTTCTTCGCCAAGTTCTTCGCCTTGCGCTCCCCATCACCGGTGGCGAAGTAGAGCGAGCCGTTGAGCCAGACGGCGATCAGCGGAACGACGTGCGGCCGCCCTTCAGGCCGGACCGTGGATAGCCAGAATACGTCCGCCTTCTGCAGTTGCTCTTCAGCATCCGTCCACGGTAACGCCGTGGCGCCGGGGCTGCTGAACTCGGCGTCGAGATCAGTTACCGGGGCTTCGATAGTCATTTCTCTCTCCTTTCTCCTGCGAGCGATCCTCCTCGCTCGGGTTTGTTCCTTGGTCGCGACGCCGGGATCGTCCGAGCCGTCGACGATGCAGACACGATCAGGACGGGAATCTGGGCACACACCTTCCGCCCAGTTCGCCGGACGGCCGGTGTCGATTCTGGGGGGTGGACCGGGGAGAGCGAGGGACGTGACGCTAGGGTGGAGAGGTGACGACCGATCTGATCACCAGGGCGCGAGCCGGGGACGGCGAGGCGTTCCGAGAGCTGACCGAGCCGTACCGTCGAGAGCTCCAGGTTTACTGCTACCGGATGCTCGGATCCCTCCAGGACGCCGAGGATGCCCTCCAGGACACGCTCCTGGGCGCCTGGCAAGGCCTCAAAGGGTTCGAGGGACGGGCTTCGATCCGCACGTGGCTCTACCGGATCGCCACCAACCGGTGTCTCAACGCGCGTCGTTCAGCCAGCCGACGCCCGGCCAAGGAGTGGGACATCGCCGAGTATGAACCGCCCGAGCCGACCCGGCTCGGCGAAATCGTATGGCTTGAGCCATTCCCCGACGCCCTCCTCGAGGGTGTGATGGACGTACCTCCCGGGCCGGAGGCTCGGTACGAACAAGCCGAGTCGATCTCCCTGGCTTTCGTGACCGCTCTTCAGGTCCTGCCGCCTCGCCAGCTCGCCGTGCTCGTCTTGCGCGACGTCCTCGGATTCCACGCGAACGAGGTGGCCGACATGCTCGACTCGACGATCGATTCGGTCAACAGCCTCCTCAAACGGGCTCGCGCCAGCTTGCAGCGCCGGCTGCCGACGAGTGCCGATCGCGAACCGGCTCCCGCCCCCGACTCACCCTCCGAGCAATTGACGGTGGCGGAGTTCGTCCGCGCGTACGAGTCCGGCGATCTCGACGCTTTGGTCGCCCTGCTCACCGACGATGTCTTCCTCTCGATGCCACCGTTCCCCCTCGAGTACGAAGGCCGTGACATCGTGGCTCGCTTCTACGCAAGCACGATCGGCTCGGGCCGGAGGTTCGACCTCGTACCGACGCGAGCCAACGGTCAGCCGGCGTTCGGGGCATACCTCCGCGCCTCGACCGGCATCCGCCACGGGACCGGCCTCCTCGTCCTCACCCTCACAGGCGACCGGATCTGCTCCGTCACCCGCTTCGACAACAGCGTGCTCCCATGGTTCGGGCTGCCGCGATCGCTTCCTAGCCGATAGGCAGCTTCCGAGTGGGCTCGGCATCGCGGATGTGAGCGCGCAGCGACAGAGACCGGATGTCCTAGAAGCGGGGCTGCACCTGTTCGACACCGTCCTCCTGGCCTCCGAGGAGAAGGCGGTAGAGAAGCTCAAGCAACTGCTGGCCTGCGTCGTCGACACGATCGTCGTGGAGGGCCGGGATCACATCCACCCCTACTACTTCGTGCCCGGAGTTCTTACAGTGTTCCCTTCGCGGAGGCGGACGGGAATCGAACCCGCCTGGGAGCTCTCGCCCCCACACCGGTTTTGAAGACCGGGGGGCCCACCAGGCGCCCTGACGCCTCCAGGCCCGAGGATACGACCGCCGCCAGTCAGGAG
>Ga0214472_10002481_pt1 | contig 19835 bp, 19 predicted proteins | sample RVTome_6_FD_207662 | JGI IMG/M metagenome (GOLD analysis project Ga0214472, IMG submission 207662) | Soil microbial communities from uranium-contaminated site in the Upper Colorado River Basin, Wyoming, United States - RVT140D175 | ecosystem: Environmental > Terrestrial > Soil > Contaminated >...
GAAAGACCGTTCGGCGGCACTGGGCCGCCGAACGGCAAAGCTTCGACCATCACGGGGGAGGGGGTCGCGGACGGCGAAGTGAGACACGGGCAAATCTGCCGATCGGAACCAGCCCGTCGCCAGGGTCGGTCGGCGATCGCATCAGATCCTTCATTCGTTGCATATCGGCCTCGATCAGGGCGATGGCGGCGCCTCAAGGCAGCCGCCGCCGGGTTGACATTCGACCGACCGGTCGGTACGATTCGAAACGAATCATAGGTGAGTCGTTCTCCGATCGCAAGCCCTGTACGCGGGACAACTCTTCACCCGCCAAACGACGCCGATCGAGCGGCGATTCTTTGCCGGTACACTGAAACGAGGAAACCGCGATGCCCCCTCCTCCCCCTCTTCTGGCCTGCCCGGAGCTGCTGCGCTTCGAAGGTGACCGCCCGCATCTGCTGGGCTGCGAATGCGCAGCCTGCGGCGAGGTCTATTTCCCTGCGACAACGAGTTGCACCCGCTGCCTGTCGTCGCGCATGAAGGACTGCGACCTCGGCCACGAGGGCACGCTGTGGTCGTGGACGATCCAGGACTTTCTGCCGAAGCCGCCATACAACAGCGGCGAGACGCCGGAAAACTTCCGCCCCTACGGCGTGGGTTACGTCGAAATGGCTTCGGGCATCAAGGTCGAGGCGCGGCTGACGACCGCCGACCCGGCGGCGCTGCGTATCGGAATGCCGCTCGAGCTGACCGTCATCCCCTACCGCGTCGCCGACGACGGACGCGAGGTATCCACGTTCGCGTTCGCACCGGCCACCTCCGTTCGCAAGGGAATCCACCATGGCTGAAGACGTCGCGATCATCGGCATCGGGCTGCATCCCTTCGGCCGCCACGACGAGCTTTCCGGCCGCGCCCAGGGCGCGAACGCGCTGCGTGCCGCGCTGAAGGACGCGGGCGTCTCGTGGGACCGGGTCGGCGTCGCGTACGGCGGCAGCCACGACGCGGGCAATGCCGACGCGCTGTGCAACGACCTCGGCCTGACCGGCCTGCCCTTCATCAATGTCGCCAACGGCTGCGCGACCGGCGGCAGCGCGCTCGCGAGCGCGGTTGCGGCGATCCGTTCGGGCGAGGCGGAGATCGCGGTCGCGGTCGGCTTCGACAAGCACCCGCGCGGCGCCTTCAACCCCCATCCGCGCGACTGGGGACTGCCCGACTGGTACGGCGAGACCGGGCTGATGCTGACGACGCAGTTCTTCGCATTGAAGACGCGGCGCTACCTGCACGAGCACGGCATCGGCGAGGACGCGCTGGTGCGCGTCGCGCAGCGCGCGTTCCGCAACGGCGCGCTGACGCCGCACGCGTGGCGACGGCGGGAGCTGTCGTTCGAGGAGATCGCCGGGTCGATGCCGGTCAACCTGCCGCTGCGCCAGTACATGTTCTGCACGCCGGCCGAAGGCGGCGCGGCGCTGGTGCTGTGTCGCGCCGCGGTCGCGCAGCGCTTCCATGCGAGGCCGATCCTCGTCAAGGCGGCGGTCGTGCGCACGCGCCACCACGGCTCGTTCGAAGTGTTCAGCCCCGCGCTCGCCGCACAGCAGGCGCCGGCGCCGACGGTGACCGCGTCGCGGGCCGCGTTCGAGCAGGCCGGCGTCGGCCCGCGCGACATCGACGTGATGCAGCTGCAGGACACCGACTCCGGCAGCGAGATCATCCACATCGCCGAGAACGGCTTCTGCGAGCACGGCGAGCAGGAACGGCTGCTGCGCGACGGCGACACCGAGATCGGCGGCCGGCTGCCGATCAACACTGACGGCGGCTGCCTCGCGAACGGCGAGCCGATCGGCGCGTCGGGGCTGCGCCAGGTCATCGAGATCTGCACGCAGCTGCGCCAGGACGCCGGCCGCCGACAGGTGCCGGGCGATCCCCGGCTCGGCTACACGCACGTTTACGGCGCGCCGGGCGTCAGCGGCGTGACGATCCTGCAGCGCTAGCGATCCGCCGGTGCCGTGGCGCAAGCAGATGGCGGACGTCCCGTTCGACGGGATCTTCCGCCGGCAGATCGACCTGAGACGCCGGGGCGAGCGGACCGTGGTCGGCTGGCTCGAGGACGAGTTCCACCATTTCGGCATCGCGCTGGTCCACGACGGCGAGTGCATCCGCGACGTGCGCGCCGCGGCGCCCCGCTACCCGTGGACCACGTGCCCGGGCGCCGCGGCACCGCTGCGCGCGCTCGTCGGCCTGCCGCTGATGCGCAGCTGCGCCGAACTCGGTGCCCTCGTGGACATGCGCGTGCAGTGCACGCATCTGTTCGATCTCGCGAGCCTGGTGATCGCGCACGCGCATGCGGGCCGCGAGCACCGGCGCTATCACGGCACGGTCGAGCCGCTGGCGGCGGGCGGCCCCGGCCGGCTGCGCGCGACACTGTATTGCGACGACCGCGAGGTGCTGCGCTGGGACCTCGACGACGACCGGATCGTCGCGCCGCCGCGGTATGCCGGGCGCACGATCTACCACGGCTTCCGCCAATGGACGGACACGCTCGACGCCGAGGAGGCGGAGCACGCGCTGGTGCTGCGCCGCGTCGCCTTCGTGTCGAACGGCCGCAAGATCCGCATCGAGCATCTGCGCAACGCCGCCGAGCTCGGCCAGGACGCGGTCTGCCACTCGTTCCGCCCGGGCGTCCGCGAGATCGCGGTGCCCATTCCGAACTCCCGTCGGCGCTACGACGCGGGCGAACGCCTGATGCTGGCGCTGGTCGCGACGAAGCCGTGAGCGGACCGCTTACCGTTCCTTCCCGTAGTGCGACAGGATCAGCAGCGCGGCGGCGCTGATCAGCACGTAGGCGCCGGCGACGGGCCGGACCGTGCCGTCGAAGCACTGCCCGACGACGAAGGCCGCGCCGGCGGCGATCGTCGTCGACACGAAGCCGAAAATCGACGACGCCGTGCCGGCGATGCTGCCGAGCGGATTCATCGCCATCGTCGTCAGGTTCGGCAGCAGCAGCCCGAATGCGAACATGTTGCACGCCTGGATCGCGAGGAACACCGGCAGGCTCATGCCGGCGGCCACGGCGATCGCCAGCGCGACGGAATTGACCGCTGCGAGCGCGTACAGCGCGCTGCGGATCAGGCGCGAGGTCCCGTAACGACGCACCAGCCGGGCGTTCGCGAATGCGGCGGCCGACATCGCGAGCGAAACGAGCGCGAGCCATAGCGTGAAGCGGCCGGCTTCGTCGAATACGACCTCGAAGATGCCCTGCGCCGACGACAGGAAGCCGAGGTGCGCGCCCATCACGAGGCCGCAGACGAGCGTGCCGGCGACGCTCGGCGGGGTCGTGACGAACATTCGGTAGGCCGCGGCGAGCGACGTCGGCGACATCGACCGGCGTTGGCGCGCCGGCAGCGACTCGTCGAGCCGCCACCACGCCCACGCGAGCGTCGCCGCCCCGACGCCGGCCATCGCGGCGACGATCCAGCGCCAGGACGCGAACAGCAGAATGACTTGGCCGAACAGCGGCGCGACGATCGGCTCGAGCAGCACGACGGTCATCGCCAGCGACATCACATGGGCCAGCTGCGGACCCGAGTGGCGGTCGCGGACGATCGAGAAGGTCACGACGCGCACCGCGCCGGCGCCGAACCCCTGCAGCAGACGGCCGAACAGCAGCGGGTGGAAGGCCGGCGCGAGCGCGCTGAGGGTCGCGCCGAGCAGGAAGATCAGCACGCCGGCGAGAAACAGGCGGCGCCGGCCGTAGCGGTCGCTGAGCGGGCCGAACAGCAGTTGCGCCGGCCCGACCCCGAGCAGGAAGACCGCGATCACCGCCTGGCTGCGGTTCGCAGTCTCCAGCGCGAAATCGTCTCCGATCGCGCGCAGCGCCGGCAGCATCAGGTCGATCGAGGTCGCGCCGACGACGAGCCCGATCGCGACGAACGCGACGAACTCGGCCGCACCCATCACCGACGGCTCGGCCGTGGCGGCGCGCGCGGCGAGGCTCCTATCGGCCACGGAAGACGGGCTTGCGCTTCGCGACGAAGGCCGCGACGGCTTCCGTGAAGTCGTGCGAGTCTGCGCCGGCGACGAAGCTCTGTCGCTCGGCCTCCAGCTGCATCGGCAGGTCGTTCTGCAGCGACGCGTTGAACAGCCGCTTCGTGCGGCCGATGGCCGCCGTCGGCTGCTGCGCGAGCCGCTGCGCCAGATCGAGCGCCGCCCGCTCCAGCCATTCGTCGGCCACGACGCGCGTCACCAGTCCCAGCTCCAGCGCGCGCCGGGCGTCGACCCGCTCGTCGAGCATCGCCAGCTCCAGCGCACGCCGCAACCCGACGAGCCGCGGCAGCGTGTAGCTGCCGCCGCCGTCGGGCGACACGCCAAGCTGGCAGTAGGCGAGCTTGCATTGCGTGGTCTCGCTCGCGACGACCAGGTCGCACGCGCACATCAGCGAGAAGCCGAAGCCGGCGACCGCGCCGCGCACCGCGCCGAGCACCGGCTTCGGCATCCCGCGCAGCCGGCGCACCGCGTCGCCGACGTCGCCGATCAGCCGGCTGAAGGCCTCGTCGCGCCGGTCGCGCGGCTGCGGCAGCAGCTCGGCGAAATATCGGATGTCGCCGCCGGCCATGAAATGCGGACCGGCCGCGGCGATGACGACGCAGCGCACGTCCGGGTCGTCCTCGAGCTCGGCGGTGACGCGCGACAGCTCGACCGCCATCGCGGGGCCGATCGCATTCATCGCGTCCGGCCGGTTCAGGACGATCCGGCCGATCGCGCCGTCGCGTTCGAGGATCACGCTGCGCGCCGTCGTCGCGGCCTGCGCCGCGGGTCTGTCCGCGTCCGTCACAGCGTGTTCACGGTGTGGCCGCCATCGACGACGACGACCGCGCCGGTCATGTAGGCCGACGCGTCCGACGCGAGCAGCAGCAGCGGGCCGACGAGCTCGCGGCTCTGGCCGAGGCGGCGCTGCGGGATCCGCCTGATCAGCGTCTTGCCCGCGTCGGTGGCGAAGAAGTCGCGGTTCAGCGGCGTCTCGACGTAGCCCGGCGCGAGCGCGTTGACGCGGATGCCGTAGCGCGCGAGCTCGAGCGCCATCGCCTTCGTCAGCTGGATCAGCGCGGCCTTCGACGCGGCGTACGCCGGCAGTTGCTGCGCGACGCGCAACCCGAGGATCGACGAGATGTTGATGATGCTGCCCGGCTTGCCGGCGTCCTTCATCGCGCGCGCGGTCCGCTGCGCGACGCGCCAAGCGCCGTTCAGATTCACGTCGACGATGCCGGTCCAGTCCTGCTCGTCGACGTCGAGCAGCGGTTTCGTCATCGTGACGCCGGCGTTATTGACGAGGATATCGGGCGCGCCCACGGTCGCGACGATTTCGGCGATCGCCGCTTCGACGCTGGCGGCGTCCGCCACGTCCATCGCGACCGTCTGCGCGCGAATGCCGTCGCGGTCGAACTCGGCGGCGAGCTGCCGTCCCTGTTCGATCCGGCGACCGGCGAGGACCACCGTCGCGCCGCCCGCGCCGAGCGCGCGCGCGAAATCGCGGCCTAGGCCGCTGAACGCGCCGGTCACCAGCGCGATCTTTCCGGAAATGTCGAACAGCCCGGCGTGGGCCGCGGCGGATGCGCTCATGATCAGTGGGTCTCCGTGACGGTGGGTGCGGCGGCGAGGAAGCGCGAGAAGTGCTCGTCGCGGCTGCCGAACAGCGCGGCATTGACCATCAGCCGCCGGAAATAGTGGCTGACGTCGAGTTCTTCGGTGAGGCCGAGCCCGCCGTGCATCTGCACCGCCTCGTTCGCGACGTGCCGCGCGGCGTTGGCGACATAGGCCTTCGCGCCGCTGACGATGCGCGCGCGCGTGCCGGCCGGTTGCGTCAGCGCGCGCTGCGCGGCGAGCATCAGCGCGGCGATCTCCTCCTGCAGCAGGAACATGTCCACGGCGCGGTGCTGCAGGGCCTGGTTCGTGCCGATCGCGCGGCCGAACTGCTTGCGGATCTTCAGATACTCGCCGGTCGTCGTCACCAGCACCCGCACGATGCCCAGCGCCTCCGCGCATTGCGCGACCGTCGCCTGCTCGGTGACGTCGGCGATCGCCGCGTCCGCCGGGGCGCCGTCGGCGGGCTCGAGCCGCTCCGCCCGAACGCCTGCGAAGCGCAGGTTCGCGGCGCCGCGCCCGTCGACGAAGCGATAGCGGGTCGTCGCGACGCCGGCCGACGACGGTGCGACCAGATACAGGGTCTTCGCGCCGCCGCGGTCGGCATCGGCCGCGGAGACGATCAGCCGGTCGGCGAGGTCTCCGTGCAGCACGCCGATCTTCGCCCCGCTGAGCCGGCCGTCGCGGACCTCGCAGCGGCCGGCGCCGCCGAGCGGCTCCGCGTCGGCGAACGCGAGCTTCAGCGAGCCGTCCGCGAGCCGCGGCAGCCATTCCTGCTGCTGCGCGGCGCTGCCCTGCAGACGCAGCAGGCCGGTGCCGACGATCGCGCTCGCGAGGATCGGCTCCATCAGCAGACGGCGGCCGACGACTTCCATCAGCGCGCCGACCGCGAGCGGGTCCGCGTCGAGGCCACCGTCGGCCTCCGGCAGCCGCAGCGCGAGCCAGCCGAGCTCGGCATAGTCCCGCCACGCCCGCGCGCTGTAGCCGGCCGCGTCGTTCAGCACCGCGTGCCGCTGCAGGAAGCCGTAGTGGTCGTCCGCGTAGCGCTGCGCGCTGTCGCGCAGCATCTGCGCGGTCTCGAGATCCATGTTCATAGCCCGAGCACTCCCTTCGCGACGATGTTGCGCTGGATCTCGGACGCGCCGCCGAAGATCGTCGCCGCCCGGTTGTAGAGGTGGTCCTTGATGATGCCACCCGCATCGAGCGGGCCGAGCGGCGGCGGCGCGGCCGCGTGCAGCGCCGCCGCGTCGAACGCGATGCCGGCGAGGCCGAGCGCGTCGATCGCGGCCTCGGCGATGTGCTGATAGAGCTCGGTGCCGCGCAGCTTGATCAGCGACGCTTCCGCGCCGTGATCGGTGCCGCGCATCATCGCTTCGACCGCCTGATAGGACGCCTCTTCCAACGCGAGGAAGCGCAGTTCCAGTTCGCCGATCCGAACCGCGGTGCGTTCGCGCGAAGGGCCCGGACTCTCCGCGGCCAGCGCCTTCAGCCGCGCGAGCGCGTGCCACGCCATGCCGACGATCGCGCCGGCGGTGCGCTCGTTCTTCAGCAGATACTTTGCCGACGTCCAGCCCTCGCCTTCGCCGCCGACGAGGTTCTCGACCGGCACGCGGACGTCTTCGAGCCAGACTTCATTCACGTGGTGATAGCCGTCCATCGTCGGAATCGGCTTGACCGTGACCCCGGGGCTCTTCATGTCGATCAGCAGGAAGGAGATCGACTTCTGGGCCTGCGTCCCGCGGGCGGTCTTGACCAGGCAGAACATCCAGTCGGCCCACTGCGCATAGGTCGTCCACACCTTCTGGCCATTGACGACGTAATGGTCGCCCTCGGTTGCGTGCACTCGGATCGCCTCGGTGCGCAGCGCGGCGAGATCGGAGCCGGCGCCCGGCTCGGAATAGCCCTGAGCCCAGAAATCCTCGGTCGCCGCGATCCGCGGCAGGAAGCGCGCCTTCTGCGCGTCGGTGCCGAACGCATAGATCACCGGCCCGACGTACTTCACGCCGAACGGGATCACCCACGGGCAGCCGAGCCGCGCGAGCTGATCCTCGAACGCGAAGCGCTCGAGCAGCGACCACGCCTGGCCGCCATACTCCTTCGGCCAGTGGCCGATCGCCCAGCCCTGGTCGTTGAGCAGGCGCATCCAGCGGACGTAGTCCGCCTTGTCGAGCACCTGATGGCGCACCGACTTCCTCTTCAGGTCTTCCGGCAGCACGTCGTCGTAGAAATGGCGGACGGCGGCCTTCAGCTTCTCGACTCTTTGTCGGGCTTCGTGCAACGGATCGGTCATGCGCCCCCCTGGTCCGCGAATCGCCACGCCGCCTTCGCCAGCGGGCGGACCAGCGCGGCGATCTCGCCGGCGTTGGCCGATGCCGCGTTGCCCTCCTGCAATCGGTGCGCGATACCCTGCAGGATCGCAGCGGTGCGAAACAGGTTGAACGCCCGGTAGAACGGCAACTCCGCGTCGAACGCGAAGCCGGTGCGCTCGCAATAGCGCTTGATGTATTCCTCGAGGGTCGGAATCCCCAGCGCCGCGAGATCGGCGTCGAGCAGCGTGCCGCGGGCATCGACGCCCGGCGGGCGGTACCACTCCATCGCGTGGTACATCAGGTCGCCGAGCGGATGCCCGAGCGTCGATAACTCCCAGTCCACCACCCCCACGACCCTCGGTTCGGTCGGATGGATCAGAAGATTGTGGAACGAGAAGTCGCCGTGAATGATCGACGAGCAACCGTCGTCGGCCGGCACGACCGCGGGCAGCCAGCCCATCAGCCGCTCCATTTCGGGAATGTCCTCGGTGCGCGACTGGTCGTACTGGCGCGACCATCGGGAGATCTGGCGTTCGAAATAGTTTCCGGGCCGGCCGTAATCGGCAAGACCGAGCGCCGCGTAATCCACGGTATGGAGCCGAGCGAGCGTCTCGTTGACCGAATCGAATACGGCCCCCCGCTCGGCCGGACTCAGATCCGGCATCCGGCAGTTCCAGAAGATCCGGCCGGGCACATAGCGCATCACGTAGAACATGCCGCCCAGCACCTCCCGGTCCTCGCACAGCGCGAAAGGCTGCGGCACCGGAAAGTCCGGGATCCGCGACAGCGCGCTGATGACCCGGTACTCCCGATCGACGGCATGGGCAGACTTCAGCAGCACTCCCGGCGGCTGCCGGCGCAGCACGTATTTGGCTTTCGGCGTCTCGAGCAGATACGTGAGGTTCGATTGCCCGCCCTGAAACTGCCGCACCTTCAGCGGCCCGGCATAGTCGGGCAGGTGTTCGCGCAGGTAGTCGTGAAGCCGATCCTCGTCGATCCGGGCGACCTGGCGGACTTCGCCGACCTCGCCGATATAGGCCGGCGACGGGATTCTGTCCGAATTTTCGCCGGGACTCGGCCTGAGTTGTTTCACGCTTGTCGATTCAGCCATGTCACTGTCCGTCTGTCGCACCGCGGTGCGAGGGGTCACCCTGGATCTCCCGGACCTGCATCGGGAAACCCGCTCTTGTGTTCGGTGTTCCGCGCCCCCCGAATATGACCGAACATACGGTCTAAACTCTGGCCGGTACGGCCGCGGCAACAAATCATCAACTGTCCGACGCACTCTAATCGACCGACCGGTCGGCTGTCAACGGAAAAATGCGGCTCAACTACACTGGAGTTGCCGAGCCGGGAAATAATCGGGCCACTTATTGACAGTCGACCGCCCGGTCGGTAGCCTTCACGAGCCAGACATTCTTTCGGCGACCGTGGCAGACGCAGCATGTCGGACACGCCTTCGCCAGCCATGACGAATAATTGGGAGATTTATGGTGACGGACACCAACCTTTTGCTCCAGTCGGTGCTGCTCAAACAGCTCGCGCCGTTTACGCGTTCCGGATACGCGCTGTTCCGCGAAGTCATCGAGACCGACGGCGCGCTGCCGGCAAAACTCAAATGCCTGCTCGCCGCCGTAGCCGCGTGCAATCGCGGCTACGCCGAGCTGTCGCGCAGCGAACTCGCCCGCGCCGCCGGGCTCGGGCTGACGCTCAACGAGGCTGCGAGCGGACTGATCCTGCTCAGCAGCCTGCGCGGCGAGGGGGCAGCGGCGGCATTCGATTCAATTCTGTCCGCGGTGTATCCGGTACCCGCGACCGTCGAGCGCGAACCCGAATTGGTCCGTGCCACTCCGGGCGAGGCCGAAGCGAATTTCAAGGCCTATTTCGGCACCATACCGCCGGCGCTGGCGACGCTGCTGCGGCTCGCGCCGCGCGGGGCCGACGGCTACTTCCTGATGCGCAAGGGGACGATCGACTGCAATCAGCTCGACCGCAAGGCCGCGGAGCTGATGCTGATTACCGTGCTCGCATCGGACTACAGCCCGATGGCCGCGACGCATATCCGCGCGGGCCGGGCCGTCGGCGCGACCGACGAGGAAATGGCCGAAGCAGTGCTGTGCGCGGTCCCGTCCGCCGGCATCGCGGCGTGGATGGCCGTCGGCGTGCTGCTGGAGGCCCAGTGAGCGCGCCCGGCGCGAACCGCCAGTGGCTGCTGCGCCGGCGGCCGCAAGGCCCGGTGACCACGGACGATCTCGAACTGGCGTCGACGCCGGTGCCGTCGCCGGCCGACGGCGAAGCCCTGGTGCGCGTCAAGCTGATCTGCATGGACCCGACGATCCGCAACTTCATGGACCCGGACCCCGGCTATGGCGTGCCGATCGCGGTCGGCGGCGTGATCCGCGGCATGATCCTCGGCGAGGTGATCGCGTCGCGACATCCGTCGCGTCGCGCCGGCGATCCGGTCTGGGGCTTCGGCGCGTGGAGCGACTACGTCGTCGGCCCCGCAGGCCAGTTTTTCCCGGTACCGACCGCGTTCGGCTATCCGCTGCCGGTGTATACGCATGCGCTCGGCACGATCGGCCTGACCGCCCATTACGGCCTCTTCGCCATCGCCGGGCTGCGTGAGGGCGAGACGGTGCTCGTCAGCGGCGCAGCCGGTGCCGTCGGCTCCCTCGTCGGCCAGATGGCCCGGATCGCCGGGGCGTCGCGGGTCGTCGGCATTGCCGGCGGCGCCGAAAAATGCCGGCGGGCCGTCGAATGCTACGGCTACGACGCCTGCATCGACTACAAGGCGGCGCGGCCGCTGACCGAGGCGATCGGCGAAGCGCTGCCGGACGGTGTCGATGTCGTGTTCGAGAACGTCGGCGGCGCGATCCTCGAAGCGTCGCTGGATCACGTGCGCAAGCATGGGCGCGTCGCGCTGTGCGGGATGATCGCGCGCTACGGCGCAAAGGAGCTACCGCCGGGCCCATCGAACCTGTGGAATCTGGTCGTGAATACCGCGCGGATCCAGGGCTTCCTCGTGACCGACATCCTCGGCGACGCGGCGCGCGCGAGCGCGGCGCTGCGCGACATCGATGTGTGGATCAGGGACGGCAGGCTGCGCTACGACCTCGACGTGCGCAGCGGATTCGAACACATCCCCGACATCTTCAACTGTCTGTTCACCGGCACCCACCAGGGTCGGCTGGTGGTGCAGATCGACGATCAGGACGCAATCACACGATGAACCCGATCAGCTATACCCGCCGCGGCGACGTCGCGATCGCCACCGTCCAGAACCCGCCGGTTAATGCGCTGAGTCTCGGCGTGCGCGCCGGCCTGATGCACGCGATCGAACGCAGCCGCGCGGACCCGGAGGTCAAGGCACTGGTGATCACCGGCGGCGGCGGCACCTTCGTCGCCGGCGCCGACATCAACGACTTCGGCAAGCCGTATGCGGAACCGACGCTGTACGCAATCATCGACGCGCTGATGGCGAGCCCGAAGCCGGTCATCGCGGCGATCCACGGCACGGCTTTCGGCGGCGGCCTCGAGCTCGCGCTCGCGTGCCAGTGGCGGATCGCCAGCGCGGATGCGCAGATCGGGCAGCCGGAAGTGAAGCTGGGCCTGATGCCCGGCGGCGGTGGCACGCAGTGGTGGCCGCGCCTGGCCGGTCCCGAGGTGGCGCTGCAGGTCACGACCGGCGGGAATCCGGTCGCCGCGCGCCAGGCGCACGCGTGGGGCGTGATCGACCGCCTCGCGGAAGGCAGCCTCACCGACGGCGCGCTCGCGCTCGCGCGCGACATCACCGACGGCACGCTCGCGGCGCGCCGCCTCAGCGAGGCCGACGACAAGATCCGCGACGTCGATCCGGCGCTGTTTGCCGAGTTCCGCCGCAAGAACCAGCGCAAATGGAAGGGCCTGCTCGCGCCCTGGAAGATCGTCGATTGCGTCGAAGCCGCGTGCCGGGTCAGCTTCGCCGACGGCGCGAAGCTCGAGCGCGAAGCCTTCCGGGAATGCGAGGCGAGCGCGCAGAGTCGCGCGATGATCCATCTGTTCTTCGCCGAGCGCGCCGCGGGGAAGCTTACGCACGCCGCCGGCGCGCCCGCCCCCGCACCGATCCGCTCGGCGGGCGTCGTCGGCGCCGGCACGATGGGCGCCGGCATCGCGATGTGCTTCGCCAACGCCGGGCTGCCGGTGACGCTGCTCGACAGCTCCGAGGACGCGCTCGCCTGCGGCATGAAGACCGTCACCGGCAACTATGCGACGTCGGTGAGCCGCGGCAGCCTGCCACAGGCGCGCGCCGACGCGGCGCTGGCGCACATCCGCACGACAACCGACTATGCCGATCTCGGCGATGCCGACCTCATCGTCGAGGCCGTCTTCGAGGACATGGCGGTCAAGCAGGAGGTCTTCCGCCGGCTCGACGCGGTCGCGAGGGCCGATGCGATCCTCGCGACGAACACCTCCACGCTGGATGTGGACGCGATCGCCGGCGCGACCGGCCGGCCCGACAGCGTCGTCGGCCTGCACTTCTTCAGCCCGGCGAACGTGATGCGGCTGCTGGAGGTCGTCCGCGCCCCCCGCACCAGCCCGGCGACGCTCGCCGGCGCGCTCGGCGTCGCGAAGACGCTGCGCAAGATCGCGGTCGTCGCCGGCAACGCGTACGGCTTCATCGGCAACCGCATCCTCGCCGCGTACGGCCGCGAGGCCGACTTCCTGCTCGAGGAAGGCGCGACCCCGTCGCAGATCGACCGCGTGCTCGTCGAATTCGGCTTTCCGATGGGCCTGTTCGCGATGCGCGACATGGCCGGGCTCGACGTGATCTGGCGGATACGCCAGCAGGAAAACCTGACGCGGCCGGCGCACCTGCGCTACTCGCCGATCGCCGACCGGATCTGCGAGCTGGGCCGCTTCGGACAGAAGACCGGGCGCGGCTACTACCGCTACCAGGGGCGCGACGCGACGCCCGATCCCGAAACTGAGTCGCTGATCCGCGACGTGTCGGCGAAACTCGGAATCGAGCGCAAGGACATTGCCGACGAGGAGATCCTCGATCGCCTTCTGTGCGCGATGGTCAATGAAGGTGCGCGGATCCTCGAAGAAGGCGTCGCGCAGCGGGCCGGCGACATCGACGTCGTCTATGTGAACGGCTACGGCTTCCCGGCGAGCCGCGGCGGCCCGATGTGCTGGGCCGAGGAGACCGGACTGCAACGGATCTACGACACGGTCGCCCGCTACCACCGCGAGCACGGCGAGTACTGGACGCCGTCGGCGCTCTTGAAGAATGCGGCCGCCGCCCGTCGCGGCTGGGACGGCGCCGCCATCCCGGCTGAATCGTGCAACACACCCATCCTCAATCACTCAGGGAGCGCACAGCATGCGTGACGCGGTAATCGTTTCTGTGGCCCGCACACCGATCGGCAAGGCCTATCGGGGGGCTTTCAACAATACTCAGGGCCAGGCCCTCGCGGGTCACGTCATCAGGGCCGCGCTCGACCGCGCCGGCGTCGAATCGGACGCGGTCGACGACGTCGTCATGGGCTGCGCGCTGCAGCAGGGCAGCACCGGCTTCAACGTCGCACGGCAGGCCGCGCTGCGCGCCGGTCTCCCGGTGGGCGTTCCCGGCATGACGGTGGACCGCCAGTGCGCCTCCGGCCTGATGGCGATCGCGACCGCCGCCAAGCAGATCATCGTCGACGGCATGGACGTGATCGTGGCCGGCGGCGTCGAATCGGTGTCGCTGGTGCAGAACGAACATTTCAACCTGTTCCGCATCAAGGATCCGGCACTCGACGAGCGCACGCCGGAGCTCTACATGTCGATGCTGGAAACCGCCGAAATCGTCTCCGAGCGCTACGGCATCTCGCGCGAGCGGCAGGACGAGTATGCATTCCGCTCGCAGCAGAAGACCGCCCAGGCCCAGGCCGACGGGCGCTTCGATGCGGAGATCGCGCCGATCGAGACGGTGATGGCGCGCTTCGACAAGGCCAGCGGTACCACGAGCTTCGAACCGGTGAGGATCGCAATGGACGAAGGCAACCGACCGCAGACGACGCTGGAGGACCTCACCAAACTGCAGCCGGTGTTCAAGGAAGGCCAGCGCCTCAAGGAGGGTCGCTTCGTCACCGCGGGCAACGCGTCGCAGCTCTCCGACGGCGCTGCGGCGCTGGTGCTGATGGAGGCGGCCGAGGCCGACCGCCGCGGACTCAAGCCGCTCGGCCGCTACCGCGGCATCGCGGTCGCGGGTTGCGGTCCGGAAGAAATGGGCATCGGCCCGGTGCTCGCGGTGCCGAAACTGCTCGCGAACGCGGGACTCACGGTCGACGACATCGACCTGTGGGAGCTGAACGAGGCCTTCGCGTCGCAGGTACTGTATTGCCGCGACACGCTCGGCATTCCCGACGAACGGCTCAACGTATCGGGCGGAGCGATCGCCATCGGCCATCCCTACGGCATGTCCGGCGCACGCATGACGGGGCACCTCCTGCTCGAAGGCCGCCGCCGCAACGCGAAGTATGGCGTCGTCACGATGTGCGTCGGCGGAGGCATCGGCGCGGCGGGACTTTTCGAGATTTTCTGAACCGCCGGCATTGACAATTATCGGCGGCATGGTAAGGTTCTTTTAACCGATTCGACCGACCGGTCGGGTGCGATAAACAGAGCATCGAAAGTCGGGATTTTTTTGGCACTTGCACATTCACTGAGGAGCGGAAACTGTTATGTCGGAACTGGAAAAAGACGTCATTCAATACGAGGTTGCGGGCAACGGCGTCGCGACGATCTGGCTGAACCGGCCGCACAAGCGCAACTGCGTCAGCCCGCAGTTGCTGAAGGAGCTCGAGAAGGCGGTCGATCGCGCCGCCGAGGACAAGGAGGCGCTGGCGGTCGTGTTCCGCGGCCGCGCGAACACCTTCTGCTCGGGCGCGGACCTGGACCAGCTGGTCGGTCCGGTGCTGCAGGAGACCACGACCTCGCTGCAACTGGCGATCGACTCGGCCCGCACCTACGACAAGATCTTCAACATGAAGAAGCCGACGATCGCCGCGGTCGAAGGCTATGCGGTCGCGGGCGGCTTCGAGCTGATGATCTCGTGCGACTTCGCGCTCGCGACCTCCGAAGCGAAGATCGGCGACTTCCACATCCGCCGCGCGCTGTTCGGCGGCGCCGGCCCGATCTATCGCCTGCCGCGTATGATCGGCATGCGCCGCTCGAAGGAGCTGATGCTGACCGGCAAGCTGCTGACCGGCGACCAGTGCGCCGAGTGGGGCCTCATCAACGCCGCCGCGCCGGCGGCCGAGTTCGACCAGCTGATCCAGGACTTCTGCGCGCCGCTGATCGACAAGAGCCCGTTCTGCATGTGGATGACGAAGATGGCGGTCAACCGCGGCCTCGATGCCGACACCGACTCGCTGATCACGCTCGAGACGATGACCTGCAACGTCGTGCACCACTCGGAAGACGCGAAGGAAGGCGTGCGCGCCTTCCTCGAGAAGCGCACGCCGAAGTGGACCGGTCGCTAACCGCAAGAGGTGCATAAATGGCAGCAAGCCTGGTCATTCTGGCAACCCGTCCTCCGGAGTGGAGCCGGGAGCAATTCACGACGTGGTGGCGTGGCGAACACGCCGACTACGGGAGGAAGCTTCCCGGCCTGCAGGCCTACCGTCACGGGGAAGTCGTTTTCGACTACGACCATCCGGACGGCCCTGCCTGGGATGGCCATGCTGTGCTGACCTTCGCCTCGCGCGCCGCGATCGAAGCCGCGATCGAGTCTCCCGAATGGGCGGCCGCCGTCGCCCATGTCGGCAGGATGAAAGGCAAGCGGCTGGCGCTGATCACGGAGGAGGTCGACCTCCTCCGTGATCAGCCCGGACTCGACGTGACCAAATAGGCGGGATATCGACGTGAGCGAGAAACTATCACCTGGATTCGTCGCGCAGCGGTTCCGCCTCGACGGCAAGGTTGCGCTGATCACCGGCGGCCGCGGCGCGCTGGCCGAGGCGATCGCCGCGGGTCTGGCCGATCTGGGCTGCGATGTCGCGCTGGCGTCGCGGCACGAGCAGGAATGCGCCGAGGTCGCCGCGGACATCGCGGCGCGCTTCGGCCGCAAGGCGATCGGCCTGCGCTGCGACATCGCGCGCGAAGAGGACGTCGAAGCCGCTGTCGCCGCGACGGTCGAACGGCTCGGCCGCCTCGACGTGCTGATCAACAACGCCGGCGCATCGTGGTGGGGGCTGCCCGAAGAGATTCCGCTGTCGGGCTGGCGCAAGGTCGTCGATGTGAACCTGACCGGCACCTTCCTCGCATGCCGCCACGCGGCGCGCCACATGATCGGCCGCGGCGGCGGCGCGATGATCAACATCGCGTCGGTCGGCGCCTTCCTGTCCTACACGCCGGACGCCGGCCAGGTCGTACCGTACACGACGACCAAGGCCGCGATGGTGCATCTGACCAGCGACCTCGCCGCGCAGTGGGCGCAGCACGGCATCCGCGTCAATGCGGTCGCGCCCGGTTCGGTCGAGACCGGCATGACCGAGACGCTCGACGACGGCATCCAGCAGAAGCTGCTCGACGGCATCCTGCTGCACCGCTTCGCCAAACCGTCCGAGATCGTCCCCACCGTCGCGCTGCTGGCCTCGGAGGCCGGCAGCTTCATCACCGGCCAAACCTTCCTCGTCGATGGAGGGCAATCGATTGCCTGACCGCATCCCCACCCCCTATGCCGCGGACGGCCTGAGCTGGACCGATGCGTCCCTATGGGAACAGTTCGATCGGTTGTCCGCCTCGGCCCCGGAAGCCCTCGCCATCGTCGGCGCCGATGGCCGCAAGTGGAGCCGTGCGGAAGTCCGCAAGATGGGAGAAGCCGCGACGCGCGCGCTGCTCGCCGCAGGCGTCCGTCCCCACGACCGGATCATGCTGCAGGGGCGCAAGACCGCGCCAACCCTCGCCGCGGCGCTCGGCATCTCGGCCACCGGCGCGATCATCTGTCCGTTCACGCCGGATCTGGGCGCCGCCGAACGCAAGGTTCTCGACGAGCGGCTCAATCACGTCGCGACGATCGGCGACGCCGAAGGCGCGCCGATCGCCGGCGTTCCCGGCCTGCGCCTGCAGGTCCGCGAACGCCTGTCCGCCGAGGCCGACGAGCGCGATGCGCAGACCGCGCTGATCGGCTTCACGTCGGGCACGACCGGCGTACCGAAGGGCGTCATGCACTCCGCGGCGGCGATGAACTACACCGTGCGCGCCTGCGAGCGCGTCGCGGGCCTCGCCGCCGATGACGCGATCCTCGGGCTCGTCCCGCTCGGCAGCGCACCGGGTTTCACCTTCACCGCCCACTTCTCGCTCGCGCTGGGCCACCCGCTGATCATCATCGATCCGTGGGATCCGCTGGCGACGCTGCAGGCGATCGAGGCGCACGATTGCCGCTGGGGTATCTGCGTGCCCACCCATCTGGCTACGATGGTCGAGCTGGCGCGCAGCGGCCGATGGTCGCGCCCGAGCCCGCTGATGGCGCTCGGCGTCGGCGGCAGCGCGATGACGCCGGAGCTGATCCGCGACGCGAAGGAACTGCTCGGCATTCCCGCGCTGCGCATGTTCGGCATGTCCGAATGCATGGGCCACGCCTCGACGATGCCGGACGATCCGATCGACCGCCTGTGTCATTCGGATGGCCGGTCCTTTCCCGGCACGCGCGACGAAGCGTTCGACTCCGACCGCAAGCTGCTGCCCCGAGGCCAGCGCGGCCAGGCCGGCGTGCGCGGGCCGTCGCTGTTCGTCGGCTATTGCCGCGGCCTCGGCGACCAGGAATACCATCTGACCGACGACGGCTTCTTTCTGACCGGCGACGAAATAATCTGCGACGATGACGGATATCTGAAGGTCGTCGGACGCATAAAGGATCAGATCATTCGCGGCGGTTATAATATCGACCCGGCAGAAGTCGAAGCCGCGTTGCTCCGGCACCCGGCGATCGCCCAGGTGTCCGTCGTTGCGGTGCCCGAGCCGCGACTCGGCGAGCAGGCCTGTGCGGTGTGCGCGATTCGCGAAGGTCATTCGGCGCCGACGCTCGAGGACATCCGGGATCACCTGACGGGCATCGGGCTGTCGAAGAAGAAATGGCCGGAGCATCTGCTGGTCGTCGAGGATCTCGTCTATACGACGACGGGCAAGGTCGATAAGAAGCGCCTGTCCAGATTTGCCGTCTCGGAGCTTCGAATGGGCTAGCAGTCCGACATGCCGACGGACGGGCGGAACTCGGATCGGGCTGTCCGGCGGGCAGCCCGCGCAGCAGTTTACTTGGGAGCTAGTGAGCCATATGAGAAGTGCAGCCAAACCGGCGACGCCGGCAAAACCGAAACGGGCCCGCGCCACCACCGCCGCGCACGACGAAAAGCGCCTCGAAATCATCGAGCACTGCGCGGCCCTGTTCGACCGGGTCGGCTACCACGGCACGTCGATGCAGATGCTGGCCGACGAGGTCGGTCTCGGCAAGCCGACGCTGTACCACTATTTCGCGAGCAAGGACGACATCCTCTACGAGATGCACCAGCTGCATATCGACTCGCTGATCGGTGGTCTCGAGGCCGACGAGCAGATCCCCGACATCCAGCCCGCCCAGCTGCTCGAACGCGCCTGCACCTACACGCTGCGCGAGATCGCGCTCCATCCCGGCTACGTGCGCGCGTTCATGGACCACTACGCCGAACTGGAAGACACGCAGCGCGCGGAGATGCGCGTGCGCCGTCGCGAGTATCTCAACCGCATCACCGAAATCATCCGCAGCGGGATCAGCAAGGGCCAGTTTCGCGACGTCGATCCGCAACTGGCAACGCTCGCCTTCGTCGGCATGTGCAACTGGGCTTACAAGTGGTATCCGCGCATGGCACATGAGACCCCGCCCGAGACGATGGCGAAATCCCTGTGCGGGTTCATGCTCGACGGTTTCAAGAAGAACTGATCAGCCGGCCGCGTCCATCGCGGTCGCACCACACACCCACGCCGACAGGCCGCTGGTTGCGACGGCGCACACGATCGCCTCGGCGATCTCGTGTTCGCTGGCCCCGGCGGTTCGCGCGCCCTTGATGTGCACTGACGCCCAGGTACTGTAGTCGGCGGCCAGCACCGCCACCAGCAGCAGTTCGGAATACTTCGGCCCGAGCGGCGTGCCGTTGATGGTTCCCTCACGCATCAGGTAATAGGCATCCGCGCCGAGTGGCAGCAGATTGGCGAGTTTGCCCAGGGACGGCGGCATCGTTTCGAAGTAGGCAAGAAAGTTCCGTTCCGCCTCCCCTTGCGCCACGTCGATCGCCTTGAGCGGTTCGTCGCCCTGGGTGCGCCCCGGATAGACGGCTTCCAGCGCGCCGACGAAGGAAAGGGCCGCCCCCTCCCCGCGCACGCTGCTGAGCACGATCGCAGCGGCGGAGGCCTCCTCGAACGAGAGCCCCATTTCCCGTGCGTGCGTGAGTTCGCGCAACGCCATCTCGCGATAGCCCTTGGTGGTCGCGGCAACCGCCACGAACATCACCTTGAGCCTCGCCGGCAAGGCACCGTCCTCGTCGATGATCTTCCTGAACCTCGAGTAGCCGCCCAGCGTCAGGGGAGCGATGCGCCGCAAGAGTGGCGAACCCAACAACGGATTTTCGATAGTCACGACATGTCCTCGATTAACAACTCAACTTCAAAACCCGGCCCATTCCTTCCGGCACCCGCTGGAGCCCGGATCGATGCGGAGCCAGGCCTTCAATTCCATCCCGCCGTCCGCGCCGCCGTGATCCCGAAGGTCATCGCCAGCGCGAGCCCGCCCGCATAGCCGGCGCCGAAGGCGTCGCCGGCGTCGCTGCCGGCCGCGAGCAGGCCAGGAATTGCGGCGCCGTCGTCGGCGAGGACCTGCGCACGCTCGTCGATCGTCAGCCCGCCGAAGGTGAAGGTGA
>Ga0214472_10002483_pt1 | contig 19828 bp, 20 predicted proteins | sample RVTome_6_FD_207662 | JGI IMG/M metagenome (GOLD analysis project Ga0214472, IMG submission 207662) | Soil microbial communities from uranium-contaminated site in the Upper Colorado River Basin, Wyoming, United States - RVT140D175 | ecosystem: Environmental > Terrestrial > Soil > Contaminated >...
ACCACTCCTGCGTATCCCGCCCGCGCCCGCCACCCTACGCAATACCCAAGTTCCACCGACTTGTAGTTGGGCAGTCCGGAAGGACGCATTCGAGAAAGACACATGGTAGCGACCGACCCGCAGGACATCTTCTACTTCGCGTACGGGAGCAACATGGACGTGGATCGCAAGCAAGACAGAACCGGTCGCATCCGCGAGGCGCGCCGGGCGCGCCTTCGTCGGTACCGTCTCGCCTTCAACAAGCGGGCACAAGGAGGCGGTGTGTACGCGAACATTGTGCACTCTGACTCCGACGACGTCTGGGGTGTCGTCTATCGCTGCGACCCGCACGCCATGGAGGCATTGGATTCTTACGAGGGCGTCGACGCCGGTCATTACCAACGCGCACCCGTCTCCATTCTGCTTGACAACGGCAGCTCCGTCGAAGCGGAAACGTACGTTGCTGGCGAGCGATTTCTTTGTCCCGAGGGCAGTCCCCCGCGCGACTATCTTGAGCGGATGCTCCGCGGAGCACGCCACCATGGCCTACCAGACGCATACATCCGAAGAGTCGAGTCGGCTCGTCGTGGTTGACGGGCTGTCCAACTACCGGCTGAACCCGACGGTCGGTCCCGTCACGGGCCTTGCACACTCCGCAAGGCCCGCGCCGGTCCCGCCCGCGGGTTAGCCGTGCGTTATGCCGTTTAGGCTTGATTCGTTTGCGTCAGCTGCGGTCAACTGATATCGTGCCTCGGTGAAAGTCAAAGAGGTGCTCCTAATGCTGCAGGACAACGGCTGGTTCCTGGTCGCCACTCGTGGCAGTCACCGACAGTTCAAGCACCACACGAGACCCGGCCGCGTGACCGTTGCCGGGAAGCCAAACGATGATCTTGCCCCGGGTACCCTCAATAGCATTCTGAAGCAGGCCGGACTCAAGAAGTGAGGTTGCTATGCGCTACGCCATTGTGATCGAGAAGGCCCACGACAACTACTCGGCCTACGTGCCTGACCTACCCGGCTGCGTTGCTGCTGGCGCAACGGTGGAGGAAACGGAGGCTCTCATCCGCGAAGCGATCGAATTTCATTTGGCCGGCCTTCGTGAGGATGGGTTACCGATCCCACAGCCCTTAAGCCGGGTTGAGTACGTTGAGATTCCGGCATAACTATCCGATCCAGCCGCCCGCTTTCAGCGGCGGCTGATCGGATGCGTTAGCCACAGCGACTCCGCGGCATACGAAATTGTTGCTTGGGAGTAATTAGCACGATGGATGAGAACAGATCTGAAATCAAGCTGGAATCGTGGCTCGTCTCGGCCGGACGCGACTCAGAGTCCGGCGCACCTCTGAACGTACCACTGATTCCGGCATCCAACTTTATCATCGGCGCTGGACGGGAGTACTCGCGCGATGATGGTACACCGACCTGGGAGGCCCTCGAAGCAATTGTTGGCGGGCTTGAGTCCGGTAAAGCTGTGGCGTTCGCCTCGGGCATGGCTGCAATCGCTGCAGTATTCGATCAGCTTGTGACTGGCACCGTTGTCGCGCTACCGGATGACTGCTATCAAGGCGTTGCCGGCCTGGCAGCCGCAGGAGAAGAGAAGGGACGCTGGTCACTGCAGCGTATTCCCGTCGATGATACGGCGGGTTGGATTCGCGCGTGCGCCAGCGCGGATCTGATCTGGCTTGAATCACCATCTAACCCCCTGCTCACCGTGGCGGATCTCCATGCGGTCTGCACGACACCACGCAAGCAAGGGACGATCGTTGCCGTGGATAATACTTTTGCCACCCCACTGAATCAGCAACCGCTTGAATTTGGTGCAACGGTCTCCCTGCAGTCGGCAACAAAGTTTATCGGTGGCCACTCGGATCTTCTAGCTGGAGTCGCTACGACAAGAGATGTTGCACTGTGGCAAGCCTTGAGGAAATCCCGTGAGCTAGCCGGGGCCACACCGGGAGCGCTCGAGGCGTTTCTCGCCGTTCGCGGCGCCCGAACCCTCGCGCTTCGATTGCGACGGGCCCAGCAAACCGCAATGATGCTTGCAGCGTGGCTTGAGAACCATCCGCTGGTCACTCGCGTCCGGTACCCAGGCCTGCCTTCGCATCCAACGCATGCTGTCGCCAAGCGTGTACTCAAGGGATTCGGAACCGTCATCTCTTTCGATGTAGTTGGAGGATCGGAGGTCGCTGATGCTGTCTGCCGACGCACCCGACTCATCCGCCACGCCACAAGTCTCGGTGGAGTTGAATCAACGATGGAACGAAGAGCCGCGATTCGGGGCCAGGAACATGTCCCGCCCTCGCTCCTACGAATTAGTGTTGGCATTGAGGATGCAAATGATCTTATGGCCGATCTCGACTCAGCGATGCGCTCTTCCGCACCGTGAGCATATCGGGGTTGTACGGGCCGTGGCTAACAATTCGCTCCAGCGGACGCGTTAGGCGGCATTCTGCTGGGCGAACCGGTAAGGAGGTGATAGAGATGAAATGAACACAGGTATCAGTACGACCTACACCGGCATCTCCAGAGGGCTGATGGAGGCCAAGGACTTTAGCTCATCAGGGAGCAACACCTACTAACCATGTATGATAGAAAGGAGACACCTACCATGAAGAAGTTGTTGACGCTGGCGCTGACTATAGCACTCTTGGCCGCTTTCACGGGTCTTGGCGGCGCGCAGCAAAGAGTTGAGGATAAGAAACCAGTCCCCATCGCTGCTAAGAAAGAGAAGGTTAATCCCTGCGCCAATACGAGATGCCAATCTGGATACCACTGCGTACCGCTCTCGCAAGTGGGGTTTTGCGCACAAGATCAAGCAGCAAAGTGTACAGTAACTTGTTCCGGCATATCTGCTGACATGCATGGATCCTGCGCAGGCTATGCTAGCCAGCTTGCGAATCACCCTGAGTGCAGCTGTGTTGATGTGTAGCCAGGCAGGAACACGAGGCAAAGTAAATGGGGTCAGACACGATTAAAGACGTTCTTGCCTAACAACCGCTTGGAGAGGGACGCGGCAAAACGCGCCGGAACGTGTCAACAACTTTGAGACACCGACCGCTGACATTTACTGAACCTCGACGAGCTGTGGCTTGTCGAAGCATGGTACCATTTGGCGGAGGCAGCGGCCGCCGGCCGCTGAGCTCGAGGTCGTTGGGCATTGCGAAGCCGAAGGCCAAGGGCACGTCGCGCGCAAGCAAGCCACGCAAGTCGGCCACCAAGTCCAAGTCCCAGCCCATCGAAGGAGCGGTCTTAGCGGGTATGACGAGCCGTGAGCGAGCGACCGGGAAACCCGCTTCCCGGCTCATCGACCAGCGGATCCGCGACCTGGGGGGATGGCGCGGGGAGACCCTGGCCCGCATGCGGGCGCTGATCCTGGAAGCCGACCCCGCGATGACCGAGGAGTGGAAGTGGATGGGCACTCCGGTCTGGTCGCACCACGGGATTGTCTGCACCGGGGAGGCGTACACGAAGGTCGTGAAGCTCACGTTCGCCCGGGGGGCCAGGATCCCAGACCCATCGCGCCTTTTCAATTCCAGCTTGGAAGGCAACACGCGAAGGGCGATCGACATCCACCAAGGGGAGAAGGTCGACGCGGGCGCGTTCAAGGCGCTCGTGAAGGCCGCGGTGGCCCAGAATGGCCCGCCGGCGAAGGCAGGCGCGAAGGCCAAGCCGGGTGCAAGGGAGGCCAAGCCGATCAAGGTGCGAAAAGGCGAGAAGGTCGCCGTCGTCCTCCTCTCGGGCGGCAACCCGCGCATCGCGAAGGCGGACGGCGACGCCCCGGTGCAGGCGTACATCGGCGCGATGCCGGGCTGGAAGCGCGACCTCGGGAAGCGCCTCGACGCGCTCATCGTGCGCAACGTGCCCAACGTGCGAAAGGCCGTGAAGTGGAACTCGCCGTTTTACGGCATCGACGGCCAAGATTGGTTCCTGTCGTTCCACGTCTTCACCCACTACATCAAGGTGACCTTCTTCCGCGGCACGTCGCTGCGACCGGTCCCGCCCGGTGCCAGCAAGCACAAGGACGTGCACTACTTCGACATCCACGAAGGCGACAAGCTCGACGAGGCGCAGATGGCGAACTGGGTGAAGCAGGCCGCCGCGTTGCCCGGCTGGGTCCCGTAGCCGAGACCGTCCTGAGGCTCGTCGCCGCCCCAGCGCCGACGAACCACCCGCGCCCAGGGTGCCAGGTCCTCGGCCTGCGCTCTGCCGGCGAGGGGGCCTGCACGCTCCCGCCCTCAAGCAAAGGAGCATTTCATGTCTTCGGCGAGGTCGAGGCTGTAGAGGCAAAGGAGGCAGCCCGTCAGTGCCGCGCCACGGTCGAGAAAAACACACGCGGCATGTGGGAGTCACTCTGGAAGAAGGCGTGAGGTGCTGTCCAACCAGGCGCTCAAGCCGACTGTGCCCGCCTCCGGCGGTCACGTCGGCTTAGCTTGAGCGTTCGGCACCGTAACGATACACTGCGTCAACAGGATTCACATGACACAGAACAAGGAAACAGTTGACCAAGATTAGCAGGAACCAGCAGATGGCGACTAATCCAGCCAAACGCCCAGTCTCGACCTCAAAGAGCTCGATCATACGCTGGCTGCTTGAATCTGACCCTTCGATCCGCTGGCAGGCGATGCGCGACCTGACTGATGCGCCCGCGGACGAGGTCGGGGCCGAGCGTGCAAGGGTCGCGACCGAGGGCGCGGGCGCGCGGCTGCTTGCCCTCCAGGCGCCCGACGGGCGATGGGGCGGCGCGGCGTGGAACCGCGGGTGGGACTCCACGATTCACGTCTTGTCGCTCCTGCGGGAGATGGGTCTCGATCCCGCCAGCGACGAGGCACGGCGCGCGGTGGGCCTCGTCCGCGACCGCGTGACGTGGCAAGGATGCGGTCCGCAGGAAGCGGACGACAACCACTTCTTCGCTGGCGAGGTCGAGCCCTGCATCAACGGGCAGGTCGGGGCGGTCGGCGCAGAATGGCCCGTCCAGTGACACTGCCAATACTAAGGCGGCGTTGGTGGGGCATCGACCTCGGGCCACCCGGGCATCCCACGGCGCTGTGCGGACGTTCATCCTTGCCGCCTCACGTGCGCGCGGGCTTGTCGAGGCCCGTATCCTTTGCCTGCCGGGGAATCCCGAATGACGCCCGACGCGCGCCGCCCACCTAACCCAACATCGAACTGGACGGGCGAGCGGGTGCGCCGGCTGCGATGGCGCGACCGTTCGTTTCGTTTCGCGCCACTCGAGCGCTGCCTTCGTCCGTGGAGCCAGGAGGCAAGCCTGCATGAGAACCAGCCGGTGTGAGAATCACCGTTCGGGAAGGGAGCCGGAATGACCCACTCGGTAGCGCAGCATCCCGGTGAGCCCTCGCCCACTGTCCAGCCGTCCGCCAATGATCCTTTGGAGGGGGTTGCAAATGCCCAGCTCTGACAGCCATAAGTCACAGATCAGGTACGCAAGACTTGCGGGCTTCATGTATCTATTAGTCGACGCCGCGTACCTGGCATTCGTTCTTATTACCAACCGTTTAAGAGTTCCCGGAGATTTCACAGAGACCGTCCATAGGATTACGGGCTCCGAGCTGCTCTATCGTATCGGACTGTCCAGCGGATTAGTCACCAGTCTGTGTATCGCGTTCTTGGCCATGGGTCTTTATGTAGCTGTCAAACCGTTAGACAGCAATCTGGCGCTGCTTGCTTTGGTATTTAGATTACTAGAAGCTACGTTCGTCGGAGGTCAGGCTATTCTTGGTTTTGTTGGCTTGAAGCTCTATACTAGCGCTGATTTCCTTAATGCCTTCGACGCCAAGCAGCTCTCCATGTTCGTGACTTTGCACTCGAGTGCAGATCAGGTTGTATTTAATAGCTTCGCGATATTCTTTGGCATCGGCTCCATTCTCTTCTTTTACCTCCTATTCCAATCCACCTATATCCCAAGATTCTTGTCCGGTTTGGGCCTATTGGGATCTGTGCTGGTCCCGATAATTTGCTTTGGCTCCCTCGTGTGGCCGCAGCATGCCACAGCGCTGCAACTTGGTTGGGCGCCCATCGCTCTCGCCGAAGTACTAGTTGGCCTGTGGCTTGTATTCAAAGGTGTAAACCTTCGAGTTTCCGTGCCCGCGAGACCGCTCCCGAAATGACGTGCCGCCTAACAAGCGCTGGAGCCGGCGGCCCATGACCAAGCGGAAGCAGATTGCCTGCGCGGCTCGCGGCTGAGCGCCAGGTCGTTGTGCGGCGCGGAGTGCATTTCGGAGCAGAGGGGGCCGCTTCGACCTATGGCAGTACGCTTCTGTTCTTCTGCAAGCTGTCCCTCTCACTCAAACGGAGGAAAGAATGCGTACCCTAACACTGACGCTGTTTCTCGGTTTCCTTGTCTCACTTTCTGCATGGTCAGATCAGGCCGCAGACGAAGAGGCAGTGTGGAAGCTCGAAGAGGCCTATTGGGCGTCCGTAAAAGATAATGACATTGATGCTTATCTGACGCTTTGGGACGAGAGGTTTGTCGGCTGGCCTGGATTCAGCGAGACACCCATGGGAAAGGACAGGATCCATGAATGGATCCCGCCCTTGCACGACAATGCTTCGGAGACCTATGACTATCAATTGACGCGAGAAGCTGTTCGTTCCTTTGGTGACGTCGTAGTGGTCCATTACCTCGTGCGTGATTTCTTCCGGTCGGCAAGTACCGGTGAGATGGTCAGGCAGCTCGATGAGTATCGCATTACTCATACTTGGCAACGGAGAGGAAGTACATGGCAAATCATTACCGGCATGTCAGGTGCACAAGCCGGCAAGTGATCTAGGGTGCGGAGGCGCAGCGGCACGGCTGGGAAGCGCCTTTCGCGCGAGTGGTCGTACCAGTCATTTGGTGTCGGCGGCTAGCCAATCGCTTCAGCGGACCGGCCTGGAAGGTGGTAGGCTTAGGCCATATCGCAGCGGCATGCGGCCGCCGCTGGTCGGCAAGGCGTTAGGCGGACGGGAAGGGACCCGACCCATTGTCGGGAGCGACGGTTAATGACGGAGCTTCGGCAAGACTCCAAGGTCAGGTGGGCGGTCATGGCCGCAGGAATGTGGTCAGCTGCGCTCGGCGCTTGCGGCTCGAGGGAGACAGCCATGGACGTTGCGAAGTTGCAAGAGTTCGGAACGAAATACACTGCTGCCTGGTGCAGCCGGAATGCGGCCAGCGTAGCGGCGTTCTTTTCGGAGGGCGGGTCGCTGAAGATCAACGACGGTGCCCCTTCTGTGGGCAGGACGGCGATCACCGCCGCGGCCCAGGGCTTCATGACAGCCTTCCCTAACATGGTCGTGACGATGGACGGCGTCAGCGTCGAGGGCGACCATGTCATCTACCGCTGGACGCTGACCGGGACAAACACTGGCCCAGGAGGTACAGGAAAGGCCGTGCGTATCAGCGGGTACGAGCAGTGGACGATTGGCCCGGACGGCTTGATTGCGCAGTCGATGGGGCATTTTGATGAGGCCGAGTACAACCGCCAGCTAAAAGTCGGCTTCGATGGAAGGTGACCATGCCGCCTAACACGCCGCTCCAGCCGACGGCCGTCGGCCGCGGCTGAGCGGCCGGGCGTATGCGGACGGGAGCGCAAGCGTCGCGCCACGCGGCGCGCTGCTGAGCGCGACCAAGGAGTAACTCTGCTCATGATCGCCGGCATCCGGCCGGCGCCGCCACTGGTCAGCGGGTAAGATAGGAAGCTCGGATGAGGCAGTCGATCGTTCACGTCGCCCTTGTTGTGAGGGACTACGATGAGGCAATTGCGTTCTACACGCAGAAGCTGCACTTCAGGCTCGTAGAGGATCTGTATCAACCTGAGCAGGACAAGCGGTGGGTGGTTGTCGCTCCTCCTGGATCAACCGGCACCACATTGTTACTTGCTCGGGCGTCCAAACCAGAGCAGGAGCCATTTGTCGGCAATCAAGCGGGCGGGCGGGTGTTCCTATTCCTTTCGACGGACGATTTCTGGCGCGACTACCAACGAATGGTGAGCAGCGGAGTCCGATTCGTTCGGCCACCGAGCGAGCAACCCTACGGCCTCGTCGCTGTGTTCGAGGATCTGTACGGTAATCGCTGGGACCTCATTCAGTACGCTGAGACTCAGCCGCATCATCAGGCATGAGCCCTCGAGAGAGGATTGTGTTCGCGGTCGGTGTTTGAACCACAAGGCAGGAGAGAGGGTGAGGCTCGACTGGTGACGGTGGCCGTTGGGATGAAAGCCCATTCCGGGTGGGCAGCCCTGGTCGTGGTTGGCAAACGTGACGGCGACTTCGTGGTGATCGACCGGCGTCGCATAGAACTCGTTGAGGACGAGTGGGCAAAGCAGCCGTATCATGCGGCGGAGGACTTGAAGTCGGATGCGGCGCGAAACCTGATCAAGCGCGGAATCGAAGCGGCGCACCGGATCGCGATCCTCGAGATGCGGGCGGCGTTCGAGCGAGAACGAGGACAGGGAAACGAAGTTACAGCCTGCGCGGTGCTGGTCGCCGACCCCATGCCCGATTGGAGTACCGAGGAGATCCTGGCGGTGCACTTCCGCATGCACAGGGCCGAGGGCGCTCTGTTCCGGGATGCGCTGGTCCGCGCCACCGAAGCGTGTGGACTGAGGCTGGTCGCGATCCCGGAGAAAATGCTGACGAAGCGTGCCGAGCAGGCGCTCGGGATCCCGGCGAGTGGCCTGGTGAAGAAGATTGCGGCGCTCGGCAAGTCCGCCGGACCTCCTTGGGGCAAAGACCAGAAGGACGCTGCTCTTGCCGCTCTGGTCGCGCTGCAGGAGCACTCGAGCTGATGTGGAACACCAGCCCACAAGACACCCCGATGACAGCGCTTTGCGCCGCAGCTGATCGCAAGCGTTAGGCAGGCAGACACGAGTCCATTCGTCATTCCGGCGCAAGCCGGAATCCAGGCCGGGCTAATTCACTCTCTGTGCGCAGCTCGTCCATCGGTGCCCTGTGGCCGCCCATGCCACCCGTTCCGGGCCATGCGCGGATATCCAGGGCGGAGCCCTGGCTGGTTGTTGCACAAACTAGATTCCAGGCGCGGGCCACGGTCTCGATTTCCTGATAGACTGCGCAACATCATGTTGAATACGCAGCGGGCGCGCGCGGGGCGCGCTCTCAGAGCGCACGGCTGTTGGTGTCGCGCGCAGCCGCGATAAGAGGCCCAGTGGACTCCATTGAGGCCAAAGCGGAGTGGTTGGGTGCTCGGATGATCTCCGCCGACGTGACGGCCACCGTGGGGAGGACGCCCATGGTGAAGCTTGGACGCCTCGCCAAGGGCCTGCCCGGTCGAGTCGTTGCCAAGCTGGAAATGTTCAATCCGTGTGGCAGCGTAAAGGATAGGCTCGGCGTGGCGCTGATCGAGGATGCCGAGCGGCGGGGCGATCTGCGCCCCGGTATGACGCTGATTGAGGCGACCGGCGGCAACACCGGCATCGGCCTCGCGTTCGCCGCGGCCGTCCGGGGCTATCGGCTCATCTTGACGATGCCGGAGACGATGTCGGTGGAAAGAGTCGCACTGCTCCGCCACCTCGGCGCCGAAGTTGTGCTCACCCCCGGCATCCTCATGGGTGAGGCCGTCGCGCGCGCCAGGCAGCTGGTCAAAGACACCCCGGGTTCGATCATGCTGGACCAATTTACAAACCCCGCGAACCCGGAGATCCACAGGCGAACCACGGCGGTGGAAGTCTGGGACGATTCACAAGGTGCGGTGGACGTTTTCGTTTCCGCTGTTGGCACTGGAGGCACGATCACCGGCGTCGGCGAAATACTGAAGCAGCGCAAACCCAGCGTGCGCATCGTGGCGGTCGAGCCTGCCGGAGCAGCCGTCCTATCCGGTGGGGCAGCGGGCAACCATCAGATCCCGGGCATCGGCGTCGGCTTCATCCCCGAAGTCTTGAACCGATCGCTGCTCGATGAAGTCATCGCCGTGACGGACGAAGAGGCGTTTGCTTGCACCCGGCGGCTGGCGCGGATGGAGGGTATCCTGGCAGGCGTTTCAGCGGGGGCCGCGCTCCACGCCGCGTTGGTGGTGGCCTCGCGCCCGAACGCCGCCGGGAAACTCATCGTGGTGCTCTTGCCAGACACAGCCGAGCGGTACATCACCACGAGTTTGTTCGTAAGCGAAAGCGAATGAACGCGCGGTGGCGGCGCTACACGGGCACGAGGCGCATGGAACGAGGCTTGTGCAGCCCACGATCAGGAAGGTGTAAATAGATGGCGATCGCAGCCCAGATTTCACCCTCGACCAAAGCGGCCGGCTTCTGGTCGGCGGTGCTCGCCTCGATGTTCAGCATCACCTATGTCGTGGCGCAGCTCGCCGAATGGTCGGGGCTGCTGGGGTCTCAAGGCGGGCCCGAAAGCAGCAGCACGCCGCTCGGGCTGGTCCTGCTGCTGGCCCCGTCGCTCTTGCTTGGCTCTTCGTTTCTGGTGCTGGTGGTAAGCATCCACCAGCTGGCGCCGCCCGACAAGAGAGTTTGGAGCCACTGCGCCGTTGTATTCGCCACCGCTTATGCCGTCCTGATCAGCACCGTCTACTTTGTCCAGCTCACACTCGTGGCACCTCGTATCGCCCGCGGCCAGATCGAAGGCATCGAAGCGTTTCTATTCGTGCCTTTCGATTCCTTCTTGTATGCCGTGGACATCCTCGGCTACAGCTTCATGAGCCTGGCCACTCTGTTTGCCGCCCCGCTGTTCACCGGCGCCGGGCTCCAACGAGTCGCGCGGTTGTTTCTGACCGCGAACGGATTGTTGCTGCCCTTCATCGCACTGCAGATGTACTTCCACCCGCTCATCTGGGTCGCAGCGCTCTGGGCCGTGACGTTTCCGGGCTCGACCTGGACCCTCGCCCTTCTCTTTCGGCGGATCGCGACCGAAGCGCCCGGTCCTTGAAACCTAGCATGGCCCCCACCAAGCGCCCAACCCACCGCCTCCCGGCGCAACCCATGAACACGATCGATTTCGGACGACACAGCGAGGACTATGCTGGTGATCGAGCATCGCATATGGTGCGTGCTTGCTAGGATGCCATCATGAAGCACGAGCCGCGCTCCGCCGCGAAATCTGAAGCGCAGCGGCGTGTTCTTCCTAACCGACCCGAGGCTCGGTTTTGCTCTGTTGGTGGTCTGGCTGGGAAACTGGGCTGGGGAGACTATGTGACATGACCGTGCTCGACCATATCGGCCGGACCAGGCTGATTCCACTCCGGTCCATGGTCCCAGAGGGAAGCGCCAGCATCCTGGTCAAGCTGGAATACCAGAACCCGAGCGGGAGCATGAAGGATCGGATGGCGCTGGCGATGATCGAGGCGGCGCAAGCGGACGGGCGGCTGCGGCCGGGCGGCTCCGTGGTCGAATACACCGGCGGAAGCACGGGCGTATCGCTCGCCTTGGTGTGCGCCGCCAAGCGCATCCCGCTTCAGATCGTGACCTCGGAGGCCTTCAGCAAAGAGAAGCGGGATCATATGGCGGCCTTGGGAGCTCGCCTCACATTGGTCGCCAGCCCGACCGGCGGGACCACCAAGGCCCTCACGCTCGAGATGATCGAAACCGCGAGAAAGCTCGCGGCCGCTCCCGGGAGCTACTGGACGGACCAGCTGAACAATACCGATCAGCTCTCCAGCTACGAACGGATGGGCGAGGAGATATGGGAGCAAACCAAGGGGCAGGTCAGCGCCTTTGTCCAAAGCGTCGGCACGGCCGGGTCGTTGCGGGGAGTCTCGACATGCCTTCGAGCCCATAACGATGCGGTGCTCATCGTCGCGGTAGAGCCCGAGGAATCTGCGGTGCTGTCGGGCAAGCCGAGCGGGTCGCACAAAATCGAAGGCACCGGCGCCGGATTCATCGTGCCGCTGTGGACCCAGTCGCTCGCCGACGAGATCCAGACGGTATCGACTCAGGAGGCGATGGTGACTGCCCGGCGCCTGGCCGAACGCGAAGGCATCTTTGCGGGCACGTCCACCGGAGGCAACGTCGCGGTGGCGCTGCGAGTCGCCGAGCGCCTCGGGCCCGGCCATATGGTCGTCACGGTAGCAGTCGATTCAGGGATGAAGTACCTGAGCACCGAATTGTATGCCCAACCATAAAGGCGTCCCGGCCGGTCGAAGTCATACGGGGAAAGTACCACACGCGCAGCTCCTGATGCCGAACCTCGATGACCGGCGCGGCGGCTAGGAGGAACCTGGTATGACCCGGTCCGCAGCGTCGCGATCGGAGGCGTGGCCGAGCCTTCCGCTGGAAGCATGGAGTGAAACCTGCGCCACCCTGCACTTGTGGACCCAGATCGTCGGCAAGATTCGCCTGGTCCAAAGTCCCTGGATCAACCACTCCTGGCACGTGACGCTCTATATCACTGCTCGAGGATTGAGCACGTCTCCGATCCCCTACGGCGATCGAACATTTCAGATCGACTTCGATTTCATCGAGCATAAGCTCGCCATCCAGTCGAGCGACGGCGGCGGGGCTACGCTGCGGCTCGAACCGCAATCGGTGGCGGCTTTCTATCAGGGGCTGATGGAACGGATGTCCAGACTGGGTCTGCAGGTGGACATCCACAAGCTCCCCAACGAAGTGGCTGATCCGATCCGGTTCGATCAGGACCAGACGCACCGCGCCTACGATCGAGAATACGCCAACCGGTTTTGGCGGGCCCTGGTGCAAGCGGATCGAGTCTTCAAAGCGTTCCGAGCCCGTTTCATCGGCAAGTGCAGTCCGGTGCATTTCTTCTGGGGCGCGCCGGACCTGGCGGTGACGCGGTTTTCGGGGCGCCGCGCTCCCGAGCATCCGGGCGGCATCCCCCATCTGCCCGACTGGGTGACGCGGGAGGCCTACTCGCACGAAGTCTCGAGCTGCGGCTTTTGGCCCGGCGGCGGTTCGGTCCCCTACGCGGCGTTCTATGCGTATGCGTATCCGGAGCCGGCCGGGTTCTCCGAGGCCACGATTCGACCCGCCGCCGCGTTCTACAGCGACGAGCTCGGAGAGTTCCTGCTGCCGTACGACGCGGTCCGCGAGTCCGACTCGCCCGACGCCACCCTGCTCGATTTTCTTCAAACCACGTACGAGGCGGCGGCGAACCTGGGCCAGTGGGATCGCAGCGCGTTGGAACGCAGTGTGCCTGGATCATGAGGCGGGTCGCTGCCGTTTATGAGATTCAGCGGCGGAGGAACTCGCGGCCCGCAGCGTCCTGCAGCCGCCATCCGAGCACGACATGCTCGATGCCTTCGCTCGGGTCGAATCGAGATGATCCGGATTCCGCGCCCGCATGGAACGCGGGCTTTTCCGGCCGCGTATAGATGGGAGTCTCAGTGCGGCAACCGAACGGCGTTGGGGCTCACGGGCAGGAAGACCGATCAGCGGCGAATCCGAAGCTGAAGGAGGAGGCGGCATGGAGAGCTTGGGGCAGGACCTACGTTACGGGCTGCGGGTGCTCCTGAGAGCGCCCGGCTTCAGCGCCGCGGCGGCGATCGCCCTGGCGCTGGGTATCGGAGCCAACAGCGCCATCTTCAGCGTGGTTCAGGCCGTGCTGCTGACCGCGCCGCCCTACCGCGACCCGGATCGCCTGGTCATGGTATGGGAGCACAACCGGCCGCGCGCCAAGCAGAGCAATGTCGTTTCACCGGCCAATTTCCTCGACTGGCGGGAGCAAAGCAGCGCCTTCAGCGCGATGGCGGCGCTCTACGACTCCCTGACCCACCTCACCGGCGCGGGCGATCCCGAGGAGCTGCCTTTCCAGGGGGTCAGCGCCAATCTGTTCTCCACCCTCGGCGTGCAGGCCGAGTTGGGCCGCAGCTTCAGCGCGGCCGACGGTCAAGCCGAAAGCGAGCCGGTGGTGGTGCTGAGCCACGAGCTGTGGCAGCGCCGCTTCGGCTCCGATCCGGCTCTGATCGGCCGCAGCGTGACCCTGAGCGGCAAGAGCCGCACGGTGATCGGAGTCCTGCCTCCCGGCTTTCATCTGTTCGTGAAGGAAATGTCGCTGACCGGCAAGCCGCCTCAGCTCTGGATGCCGATCGCTTTCGAGCCCGAGGATCGAATCCGGCGCGGCCGCTACCTGCGCGCGATCGCGCGGCTCGCGCCCGGCGTGTCGCTGGAGCAGGCCCAGAGCCAAATGGACACGATCGCGCGCCGGCTCGAACGGCAGTATCCCGACTTCAATACCGGCTGGGGCGTTCGGGTGGTGCCGCTGGCAAGCCAGCTCACCGGAGAGATCCGGCCGGCGCTCTTGGTTCTGCTCGGCGCGGTCGGCTTCGTGCTGCTGATCGCCTGCGCCAACGTCGCCAACCTGCTGCTGGCGCGCGCCGCCACCCGCAGCCGAGAGATCGCGATTCGCCGGGCGATCGGCGCGGGCCGCGGCCGGATCGTCCGGCAGCTCCTGACCGAAAGCACGCTCCTGGCCGTCGTCGGCGGAGCGCTCGGCCTGCTGCTGGCCCAATGGGGGCTGCAGTCGCTCTTGGCGCTGACGCCGGCCGATCTGCTCGGCGTGCACCAGGTGGATCTGGACTGGGTCGTGCTCGGCTTCACGCTCGCGCTGTCCCTGCTGACCGGCCTGCTGTTCGGTTCGGCACCGGCTTGGGCCCTGTCGCGCCCGAGCCTGGTCGACCCGCTCAAGGACGGCGGCCGCGGCGCGCCGCGCGGAGCGCAGCGGATGGAGCCCCGCAGCCTGCTGGTCATCGCCGAGGCGGCGCTGACCTTGGTGCTGCTGGTCGGCGCCGGGCTGATGATCCGAACCGTATGGCAGCTGCAGTCGGTCGATCCCGGTTTCCAGGCCGACAACCTCCTGACCGCCAGAATCCTCCTGCCGAGCTCGAAGTACGGCGAGGAGCAGCAGCGCATCGCGTTCTTCCGCCAGCTGGTCGAGCGCGCCGAAGCGCTGCCGGGCGTGCGCGCGGCCGGCGCGGTCAACTTCCTGCCGCTGGCGGGCCCGGGCTCGGCCACCAGCATCGTGGTCGAGGACCATCCGGCGCCGCCGGCCGGCGAGGAGCCGGTCGCCGACGTGCGGGTGATCACGCCGGGCTACTTCCGCACCATGGGCATCCCGTTGCTCCATGGCCGCAACTTCAGCGCCCGGGAGACCACCGAGATGTCGCACGTCGTCCTGATCAACCAGACCATGGCCCGCCAGCTCTGGCCCGGAAAAGATCCGCTCGGCCGGCGAGTCACCATTCATATGAAGGACGAGAACGTGCCGAGCGCGATCATCGGCGTGGTCGGGGATATCCGGCACGACGGTTTGGATGTGCCGGTGCGCAGCATGGTCTACTGGCCCCACCCGGAGCTGGCGACTTCTTGGATGACCCTGGTGATCCGCACCGGATCCGACCCGCTGAGCCTGGCTCCCTCGGTCCAGCGCGCGGTTCTGGAGCTGGACCGGGAGCTGCCGATCGCGGACGTGCGGACCATGGCCCAGCTACTAGCCCATTCGCTGGCGCGGGTGCGCTTCGCGACCCTGCTGCTGGTGCTCTTTGCCCTGGTGGCGCTGGCGCTCGCGGCGGTCGGGATCTACGGCGTGATGTCGTACGCCGTCGCGGTGCGCACCCGCGAGATCGGTATCCGCATGGCGCTGGGCGCCCGCGCCGCCGACGTGCTGCGCCTGATCCTGGGGCGCGCCGTGATCCTCGTCGGGGTCGGCCTGGGCCTCGGCTTGGTCGCCGCGCTCGCGCTCACGCGCCTGATGGAGAGCTTGCTCTACGGTGTTTCAGCCACCGACCCGGTCACCTTCCTGTCGATCCCCCTGCTTTTGATGGCGGTGGCGCTGATCGCCTGCTACGTTCCGGCCCGGCGGGCGGCGCGGGTCGACCCGATGATCGCGCTGCGCTGCGAATAGGGCGCGCGGAGCTAGCGGGTCAGGCTCAGGGCCAGCTCGGCGGGCGAAACCAGCACGATGCCGCGGCGTGACGAGCGGATCCAACCGATCCGCCTCAGCCGGCTCATCGCGCGGCTGGCGCTTTCCACCGTGGTCCCCGACATCTGGGCCAGATCTTGCCGGGTGATGCGGCAACCGATCACGCGTGAACCGTTGACCGAATTGAGCCCGAACCGCTGATCGAGCTCCAGCAAGCTGGTTACGATGCGGCGCTCGACGCTGTCCAGGGCCAGGTCGTGAACCTTGTGGTGCGAGCCGCGCAGCAGAGCGGTCACCTGTTGCAGTGCGCCCATCGCCAGCTCCGGATGAGCCCGCGCAAGTTGTAGAAACTCGGCCCGCGAGAGATACAGCACTTCGGTGGGCTCTACGGCTTCGGCGGCGCACGGCAGCCGCGCGGCATCGAGCAGCGCGCAGCAGCCGACGAAATCGCCGGGCCCGAAGAAGCCCAGAATCGATTCCTTGCCGGCGGCGCTGCAGCGGGTGATCTTCACCCGACCGCGGCGGATGACGTAGAGCGCATTGGCCGGCTCTTCCTCGCGGTAGAGCCGCTCGCCGGCGGCGTACCGGCGGGTCGCAACCTTGGCGCCGCGCTCCGATAACAGGGAGCCCACCAGAGCGGCGAAGGATTCCGGAGCCGACCGGTCGGTGGTGCCCAGATCTGGATCGGCCTCGGGTGTCACTTTCATACCGCGGAGCGCTTGAAGAGATTAAAGATCAGGCTAGGCCGTCGATCCCGACTTGTCAACGACGCTGCTCCGCACACCCCCGACAATCCGTTTTTCGTTTACCGCTACGTTCCGGCGCCCGAGTTCCTGCCGTGGTCGCAGGCCCAGTCACTGCCAAGCAGCCAGCTCTCGGCGCGGCCGGTGCAACAGGTGGCGGACGAAACGTTCGCGGTGCTCGACGTCGTGCTGCCGCCGTGTGCGATTCCGCCCGGTCCCTATGCCTGGTTCGCGCTCCACTTCCTCGACGACTTTCTCAAGTTCAGCGACTTGAGCGCGGCCCCGTTCGCGGTTCAACCCTAGCCGCACACTCCGAACTGAGCGTCCTGTACTCGCTGCTGGCAGAGCACCCATCGGCCGCGGCGCTGGAAAGGGGTGGCATGGGCGTGCGCAGCAAGCCCATGGACACCTCACCGAATGCCAAGCGTCCATGGGCGGCCTTCGGCCGCCCATGCCACCCCATTCGTGATCGCGCGGTGGATATCAAGGGCGCCCGCACTGGCGGTAAAAGCCGGCTCAGGCTTGAATCACCCCGAGCGCGGCAGCCGGGTCGTAGCTGAAACCGGGGAACACCGCGCCGACGTTGGGGTTGCCGAGGTGCTTGTCGACGATCTCGCCGAACAGGGTGCGGAAGTCAGTGGTCACCGCAAGATCGCGCCCTTGATAGAGCTGCTCGGGCGCGAGCCCGGGCCAGGGGCCGTAGATCCGACCGCCGCTCACGGTGCCGCCCAGCACCAGCATCGCGGTGCCGTGGCCGTGATCGGTGCCGCCCGATCCGTTTTCGGCCACCGTGCGCCCGAACTCGCTCATGCTCAGGACACAGACGTCGGCCATCTTGTCGCCCAGGTCCTGGTGGAACGCCGCCAGGCCTTGAGCGAACTCGCCGAGGTTGCCGGCCAAGTCGCCGTTCGAGCCGCCTTGATTGTTGTGGGTGTCCCAGCCGCCGATCTCGGTGAACGCCAGCTCCAGACCGACATCGGTCTTGATCAGCTGGGCGATGTTCCTCATCCGATTGCCGAACTCGGTCTGCGGATACTCCGCCCCATTGGCCGGCTGGTAGTTGGCCGGGTCGAGATAGGTGGCCGCGTCCATCGCCGCGATCGCCGCTTGGCCGGTGGTGCCGATGATGTCGGTGCGGCCCTGATGCATCTCGAGCCGGGTGGCGCGCAGCTGGGCCGCTGGCGCGTCGCTTTCCACCACCAGGCTCTCGAGCGAGCTGATCGCGATCGCCGGCCCGACGCCGCCGAGGCTGCGCGGCATCGCGCCCGCCAATGCGATGCCGGGAAAGCTGGCATTGGTTGCGACCAGGTGGCGGTTGAGCCAGCCGTCCGGCGCCGGCACGCCCGGGGTGCCGGTCTCCATGTAGTCCTGCGCCTCGAAGTGCGAGCGGGTCGAATCCGGCGAGCCGCAGGCGTGCACCAAGGCCAGGGCGCCGGAGTCGTAGATCGGTTTGAGCGCGGCCAGCGCCGGATGCAGGCCGAAGCCGCCGCCCAGGTCCAGCGCGCCGTTCGCGGCCCCCGGCGCCGCGATTTTGATCGAATTGCGCAGCGCGGTGTAGTAAGGATCGCTGAACGGCACCACCATGCTGAGACCGTCGACCGCGCCGCGCTGGAAGATCGCCACCAGGACTTTGTTGCCGTTGGTGCTTTGCGCGTAAGCGGTGCGGGTCAGAAAGCGCGGATGGACGCCCAGGGCCACCAGCGCGAACGCGCTGTTCTTGAGGAAAATGCGTCGATTGCAGCAGCTCATGATCGTTCTCCCTTCTACTGCGCGGTGAATTCCGGGGCCGACAGCACCAGACCGGCCATCTGCTCCGGCGTCAGCCCGCTGGCTGCCGCGGCCCGCAAGGCGCTTCGGGTGGCGTCGCTGACCGGCCGCTGGATGATCGCATCGATCAGCTGGTCGGCCAGCTCGGCGCCGCTCGGATTGCCGCTCAGCAGGCCCTGCACGTCGACCAGGATTCCGGGGATGTCGCCACCCGCCAGCGCGTCGCCCAGCTCCCAGCGCTGGATCAACACGCCGGCGCTGAGCACCTGATTGGCGACGTCCGCGTAGCCGGTCGGCGACACACTGGCGAACATCGGCTGGTTGAGCGTGCGCAGAATCCGGACCAGGAAGCGCGCGTCTTCGATTTCGCCGTTCAGCGCGCGGACCGAGCTGGCGGCCAGCTCCAGCGGGGTCTTGGCCTTGGTCCCGACTACGTTCGGGTCGTAGAACGCCTCCGACTCGAAGATCGTGCGCAAGGTGGCCGCGATGTCGCCGCCGCTGTAGTAGAAGGTCTCAGCCACCGCGTAGGTCAGATCCGAGGGCGGGCTGTCCTTTACGAACCGCGATACCAGCTTGGGCGCCAGCATGTTGAGCGCGGTGCTGGGCGAAGTCGCAAGATCGTGCAGCAGATCCAGACCTTTGAGGATCCCGAATCGATCGTAGGTCTTGCCCAGCACCATGTGGGGCCCTTCGTCATGCAGGCCTTGCGAGAAGATGAAGCTCAGGTCGCCGGTCTGCGGCGGACTGAAAGTCCAGCCGGTCAAGATCCGAGCGACCTGCTCGACGTCTTGCTGGCTGTAGCCGGCCAGCACCGAGATGGTGTGGAGCTCCATCAGCTCGCGCGCGTAGTTCTCGTTGATGCCGCCGACCCGATTGCCGACCTGCGCGCCCGGTTTGCTGGAAGCGTAGTTGTCCAGGTAATAGAGCATGCCCACGCTCTGGGCCACCGCCAGGAGCAGATCCTCGAAGTTGCCCAGAGCGCGGGGCCGGATCACATCCTTGAGATAAGGCTGGATCGCGTAGATGTTGGGCCCGTCGAAGGCGTAGATGTTGAAGTGATTGAACCAGAAATCGGTCATCACTTCGCGGAGCTGAGCGTAGCTGTGCACCGCCCGGACCAGGACCTCGGACTGCTGTTCGTTGGGGATGCGGAACGGATTGCATTCCGGCTCGCGGCAATCGTACGGGTAGCCGCCGAGCAGCTGCGGCATGGAAAGCTCGAGCGTCGGATAGCGCGCCAGCAGCTCGGCGACCCGAGTGTCGTAGGGCTCGATCAGCTCGGGTTGGAGCTGCAGGTCGAGCCAGGCCTGACGGCCGTACTGCTCGATCCACGCGATCTCGAAAGCGGTCGGTCCGAACCCGGCCCGGTTGAGCAGGTGCACGATCTTTTCGCGCTCGCTGAGCTCCGCAGCCGCCGGGCGGGCCCAGGCCAGCAAGGCCAGCACGGCGGATAAGGCCGCGATCCGGGTCGCGGCGCGGCGCCGCCAAAGGTAGTCGCTCACTTGGCTCCT
>Ga0214472_10002484_pt1 | contig 19823 bp, 14 predicted proteins | sample RVTome_6_FD_207662 | JGI IMG/M metagenome (GOLD analysis project Ga0214472, IMG submission 207662) | Soil microbial communities from uranium-contaminated site in the Upper Colorado River Basin, Wyoming, United States - RVT140D175 | ecosystem: Environmental > Terrestrial > Soil > Contaminated >...
CCAAGTAACGCAAAGGAAATCCGGAAACGGGTGGTTCACCCGAAGGGAGAATCGCCGGTTCTTTGTAATGCATTGTCTTTGCGAGTCTTTGCGCCTTCGCGCCTTTGCGGTTCGCTTTTTCTAGGTTGATGCAAGAGCGAGCAGTAGTAGTGCATAACTCCTGAAGCGGGGGATTCTCATCTGGCCCTCGGGCGGCCACACGTAAGGCAAATTGTCGTCGGAAAGATGCGCTCACGCCCCTGGGTGCGTTATCGCATTTTATCAGCCACGCACCGATAGTGATATTTTCCAACGCGATAGGCCGCCAGCAGACGAAGCTGATGAAATTGACATGGCTTTGTTTCGGCGACAGCATTTAATTTAACATCGATCTTGCCGGGCTGGCGCAGAGCGGCATCGAGTTTGTCTGAGGATAAGGCTGAACACGAGCCAATCGCGCTAACGCCCGCGCAATGCCTCGGATCGCGTTGGCAACCGGGATTTCGTTACCGACGCCGGCGCGGCCAGCCCGTTTCCATCACCTTGCGGATTTCCCGGGCGCTGACGACTCGGCGCGCCTGGATCGCCTTGCGTTTGTTCCACATCTTCGGCAGTCCCCGGATCGCATCCCACTTGGCTTTGAGGATGACGCGCCAGCGGCCCTGCAGCGCGTAGCGGGCGATGATGTAAAGATTCGCCGCAACGTGCTGCGGCAGGTATAGCCAGAACAACCAACCCGGCATGTTCTTTACATAGGTCCAGACGAGATTGCGATGCCCGTGATAGACGGCGAAGTCGCTGTCCTTGCCGGTCGTGGCCGAGCCGACGTGATAGACCACTGCATCGGGCACGTAGAAGCAGCGGTAGCCGGCGAGCCGCAATCTGAACCCGAGATCGACGTCTTCGAGATAACAAAAAAAATCTTCATCGAATCCTCCGGCTGCCTCGATCGCACTCCGGCGATACAAGGCTGCTGCGGCACACGCGGAAAATACTTCCTCCCCGTTGCTGTAGTGACCATCGGTTGGCACGCCATAGCCGCGGCGCCATACCCGGCCGCTCACGTGGTACGCATCGCCGGCGCCATCCAGAACATCCGGCCGCTCCGCCTGTATCATCCGGCTCGCAAAGCAGGCCACGGCGGGTTTTTCCTCCGCGGCTGCCACCAGTCTTTCGAGCCAGTCAACGGCCGGGATCGCGTCGGGATTGAGGAGGGCGATCCATCTGCTTCTTGCGCATAGCTCGATCCCGCGATTGTTCGCGCCTGCAAAGCCGATGTTCTTTGGCAGGCGCACCACCTCGACGCCCGGGAAATTCTCCTCGACCGGCTCTTCGTGGCTGCCGTTGTCGAGCACCAGGGTCGAAAAGTTCCTGAACGTCTGCCGCGACAAGCCGCCCAGCGTGTCTTTCAGGAGCTGGGCCGAGTTGTAGCTTACGATGAGGACCGCAACGGGTTGCGACAACGGCGTCTTCTCCGGCTTCGGGCGTTATTGGGTGGAGGGAGGCTTCGCCGCCTGCGCGGACAGACCCGGATCGGCTCGGAAGAAGATGTATACGACCCCGCCAACCAGACCCCAGACCAGGAGCAGCGCAAAGAACAGCAAGGAATACAACACGGCCACCTCATATCCCGCGCCGGTATGCGGGTCGACGGTGATGACCCCGAATGCGGCGAACAGCAGCACGAAGGCACCCTCACGCACGCCATGCCCGCCGATGCTGATCGGCAGGCTGATAACGCAGATCACCACCGACAGAATCATCACGACCTGCAGATAGGTCATGCGCAGTCCGATGGCATGGCCGAGATGCAAGCCGGCGAAAAACACGATCAGATAGATGAGGACGCTGCAAAAAAACGCGCCGGCAGTAAGGCGGGGGGCGCGTTTATGCTGCCGAAATCCGCCAATCAGCATTTCCAGGATGCGGCGCAGCGGTACCTTCAGCCACAGCTTGCGCAACGGTGCGGGGACGTGGCTGAATGGAACCAGCAGAAGCGCCGCACCCGCGAGGACCATGGCGGCAAAAGTTCCCGCGAGGCCGTAGACGACGCTCCGCGTACTGTCATTCGCTGCCAACGCCGGGAGATGCCAGGGCAACGTCGCGAGCGCAAAGCACAGCAGCACGAACAGCCCCAGGGTGCGGTCCATGATGATGGAAAGCGTGGCGTGCGTTTTTTGGTGCGGGGCAAGCCGCCACAAGTACACGGCTTTGACCGCATCGCCGCCGACCGACCCCAGCAGGTAGGCATTGAAGAACTGGCCGATAAAAGTTATCGCGACGACTGCCTTGAGCGGCAGGGCAATGTCCTGTACGCGCAGCAGCAACCACCAGCGCAAGCCCCCGAGAAGGCAGGCGGCTCCGAGCAGGAGGCACGCCAAACCGAGCAGCGTCACGTCGCTTTGCTGTAACCGGATTGCGAACTCCCGCCACTGAACCCGGGTGCCCAGATAGCCGATGATGGTTAGTGTAATCGCGAGCCGAAGGACCAGGCTCACAACGCGCCGCATGGTCCAGGCTGCCGTCGCCGCAGAGCCAGTTGAGCTCGTCTCGAGGCCGCTCATTGGGGCAAGTTCGCCCCGGCAAGTATAATCTCGCAGGACGGGAGGGTATTCGGTTGTGACATCCAGGATTGCACTGATAACGGGCATTACCGGCCAGGACGGGGCGTATCTCGCGGAGCTCCTGCTCGACAAGGACTACGTCGTCCACGGCGTCAAGCGCCGGACATCATTGTTCAACACGGCCCGCATCGATCATCTCTACCAGGATCCCCACGATCCGAATCCTCGATTTATTCTGCACTACGGAGATATGACGGATTCGAGCAGTCTGACGCGGATAATACAGCACGTACAGCCGGACGAAATATACAACCTCGCAGCGCAGAGCCACGTTGCGGTATCTTTCGAGGAGCCCGAGTATACCGCCAATTCCGATGCGCTGGGGTCGCTCCGGATCCTGGAAGCGATTCGCATCCTCGGCCTGGAAAAGAAGACACGTTTCTATCAGGCTTCCACCTCCGAGCTTTTCGGTCAGGCACAGGAGACCCCGCAGCGCGAGACCACGCCCTTTTATCCGCGTTCGCCGTATGGCGTGGCCAAGCTCTATGCTTACTGGATCACCGTGAATTACCGCGAGGCGTATGGCCTGTTCGCCTGCAACGGTATTTTGTTCAACCACGAGTCGCCGGTACGCGGCGAAACCTTCGTCACGCGCAAGGTCACGCGTGCCATGGCGCGCATCAAGCTTGGGCTGCAGGACTGCCTTTATCTCGGCAATCTCAACGCGAAACGAGATTGGGGACATGCGCGTGACTTCGTGGAGGCGCAGTGGCTAATGCTGCAGCAGGACGAGCCGGAAGATTATGTGATTGCTACGGGCGAGCAGCACGGTGTGCGTGAATTCGTGAATGCGGTGGCCAGGGAACTCGACATCACGATCACCTGGAAGGGCTCGGGTCTGGAGGAAAAGGGATATCAGGCTGATGGGAAATGCATTATTGGTATAGACCCGCGCTATTTCCGGCCGACCGAGGTGGAGACGCTTCTGGGCGACGCCAGCAAGGCTAAGGCCAAGCTGGGCTGGTCGCCCAAAGTCACGTTCAAACAACTCGTCGGGGAGATGGTGTCTGAGGACCTCAAAGCGGCTCAGCGCGATGAATTGGTAAAATGCCATGGCCACCGGCCATACGACTATCACGAATGACTAATGGGTTGCCGTTCGATGCCAGGATTTACGTCGCCGGCCATCGCGGACTGGCCGGCTCGGCGCTTGCGCGGCAACTCCGCGCGCACGGCTGCACGAACCTCATCGCTCGCACTCACAGCGAGCTCGATCTCACCGACCAGGTGGCCGTGCGGAATTTTTTCCATCGCGAACGCCCTGAGTATGTCTTCGTTGCCGCCGGCAAGGTCGGCGGCATCATGGCGAACAATACCTATCCTGCCGAATTCATCACGGAAAATCTCGCGATCCAGACTAATGTCATCCACGAAGCCTGGCGCGTGGGCGTGAAGCGTCTGCTGTTTCTGGGGTCTTCGTGCATCTACCCGCGTGATTGCCCGCAGCCGATCAAGGAGTCGTATCTTCTTACCGGCCCCCTCGAATTCACCAACCGCCCTTACGCGCTGGCCAAGATTGCGGGGGTGGAAATGTGCTGGTCCTACAACCGCCAGTACGGAACGCGCTTTCTCGCCGTGATGCCGACCAATCTCTACGGGCCCGGCGATCACTACGACCTGCAGAATTCGCACGTCCTGCCGGCGCTCATCCGCAAATTCCACGAAGCCAAGGTGTGCGGAGAGCGGGCGGTCACCCTGTGGGGAACGGGTGCGCCGCGGCGCGAATTTCTCTACAGCGATGACATGGCTGCCGCCTGTGTCTTCATCATGAATCTCGCCGATGAGGACTTCGACCGGGTTCTGAATCCCGATGCTTCGGTCCCGCAGCCGCCGCTCATCAACATCGGTTGCGGCGAGGACCTTACGATCCGCGTACTGGCGGAGAAGGTGCGAGCCTCGGTGGGGTTCGCCGGCCGCATCGATTGGGATTCGAGCAAGCCCGACGGCACGCCACGCAAGCTTCTCGACGTCGGCCGGCTCCATGCGCTCGGATGGAGAGCGCAAATCAGTCTGGAGCAAGGCATCATCGAGGCGTATCGCGACTTTCTCCTTGGCGCGGATGCGAGAACAGCAGCCATACCCCCTGACCGAGCCGCGACGGGGCTTTGATCTTCGTTGCCACCTGCCGGCAGCCGCCGTGGTTATTTGGCTTGCCGTTGTCGCATGGGCGGTATGGCAGCACGTCGAGGCGAGCGGGCAGCCGCTGATTTACGATGCCATCACCTACTGGCTCAAGGCGAAGAACTTCTGGACGAGCGTCGCGCATGAGCAATGGGTGAATCCGCTGAATATCGAGCCCACGACACGACCGCCCGGCACGATACTGATGTCCTATCCCTTCGGTTTCGACGAGTCACCAAAAGGCTTCCTGTTTCGCTCCGTTTTCTTCGGCATCGCGCTCACGGCATGGGCGGTGTTTCTCGTTGCCCGGGCGCTGCCGCGTATCGCGGCGCGAGGCTGGGACGTTGCGTGTGTCGCGCTTTTCCTCAGCGCGCTGCCGCTGCATTTCCACTTCGAATTGTCGAGCGTCGACTCGCCCGGCTATTGGGGCCTGACCGATACCTTTTTTGCGGGCCTCGCGGCGCTCAGCGGTGCCGCGGCAATGCTTGGTGCGATCCGCGGCTCGTGGTGGTGGACAGCGGTGGCCGCGGTTCTGGCGGCGCTCTGTTTCCTCACCAAGCCCGCCGGGCTATTGGTCATGGCGACAGTCGTCGGCGCGTGGTTGGCGATCACGATCGTCCGGGGATGGCTCCAGGTCGGCTGGCCTCTTCCTTGGCGAACATTGCTCATCGGCACGCTCGTTTTCGGCGGAGTGTGCGGACCGGTTCTCGCCGCCGGATTCAGTTCGAAATATTTCTCGGCGGAGAACATCGCATTCGGCAATCGGGTGCTCAAGGTGATGGCGGATGACTGGCTGTCGATCAGCTTGCCGCAATTACACATCATGATCCGGAACAGCTTCGGCTACGCCTTTGTAATTGCCTCTGCAACCGCGGTAGCGGCCGGTATCGCATGCCTGCGCTCGGGCATGGCGGCGCCCGCGAGCAACGAACGGGCGCTCGCGCTCGGAGGATTGCTGGGCGCTATCGGATCCCTGGTGGTCGGCTCGTGGTTCTGGCTCGTCAAGTCCGGGGGTTCTCAGGTGCGGTACTTCTACCCCTTCGCACTCGTGGCGGCGGCGGGCATCCTGCCGCTGGCGTTCCTCGCGTTCCACGGCGCGGGACGCCAAACCCGGATTATGGTGCGCACACTTCTGCTGTTGCCTCCTCTCGGCATCGTGTTCCTGCTGGTGCAGCCGGATCCCCCGCCGGCATGGCAACGGTTGTTTGGCGTCAATCTCGCAGCACGTGCGGCGGGGCCGGATGTGGCGTCGGGACGCAGGCTGCTCGAGACGGTCAGGAGGCAGGGTCGAGGCGTGACTCTCTATGCCGCAAGTTCGGGCGAAACCGCGGCAATAGAGAGTCTGTGGGCATTTGAGGAGCTCGCTCATCCCGGATTACCGAACATTCATGTCAAACGGCCGTTCGACTGGGAGCGGCTGTCGGCGTTCCGGCTGGCTGAAATCGGTGATGTTGAGTGGATTCTGTTCCGCCCGATTCGCGATCCCGGCAAACGGGAACGCTTGTTCATGGCGCCTTCGCTCGATGGTTACCGCGCCGAGCAGGAATTTTTCGCAGCGTGGTTTTCTGCGCTTGACGCCGAAGCAGGGGTTGAAATCTTCGAGGAAGCCGGTGATGTCAGGTTGCTGCGCGTTGCCGATCATGAGCGGTTTCAGAAGACCCTCGCCGACCTCAGGCTCAGTCGGCGGTGGCGTCCCGAATTCGTGGCCGCGAACCCGCAGACCTGGTGGAGCGGGGAAGAGATCTCCGGGCAGCTATCGGGACAGCATCCTGCCGCGACCGCGGTCGGATTCAGCGGCCTGTTTCGGGTCGAGGCCGTGGTGGTGCGGCGGGAAGGCGACAGCGCCCGCGTCGAGTTCTGGTGGAAGCACGATGGTGAGCCGCCTCCCGGCGAGTGGTTTTTCTTCGCGCATCTGGTCGACGCTGCCGGAACGATTCTGGCCAACACCGGCGTCCCGCTGGCAGATCACAAACGGCGCCTGCCCGAGCAGCCGTTCAGGCTTCAATCCTTGTCCGTTCCGCTCGTGGCGGGCGGCGCGAAGGCGATCGCATTTGGAATTTACCGCGTTGAAGCCGGCCAGGCGGTGACCCTGGCAGCCGATCGTGGTAACCGGGATTGGGGCAACCACCGCGTGCTGGTGCCGCTGCCGTGAGCGAAAGGTCGTAGTGTTGAGTAGCGAGAATACCCCCCTTTCGTCGCGCAAAGCGGCGATACGCGAGCTTGCCGATCGACTCGCCCCCGAACGTGACCGCTGGATTGCGCGCAACGGCTACTACTACGCCCAGGACTACGGGTACATGCGCTTCCTCGTGCCCGAAAATCTGCGCGTACTTGATCTCGGCTGCGGCACCGGCGGGCTGCTGGCCACCCTGAAACCGGCTTACGGCGTGGGTGTGGACTTCAGTGCGAAGATGATCGAGATCGCGCGCACCAATCACCCAGAGTTGAATTTCCTAAGGGGCGACGTCGAGGATGCAATGACAATTGCTGCGCTCGAAGGACCCTTCGACGTGATCGTTGTGTCTGACACCATCGGCGCGGTGGACGACTGCCAGGCGATGCTCGCGCTTCTGCACCCGCTTTGCCATGCTGACACACGGCTGATCGTCGCCTACTACTCTCGGATGTTGGAACCGGTACTGAGGTTGGGCGAGGCGGTCGGACTCAAGATGCCGCAGACGCCGCAGAACTGGTTGTCGACCGAGGATATCGGCAACCTGCTCGCTTTATCCGACTTCGAGGTGATCAAGCGGGAGTGGCGCCAGTTATTGCCGTTCAGGCTGTTCGGCCTGGGGCCGCTGACCAATCGCTACATCGCCCCGTTTGCGATCATTCGCCGCGCATGCCTGCGCAACTACCTCGTCGCACGATCGCGGGCTGCGCCCCCGGCAATGCAGCGACCGTCCGCTACGGTAGTGGTGCCGTGCCGCAACGAGCGGGGCAATATCGAAGCCGTCGTGCGGCGCATGCCCCGTTTCTGCGACGACATGGAGATTCTCTTCGTCGAAGGGCACAGCAGGGACGGCACGCTTGAGGAGATCCGCCGGGTCATCGCGGCGAACCCCGGGATGGACGTCAAGGTGCTGGTCCAGGACGGCAAGGGCAAGGGCGACGCGGTGCGCAAGGGCTTCGCAGAGGCGCGCGGCGAGGTGCTGATGATCCTCGACGCCGACCTCACAGTCCCGCCGGAAATGCTGCCCCGTTTCTATGAGGCGATTGCCAGCGGCCGCGGCGAGTTCATCAACGGGACGCGGCTGGTCTATCCGATGGAAACAGAGGCCATGCGCTTCCTCAATCACGTGGCCAACCAGGTGTTTTCCTGGCTGTTCAGTTGGCTGCTGAACCAGCGCTTTACCGACACGCTTTGCGGTACCAAGGTGCTCTCCCGGCGGCATTACCGGCAGATTGCGGCTAACCGCGGTTATTTTGGCGATTTCGATCCGTTCGGCGATTTCGATCTCATATTCGGCGCGGCCAAACTGAATCTAAAGATCGTCGAAATCCCGGTTCGCTACACCAGCCGCCAGTACGGCGAGACGCAGATTTCCCGCTTTCGTCACGGCTGGCTGCTGTTGCGCATGGTCGTGTTTGCATTCCGCAAGCTCAAGGCATTCTGATGAGCAGCGAAATTCTGCGGGAGCATCGGCAAACCTGGCAGAAAAAACCGGTCCTGCGCGCGATCTATACGGATTTTTATCAACGCATCACCACTGCGTGCCGGCCGGGTCTTTCGCTCGAAATCGGCGGCGGTTCAGGCAACCTGAAAGATTTCTCGGCGCATGTGGTGTCCACCGACATCGTGCCGTCGCCGTGGCTGGATGCGGCTGCGGACGCCCAAGCGCTGCCCTTTGCTGCGGGAAGCTTCGCCAACGTCGTCGCAGTGGACGTGCTGCATCACATCGAGCGGCCAAGCCGGTTTCTCGCTGAGGCCGAACGCGTTTTACAGGGCGGCGGCCGGATCATCCTCGTAGAGCCGGCAATCACGCCGATCAGCTGGATCTTCTATCGGCTGTTCCATCCCGAACCCGTACTGCTGCGAGCGGACCCCCTGGCCGATGGACCGCTTGACCCCGGCCGCCAGCCGTTCGACGCAAACCAGGCGATCCCGACGCTCCTATTCGGCCGCTACAGACAACGATTGAAACAGGTCGCCCCCAACTTGGAACTGATCACGCTGGAGCGGTTCAGTCTGCTTGCTTATCCGCTGTCGGGCGGATTTCGTCCATGGTGCCTGATTCCAGCCGCGTGCATCGGTCGGTTGCTGGACATCGAACGGATACTTGCCCCGGTACTGGGTCCGGTTATGGCGTTTCGTCTTTTTGCGGTTCTCGAAAAAAGAGCAGGACAGGCATGCGTTAGCTAGGTCGCCGCCTCGCGCCCTGAGCCAAAATCGTGACAGCGCATCACGCGTTTCATTATGTTAGGCACTCTTAGTTTAGCGCTAAGTGTCCTGCTGTTTGCTGCGCGCCGTCAGCCAGGAGTACGTCTTTGCCAAGCCGTCGTGAAATGCTGTTTCCGGTTGCCAGCGGAGCAACGCCCTGGCTCGCGATATGTCCAGTACGCTCGTCGGAACGTCGAACGAGCGCGCCGGCAGATATTTCCGCGCCACCGGCCGTCCGACCAGAGATTCTATTGCGGCGATCACCTGGTTCAGGCTGCGTCCTTGCCCCGCCCCGATATTGAACACCCGGTGCTCACCGGAGTAGTCCATGGCTTTAAGGAAGGCGGGTGCGACGTCTCCGACATAGAGATAATCGCGGGTCACGCTGCCATCACCCCAGATTTCTATCACCTCATCATTGAGCGCCTTGTTCATGAAAACGGCGACGGCGCCCTGAGAGGCGGCCGGACGCTGCCCTTCTCCGTAAGGGTTGCCGATGCGTAACACGCAGTAATCCAGGCCGTGCAGCGTGTGGTAAAGATGCAAATATTTTTCGATGGCGAGCTTGCTAATGCCGTAGGCGCATACGGGGTCCGTCGGGTGGGACTCCTTGATGGGCACTTCACCGGGAATGCCGTACACCGTGCCACCCGACGAAGCGAACAGTACTTTCCGCACGCGGGCTTTACGCGCCGTCTCCAGCAGGTGCAGCGTGCTGACGAGATTGGTCTCGGCGTCGTATATCGGGTCATCGTTTGACGATTTGGGTAAGGTCGTCGAAATCAGATGGAAAACGATTTCGCATCCGGCCACCGCCCGTTCGACGTCGTCCTCGTTCCGGAAGTCTCCTTCCAGCCATTCCAAATTCTCGTGGTGAGGAAGGGCTTCGGCAGGTTTCACATTCGGGCGTTCGAAAATCCCTACCGTGTGGCCCTGCTCGAGGAGAGCCCTGCTGAGATGCGAACCCATGAAGCCCCCGCCACCCAAGATCAGACACTTCATACCATGCGCCTTTCTGCCAGGAGGTCCTTGTACACGTTTTCCAATTCGGCGGCGTACTCAACGATTGGTTTCGGCTTTCTCGCCTTCTGCCGCAGCTCGCGCAATAGCGTTCTGTCCACGGCAAGTCGGCGCAGCGCCTGCGCGAGCGCGTTCGGGTTTCCGGCTTCAAACAGCAGGCCATTTTCTTCGTGCGCGACCGCCTCCGACATGCCGCCGAGATTTGACGCAGCGACGGGACAACCGCATGCCTGCGCCGAGTAAATCACAAGCGGAGTGTTTTCATACCAGATCGACGGCACCACCAGAACATCCAGGGAAGAGAAGATGCGGCCGATGTCGCTGTTCGGAAAGGTTCCGCGGAACGTGATTCGCGGGTCGCCCGCCGCGATCCGGCGCAGCTTCGCCGCGTAATCCGGGAATTCGTTGGTGCTCCCGTAAACTTTGACTTCGACCGGAAAATCCGCGGGAAGCAGGCGCACCGCCTGGAACAATATGTGCGCGCCCTTGTGTTCGATCAGCGTGCCGATGAAGCCGACCCGCAGCGTGTTTCCACAGTCTTCATGATTGTTCGGAGACAAACCGTTTACATTGATGCCGTAGGGCAGGAATACGATTTTCGTCTTGTTCACGCCGTTTCCTGCAAAAACGTCAGCCATGAGGCGAGTCGGAACCGTGACCCGGTTCACCTTGTCGATCCGGCTCTTCATGAAACGCGGACGGGCAGACAGCGCGCGGACTTGGCGTGCCCGGACATGCCGCGGGAAGATCCCGGCGTCAACGGCGCGGATCACTGCCCTAACCAGCATGTCGGGGGCCAGATTCAGGCACGCCCCGACAAGCGGAGCCTGGGTGAGGGTGGCGACGTGACGCAGGCAGTTGATTCCCTGCGGATCGGGGCCGGTGCACAGCGCGTGGTTGGGCAAGAGCAATTGACCCGTCGGACACACCAGCCAGAAATCCGTCGCGGTGTACACCATCGGAATGCCAATTTCGTGGCAGACATCAATCGCGGATGCGGATAACCGCTGCAAGTGAAAGAAGTGCACCACATCCGGCCTGGCCTTCGTCAGGTAATCGCGGAAGTGCCCGGCAAAGAACCGGTTGTTGTATTCCATTTCCGACACATTCGTTTCGCCGCCAAACGGCGCATGCTCGTGATGAAATCGTTCGACGCGAATGCCGTCGTGGACGTAGCTGTCGAACCGGCGGGAATCATCCATTCTCTCCCGTGCCGGAAAACCGGTAAATACCGTGACGTCATGCCCTCGCGCCCGCAGCGCCTTTGCCGTTTGCAGCGTCAGGATTTCGGTGCCCGCCTGAAACTCCGGGAGAAACTGATGGACGGTAAGGAGTATTTTCACCTTATCGTCTCGTAAAGGTTGATCACATCCTCCGCCATCATCGCCGTGGTGCGCGGGTATGCCGTGGTATGCGTCAAGGCACGCGATTCTTCCGCCGTGGCGACGATGGCCTGCAGTACCCGTTCCAGATCGTTCACGTTTCCCCGCTCGAATATCCAGCCATTGACTCCAGCTTCCACGAATTCCGTCAACCCTGCGACATCCGACACGATCACCGGTGTATGACTTGCCAGGGCGCTCAGGAGCACCAGCGGGCTGTTTTCGTGCCATGTCGAGGGCACCACCAGGAAATCGATGCCGGCCAGGACATGCGCGATTTGATCGCTTGGGAAAGTACCGTCGAAAAACACCGCGCGATCGCGGGCAAGCTGCCTCAGCCCGTTCACGTACTCGGGAGACTGGTCCACCGAGCCATGGATACGCAGCTCCGCGCTTCCCGCTGGCAGCCGGCAGAATGCTTCGACGAGAATATCGACCCCTTTATGGGCGGCGATCTGGCCGATGAATCCGAACTGCACGGGGGCGTCGCGAGCGGCGGCTGGTTTCCGCGAGCGCGAAAGATCGACGCCAAATCGGATCTCGTGCAACGGCGCGGTGAACCCGTTTCGGATGTAGGCGTTCTTCAACAACCGCGTGGGCGCAATGGCAGCCTTGTAACCGGCATAGCATGCGGCAAGCGTATCGGGGCGCCGGGTGATGTCGAGCACAAGCTCTGCGAGCCCTCCTTGACGAAGGCCCGGGATTCTTGCTGCGCGTTCCATGGCGATCGCAGCCAAGGTAGACACGGCAGGCTTTCCCGCTATTCTCAAAAGCGATGAAGCGGGCGGATGTTGAGACGCCGCCTTGAGATAGCAGGCGAGGCAGTTGGTGCGTTGCGCGTTCGGGCCTTCGCAGAGTGAGCCGTCGGCCGCTTCGAGCCTGTTGGTGAAGCAGAACCCGTAAAAATCAGTGAAGGTGGCCACCACGGGAATGCCCAACGAGTGCACCGCTTCCAGCACGACGCCCGTGTGGTTGATGAGGTGGGTGACATGGACGATGTCGGGCTTCACCTCGTTCAGCAGATCCTCATGGATCTGGCGGATTTCCGGCTGGTAGTAGGTATCCCTCACGCGCTTGTTCGGATAATAGTTCTTGTCAATGGCGTAGACGGGAACCCCGTCGTATTCGTAGCGCGTTACCGGCCGCGAGCGTCTCGGCTCGCCGGCGAAGACCGCGGAAAGCACCACCACGTCGTGGCCGAGCCGGCGCAGATTCCTCGCGAGATCAAATGTATAGCTTTCGGTCCCGAAATAGTGATCGGGAAAGAAGCAATGGACGACCAGGGCGACACGCATTTCGTGTGCGAAGTCAGTAATTTCGCGTCGTTCCCGGCAACAGACGGGCGCCAGCGACGTTCCTCACCACCAGCGCCAGCCGAAGGCAACGCGCTTCTTTTCCGCTTCATTGCGCAGCTGCGCAATGGTCTGTTCCTGCCGGGCAATGCGTTCGCTCAACTCGGCCAGTGTCACCTCGTTCGCCAAGGGGTGGGGCAACCCGCGAAAAGGAAATCGCGTCGTCGGCTCCGTGGCGGAGGCATCGGCCGCCCCGTGATCGGAAGGCGTGGCGCGTCCGAGGCGAGGCAGCGCAAGAAGTTCGTACCGGGCCAGAAAATGATCGACGCAATCGGTCAGCGTCTGACGATCGGCGATCTCGGCAATTTCCTTGAAGTGGTCGCGCCACGACCGGAAATCTCCGCAATTGCCTCGCCACGCGGAGAAGATAAACGAGGCAATCGCAGCGCTCCGCTCCACCTTCACCCGTTGCTCATTCTCCTTGATGGTGTTCGCGTCATGGCTTCGATACCACAGCAGCCGTTGTTCCAGAAAGCGAACCGATTTGCCGCGAACGATGAGCCGCAGGAAGAAATCGAGGTCATGGGCATAGCGGAAGGGAGCGAAATAGCCCACCTCTTCGAACACGGCGCGGCGTGCAAAAAGGTTGGATGTCGTCATGAAGAAGTTGGCGTTGATGAGCGCCAGCGCGAGATTCCCGACCTGGGCGTAAAACTTGCGGGCCTCGTCGTACCACTCGTTCGTGATTTCAATGCCGTTCGCATCGACGAAAGTGAGTCCCGTGGCGACGGCGGAACAACCGGGGTCCCGCTCGAATACCTTCAGGCATTCTTCAAGCCGCGTCGGGCAATACATGTCATCGGAGTTCAGTATCGATACGAAGTCACCGGTCGCACGATGAATGCCCGCGTTTAGCGTGTAGTCCGCGCCTTGATTTGGTTGCGACCAGAAGACGATTTGCGAATGTTTATCAGCAAACGCGCGGACTTTGGCGGCCGAGGCGTCGGTCGAGCCGTCGTCCACGACAATGATTTCCGCGGCAGCGACCGACTGGCGCAACGCGCTCGCGACAGCGGCCTCGATGTACTGCTCGTGGTTGTAGAGGGGAATAACGACGGAAACACTGGGGGATGGCATTCGGCTAGTCGTCCCCGCGTGCCAGCGCCGTGCGGACCGCCCCCCAAAGCTCCAGGGCGCGCCGGCGCTGACGACCGATCCAGCGCAAGGGCGCGGTCGCCCTCCACGAGGTGGAGCGGTGCAGCTCATCGATGCTCGCGTTCAACCCGGATATCTCTTGTTCCCGCGCCGCAAGCGCATTGCGTGTCTGCTCCGCACGCGCTTCGCTGTTTGCAACTTCGTCGACGAGCCGCTTGACTTCCTCGGCAAGGCGCTCGATTTCGCCCCGGGCACCCGCCAACTCCGCCTTGTGGCGGAGATAGAGTTCGCTCAACGCTTTCAACTCATCCGCAGTGATGAGGTCTTTCCACTTGTTGAGCAGGGCCCGTGAGGCCCGGCGCACGGCTTCCGCGTCGAACTGGATCGGAGAAACATTGGACGTTCCCCCCTTGAAATAGGTCGCGCTGATTCGGTCGAGGTAAACGAATTTCGCGGTCTGGGCGAGCTGCAGCCAGAAATCCCAGTCCTCGTACACCTCGAGCGTTTCATCGAATCGCGCGCCGGTCTCGGCCAGACGCCGGGGAAACAAGAGGGCGTGGCTGGGAATGAAGTTGCCGGCGAGCAGCTTCGCCCTGCTCTCGAATGGCTCCGCGAAAACGCGCGAGATCTTGTGGTCCGGATCGTCGCGGTCCATACAGCGCACACCGGCATATGCTACAGCGCCATCCCCTTCGCCTTGCAGCGCCGCAACGAGCGGGCTGAGGTGGTCGGGATCCAGCGTATCGTCATCGTCCAAAAACGCCACATACCGGCCGCGGGCCGCATCGAGGCCGGCGTTGGCGGCGCGGCTGCGGTCAAGTGGCGCGCCGGCCTCGATCAGGCGCATGACCAACCGGCCGCCGAACTCCGGCAGCGGCGAATGCGCGCCGCCCTTTGCGTTGACCACCAGCACCTCGATGTTCGGGTAGGTCTGCGCCGCGAGCGAACCGAGCGCCTCCGCGAGCGTCGGCCGGTCCATGCTGCGCACGATGACGCTCACCAGCGGCACGTCCGCGGGCTCGATGGCGACGCCGATCCGCCGGCGGCGGCCGAGCGCAGACTCGAACAGCGGAGCAAGACCGATCGCAAGATCCGCCGCCGATGCCATCAGGAATGCCTCAGCCGCGTGCACGCCATTGCCCAGGGTGTAGCTGCGATAGCGGTTGAGCGCGGCGATATGTTCATCGTAGGGCTGCTGCGCGAGCTGGGAACGGAAACAACGCATCGCCGCCCGTTTCGCGTCTTCCGCCGTCGTGATGTCGATAAGCGTATTCGGCAATAGCGGCGCGCTCACTTCGTAGAAAGCGATCCGGCGCTCGCCGCCCAGGCGTCGCACCGCTTCCCCGGCGGCCAGGGCGAGCGCCTGGTGATCGGGATGGAGTTCACTCAATGCCGGCGCGAATACGAAGTCGGCATCTGCGCTGCGAATTGCTTCCAGCGCCTGCTTGACCAGCGCTTCGCCGTAGCGCAGCCCCCGATCGGGAAAACGCCAGAACGTTGGCGCCGGGTAGCCCAACGCAGCCGCGGCTGCGCGCGACTCCGCTTCGCGCTCGGCGACCAGCGCGCGATCCGCCCCGCCGCCGCCCAGCGCGCCGTCGCTCACGACGATCACCGTGATGGCGGCTCCGGCCTGGGCCAACCGATAAAGCGTGCCGCCGCAGCCGAACACTTCGTCGTCTGCGTGAGGTGCAAGCACGAGGATCCGGCGCGCGGTCGGAAGCGGACTCGCCGTCATCGGAATCAATTCGCTTTCCATTGCCACCTTATATGTCATACGAACCGATGCGGCGAGTCCGAGCGCAGTCCATCGCGGCCGCGGCGTCAGCGAAAATCGGTATCACCGCCGGTCAGCCACCACTTGCCGATCAGTTTCTCGATCGGCGGCCCCGCCGTCCATGCGTTGGCGGGCACGAAAACTTCCAGGTCACGCACGGCGGCGCCGGTGCCGAAGCAGGGCACGATATTGTCCACCACCCAGCCAAACAGACGTTCGGCACCCAGGCGGGCCGCAGCGCGGCGCGCCTGCGCGACGAGCCGCGGAATCGCCGCGCGCGTTGCGACCACATCCATCAGTTCGCAGCCCTCTTCTCCCCCGGGGCGCAACACGAACAGTCCCAGCGGCCGGCGGGTGAGTCGTACTCGCACGATGAATACGCGATACATGATATCTGGATGCGCAGTATAACGGCGGTGCAGGGCCTCGGCATCGCGCACGCCCACAATCATGTTGTTTAACTCGGCCCGCATCGCCAACCAGCACGCCTCCGCGTCGGCGCGATCCGCCGGGACGGTCAGATCGAGCGCCCGGAGGGCGAACTTCGGCGACGGCCAGCCCCGCGCAGTGCGCCATGAGAGTTCCAGCATGCGCCCGACCGGCCCGCCATACAGGCCGAGGCGCGCCGGTGCTTTCCACGCGCGCACGTTGGGAAAACCGACGCCCAGCAGATGCGGGTTGCCGTAGCCGAGCTGATTTTCGAGATACGTCGCGGCAGCGAGAAACAACGGCCCCTGGCGCGACAGCGTTCCGCGTCCGGCGGGCGCCACCATCACATCGCAGCTCTGGGCTGCGGAGTCGGGCTCACCAAAAAAAATGATGTCGCGCGCGACGCCGCCGTAGTGAGCGACCAGCCGCTCCTGCTCCCACACGCCAACCGCCGCGCCGCGTCCCTCGCCATATTTCCACCGCCAGCGGGCGTCGCTCATCGGATGCCCAAAGATCTCCGCGAACAGGGCCCGCATGGCGCCGGCATTGTCGGCGTCGATGCGCCCGATCCGCCAGCGCGGCCGGGCGGTGCGGCGCAGCCTGAGCAGAAAGTAGCCGGCACGACCCTCGTCATATTCCCGCCGGCGCGCGGCGTGAACGGCGTTAAGCGCATCGAGCGCTTCCGTGGGGATATCAAGATCGCGCTTCAATGTTTCGGCGTGCCGCGGCAACACCCGCAACAGGGAGTCGAGTGCCGGCGCCGCCCGCCGGCTTAAGTCAAGTTGCTCCACCACGGCGAAGCCGAAGCGACCGGCCAGGCCGACAAAGTGCGGCAGCAGGTGCCGATTGTCGCGGCCGGGAACGGTGCGGCGCAGCGCAAACTCATCGGCTATGAGGATCTCGCCGCGCCCGGTGAGCAGGCGGTCGGCCTGGGTGAACAGGTCGAGCGGATCGATGTACTGCGCGCTCTCCTGGAAGAGCAGCCCGTCCCAGCTCCCTGGCTCACCGGCGAAATCCTCCAGGCGGACACACACGGCGGGCAGGCCCTCGCCGTGACGGTCGCGCGCGCACGCCACTTGCGCCGCATCGGGCGTGATGCCGGTCGCGGCATAGCCGGCGGCCACCAGTCGTGCCAGCGTGGTGCCGAAGCCGATGCCGACTTCCAGCAGCCGGCAGGGCGGCGGCAGGTGGCGCCACAGCAATTCGGTGGAGCACCGTTGCGCCGCGGGCGTTGGCATGTCCGGCGTTTCGTACAAGCCGTAATGCAGGGCCTCCGCCCGTCCTTCCTCGAGTTCGAGCGCGCGCGCGTAGACGTTGAGCGGGAAGGCGATATCGCGAAGCTGCGGCGGCAGATTCGCCTTCGCATCACCGCACATGACGTCTCTCTGGCGCTGTGTCAAAGGGGCTCGGGGCGAAGGGCATTCTTGAGATACGCCCTGCTGCTGCAGCGGCTTGCGCGCCGTCACTGTCATGAACGGCCTTAACGTGGGAACAAGCCGCATGATCAGTTGCGCCAACCAGGAGCCATGCCTTCCCCGGAAGGTCAGCTTTTCGACATCAAACCCGACCTTTTCCAGGAAATCCGTCACCTCATGTGCAGTGTACTCCCGAACGTGTCCCATATGGCCGAGCTTTTCCAGCTTCTCATACTGGAGGAACACCTCGCCATCGCACGAGTAGCCGCGATTGCGCGCGATGAAGTTGATTATCCCGTTCAGCGACCGGAAGTTGGGCGTGGACAACAGCATCATCCCGCCGGGCTTGAGTACTCTCAGCACCTCCCGCATCGTGTAGATGAGGTTGATGCGCAGGTGCTCGAAGAGCTCGTTGAAAACGACGATATCGAACGATGACGTGTCGAATGGCAATGGATTGCGTTCGATGTCGCACTTTCTCACTTCGAGCCCCAGGCGCGCGATGGCGGATGCAAAACGCTCGGGCGCGATATCGATGCCGGTCACGCGGTAACCGGCTTTCTTGAGCGCGCCGGTCAATATCGGCGGGACCGATCCGAACTCGAGCACGCTGGATTCCAGCGGAACGTTGGCCTGCAGCATTTCGAAATCGAGCGCAAATCGTGCCGCATGAGCGGCCGCGTAACCCTGAAACCATTCGGCCAGCTCGGCTCGGTCGGATTGGATTTCGGCGACTACGCTCGCGATCATCCGGAGGGTTGACGGCCGCGGGTCGAGCGGCTCTTTTTCAATTTCCATGCCGCGTCTCCAGTAAAAGAGGCTACCAGTCGGCATTGCCGGCGTATCCAAGCGAGACGAGTAGATCGTTTGCGATGGTCTTGATCGCGGCCTTGTCCGCGGCGGACATTTGCGAGCGCCAGAGGCCGATGCGCCGCGCCGCCTCGAGCCGGGAGGTGCTGCCGGGCGCGTGCCGCTCCTGCGCGGCGACCATCTGCCCGGGGTCGCCGTCAAGGTCCAGAAATTCGAGCACCTTCCGGAGCGTTCCCGTGTGATCCGCAACCAGATCCTCGTAGCGCAACTCAAGATAATCCCCGGGAGCGGGAGCGGCCTGAGCCCGTACGTCCTCGATGAAAATCTTCCACGATCGCGCACCCGTTTCCACCGGCCACCAATTGAGCTTCAGCGAGGAATTCACGACATCGCGCCCGTCCCGGATCAGGTGGATGACTTTGATGCGGCCGAACAGTTGCCGCAGTTCCGGCTGGAAGCGGGGCAGTTCGGGGGTCTTGTTGGCCCACCGGCTTTTTCCTTCGCGCCGGGCATGCTCAGCGAAAAGCGGCACAATCCCGCAGGCGAGCGTGGGGATGAGCGTGTGCGGCGGGCTTCCGGCGCGTATCGCCCGCACGAACGGCGCGATCGCGTCCAGGCCTTCGGGTGCGGTCCAGAGAATGTGATTGCTGCCTGCTGCGTAGCGCTCATGAGGCGCTTTCCCGTCCGGTGCGAGCCCGTCCAGGATCTGCTGCGTGAGGGGGATGTCGGCCATTGCCCGTCCCACGAGAAAGTCCACCGCCGCTTCGCGCGGCAGGGCGCCCTCGCGCGCCCACTCGCCGGCCAGACCGAGTTCCCGCTCGCCGCGCCCCGCCTCGTCCTGGAGGATGCGGGCGGCCCGCAGCAGGTCTGCCAGGAACTTGGTCTCGTAGATCGCCGAGAGCCGCGGGTGCAGCCCCAGGTAACTGGCGAGGAGCGTGGAGCCGCTGCGGAACCCGCCGATGAATACGGGTGGATGCGCCATTACTGATTATCCGGAGTCCCTCGATTGCGCTGCGCTACGCTTCCCTCGACTTCGGCGCTCCGCGTCCCTCGACTTCGGCGCTCCGCGTCTACGCTCGGGATGAACGGAGGCGGAGCAAATGGCAACCCCATTCGCCTCGAGCGTATTTCGGGCCCTTCGACATAGCCTGCCTCGAGCCCTTCGACATAGCTCAGGACAGGCCTGTCGAGAGGCTCAGGACAGGCCCGTCGAGAAAGGAGTCGAGAGGTGAACGCATCGACGCGGGTTTTAATTTTCATCGCCGCCGCGCTCGCCTTTCGGTGGACTGTGCCAGTAATGGGGCAACGCGACGATGCCCCGCTCGAGGCCGGGCTGGGAGACTTCGAGCGTGGCCACCGGGTTGGCGAAATCGTAGGTGTGCAGGCCGCGCTCGCAAAGCAGGTAGACGCCCACCGTGTAACTGCCCTTGAGCAGCGGCAG
>Ga0214472_10002485_pt1 | contig 19821 bp, 19 predicted proteins | sample RVTome_6_FD_207662 | JGI IMG/M metagenome (GOLD analysis project Ga0214472, IMG submission 207662) | Soil microbial communities from uranium-contaminated site in the Upper Colorado River Basin, Wyoming, United States - RVT140D175 | ecosystem: Environmental > Terrestrial > Soil > Contaminated >...
AATCTCGGCCGGACAGAAGTGGGACGGGTAGTGTCTGCGCTGCGGTCGAGACGATATTTTTGCGGCTGCGTATTACCGCGCTGGTTCGACAGCGACGCGCTGCTGATGATCAAGTCGTTCGGACGGCCGAACTTTGCCGGACTGAAAATTTTGTCGGAGCGGTCTCAGCTGCTGCGCGATCAGGTGGAGCTGGATTATCAGACAGCGGTTGCTGAAAGCCTGGTTATGGCAAAAAGGACATCGATCGCGGCCTGATACCGCGGCATCGGAAAAGACGGCGGCCGGGAAGGGGGCTCAATCCCAGCTCGGCTCCACGCCATTACGCCAGAGACCAAGGCGTCCGGCTCTGGCGGAGGTCTCTTCACTGACATAGCGTTCGGCGCCCAGCGCATCGGTCAAAGCCCAACCCTGCGCGACAAGCCAGCCATTGAGTTCCGGCCCGCCGACGCCGCCAAGATAGCAGAGCCCCAGAAAGGCGCCGTCGCTTGTGCGCCCGCGATCCAGGCAGGTGATCCAGTGATTACCGACGCGGTTAAGGGTTGCCCATCGCGCATCGCGGCCGCAGGTCCAGGGGACCGGACCCTCACTGCAAATCTGATCGTTTGTCGGCGCCCGAAGTCCCTCCAGATGGACAAGAGACCCGCCGACTTCAATTGCAGCCGGTCCAAAGACCCTGGTCTGTTTGCCTGAAATTTCTGTGACCTGAATGACCTCTGCGCTTTGGACGGCTTCCGCCTTCGTGCCTGAGGCAGTGACAAGAGCAATGAACAGGGCAAGGCAGAACAGTGGCAGCCGTGTCGGCAGGATATGTCTCACAGGATTCGTCTCACAGGGCTCATGGTATGTTTACAGGCGCCATTCTTTCACGATTTCCCGTGAAGGCGCTATACATAAGCTGGTCATCAGAGCTCGGCGGACTGGTCGGCGGCCGGAGAGGGACTGTTGCTGTTTAGACTTCTTTGAGAACGTGCAGTCCGCTGCTTGGGGCGAGACAGTCCTCCGGAAGCAGGCCATCGAGTATGGTGGCGACGTCCCGGGGATCATCAGTGAACCGCAATCCCAAGGATGTGTCGTCCTGCCAGACGACTTCGACGTGCAGATCGGTTGAACGCGCCAAACGCAGAAGGATGATCTCCTTGCCTTCGAGTGAGCTGTCCAGGCAGACGCGCGCACCGTTAAGCGAGAGGTCAATGACGGCACAGTCCAGTGTCTCGATCTCATTGTCGATCAGGCATCCGGAGAGAACGACCTGAGCGCGCTTGTAATGACGCTGATCGGCTGTCTTCAAGGTGTGAACGCTGGAGCTGCTCTTGCCGCCATTTTTCTTGTCTTGGAAACTGGTTGCCATGTTTGATCTCTGAATGCAGAGCCTAACCGTTGTTTGACTGCCGCTGGTTGAGAGAAGTCCCGTCGGGATATACCCCAAAAGGCCTTGTCTTTGTTAAGTTAGCATCAGTTTGTTTAACAAAGGATCAATATTCAAATCCTACGACGATTCAATTTCTTTTCTGTTCTCTGATCTGCTTTTATTTTTTCGCGTACTGATTGCTATACCCACAACCTTGGTTTTTGCAGTCAAGACGCAAGGGTTTTATTGTAACCGAATCAACTGCGGTTATCCTCCTTTGTTCCGGCGTGGCAATCGCTCTGCGCCGGCGCCAGGGATTGTCGGCCAATATTCGAAAATGGGGATGAGTTCAATGATTGCGCTGTTTCTGAAGGGGTTGGTGCTGGGGTTGTCTGTAGCCGCGCCGGTCGGCCCAATCGGCGTGCTCTGCATTCGACGCAGTCTGACGAAGGGACCGGCGACCGGCTTCGTATCGGGATTGGGCGCGGCCACCGCTGATGCCTGCTACGGAGCCGTCGCCGCCTTTGGGCTGGCGGCGGTTTCCTCGTTTCTGCTGGAGATCGAGAGCGCTTTGCGTCTTGGCGGTGGTCTGTTTCTGATCTGGCTGGGCGTGAAGACATTTCGGGCGGTTCCGGTGACGCCCGGCGTGGAGGGAGGAAATGGCGGGCATGGCGGCGCTTTCCTGTCCTGCTTTGCGCTGACCCTCGCCAATCCGGCGACAATCCTATCCTTCATTGCGCTCTTTGCCGGACTTGGTTTCGCCGGATCCGCCGCAGGGCAGGGCAGCGGTTACGAGGGTGCTGCCATGCTTGTCGCTGGCGTCTTCCTCGGGTCGTCGCTCTGGTGGCTGGGGCTCAGCAGCATCGCCGGCATCCTGCGCAAGCGTATCACGCGCAGGGCGCTGGTCGGGATCAACCGTCTTTCAGGTGTCGTGCTGAGCCTGTTCGGACTTTACGTCCTGAGTGGACTGTTCCTGCCGGACTTGTTGGCGCCTGAGGCCCGTTAGCCGAGCCTATGGGGTTATGACCGGGTCGGTTGCCGGGCTGCGGACCCGCCGGACAGCGTCGAGCCAGCCGTCATAGCGCGCGTCGCGTTCTTCCGCCGACATGCGGGGTTCGAAGCGGCCGGTGCTCTGCCAGGTGTTGGTGATCCCGTCGAGCCCTTTGAAGACACCGCTTTTCAGGCCGGCCAGACAGGCAGCGCCCAGAGCGGTGGTTTCGGCGACCACCGGCCGTTCGACCGCGACTCCCAGAATGTCTGCCAGCATCTGCAGCATCCAGTTGTTGGCGACCATGCCGCCGTCGACGCGGAGCGTTTCCAGCCGGCTGGCGCCATCCGCCTCCATGGCCTTGAGCAGGTCCCGGGTCTGATAGCAGACGGCTTCCAGCGTGGCGCGGGCGATCTCGGCAGGTCCGGTGGCACGGGACAGCCCGAAAATCGCACCGCGGGCAGCAGCATCCCAGTAGGGAGCGCCCAGGCCGGTGAAAGCGGGCACGACATAAATCGCCTGCGAGGCATCGGCGGATTTCGCCAGTCCCTCGGTTTCGTCGGCCGAAGAGATGATCTTCAGACCGTCACGCAGCCATTGCACCGCGGCACCGGCCATGAAGATACTGCCTTCCAGGGCATAATTCGTCTTGCCGTCGATGCGATAAGCGATGGTGGTCAGCAAGCGGTTTTTCGACTGCAACGGGGTCTCGCCGGTGTTCATCAGGGCGAAGCAGCCGGTGCCGTAAGTCGATTTCATCATGCCGGCCTCGAAGCAGGCCTGACCCACCGTGGCGGCCTGCTGGTCGCCGGCAATCCCCAGAATCGGTATTGCCGCGCCGAACAGGCTTGCTTCGGTCGCGCCGAATTCGGCATTGCTGTCGCGTACCTCGGGCAGCAGCGAAGCGGGGACGCCGAAAAGTTCGAGAAGATCGTCGTCCCAGGTCTGGCGGTGGATGTTGAACAGCATGGTGCGCGCAGCGTTGGTCGCATCGGTGGCGTGGACCCGTCCACCGGTCAGGCGCCAAAGCAGGAAGCTGTCGATGGTTCCGAAGGCGAGATCACCGCGTTCGGCGCGGGTTCGCAACCCGTCGACCTTCTCAAGCAGCCAGGCGATCTTGGTGGCGGAGAAATAGGAATCGATCAACAGGCCGGTACGGTCCTGAACCATTGTTTCATGGCCTTCGCGTTTGAGCCTGTCGCACAGCGGCGCCGAGCGGCGATCCTGCCAGACAATGGCTTTGTGGACTGCTTCGCCGGTCTTGCGATCCCAGAGGACAGTGGTCTCGCGCTGGTTGGTGATGCCCAGAGCGGCGATATCGCCTGCCGAAACTCTGGCATCCGACAGCGCGCCTTTGACCACGCCGACGGTATCGCGCCAGATGTCTTCCGCATCATGCTCCACCCAGCCCGATTGCGGGAAGTGCTGGGGCAGCTCCTGCTGCGCCCGGCCCATCGGCCGGCCGGCGTCGTCGAAGACCATCGCACGGCTGCTGGTTGTACCCTGATCGATTGCAAGCAGTGACCGTGCTGAAGACATCGTCGCTTTCCTTCCCTGATCCGCCATTGCCGGAACCTGCCGGCAGGTGATTTGTGGCGGCATTTTTTTCTGATGCGGATCAAACTATAGTCGGACGCTCCGCGAAGGCGAGGGAAAATGGTGCCTCTGGAGCTGCACTAACCAGATGCCGGTTCAGATGCCTGCGTGTGCTCCTCCTGCGCGTGGTCCTTGTGTCGCGCAGAGAGCTGGCAATAATTGAATCCCGCGTTACGCGCTGATCCCCGAACGAGGACGCAGCTGTCCTCTGATCCATAATGGAGACATGAGAGTGCCGAAAGTAAATGCCGAGCGCCTGCTTAAGGATCTTCGTCATCTTCGCAGTATCGGCGCCGTCGGCAAGGGCGTGGTGCGGCCCGCTTTTTCCGATATGGATATGGCCGCGCGCCGCTGGCTCAGATCGCGGTATGAAGCGGCCGGTCTGACGGCGACAATTGACGGCGTCGGCAATGTTCTCGGGCGCTCGCCGAACCCGGGACAAGCGCTGCTCATCGGGTCGCACTCGGACACACAGCCGACCGGCGGCTGGCTGGACGGCGCCCTGGGGGTGATCTACGGACTCGAGGTCGTCAGGGCGTTGAGCGAAGACCCGGAAACCAGGCATCTGGCCGTCGATGCGGTGTCTCTTCAGGACGAGGAGTCGCGTTTTTACGGCTGTTTGGGCAGCCGCTCACTCTGCGGGTTCTTCACGGACGGGATGGAACAGGGGATAACCGATAAGGACGGCATCCTGCTGACAGATGCCCTGAAAGAGGCCGGGCTGCATGATGTGCCGCGCCTCCGTCTGAACAGAGAGCAATACCTCGGGTTTCTGGAGGCCCACATCGAGCAGGGGCCGCAATTGGAAGAAGCCGGGCTTGGCATTGGTGTCGTCACCTCGATTGTCGGTCTCGGCGGCATTCGCTTTACCTTTAAGGGGCAGCAGAACCATGCCGGCACGACCATGATGGCAACCCGCAGGGATGCTTCAGCGGCACTCTACGCCCTAGCCAGCGCAATCAACGAAGCGTTCCCGAAAGTCGCGGGCGAGCGCTCGGTCTGGACCATGGGGCGGGCCGTGATCGAACCGGGTGCAGCCTCGATCATTCCGGGCTATGCGGAACTCGAGTTGCAGTACCGGGACAGATCGACGGCGGTGCTGGATGCTTTCGAGGCAACGGCGCACCGGCTGGTCGACGAGATCAACGCGCGTGGCGGGGCGACAGTGACGTCACATCCCGCGCGCGTTCGTGTCGCCCCAGCGCATATGGATGAAGGTTTTCGCGAACACCTCGCCAGGTCTGCTGAAAAACATGCGCCGGGTAAGTGGACGCAGATGCCCAGTGGCGCCTTTCACGATGCGGGGATCATTGCCGACTTCATGCCCTGCGCCATGTTGTTCATCCCGTCGATCGGTGGAATCAGCCATGACTTCGCCGAGGACAGCCATGACGACGACATTCTTCTCGGCTGTCAGGTGCTCGCCGATTCGGCCGCCGGGATTCTGGCTGCCTGAACAAGCCGGCTGTTTGACCTGAGAGGAAGATCAGACTTCAGGTCACAGGGTCAGACGAGATTCACCGGTACGAGAGACTGTCCATCCAACCCGGGTTTTCTCTAAGCGGACAGGTCGGTTGCCATGAGAATTTTGTTTTCCTGGTTGATCAGATAACCGGCTTCGGCGCTTTTCTTCAGGTAGGCCTGCCAGTCGGGGTCGGCCTGCATTGCGGCACGCTTAACGGCGCGTTCTGCTATATCCTTGTACGCCCATATATGAACGTAGCTGTTGACGTTCCCGACATCGGTCGTTGCGAAAAGCAGTGGTTCACCCAGAATCCGGGCTTGAACGGCATAGCCGAATTCTTTGTAGAGCGCGATCTGCTTGGGGAGCGTGCCGGGCCGAACCTGATAGGTACGATGATCGAAGATCATAGAAGAATTCCTCTTGAATTTATGTGTCTGTTTTTCGGTGGGTCACCCGCTGCACGGCCCGGCTGGTGCCGGAACGGCCTATTTGTTGCGCAGCATTTTCCAGCCCGTGGCAATCAGCCAGATTGGAATGACGACGGCGGCACCCAGCAGGATATAGGAAAAGCCCCACTCGAATACCGAGGATCCCATCTGGAAGACTTCGACCACCGCATTACCCAGGCCTTTGAGGGCCTCTTTCGGCGTGAGTTCCAGATAGTCCATTACGAAGCCGACGGCCAGCGACGCAACGATTAGTTTCAGAAGTGTTGAGATGATGTTTTTCGGCATGGCTGTGCTATTTTCTATCGAACGCGATATCTTCCAGGGCCCGTGAACGCAGAGTCACTGTTCGACGCGACATCCATGACCATGTTGAACAACTGTGTTCGCTTGGGCAAGACTGCAGTATAAGGACGGCCTCGGGAAACGGCGGCGGAGCCGACCGGGGCCGCCTTAATTATACGAGGCAACGTAATGACCAGGACCTTCTTTCGTTACGCGCTGCTCGCGGCAGGCCTGGCGCTGTCGGCCTGCGACGAGCCTGCAACCAACCAGACCTACATGCATCCCTCCGGAACGCTCGATTTTCTGATCGAGGCGGTGAAAGAAGGGCCTTTGCTGCTGAAAGTGCAGGGGAGTGCCTTCGGTATGGATCAGGAGGCTTTCGAAGCGGAAGTCGCCAGCCTGATTGCCGGGTCAATCGAACGGCGTCTGATAACGGTCACCACCGACCCGGCAAAGGCACCGCAACCCAGTCTCTACGTGGTGATGACCTTCAATGGGGGCGAAAGCCTGAACGGGCAGGCCCAGTGCCGGGGCGAAACGCAGGGTGGAACGCCGCGGGGAGTTGACGCCCGGCTCGATATCACCGCCAGCTTTTGCGGCAAGACGGCCCGCTATGCAACGGTGACGGGCTGGGTCGAGAAGGTGAAAAACCGCGACGATGAGAAATACGCCAAGCTGGTGGGGCAGATCGCTCGGGATCTCTTCGTCGAACAGCGTCAGGACAAGTAGCTGTTGGCCGGGATCATTATGCGTGGATGACTTCGGCGCCGGAACTGCTGTTGGCAATACCATCCGGACAATCAAAGATGTCAGCGGTCTGACCGACCGGTGTGGGGTGAAGTTCCCGACCTTCTCAGACAAGCCAAGCATAGTTGGATCGAAATTCGACGCATTGCCATCTCATCCTTGTGGCAACGTTCGAATTTACCGGCTGTTGTTCGATTTTTTGCTGTGTTAGCCTTTTCTATTCGGCATCATTGTTGTTCTATGCCGTACGGTCGGGAATTGTCTGAAGCTGTCGCTGGCAGGCGCGGGGTGCGCTGGCTGGCTGGACTGGTCGGATGCGCAAAAATCGGGGGAAAGTTCGCTAATCATGACACCACGGGTTTTGATCGGGAGACCCACCGCTTAGCGGTGGGAAACGTCTCTCGTGCGTACAGCATTTATGATCCTTGTCATGCTTCTGCTTTCCGCCTGCGCGGCGCAGCAGTCGTCCCATGAAACCGCTTCTTTCGCTACCGCCGGGTTCGCGGCAGCGCCGATGGATCACCCGTATTTCGAAGAAAGCACTTTCGTCGGGCAGGAACCGGTTTTCGGTCAGGATACGGCGGAGACCGTAGTCGTTGCGAAACCGGCATTTTCGCCGGAGCGCGGCGCGCCTGCGCGCAAACCTGAGATCCTTGCTGACCAGGGCCTTGTCGTGTCGGCGTCCTATCCCCGTCCTCGCATGAAGCCGGTTATCCTTGCGGCCAGGAAATCACTGCAGTGCGTGCCTTATGCCCGTCAGGTTTCGTCGATTTCGATCCGTGGAAATGCCTGGACCTGGTGGAAGGCTGCAAAGGGACGCTATCAAAGAGGTCGGACGCCGAGAGAAGGGGCGGTTCTCGTGATGGACCGGAGCAAGCGCCTTCAGTACGGGCATCTGGCTGTTGTGGCTGAAGTTCTGAACTCGCGCGAGGTTCTGGTCCATCAGGCCAACTGGCTGAATCGCGGGCGTATTCATCGCTACACACCGGTACGTGACGTTTCGCCGGACAATGACTGGTCGTCGGTTCGCGTCTGGTACACACCGGGACACGAATACGGGAAGCGTGTCTATGATGTGTCAGGTTTCATCTATCCGGATACCCTCGAAGCCAGCCGCTGACCTTCTTCGGGAGGGCGGGGGGCAGGCTCCCACATGAAAGCTATCGGCCGGGCAACTCCCGGCCGAACCAGCGTACCCAGGCCCCATGGTAGTCGGCATCTGCAAGATGGACGTCCTGATTTCCGGGCCAGAGCGAAAGCCGGAGTTCGGCACAGTTGCCTGTTTCCGATGGTTCCATGCGCAGCCAGGCCAGGGGGCGTTCTGCTGTTGCGGCCGCTGCGGTGCGGTCTAACGCCGCCTTGATGCCCAGGCGTTGGCTGGAAGGCAAGTATTGCCAGACGATGCTGTGATAGATGACCTGAGTGCAGCCTGCGCGCTGGTCCGGCATGATTTTGTCCAGCCATTCGGCGGCGCTTTGGCGTTCGACTCTCGGCGGGTGCTCGATCGCCATCCGTAACGCTCCGCGCATGCGCTCAAGGCGCTCTTTCTGATCCGGCCAGACGTAGGCGAGAAGCCGGTTGGCCTCGTCCGATGCGGTGCTTTCCGGATCGCCGGAGAGCGAGATCTTCGAATGGTCGGCCGGGTTGAGGTCGCAGCCCAGACTCTCGGCAACTTCAATCCTGGTCAGCTTGGGTGCCGGGCCTTCCCACTTCGGGCGCAGGACAACAGGTGCGTCGAGATCACCCCACTTCAGGTCAATACCCTGCGGGGCGTAGCCGTATCGGTGCCAGTTGAGGTTGAGCCCGGCACTGGCGCCGATCTCTCTCAGTGAAAGCGGCTGACCGGTCGCGTGGGCGATGGCAAGGAAACCGCCATAAAGCACTGACGATCGCCCGACTTCGTTTGTCTGCGGCGGCCCGGCGATGAATTTCATCAGTGCTTCGCCATGCCGGAGCATTACCCGCTCGATCAGTTCCCAGGTTTCAGGGGACTGTCCCGGGATCGTGTGAGTGCGATAGAGATCGGCAAGCTCTTCGTCAGCCTTGCTCAGGGCAAGCCAGTGCATCCCACCGGCAAAGCGAAGGGAAAGTGCGTCGTCGCCTGGCGTGCCTGCCCAGGTGAGCAGCTTTTGCCCGACAGCTGTATCGCCGGTCAGGCGGCGCGCAGCGGTCTCCAGCAGACTCGCGGTAAAGGGCGAACCCATCGCCTGGCAGCTTTTGGCCTGGGCCTCGAAATGCTTTCGGACCAAAGTTTCGCGAGTCTTACTGGGCACCGAAGACCTTTTGCAGCAGGGCCGTGCTCCGTTTCAACGGATCCTTTCGGATGGCTGCTTCTTCTTGTGCGAGATAAAAGAAAATACCGTCCATTCCCTTTTCGACGACGTAGTCCGTCAAATCCGCCTTGGCGTCCGGAACGAAGGGAATGCTGCGATATTCGCTCATGACGCTGTCGTACGACTGGATCGCGCCGACTTCCGAAAGGCTCTGATTGACGACGGGCTCCATTTCCTTGGCCAGCGGTGTGGTCATTTTACTCTGAAAGTAGCGTGTCGCGGCGTCGTCCGAGCCGTTGTAGATCTTCTCGGCGTCTTCAAGCGACATCTCGGCGATGGCATCCAGGAACAGAGTCCTGGCTTTCGGCGCGGCAGTCTCGGCGGCTCTGTTCAAGCGCAATTCCAGATCGTCGAGCATTGAGGACATGCCGGCGATTTTGAGAGCCGACTGAACCTTCTTCAGCGAGTCCGGCGGCGGCAGATGGATGCTTGAGTCACCGTTGTAGCCGTCGGCTTGCCCAACCTGCTCAACAACGCGCTGAGAGCCGATCTTGAGAGCTTCACGCAGGCCATCGGTGATTTCGCTCATGGAAAGGCCGCCGATATTCGATCCGCTGGCGCCGCCCGAACCGGAGGTCACACCGGAAGAGTCGAGCAGGTCCTTGCCTTTTTTCAGCCAATCCGTCTGTGCCATGCTCTGCGATAGCGGCAGGGCGGCGACAAGAAAAGCTATTGTAGCGAGGGCGGTGCGCATCGCTCGAACTCCAAGGCTGTTGTGGCGGGTGTTTGTAACCTGGGTGCTGACTGCCTAAACGGCCACTCATTTAAACCCGAACAGCGGGTGAAATGGCACCTTCGCGCAAAAAGGGGGCGGACCAAGAACAAATCTGTGACATCGTTCGATAAGTGTTTGAAACATAACATCACTGTTCTGACCGGAACTTTGTGGCTCCCAGGATTTGATCCATCATTCTCTGCTTTTCAGACGCTGTAGGATATAGGTGTTTTCCCTGTCACAAATGTTTCAATGCAAACGAATACGGCACGCGCTATACTAAATCCACAATGAGTGCGCTAAGCATCGCTCGAAAGTCATAACGCCAGGTTGTGTCGGGAGAGAAGTATGTACAGGTCGGTCAAAGAAAGCAGAGATACACAGCACGAACAGAGAAGTCTGCTGTTCTGGGCGGAAGGCATCGTCGTCGGTGTCGTGGTGTTTGTGGTCGTTGCCTATGTTTTCGGTCTATTAACGAGCGTTTGAAGCCGCTGGATTAATTTTCGAGCGAGCCACGGGCGGTCGGAGCCAGGTTGCCGGAACCATGCGTTTCGGAAGCTTTCAGGAAGCCTGTGGTCGCGCCTGAAGTGACAGGCAGTCATCTGCTCGGCTATTTTTCATTGCGATTTCGTGACTGCATATATCAGATCCGTCCTTTGGACGGTTTTTTTGCTGAAAGTCTATGGAAGTCCCCTAAACTGCCGGGCAGCGGTACTTGGACCGGCTGTCAGATGACAGGCAATAAAATGCTGACGTTTTCCTATGGCAATAATGGATACCTCACCTTATCTCTATGCGGTGCCAGGGGCGAATTGCAGGGTCGGTTGATTTGAAATGAGGGTGAAGAATGGCTGAAGTGGCCGAAGTTCCCAAAGCGCGCGCTCAGCTCGAGGGCAACCCTGGCTACCGGCTGGAAATCGAACCCTCCCGTAAACGCGTGAAAGTGAAATTCAATGGCACGGTCGTGGCCGATACGACCCGTGCGCTCCAGCTGCGTGAAACCCGCTATGCGCCGGTGTTCTATCTGCCGCGTGAAGACGTCCGCATGGATCTCATGCAGGGCACCGAACATAAAACCCATTGCCCCTTCAAGGGCAATGCGCGCTATTGGAATCTGACGGTTGGTGACAGAACCGCCGAAAACGTGGCCTGGAGCTACGAAGATTCCTTGCCTGAAGTGTCGGAGATCCGGGGCCATATCGCCTTTTATCGGAACCGCATGGACGCCTGGTACGAAGAAGATACAGAGGTGTCAATCGACCCCGCTGTGGCGCAACCCGATCGTGGCAATCCCTTTATCGGCTGGCTGTTGAGTGAGGCCTGGGACACGGCAACACCCCAGGAACTGGTCGCCCGTCTCGGGCGGAAGCTTGCCGAAGAAGGTGTTCCGCTGTTGCGGCTGGCCCTGATCATCAGGACGCTTCATCCGCAACTTCTGGGAAACGCCTATCGCTGGCATCGCGGCAGTGCGACCTCCAAGGAAACTGAACTTCCCTACGAAACATTGACCACGGCGGCTTATCTTGGTTCTCCTCTGGTGCCGATTTTCGATGGAATGGGCGGAATCCGGCGACGGCTTGAGGGGGTTCATCCTGTTCTGGACTTTCCTATCCTGCGTGATCTTCAGGCGGAGGGAGCGACGGATTACGTCGCGATGCCGCTACCGTTTTCCAATGGCCAGAGCAACGCGGTGACCCTGACTTCTGATCGGCCGGGCGGTTTCTCGACCCAGGATCTCGGACATATCTATGAAATTCTGCCGCTTCTGAGCCGGCTGTTCGAGGTTCACGAACTGCGTCGTATGTCGCGCTCTTTGCTCGATACTTACCTGGGCTCCTACACCGGCGAGCGGGTGCTGAACGGACGCGTGAAGAAAGGCGACGGCGAGGATATCAACGCGGTCATCTGGTTTTGCGACCTGCGCGATTCCACGGGCATAGCCGAAAGCCTCTCCCGCGCCGACTATCTGAGCGTTCTCAACAGCTTTTTCGAGTGTACCGCCAGCGCAGTTCTCGAGCGTGGCGGCGAAGTCCTGAAGTTTATCGGCGATGCGGTGCTGGCGATTTTTCCGATTGATGGCGGTACGCCGCTTGGATCCTGTCTGCACTGTTCCGAGGTCGATACTGCCTGTGGTCAGGCGGTCGAAGCCGCCCTGGAGGCGAGCCGTCGTCTGGCGGAAATGAACAGAGAGCGTCAGACACGCGGCGAGGTGCCATTGCGTTTCGCCTTATCGATACACAAGGGGCAGGTGACCTATGGCAATGTCGGCGTTGATCAAAGGCTGGATTTCACCGTGATCGGCCCCGCCGCGAACGAAGTGGCGCGCATGGCCAATCTCTGTAAGGACCTGGATCAGCAGATTTTGTTCTCGGCGGAAGTTGCCAGGCATGTCTGCAACGGCGTCGTGTCGCTTGGCCGCCACAGCCTGCGCGGTGTCCGTGCTGAAAGGGAGGTCTTCACGCTCGCGCACAATGAATATGCGCCACTGCCCGCCACGGCTGTTTCTTCATCGGGTTAGGTGCGGGTCAGAAATAGCGCGTGACGCGGAGGGTAAGGACATCGTCGTCGCGGATACCGTGCAGAATGGGATCGTCTTCGTTGGTATTGATGAACAGGCGCCCTTCCAGTTCGACCTTCCAGAACTCGCCGATACGCCGCTCGGCTTCGATTGAAACCGAGGTCGCCTGATCCTTGCGGTCAACGATGGCGCCGATCAGAAAGGTCGTATCGTCTTCGTCGTTCAATGTCGCCCGGGCACCCAGGAAGATGTCGTCGTCGGTTATGACGGCCGGTGCGTCATCTTCATCGCGTCCGTCGTAGAGATATTCGGCCAGCAGACCCAGATCGGCATTGCTCTCGAAGAGTCCGAACAGGGTGTATTCGAAGCCCGCAACGGTGGCAAAAAACCGGTCGCCCTGTCCGCTGCGGGTGATGGCTTCCAGTTTCAGCAGCCAGGCGTCTTGGGTCAGTTGCGCATCGAGGCTGGTCTGATCTATCTGATCGTAATGCGGCACCATGACCATCCGGCCATCGGAGTCCGTGCGCATCAGCATGCGGGGTTCGCGGCTGGTTCCGTGAAAGTGCGCGATGCCGACGTCCAGAATATCGAAGGTCTGGGCCCAGCGGGCGGCGAAATCGACATGATATTCTTCGGCGCCCGATTCATAGCTTGCGGCATCCTCGTCGACCGGTATGGCGCCGCGCAGGCGGGCGTCGTTCGAATGGAAGGGTCGTTCCCGGAAGCCCGGCAGGACGAAGCCGCTGAGGGTTCCCCAGTCGCGGAAGAGATTGACGTTCAGCATCGGCTGGCCGAGCTTGTCCTCGCCATCCACATCCTCGACCGCGTCGTCCTGATTGATGATGTCGACCAGATGCCGCGATTCCGTAACCCCCCAGAACACCTTTTCCACGCCGACAACGGAATCCCAGTCCTCACCGACGTGAAGCCAGTTCAGTTCGCGCAGATCGACATGACTGCGATTGTCGTCATGGGCGTCCCAGCGGGCGAAGGGAACGAACGTCAGGCGATCGTCGCCCTCGTTCCATTCATAGACAACTTCGGGCTCCACAGCAAAAGAGGGCGAAAGCGTGGCGTCATCCTGTTCCGCGAAGGCAGGCGCATTCGGAAAGACGCGCAGTTCGCCGGAGATCGAAGCTGAAAAGTCCCAGTCGCCCGCGCGCAGGTTCGAGGGGGCAAGAAGGATCGAACCGATGGTCACGAGGATCAGGGCCCCGGTGGATGCCGAAGCCGAGGTCCTGTTCGGGAGTTGCTTGCCGTAAACTGGTTTCACTAACGCGCCCGCTTAAGTCTGTTCGGAGTGAAGTCACCTTCCTTGTTGCCTACCTTAAACTGATAGGTTTCAAAAGTAAGCGTTGTTGATTTTCCGGTTTGGTGGTTATCCATCTGCAGCGTATGGGCGCGCCAGTAGCGGTCCAGATACTGTCTGTAGTCGCTGTTGGTGAGGGTTTTGAGCAGGCTGTCTTTCCGGTCGTAGAATTCGATCTTCATCGCGCGGTATTCCTGTTGATCGATCCAGACGATTTCTTTGGTGTAGCCCGAATTCTCATAGACCGGGATCTGCTCAACGACGAAGCATTGCAACGTGCCGCAGGCTTCGTCGCGCAGCCAGCTGTAGCTGTATTTTGCGACCTCCTGGCTCACCAGATCCTCATAGGCGAATTCACTGCCGACGAAGGGCCCCGATTTGTTAGCCGAAGAAATCCGCTTAACGCGTTTGAGCGCCGGCAGATACAGCCATTGGTCATCGGGCTCCAGGATTCTGGTGTGCGACAGGAACGCAGTGCCTTCGATGTCACGGGGGTGGTCGAAGATCGTGAGACTCTTGTCGCCGAGGTTCGGATCCTGGATCTCCAGGGATTTGATACGGAGTTCCCGTGTGCTGGTTTCATTGTTTCGGTTGGTCAGTATCATCTTTACCTGAGACTCGCTGTCTATCCAGCCGAGATCCCGGTTGTCGGCCTCAACGGCGATTGCCAGGCCTTTTTCCGCCGGGGTTTGTGCCTTCACGGCCGTCGTCCCTACGAGTGCCGCACCAAAAAGCAGCATCGCCAGAAGAGCTGCAGCCAAGGGAGTGGCTTGCGCAGTGGCGATTGGAGCAGGGGGCCGGGTGGCAGACAGATGTCTGGAAGAAACGGCTGTTCGTCGAAAATTCATGGGCTGACTACTCCGCGGCTTTGGGGGCAATGACAGAGGTGTCGAGACTTTCGCCGTCACGTTCACTGCGTCTTTTGTCGACGGTCAGCAGCAGTGTCGGCAACAGAAGGAAATCGGCGAGCAGGGCCACTGCGATCGCGATAGCGGTAAGCAGGCCCATGTCTTCGTTGATCCGGAAGGTCGAGAAGGCGAGAACGCCGAAACCGGCGATCAGAATGGCCGAACTGACCCACAAGGCGGTACCGACTGTGGAAAAAGCATATCGCACGGCGCCTTCGACACCTTCTCCGCGTTCACGTCGTCCGCGCTGATATTTGGACAGGAAGTGAACGGTGGCATCGACGATGATACCCAGACTGGTCGCGGTGACCACGGAAGACGCCAGCCCGACTTCGCCGACCAGAATTGACCAGATACCGAATGCCATGACGATCGGAACCAGATTGGGCACCAGACTGATGATGCCGAGGCGGAAATCGCGGAGTGCGATCATCAGCGAAAGCGAGATCAGAATGAAGGCCGTGACCGTCCCGGTCAGCATGCCGACGATGTTGCGTTGGGAAATGTAGGCGAACATCACAAAGGGACTGGTGGCGATTGCCTTGCTTTCCGGGAAGTTTTTCTCCAGCCAGAGCGTTGCGCCATTTTCGAGAGTGCGCAGTTGATTCGTGCTGATATCGTCGGTCGTGACGATGACCCGCATGGCGGATTTATCGAGATTGATCTGGTTGTTGAGGTCGAGCCCGTAGGGCAGGGACAGCTCGAACAGCAAGAGATACTGAGCGGCAAGATCGCGGTCTCCCGGCAGCTTGTACCACGCGGGGTCGTCGCCATGCATGTTCTTGTTCAGGCGCTTGAAAGTGTCGGTGAGGCTTTGCACATGGGCGACGCCGTCCTGTTCCTTCAGCCAGTTCGAAAAGCCTTCCGCCCTGGTCAGATATTCCGGATCGCTGATGCCGCCGGATTCGGAAGCGGGCAGGGACCAGTTGACCTGATAGACACCGGAGAGGTTTTCCGTGGCAAAATCGGTATCGGCGCGGAACTCGGTCGAAGGAGCGAAGTATTTCACGAACTGATCGTTGAGTTCGATCCGGGGAATCATGGCCCCAAGTCCCAGAACAACAAGAATCATGACAATCAGCACAGGCCGGCGCCTGTAGATGACGAAATCCGCGAGCCGGTCCATGCCGGCGGCTTTCTCGGCGCCGCCCTGACCGGCCTTGATCCGAACCGGCAGCAGGGAGATCATCGCGGGAAGCAGCAGGATTGAATAGACCCATGCGGCCGTGACGCCAAGGGATGAGATATTGCCCAGATCATGGAACGGAGGGGCGTCACTGAAATTCAGGCTCAGAAATCCGATCACGGTGGTCAGGCTGGTCAGGAACACCGGACCGAAGTTGACCCGAAGACTCTCGATAATCGCGGCCTGTTTCGATGCGCCATTACGCATTTCCCGGAACATGGTGACCAGCAGGTGGACCGAATCGGCAATAGCGATAGTCAGAATGACGGTCGGTGCGATGGCCGAGGGCGGCGTGAGTTTTATCCCCGCATACCCGGCAATCCCCATGGCGGTCGCAGCCGAAAGGCCGATCACCGTCAGTGCCGTAAAGGTACCGCTGGCCGAGCGCAGCAGGACGACCATGACTAACAGCAGTACGCCGTACATGAAGGGTACCAGAGTTTGGAAGTCGCGAACGCTGGACTCGGCAAAGGCCATGTTCAGCGGGATAACACCGGTCATGGCGAGTGTGATATTCGGATATTCGGCTCGGAACTTTTCCGCCAGATCCCGGGAAAAATTCATCACCTCCGCCGTCTCGTCCTCGCTTTTTTGCGGCAGGGTAACCGTGACGTTGACGCTGGTGGTCTGCGCGTCGCCGGAAATCACCCGGTTGATCAGCAGGGGCTCGCTCAGGGCTACATCGCGAATGTTCTCGATCTCGGCCGGATTCAGCTCGGTGTCCCTGCCGACCAGATCCTGTACCGTCAGATCGTCTTCCTCTGCGAAGCTGTGCTGAAAGTTGGTGATACTGTCCACGCGGGTGCTGTAGGGAATCTGCCAGGATGATTCGGTCAGATCGCGCAGGGCGGTCAGAAACTCGGGGGAAAAGACCTGACCGTTGTCCGGCTTCAGGACAAAACTGATGTTGTCGTCCTTGGTATAGGTCTTCTGAAGCTTTTCGTAGGCAAGAAGCTGCGGGTTATCGTCACCGAAGAACACACGGTAGTCGCTGGTGAAGCTGAGAAAGAGACCGCCGCTTGCAACTGCGAGAGACAGGAGCACCAAGATTATGACAATCGGCCAGCGCCAGCGCAGAACCCAACTGGCGTAATTGACGACAAGACGGTCGAATGGGGTTCTTGAGCGGCTGTTAGCCAGCGCGACGTCATCCTGCGCGCTATCATCTGAAGCGTTTGCCGTTGTTGTGTTCGAGCCGGAAATCTCGCGCTGCGACTTTTTATCTTCAGGTTGCGCCGGCATTAGTTTCCCTCTTGCTTCATCTGCGCGCCGAATCAAACATGCCCCATCGGCACTTGTGGGTAAACGATCAAACGTCTAACCACCTTTGATTAAACTACACCGTTTAGTTTACATCAAAACCAAAAATGGTCACCGGATCGCTGCAGGCAAGTCCTGTCATTTCCATTTTTCCGGTTGCCTGACGTATTCTCCCGTTTTTCTTCAATGAGCTCGTTTGTGACAGACGGCCGTCAAGACATAAACGGCTGCGGTTTACCTGAACCTCTGCGGGCTGGAGGGCGATGGGGAGTGTGCATCCCGTAACTGGACGGGGCTGAGGGTGACCTGTAGCCTCCGCTCAGGATTCTTCGAAGATTTCAGGCGCTTGTTTTTCTTTCCGTATTTGTGGCAATCACTATCACGCCGACAGGAATTCCTGCGATCTGTGTCTGGACGTTGTCAAAAGGGGAGAGTCATGAACTCCCATAGGCTGCAATGAACTGAATTTTTATGAAACGAAGTCTGATATGACCCTCGCGACAGCGGATCGAAACCGTGGAATTCCGGAATCGGCCAAGGTCATCGGTCTGGTGTCGGCGGGGCATTTTTGTTCTCATTTCTACGTCATCGTGCTGCCGCCGCTTTTTCCGCTTCTGCAGTCCGAGTTCGGTGTGTCCTATTCCGCTCTTGGCCTTCTGCTGACGGTGGCAAGCGTGACCACCGGTCTGGTTCAGATCCCGGTCGGATTTCTGGTTGACCGTATCGGCGCGCGGCGCATCCTGGTCACCGGTCTGGGGTTAATGAGCGGCGCCGTGATTCTGAGCGGCCTGACGGAAAGTTACTATACGTTGTTGGCAATGATGGTGTTGCTTGGTGCCGGCAACAGCGTCTTCCATCCTGCCGACTACGCCATCCTCTCGACCAGGGTCGATGTCGGAAAGCTGGGGCGGGCCTTCAGTCTTCACACCTTCAGCGGGCATCTCGGATGGGCTGTTGCACCGACCATCATGATATTTCTGACCGTGCTTTGGGGATGGCGTCCGGCTCTTCTGATTGTTGGTCTGGGCGGGTTCCTGGTGCTCCTGGGGATGGTGTTTTTCGGGCGCTCGCTGGAGAAGGGAGCGTCTGACGATATCGTATCCGCTGGGCATCATGCCTCCGGTGATGGTAGCGAACAGAAGCTCCCGAACCCCATGGATCCGCGTGCACTCTTCACCGCCCCCATGCTGCTTTTATTTTGCTATATGATCATGGCGTCGGTGGCGGCGAGCGGCTTGAACAGCTTTACCGTTGTCGCGCTGGTCGATCTCTATGCAACGTCTCTGGATTCGGCAAATGTGGTCCTGACCGTCTTTCTGTCGTGCAGTGCGCTCGGCGTACTGCTGGGCGGCGTTGTTGCCGACCGGACCCGGCGGCACGATCTTGTTCTCATTGTCGGATTCTCCGTCGGGGCTGTGGCCCTGGCGTTTGTCGGCAGCGCTGCTGTGCCGCTTCTGGCTGTCACTGTGGCCATTGCACTGGCCGGTGTGATGCAAGGCGCCATTCGACCGTCGCGCGATATCATGGTTCGCAACGCCGCACCTCGCGGATCTGTGGGTAAGGTTTTTGGATTTGTGACTTCGGGAATGAACGTAGGGGGAGCGGTTGCGCCCCTGCTGTTCGGCTGGATACTGGATCAGGGAAATACGCCCTGGATTTTTTATTCGGCGGCGATTGCCATGATGCTGGCACTCTGTGCCGCACTTCTCGCCAGATCCGGCACTGCAACCTGATCTCGGGCGGAGCAGGCCTGGGCTCAGACCTCGTCGATGTCTGGAAACAATACCCGCAAACCTTCCGTCAACTGATCTGTGATTTCGTCCAGGATCCGTTTGCCCTTCTTTGCCGTGGCAAGTGTGGGGTCGCCGATAATGCCGGTTGCGCTATAGTCGATATCCTCGGCGAACTCGTCCCCGGAAAAGCGAACGGCCTGTGTGAAGGCGCCGGTCGCTACATGGTCCCGACGTCCGTAATCAGGTCGGGTCCGTTCCATGCGGACCGACTCAGGGGCGATCGCCAGCATCATTGAGGTCACCCGTTCATCCGCATGTCCGCCCTGGTCCTGCTCGAGAATGCCGTCCAACCTGCGGCCCAGAAGCCGCAGGTTGGACAAACCGACACGGACCGAGGTTTCGTCGAAGACCTGGTTGATCACCAGCCGCAGCGGGCCTTCGGTGGAATCCCCGCAGTTGACGATGGCAATCCGTCGGGCGCCCTGATCGACCAGATTGATCAGAAGGTCCTTCATCAAGCGCATGAAGCCTTCAGAAGACAGGTGTTGGCTGCCCGGGTATTTTCTGAACACGGGGGAATAAGTAAAACCAACGATCGGCGCGGTAATAATCGGCAGGCTGTCGGATAACCGCCCGGTCAGTTCCTGCACGATCAGATACTCGGTATTCAACGGCAGATGATGCCCGTGTTCCTTGGCTGCCGCGCCAACGGGAATCACAACGACAGTACCGGCCTGGAAGCGCTCTGCGACTTCCGGCCAGGTCATTTCTTCAAGAACTCGTCCAGTTGCAGATTTTTTCAAGATATACCTGACTGTCTGGAAACGTATTAAATTCAATGGTGTCCTGATTGTGCGGCGATAGTCATGCTAAGTTAAGCGAGTCGTCAACTGACCTAGGATTGTATTTTTGCTTTAAATATCTTGCAATGATTTGGTTTTATGTAGTTCTGTTAAGAATCATTATTAATTATATTTTCAATTA
>Ga0214472_10002486_pt1 | contig 19818 bp, 18 predicted proteins | sample RVTome_6_FD_207662 | JGI IMG/M metagenome (GOLD analysis project Ga0214472, IMG submission 207662) | Soil microbial communities from uranium-contaminated site in the Upper Colorado River Basin, Wyoming, United States - RVT140D175 | ecosystem: Environmental > Terrestrial > Soil > Contaminated >...
GCCAATTCGGTGATGGACGAGGTGATCACCGCCGCCGGATCGGCGAGGATGCATTTTGCTACCTTCTTTTCCGATTTTCGTAAAGATTCGATGGATTCGCGGATGAGGGCGAGGGTATCAGCCATATGGTATATTCCTTTTTCTGATTCAGTCCAGCTTAATTCAGTCCTACTGCATGCGGTAGCCAGAGTGAGATCGCCGGGATAAAAGTGACTCCGATGAGCACTAAAAGCAGCCCGAAGTAGAAGGGCAGCATCGACCTGGTCACCTTTTCGATGGACAGGTTGGCCACCGCGCTGCCGACAAAGAGTACCGAGCCGACCGGCGGGGTGATCAGGCCCATGCCGAGGTTGATCATCATGATCATGCCGAAATGCACCGGGTCGACGCCGAGGGTGTGGATCACCGGCAGCAGCATCGGGGTGAGGATAAGAATCAGCGGCGCCATGTCCATCAGGGTGCCGAGCATAAGCAGCATGACGTTGATTGCGAGCAGAATTACATAGCGATTGTCCGACAGGGAAGAAAAAAAAGCAGTGATCTTCATCGGAATCTGCATCAGGGTGAGTATATAGCCGAAGCTTGCGGCAAAACCAATCAATATCATCACCACGGTCACTGTCTTTACCGTCCTGTGCATCAGGATGGGCAGTTGGCTCCACTTGTAGTCGCGGTAGATGAACATGGTGACGAAAAAGGCCCATAGGCAGGCGATGGAGGCCGACTCGGTGGCGGTAAAGACACCGGAGAGGATGCCGCCGAGGATGATCACCACCGTAAGCAGACCCCAGGTGGCTTCGCGGACAATGCGCAGCGCATCCCTTAAAGGGATGGGTTCGCCCTTGGGGAAGTTGCGTTTTTTTGCAAAATAGAGGCACATGCCCATCATCGTCGCGCCGAGGAAGATACCGGGCAGGACGCCCGCCATGAACAGGGCGGCAATGGACACCGAGCCGCCGGCAGCGAGCGAATAGATCACCGCGTTATGCGAGGGCGGAATGAGAATAGCCTGGACCGAGCCGGCACAGGTAACGGCGGTGGCAAAGTCACGCGGATAGCCCTTCTTCTCCATCTGCGGGATGAGCACCGAGCCGATGGAAGCGGTGTCGGCCACCGAGGAGCCGGAGATGGCGCCGAAAAACGTCGAGGCAAGGATGTTGACAAGCGACAGCCCGCCGCGGATAAAGCCGACAAAGATCGCGGCGAAGTTCACCAGACGGTTCGCGATACCGCCCTCGGCCATAATTGCCCCGGCCAGAACAAAGAATGGGATGGCGAGCAGCGAGAACTTGTTGACGCCGCTGGCGATCTGGATCATCACCGCGTCGAGCGGCAGGTCGATAAGCAGGGCGCCGATGACCGAGACCAGGCCCAGGGTGTATGCCACGGGGACGCCGATGGCCATCAGGAGAAACAGGCTGCCGATCAGGATGAAGGCTTCCATAATTATTTAACTCTCCTCCGCTTGATTGTTGTCGGGGTCATGGTTGTTTGCGCCGGGGCTGCCGATCATGACCACGGGGCGTTGGTGCTGGGGACCAAAAATCATGCTTTCGACGATGAAAAGCAGGGTGATCATCGACCCTACCGGCAGGGGCAGATAGGTGAGCCCGACCCTGAGGACCGGGAATTCGGCGATGTACTGGTTCCAGGTGACCAGACAGAGCGAGATGCCGTACCAGATGACGAACAGGGCCAGAACAACCATCAACAGATTGACGATAAAGGTGAGGATCGGTTTAACCTTTTCCGGTACCCGGTCGGTGAGCATGGCCACGGCGATGTGGCCGCCGGCCCGGTAGCTGGCGGCCGCTCCGAGAAAGGTGAAAATGATCATGCACAGGATGGCCAGGGGCTCCGGCCACATCGAGCCGTGGCCGATGACATAGCGGTTGAACACGCCGATCGGGATGACCACCGTCATGATTAACAGGGAGAGACCCGAGATCCAGATGCACAGGCGGTAAAGCCCGTCCATGGCGGTGAGGATTTTTTCTTTCATGTCTTTTACAAGCCCCGGCAATTTGTTGCGGGCGGGTGCTGAAGGAGAACCCGCCCTGTTTTCCCTACTTGACGTCCTCGATGCGTTTGATCAGCTCGGCATAATCCTTGCCGTATTTTTCGCGTACCGGTGCAGTCAGGTCGAAGAAGGGCTTTTTGTCCACCTCGATGAACTCAACCCCACCCTTTTTCAGGCTGTCCGCAGACTCGGCGACCTTCTTGTCCCATAATTCGCGTTGCTCCATCTGGGCCTCGCGGGCAAGTTTTTTCATCAATGCCTGGTCCTCGGTCGAGAGCTTGTCCCAAACCACCTTGGACATGACGAAGATTTCCGGAATGATCAGATGGCCGGTGAGGCTGTAGTACTTGGCAACCGTAAAGTGATTCTGGGTGAAGTAAGTCGGCTCGTTGTTTTCGGCGCCATCGACGACGCCGGTCTGCAGGGCACTGTACAATTCACCGAAGCCCATGGCAATGCCGTTGCCGCCCATGGCGTTCATGGTGTCGATAAAGAGCGGATTACCCATCATTCGCACCTTCTGGCCCTTGAGGTCGGCCGGGGTGCGTACGGCCTTTTTCAGGTACAGGTTGCGGGTGCCGCCGTCCATCCAGCCGAGGGCGATCATCTTGGCCGGGCTGGCGTTGATCTTGGCGAGCAGTTCGGCGCCGATCTCGCCGTCGATGACCTTACGCATATGGTTTTCGTCACGGAAGACAAACGGCATGTTGAAGACGTTGACTTCGGGGACCACCGGGCCGACGGTGCCGAGCGAGGTCCGGAGGATGGCAATCGCTCCCACCTGGGTCTGCTCGATCATCGCCTTCTCGTCGCCCAGGATGGCGCCGGGGAACATCTTCAGAGTGATACGCCCGTTGGTCGCTGCCTCCAATTTTTTACCGAGGTTCTGCATGGCCACTACGTTCGGATAGCCTTCCGGGTGAACGTCCGCCGCCTTCAGCTCCATGGCGGCCAAAGCCGGGCTTGACATCATGGTCAACGCGCCGATTCCCAGCGCAAGATTGACGAGTGAATTGCGTAACTTCATGAAACACCTCTATTTGTATTTTAGCGGGGGCAACCCCAACTCTTGCCGTGACATCCCGCGTCGGGCCACGGCGGCTTCAAAACTCGATCTTGTAGTTTTCATAAACGAATATGGCCTTTCGCCTTGATAAGTATCATATGTTGTAGATTTACTACATTTGTCCATTGTGTCAATGTCTATTTCTTCCTGCATAGAAAATCGCTGAAGGATCCGTGTCCATGAGACTGTCCATTAGAGAAAGAGCGGTTGGATATGACGCGTAAACAGGTTGTTGCAGACCTGGCGGCCCACTTCTTCCCGGTGTTTCTTTAGTGCACCCAGATAGACCTCGCCCAGCTCCGCCGCCACTTTATAGCCCACGTGGAGGAGCTGGCGGAGATTGCGGTCGTAGTCGGGGCAGGATTGGTCGTGGCGGATGGCCCTGGCCAGGCGATCATGTGACCAGGTGTCGACCAGGTCGGGGTCGGGCAGGGCGTTTTGGTTGATATCGATGACCGTGGCATAAGGCCGGCAGAGTGCTTCGAAGCGGCCATGGCTGTCGCGGTAGATCCTTTTCACCAGGCTCGCCGCTTCGCCGCCCGCCTCGGCCAGGCCGATCAGCTCTTCCAGCCAGGTGGTGCCGGCGGTCTTGATATGTACCCCCGCTCCCTGGGCAGCAAGGGTCCGGCGAATGCCGGGGTAGATGGAGAATTTGTCGCTGCCGCTGTGGATGGAGAGCTTCAGGTCGGCCGGCAGACCAAAGTCGGCAACCGCCCGGCGGATGACGCAAACATCGTCATTAAACTCGCGGTCAAAGCGGGCGACATCGCCCTGGTAATCAACCCCCTTGTTGAAGCGGCCGGTGAATTTCGGGGCGATGGTTTGCACCGGGATCTTGTGCAGGGCGATGGCGGCAAGGATGAAAAATAATTCCTCGGGGCTTTGCGGCTCGGTGGTTTCGTCCATCGATACCTCGGTGATAAAAGCGTCTTCGCCCTTCTTCCCGGCAATATGGCGGTAGATGGCCGCCGCCTGTTGCACGGCGAAAAGGTATTTCCCGGCGATGGCTTCCAGCTGCTCGGAGCTGACAACCAGCGGTTCGGCGATGCCCTTGACGGCGAGTTTGCCGTGGTAGCTGGAGAACCTGGCGACAAAGTCGGCAATGTCGGCATCGGCTGCCTTCTTGCCGATGAAATCGGCGACATCGATGGTGAAAAAGTCGCTGGGCAGGATAAAGGGATCGACATTGGTCAGATTGATATGGTCGGCATCGATATGGTGTTCAATATTGCCACCCGCCGCCCGGACAGCTTCATCGGCTTCGCGCCGGACATCGGCCGGGACCGTGCCCACAATGCCGTGTTCGCGCTGCGACTTGTTCCAGACGATGGCGAGTTCGACGCCCGCTTCCTTGGCCCTGGTGATGGCCTTAAGCTGGGCGGCTCCCTGCAGACCGAAACGGTCGCCGGTGCCGAAGGAGTATTTAGCCAGTTTCATAGTCGTTCTCCGTGGGAAGATAGGTTTTCTACCGAGTATATGCAGTCGAGGTGGTGGCCCCGCCGCTGCCGGTCCAGTCGGTGTGGAAAAAATCGCCGCGCGGCCGATCGATTCGCTCGTAGGTATGGGCGCCGAAGTAGTCGCGCTGAGCCTGAAGCAGGTTGGCGGCCAGCCGTTTGGTGCGCAGGCCGTCGTAATAGGACAGAGCCGCCGACAGGCAGGGTGCAGCGATTCCATAACCTGCGGTGAGACCGACGACCGCCCGCAGGTCGTCCTGGGCCACATTCACCTCCTCTGCAAAGGATGGGGCGAGCAGCAGGTTGGCAAGGCTCGCGTCGTGCTGATAGGCGGCGGCGATCCGGTCGAGAAAGACCGAGCGGATGATGCAGCCGCCCCGCCAGCTTCGGGCAATGGCGGCGAAATCAAGGTCCCAGCCAAAAGCCTGCGAGGCTTCATGAAGGAGAGAGAAACCTTGGGTGTAGGAGACGATCTTGGCGCAGTATAGAGCACTTTCCAGGTGACGGAGTACTTTTTCGTTTCCGGTGCCATCGCCGATGAAGACCGACGTGGGGCCGGCAAGGATAAGGGCGGCCTGGCCGCGGAGCTCTTTTTGCGCCGAGATGCAGCGGGCAAAGACAGACTCGCTGATCAGCGACAGCGGTACGCCGTAGTCAAGAGCGGCATTCACCGTCCATTTGCCGGTGCCTTTCTGTCCGGCGGCATCGAGGATCAGGTCGATGGTCTGAACGCCTTCTTCCTCTAAGTGGTCGAGGATCGATGCCGTAATTTCAACAAGGTAGCTTTGCAGGTCGCCCTCGTTCCAGCGGGAAAACACCTTGTGCATCGCCGCAGTGTCCATGCCGAGGAGGTCGCGCATTACCTGGTAGGCCTCGCAAATCAGCTGCATGTCGCCGTACTCGATGCCGTTATGAACCATCTTGACGAAATGGCCTGCCCCGTCCGAGCCCATCCAGGCGCAGCAGGGCTGGTTGTCTTTTGCCCTCGCGGCGATGGCGGTAAAGATCGGTTTGACCTGGGGCCAGGCTGCGGCCGAGCCGCCCGGCATGATCGACGGCCCCTTGAGCGCTCCTTCCTCTCCGCCGGACACCCCGGTGCCGATGAAGAGAAAGCCCTTTTCTTCCAGGTCCCGGGTCCGGCGGATGGTGTCGTGGTAGTTGGAGTTGCCGCCGTCGATGATGATGTCGCCTGGTGACAGGTAGGGCAGCAGTTGGCCGATGAACTGATCTACCGCTTCGCCCGCCCTGAGCATCATCATGATCTTGCGCGGCCGCTCAATGGCGGCGACGAAATCCTTCACCGTGTGAAATCCGCTGATCGTCTTGCCCTTAGCCCGGCCGGCAAGAAAGGCGTCGACCTTGGATGTGGTCCGATTATAAACGGCAACGGAAAAGCCCTTGTCCGCCATATTGAGCACAAGGTTTTCACCCATGACGGCCAGGCCGGCAAGTCCTATCTGTTTCATATTATACATTTTTTACGCTCCTGAGTATTCTTGTAGCCGGACGGCGATTTCTTCGGCGAGGTCCTTGGGGGCGGGGCCGATATCAAGTATCAGGCCACCCGCCGGCTCCTCCATGGTCGCAAGTTGGCTGGTCAGCAGGTCTTTATTCATATATTGATGGTTTCTGCCCTCGATCCGTGCCCGCAGCAGGTCGAAGTCGCCTTTGAGGTAGACCGAAACCACCAGCCGCTGGTCGATCCCGAGGAGATCGCGGTAGTTTTTTTTCAGGGCGGAGCAGGCCAGCACCAGATTTTCTCCCGCCGCGATTCTCCGGTCGATGCGGCTTCTCAGTGTCGTCAGCCAGCCCTGCCGGTCGGAGTCGTCGAGTGGGATGCCGGTCCGCATCTTGTCGACATTTTCCTTGGAATGGAAGTCGTCGGCATCGTCGAAAGCCCAGCCGAGCCGTACGGCCAGCAGCTTGCCGACGGTGGTCTTGCCGCAGCCCATCGGGCCGATGAGGACAATGATCATGGTTAGTCCTCCAGCGGCGAAAATGGTTCGATGCCGAAATAGTCGACGGCGTTGCGATAGCAGATATCCCTGATCGTTTCGCCGATCAACTCGAAGTCGTGGGGCAGCTCACCCTTGGTCATGTCGCGCCCGAAAAGGTTACATAACACCCGGCGAAAATATTCGTGGCGAGGATAAGAGAGGAAGCTGCGCGAGTCGGTGAGCATGCCGACGAAACGGGACAGGAGACCCATATTGGACAGGGCGTTCAGTTGCCGCTCCATCCCATCTTTCTGGTCGTTGAACCACCAGCCCGAGCCGAACTGAATCTTGCCGGGGATTCGGCCGTCCTGGAAATTGCCGATGGTGGTGGCGATCATCTCGTTGTCGCGGGGGTTGAGGACATAGATAATGGTCCTGGCCAGTTTGCCGGGACTGTCGAGACGGTCGAGCAGACGACCGAGGCTCCGGCCCATGGCGAAGTCGCCGATGGAGTCGTAGCCGGTGTCCGGGCCGAGGCGGTGGAAGGCCTTGGCGTTCTGGTTACGCAGGGCGCCCAGGTGGAACTGCTGGGTCCAACCCCGGTCGTGGTCCATCTCCGCGAACTCGACCAGCATGCCCGACTTGAAGACCAGGGCTTCCGCACCGGTAATGGCCTTGCCGATGCGGACTTTGGCAAAGATCGCCTTCACCTCGGCCTCGGTATAGTCCTCGGCATAGGGTTCCTCCAGACCATGGTCGGAGAGTCGACAGCCCATATCGTGAAAAAAACCATGGCGGGCGGTCAGGCAGTCGAGAAACCGGCGGTAGTCGGCGATGTCGCAATTACAGAGTTCGGCCAGCCGGTCGACCCAGCGATTAAAGGCAGCCGGATCGTCTATCGCCATCGCCCGGTCGGGACGAAAGGCCGGCAGGACCTTGACTCGAAAGGTCGGATCGTCACGCAGCCGCTGGTGGTGTTCCAGGCTGTCGAGGGGGTCGTCGGTGGTGCAGACCACCCGCACCCGCATTTTTTTCAGCAAGCCCCGGGTGGAGAAATCATCGCCTTGGAGCATCTCGGTGCAGCGGGCATAGATGTCATCGGCGGTGGTTGGCGACAGCAGGGTGCCGGTGATGCCGAAGGGGTTTTTTAGTTCCAGGTGGGTCCAGTGGTAAAGGGGGTTGCGCAGGGTTTTCGGCACGGTTGCAGCCCAGGCCCGGAATTTGTTGAGGTCGGAGGCCTTTCCGGTGATATACTCTTCGTCCACGCCGTTGGCCCGCATCGCCCGCCATTTATAGTGGTCGCCGTGCAGCCAGATAGCGGTGAGACTGGCGAATTTTTTGTTTTCGGCGATCTCCGCCACCTGCAGATGGCAGTGGTAGTCGAAGATCGGCATGGTGGCAGCGTATTCGTGGTAGAGCCGCTCGGCGGCTTTGGTCTCCAGCAGAAAGTTTTCGTCAAGAAAAGGTTTCATTAATTGCTCCCGAGGATGGGTGATTTCAGGCGATGGAGGATCTCGCCCGCCTTGTCGACAAAGAGAATGCCCTCGGCCTCCCGGTTGCGGTAGTCGTCCGGGTTGAGGGTATGGGGATCGAGATAGCCGAGGTTTATTTGCTTACATGTTTTAGGCGGAATAGCCGAGGCCAGGATAACCTCGATCCGCGGCTTTTCGACGCCGCCCGCCATGGTGCCGAGGCCCCGAACGTGAGTGGAGTGGGCCAGCACCCCACGCGGGATATCGGCAAAACGCGCTGGATCGGCGAGGAAGTAGTCGCGGACGTGGTAACCGATCTTCTCCATGTAAACACCCCAGGTGCGCGACACCTCGGTAATATGCGGGGCGTAGATGATCAGCCGGCCGCTGTCGGCCACCACCTGTTCGAGCTTGTACATGACCTTGCCGCCGGTCCAGATCTCGTCGTACATCGGCGGGCAGACCCCGAAAACTGTTTGGTAGGGTTTGTCCTTCACCACCACATGGACCTGTCCGGAGAGATCGGCGGCCTGGGACCAGGCCTCACGGCAATCGCCGCCGCAATCGCCGTACAGTCCGTACAGTTCCGTGGCCGATTTGACCACCATGGCCAGACAGTGCACCGGGATATCGACGAAACGCATTGCCCTGTTTATTACTTCCCGCACCGGGGTATGCTTGATGCCGATGGTCCCCGGACAGGTGACCACCGCTCCCAGCCAGTGGAAGGCGTGGAGGAATTCGCCGCCGGAGATACCGGGGAAGAGGTATTTGGCCCCGCCCGAGTAGCCCACCACCTCATGGGGAAAGACCGGGCCGAGGACGAGGAGCTGGTCATAATCGAAGATCGCCCGGTTGATATCCACCGGCACCCGCTCGCTGAGCCGGCCACCGGACAGCTCTTCGATCTCTTCTCTTTCGATCCAGCCGATGCGGGCGAAGGTATCGGGCAGGTCCCAGCGGTGGTTGAAGAATTGGCTTTTCGCCCAGCGTTCCTGCCGGTCCGTTTCGCTCATGCCGTAGAGTGCGAGGATTCGCTCTTGCGACAATGGGGTATGGGTGCCGAGGGCGACCATGAAATCGAGACTGGCGGTCAGATCCGCCAGATGATCTCCCAGGCATCGGATTAACAGGGGTAAAGGACAGGTGCGGGTGGTATCCGGAGTAAGAACTAAAACCTTTTTGCCGGCAAAGTGAGAGACTGGGAAGGATTGTTCGATGATCTCTCTGATCTTCACTTCGTCAAGGACCTTGTCCGGTGCGCCGATGCCATAGGTCATGCCGTTTCCCCTTAAATATTATGGACCAGATAGCCGCCATCCACCGGGATCGAAACTCCGGTGATAAAGCCCGAGGCCTTGGTGCCGGCGAGAAAGACGGTTGCCCCGGCCAATTCCGCCACCTCGCCGAAGCGGCCGAAGGGGGTGTGCTGCAACACGGCCTGGCCGCGCTCGGTGTAGTCGCCGGTCTTGTCGTCGATGAGCAGGCTTTTATTTTGCTTGCCGAGAAAGAAGCCGGGGGCGATGGCGTTGACCCGGATACCGAAGGCTGCGAACTCGTTCGCCGCCGCCATGGTCAGGTTGAGGGTGGCCGCCTTGGCGGCGTCGTAAGCCCAGACTCCGGACAGCGGGTTGTAAGAGGCCATCGAGGTAAGGTTGATGATCGAGCCGCGAATTCCTTCGGCCATCCACCTCCGGCAGAAGACTTTGGTGGGGATGATCAGCCCGGCCGTCAAGTTGAGGTCGAGGACTTCCCGGAAGTTCGATACGTCGATATCGACGAACCGGGTCTTGCCCCGGTTGCCGCCGACGCCGTTGATCAGGATCTCGGGAGTCGAGAAGTGCCGGGTGGTTTCATCAAAAGCCTCGGTCAGTGCCTTCTCGTCACCGCAGTCGATGGCGAGGCCGTGCACCCGTTCGGCCAATTCCGGCTCGTCCAAGTAGCGGGCGAGGAAGGCATCGACGGAACTTTGCGTCCGGCTGAAGACCATGACATTTGCCCCGGCGCGGAGCAGGGCATCGGACATCACCGTGCCGATGGCTCCCGCTCCACCTGCCACCACCGCGGTCTTGCCGGTAAGGCTGAACATTTCTTCAAGATAGGTCATGGATTTGCTCCCGTCGGTCCGCACGTCCCGCGAACTGCATTGTTTAGTGTTGAAAATGGTGTCGTTATAAAATTCTTAGCGAAGCAAAGGAATTTTGTCAAGAACTTTATTCATTCAGTAAAGTATCTTCTTGTAATTTTTCTCCACAGTCTATCTCATTGTTGTTGTGAAGTAAAACTATAAATGAGGTATAGTCGATGGCTATGTATCGTACTTTTCCGTATTGACAGAAGGGCAAAATTGTTCCATTAATTCACTCATGCAATTAAATTTCTCTTGCCCATTGATCTGCCGGGGCTCAATTTGGGCCCAATCGTGGATATTTGTCGGGGTTATCAGGCAGACTTGGAACGAAAAACCGGTGGTGTTGAAATGGCGGTAGCGAACAGAGACCTGATGCGGGCGATCAACCGCTTTGCCATCCTCCATGCCATTCGCGACGCGGGGACCATCTCACGGGTGGAGCTGGCGCGTGGGACCGGGCTCAGTCAGGCCACGGTCACCGGCATCACCGCCGAACTGATCGGCGAAGGCATGCTCCTCGAGCAGCCAAGCGGCAGGTCGGAGGGCGGCAGGCGGCCGGTGCCGCTGGCCCTCAACCCGCAAGGAGCCTATACCGTCGGGGTACACCTGTCGGTGGACTTGGTCTCCGTGGTGCTTATGGACCTCCAGGCCGGAATCCTCAAGGCCCACACGAGAAAGCTGGAACCCGGCAATTTCGCAGCCGAGCGGATTATCGAGATTCTGGTCGAGTCTGTCCAGACCTGTCTGTGGCAGGCGGATTTCACCAAGAAACAGATTTCCGGTATCGGCGTGGCCATTCCCGGACTCATCGACTCGCCCACCGGTTTCGTCCACTATGTGCCGAACTACGGATGGAACAATATCAACCTTGCCGACCGGTTGCGGGAGCGAATGGGAGTTGCGGTTTACGTGGAGAACAGTGCCAATACCCTGGCGATCTACGAGCAGTGGTTCGGTATCGGGCGGGGGACGGATAACTTCCTGCTGATCACCACCGAGCACGGTATCGGCGCCGGACTGGTGTTGGATGGCAAGATCTATCGCGGTTTTCGCGGCATCGCCGGGGAATTCGGCCATACCGTGATCGATGACAAGGGGCCGCTCTGCCGTTGCGGCCAAACCGGCTGTCTGGAGGCGATTTGCGGCAACAACGCCATCCTCCGGGAGGCGAAAGAGGCGATCCGCCGCGGCGAGTGGCGGGCGGAAGCGTGCGACCCGACAATCGAAGAGGTCCTTGCCGAGGCCAAAGGCGGCAATGGTGCTCTCAGAGAGATCTACCGCCGGGCCGGCCGTACCTTGGGAGTCGGCATCGGCAATATGTGCAAGCTCTTCGATCCGGAGAAGATCATCATCTCCGGCAAGGGCGTTCTGGCCGGAGAATTGCTCTTTGGCCCAATGCGCGAGACTTTGCCGCCGGGTATCTCCTTTGCGAGAGACGCCCGGACCAGGCTGCACATCCAGGAGTGGCAGCCGACCCTCTACGCCCAGGGGGCCGGGGCACTGGTTCTGCAGGAAGTTTACCAGAGCCCGGCCAACAGGGTGGTGCCGATCATCTGAGCACGGAAGTCGGAAGACAGAAGACAGAAGTCAGAAGACAGAAGACGGAAGACGGAAGACGGAAGACGGAAAACTTGTCGCATCGCGATGGTGAAATTGAAAAATGCAGACTGAACAAGGAGAGCAGATATGGGTTTTTTAAAGGAAAAGGAGATGGCCAAGGAGACGATAGGTTCGATAGGTTCGGGGCGCAGTCGCTATCTCGGCCATACCGACAAACTGATGATGGTGGTCATCGATTTCGACGACGGACCGGGGGAAGCGCCCGATCCTCCCCACTCCCACCCCCACGAGCAGATCTCCTATGTGGCGGAGGGAGAGTTGATTGTCCACATCGGCGACGAGTCGACCCGGCTCGGGCCCGGGGATATCTATACCGTGCCGCCGAATATCCCCCACACCATCCAGCTACTCAGTAAATATGTCCGTCTGGTGGACACCTTCACCCCCCTGCGTGAGGAATTTCTGAAAAAATAGCCGCCGGTGCCACCATGCCGGCAAGAAAGCAATAAGCCATACACAATAAGCCATACAGCGAGGAGAACGATAATGGAAGTACGACATCCGGTCCACCCGGAACATATGATAATGTTCGATACCGAGGAGTTACGCGAGCACTTTCTGGTTGACAAGCTCTTTGTCCCGGGCGAGCCGAAGCTCGTCTACTGCTTCTACGACCGGTTGATCGTCGGCGGGGTCTGTCCGGTGGGACCGGTGAGCCTTGCCGTCGACCCCAAGGTAATCGGCGCCGATTTTTTGCTTGCGCGCCGGGAGCTCGGCATCATCAATATTGGTGGTCAGGGCAGGGTGATCGCCGGCGGTACCGCTTTCGAGCTGGCCTCGTGCGAGGGGCTTTATGTGGCGATGGGTACGCGGGAGCTGCAATTTGAAAGCTCCGATCCGGCCAGGCCTGCCAAATTCTATCTGAACAGTGCCCCGGCCCATGCCGTCATGCCGACCAGCAAAATCGCTCTGGCTGACGCAGAGCCGGTAGTCATGGGTGACAGCGCCGCCAGCAACAAACGAACGATCCGTAAATACATCCACCCGGGCGGAGTGAAGAGCTGTCAGCTGGTGATGGGCCTGACCATGCTCGAAACAGGCTCGGTATGGAACACCATGCCGGTCCACACCCACCAGCGGCGGATGGAGGCTTATCTCTACTTCAATATGCCGGCGGACGCGGTGGTCTTCCATCTCATGGGCCAGCCCGACGAGACCCGGCATCTGGTGGTCCGGGATGGCGAGGTGGTGCTGTCGCCCTCCTGGTCGATCCATTCCGGGGCCGGAACGGCCAACTATTCGTTTATCTGGGGTATGGCCGGCGAGAACCAGGATTTCAGCGATATGGACCATGTACCCATGGCCAGATTGCGGTAATTCCAACACTTTTTCTTTTCAATCACGGGGTCCGGCTCCATGCCGGATCGAGGGTGAATTCATGATACTCGATGCATTTAATCTACGGGGTAAAGTGGCCATCGTTACCGGCTGCGGCACCGGCCTTGGCCGGGGTATGGCCGTGGGCCTCGCCGAGGCTGGCGCGGATATCGCCGGGGTCTACAACAGCAGCGAGCCGGACTGCGCTGGTGAGATCGCCAGGATGGGCCGGAAATTTCTCGGCATCAAGGCCAATCTGGCCGATCTCGACCAGCTCGAACCGCTGGTTGAGCGGACGATCAAAGAATTTGGTCGAGTGGACATCCTGGTCAACAACGCAGGGATCATCAGGCGGCAGCCGGCCCTGGAATTTACCAGGGAGAACTGGGACGAGGTGCTGAATCTCAACCTGCGCTCCCTGTTTTTTCTGGCCCAGGCGGTAGCCAAGCGCTTCGTCGCTCAGAAGAGCGGCGGCAAGATCGTCAATATCGCCTCGATGTTGTCCTTCCAGGGCGGTATCCTGGTGCCGTCCTACACGGCGAGCAAGAGCGGGGTGATGGGCTTGACCCGTGAGCTGGCCTGCGAGTGGGCGGGGCAGAACATCAATGTCAACGCTATCGCACCCGGTTATATGGCAACGGAGAATACCCGCGCCCTGCAGCAGGATCAGGTGCGTAATGCCGATATCATGAAGCGCATCCCGGCTGGGCGCTGGGGTAGGCCGGAAGATCTGGCCGGAGCGGTGGTCTTTCTCGCCTCGGCTGCGGCCAATTATATCCACGGCTACACCCTCGCCGTCGACGGCGGCTGGCTGGCGCGATAATCACGTTTTCAGGAGGATTCGATTCATGAACAGCAATCCGGTATTTTCCCTGCTCGGTAGAAGGCTGCGACTGGCGGTGATCGGCGGCGGACCGGGATCGTTCATCGGCCCTATGCATCGCATGGCTGCCCGTTTGGATGACCGTTACGAACTGATGGCGGGCGTCCTGTCCTCGGACCCGAGCAAAGCTTTGGCGCGGGCAAAGGAGATCGGCCTTGCTGGGGAGCGGGGCTATGCCTCGGTTGAGGCGATGCTGCAAGCGGAAAAGGGGCGCGTGGACGGGGCGGAGGTTGTGGCGATCATGACCCCGAACGACAGTCACTTCCCATACGCCATGGCGGCGCTCGACCAAGGCTTTCATCTGATCTGCGACAAACCGATGACCAACAGTCTTGAGGAAGCGCGAAAACTCCACGCCAGGGTCGTCGAAACAGGCAGGATCTTCTGCCTTACCCACAACTATACCGGCTATCCCATGGCCCGTCAGGCAAGAGCAATGGTGGCAGCGGGCGAGCTGGGCATCATCCGCCTGGTCCAGGTGGAGTATGTCCAGGGTAACAGGGCGGGCGAGAGCCGGCCCGATCCGGTCACCGGCCCCAGGTCGTGGAAAAACATTCCGGAAAAAAGTGGGCCTTCCCTGGTCCTCGGCGATATCGGCAGCCATGCCCATAACCTCCTGCGCTTTATCACCGGCCTTGAGGTAGCCGAGGTCATGGCCGAACGGGGCGCCATCGTCCCCGGCCGGCGGGTCGACGACTTTGCCGGAGCCCTGCTGCGTCTTGATAATGGCGGGAGAGGCAGCTACTGGGTCACCCAGGCCGCGGCCGGCATGGGCAACGGCCTGCAGATCCGGGTCAGTGGCACCAAAGGCAGCCTGGAGTGGCGGCAGGAGACCCCGCAATTCCTGACTTTTCGGCCTTTGGTGACGACCGGCGCGCCGATGGAAATACGGGTTGCGAACGGCCCCGGGACCCTGCCGCTTGCCGCCCGGTCCAGCCGCCTGGTGGCCGGCCACCCCGAGGGGTATCCCGAAGGTTTTGCCAACCTCTATAAAGACGCCGCCGAGGCCATTGCCGCAAAGATCGCCGGTGTTCAGCCCGATCCCCTCGCCCTGCATTTCCCTACCTCCGCCGACGGCCTGGCGGGCGCGCTTTTTATCGATGCGGTCATCCGTTCCAGCGATGGGGGCGGTAGTTGGATAAAGGTGCCCTTGATATAGGAGAAAACGACTGTGTAATAACACAACAGCAATTTCCGACATGAACGTAAAGCGAGGAAGATCATTTGTTAACAGCAAAATTTTTAAAAAGAGGTGACCCTTTTTTCCTAAAAGCAGCATTAAAGCACTTTCAATTCCTGGAAACAGAATATCAACTCGAGATAAACGGTGTAGCAGAAGCGTATGAGACCGTAATAATTTATGAAAATGAGGCGGTCAAGTTGCAGATTGTTTTCTCATTGCCTGAAGCACCATTTGTAGTTTTTCAACAAAAGGAACATAATAAAATAAAAAAAGAAATTAGATACAAGCCGTCTGGCAGAGAAACCATAAATCTCATTAAAGAATATAATAAATATAGGGATTCATGCGCTTTTGAGGTTTGGCACAAAAAACTCCGCAAAGGTGATTTTACCCAGTTGATTGAAGATATTCTTGATAATCTCTCTTCTGAATTGAAAATCAATGCCAACCTTCTGCAGAAGTCATTTGATGTACGATAAAATCAGGTTCGTACAGGCTTCAGAATGCAGCAAATGGATGTCTGGTCGCATGATCTATGCCGACCCTTTGAAGAGAAAATCGATCTGATTACGGCAGGCGAAGTAAAAAACCAAATTGAGGTTCCAGGCAAAAGCGCAGCTCCAGTGAAAGAAACAGTTTTCCGACGAGCTCATTTGAGGAGACCATTCTCAGACCGTTTTCTCCTTGACAATACTTACCATGGATGTCTAAAAAGATACTTGATCTTATCATTCTACAACATAAGTTTAGAGAGTTAGCAGGACCGGGAGTTGCGGCTTAACCAAACCATTGAGGGTACCAATATGACAAATACATTTACAGCGGTGGTTTACAAAGAAGAAAATCTCTACGTGGCGGAATGTCCGGAAATTGGGACCGCAAGCCAGGGAGCCACCATCGAAGAGGCAGTGTTAAATCTGCAGGAAGCGACAGAACTTTATCTCGAAGAATTTCCGATTAAGCTACGTTTCCGCCCCTTCCTGACCACCTTTGAGGTGACAGCACATGCCTGAGATCCCTCGAATATCAGGCGATGAGGCAATAAAGATTTTCATAATATTAGGGTTCCACCAGGTACGACAAAAAGGGAGCCATGTTGTTATGCGTCGCGGCGAAAAAGGATGCGTAATTCCGAGACACAAAGAGCTTGCCGTTGGTACATTACGAAGCGTCATCCGTCAAGCTGGTATAAGTGTTGAGGAGTTTGACGAAGCTTACAAAAAGTAAACATTTCCTTCTTCTCTATTTCAAAAAAAGTCAGAGGACAGTCATTCCCGGCGGTAGCAATCCGACCGGAGTTGAGTTGTAGATAATGATTACCCTCTGTGTCAATGTAAGTGAGACACCTACCCCTTGACAATACTTATCATGGATGTCCCCCAATTCCCGATGAACGGTATCATGCCTGGAAAAGAGTAAAAAAGCCGCCGGATTCTAACCCTTCCGGAGGCTGTGAGTATTACTTCATGGCAGTGCGGAGGCTTTCGTCCAGTTTGGCCAGAAAATCCTCTGTGGTTAACCAGGACTGGTCGGGGCCGACGAGAATCGCCAGATCCTTGGTCATGAAGCCCGATTCGACGGTATCGACACAGACTTTTTCCAAGTCCTGCGCAAAGCACATGACGTCAGGAGTGTTGTCGAACTTGCCGCGATACCATAATCCCCTAGTCCAAGCGAAGATCGAGGCGATCGGGTTGGTCGAGGTTGCCTTCCCCTTCCGGTGCTCGCGGAAGTGGCGGGTGACCGTGCCGTGCGCGGCTTCGGCTTCCACCGTGCCGCCGTCTTCGGTGAGCAGCACCGAGGTCATCAGGCCGAGCGAGCCAAAGCCCTGCGCCACAGTATCAGACTGGACATCGCCGTCGTAGTTCTTGCACGCCCAGACAAAGCCGCCCGACCACTTCAGGGCGGAAGCCACCATGTCGTCGATCAGCCGGTGCTCGTAGGTGATGCCTGCCGCTGTGAAGCGGTCGGCGAATTCGGCTTCGAAAACCTCCTGAAAGATGTCTTTGAAGCGACCGTCGTATTTTTTCAGAATGGTATTCTTGGTTGATAAATAGACCGGCCAGCCGAGACTGAGGCCGTAGTTTAAACACGACCGGGCAAAGCCGCGGATTGAAGCGTCGAGGTTGTACATGCCCATGGTACAGCCGGGGCCGGTGAAGTTGAAGACCTCATGCTCCACCGGTTCGCCGCCGTCCGCCGGTTCAAAGCGCATGGTCAGCCTGCCTTCACCGGGGACGAGAAAATCGGTAGCTTTATACTGATCTCCGAAGGCATGGCGGCCGATGATGATCGGTTTGGTCCAGCCGGGCACCAGCCGGGGGATATTGCGACAGATGATCGGCTGGCGGAAGACCGTGCCGCCGATGATGTTGCGGATGGTGCCGTTCGGCGAGCACCACATTTTGTCCAGGTTGAACTCCTCGACCCTAGCCTCATCCGGGGTAATGGTTGCACATTTGATGCCGACCCGGAATTCCTTGATGGCCTCCGCCGCCTTGACTGTGACCCGATCCGCCGTTTTGTCCCGGTTTTCGACGGAAAGATCGTAGTATTTGAGATTGACATCCAGGTAGGGCAGGATCAGCCTATCCTTGATGAACTTCCAAATGATTCGGGTCATTTCATCGCCGTCGAGTTCGACGACAGGGTTGTGCACCTTAATTTTTTCCATTCTTATCCTCATATTTTTCCTGAATCTTCATGGGATTTCCTTTACGCGGCCCATCGGCTGCCCAGCTCAAAGCCGAGATCGAGCGCCCGGCTGTTGCCGTCCATGAACGACGGCGGAAACTTGCCCGCCAGCACCTTCAGCACCGACTCCTTCTGCACCGCCGGATACATACCGATAAGGGCGCCAAGCACGCTGATGTTAAACACCACCGCCGTGCCGATTGTATCCATTACCTCCTGATAGAGATTCAGCTCGACCTGCCGGGCATCGACCTTGCGCGCAGTCTTGACGAACCGGGTATCGGTGATCAACAGGCCGCCGGGCCTGATAATCGAACTGTAGGTATTATACGCCTCCTGGGTCAGGCAGATGAGCACGCCCGGCTGGAAGGCTTTGGGGATATTTATCTTCTGCCGGGAGATGATCACATCGCTGCGCGTTGCTCCGCCCCGGGCTGCGGCCCCGTATGACTGCGACTGCACGGCCTCGAGATTTTCATACAGCACCGCCGCCTCGCCGAGGATGATCGCCGCACTGATCAGGCCCTGGCCGCCCGAGCCGGTAAAAACTATTTTTTGACTTTCCATATCGCTACCTCTTCTGCGCCCTGGCGATGACCTGATCGTACGCCTGGCAATATTCGGGAAGTTCCTTTTCGACAAAAATTCCCCGTTCGAACAGAGCCGGGTTGTCCTTTTTCTTCACCGAGCCGAAGGGCACGGTCATCTCCTTGAAGGCTTTGAGCATGTCCACCGCCCCGCCGAGCTTGTTCTTCCGGCCGAAATAGGTCGGGCACTGGGAGAAGATCTCGACCACTGAAAAACCGTTGTGACTGATCGCCTTTTTAATCAGCTCGGACAACTGGTTGACGTGGGCCACGGTGGTCCGGGCGACGAAGCTGGCCCCGGCGGCTCTTGCCAGCTCGACACAGTCAAAGGAATTGTCGATCGAGGCGTAAGGTGCTGTGCTGGCCTTGATGCCGACGCCCGACATCGGCGAGCACTGGCCGCCGGTCATGCCGTAGGTCCGGTTGTTCATCACCAGGGCGGTGATGTTGATGTTGCGCCTGGCCGCGTGGATGAAGTGATTGCCGCCGATGGACAGTGCGTCGCCGTCACCCATCGGCACGATGACGTTCAGGCCCGGCTTGCTGAGTTTCACCCCGGTGGCAAAGGCCAGCGCCCGGCCGTGCACGGTATGCAGGCTGTGGAAATCGACGTAGCCCGAGATCCGCGACGAGCAGCCGATCCCCGAAACCATGACCAGTTCGTTCTTGTTGATTCCCAGCTCTTTGACGGCGCGCACCAGGCCGTTTAGGACGATGCCGTGGCCGCAGCCCGGACACCACATGTGGGGGAAGAACCGTTCTCTCAGATAATCTTTGACTGATGTGTCGTCTGCCATATTACACCCCCTCCCCCTGGAGAACCCTCAGCGTTCGCTTGATATCCTTGTCGGTGATCAGGCGGCCGTCGACCCGGTTGATCAGATAGACCCGGCGGGGGTTATCCACCGCCAGTTTCACCGAATTGATCAACTGCCCCATGTTCATCTCGACCACCCCGACCACCTCGGCCTTTGCCACATATTCCCGCACCAGCTGGGCCGGGAAGGGCCAGAGGGTCTGCAGCTCGAGGAGGCCGATTTTTTCGCCCCGTCGCCGGAGATGCTCGACCACGCTGAGGGCTGAACGGGCCGACGAGCCGTAGCTGATCAGAATGGTCCGGGCATCGTCCAGATAGTACGGTACGTGATGGGCGATGGCATTTGCCGCGTAATCGATCTTCTTGACCAGATGGTGGACCAGATCGTGCACCACCTCGGCCTTGTCGGAGGGAAAACCCCACATATCGTGATAAAGCCCGGTGACGTTGTAGCGGTGCACCCCGCCGAAGTCGCTCATCGGCAGCCGCCCGTCCTCGCGCGGCAGATAAGGGTGATAGTTGACACCTTCCCGGACGCTGGTGCGCAGCCGGTCGACCAGTTCGACCTCGCCCTGTTCGGGGATGATGAGCTTTTCCCGCATATGACCGACGATTTCGTCAAGCAGCAGGATAACCG
>Ga0214472_10002487_pt1 | contig 19816 bp, 11 predicted proteins | sample RVTome_6_FD_207662 | JGI IMG/M metagenome (GOLD analysis project Ga0214472, IMG submission 207662) | Soil microbial communities from uranium-contaminated site in the Upper Colorado River Basin, Wyoming, United States - RVT140D175 | ecosystem: Environmental > Terrestrial > Soil > Contaminated >...
ACGACCGACGACATCGCCGCGCTCAACTCGGGAGCCAAGGATGCGCAACTGGCCGCATTGGCGGACACCGTGGGTGATTGGCTGAAGGGCGCAGCCGATCGTCGCATCCTCATCGCGCCGTTGCCGGAGTCTAACCTGGCGGGCCATCCGTGGAGCGGCGGCCCGGCCGCCTACAAGGCGGGCTACAACCGGATTCGGGACGCCCTCCTCGCCACCGGGGTGGACGACACTCAGATCCGCTTCGTCTTCTCGCTGAACGGGATCAGCAGCGGGTCCTACGACTACGCCGACTTCTACCCCGGCGACGACGTCGTCGACATCATCGGCTTCGCCAAGCTGAACCGCAACATCGACGGGGACTGGCGCGACTACAACGAGGTGTTCACCCAGCACATCGAGGAGATGCAGGGTCTCATCGGACCGTACAAGCCGATCCTCATCATGCAGACCGGGACCGTCGACGATGGCTCGGGCGGCAAGGACGCCTGGTTGACCGACATGATGACCAAGCTCCCCAACAACGACCAGGTCGTCGGCGCCCTGTACTTCAACCGCAACAAGGATGGGACGGATTTCCGGATCCTCGCCAACGGCGTCCTGCGGGCCCCGGTGAAACAAGGCATGGCGAACTGGTCATCTCCCAGTCAGGTCGATTGGATTTTCGACGGATCAATGGACGCCTGGGTGGCCTGGCGGATCGCGAACCTCCCGGCGCGGCTATGGGGCGACGATCGCTACGCCACCGCGGTCGCCGTCTCCCAGGACGCCTACCCCGGCGGCGCCGACGTTGTCTACCTGGCGGTGGGGACGAACTACCCCGATGCCATCGCCGCAGGGCCGGCAGCGGCTTCCGAGGATGCCCCCATCCTCTTGGCGTCCCGTGACACTCTGCCGGCGGCAACGGCAACGGAACTGAAGCGGCTATCGCCGAGCAAGGTCGTCGTCCTCGGCGGCACCGCTGCCATCAGCGACCTCGTCATCGACCTCGTCGAGAACGTCCTGCCGAGTGCAACGGTCGTCCGGCGCGCCGGTGCCAATCGCTACGAGACCGCGGTCGAGGTGTCCAAGGCGGTCTTCTCGCCAGGTGTGGCCAAAGTCTTCATCGTCACCGGCGAGAATTCCCCCGACGCGCTGAGCGCGGCACCGACCGCGGTGATGAGCGGCAGCCCCCTGTTGCTGGTGAGGCCAGGCTCGGTACCCGCGGTGGTCGGCCAGGAGCTCGGCCGCCTCAACCCTTCCAAGATCATCATCCTCGGCGGAGGATCAGCCGTCTCGGCTGCAGTGGAGACCGCGCTCGGCGCATACGCCCCCACGGAGAGGGTGTCAGCCCCCAACAGGTACGCCCTCTCGGCGGCTCTCTCACAGGCCACCTTCGCCCCAGGTGTCGGCACAGTGTTCATCGCGGTGGGTGACAACTTCCCCGACGCTCTCGCCGGAGGCCCGGCTGCCCAAGTCCACCCCGGCCCGCTGCTGCTGGTTCGTGGAGACTCGATACCAGAAGAGATCACGGCGGAACTCGATCGGCTCAACCCATCACGGGTCGTGATCCTCGGCGGGCCGGCGGTGATCTCGGTGGGGGTGGCCGACGATCTGGCGGGTTTCATCCCCTGACCTAGCCTCACCCCCCCGGAGTCGCCAGCAGCCTGAGAGCGCATCGGGCCGTCAATCTGCGACAGAGACTCGGAGCGCATCGTCACCGTGCCATTTGGCCAACCTTGACGCCCCGTCGATCTATCGGCAACCGCCCCAGCGTTGGAAGGTCTAGATGCCAAACGCCTCAAGTTCCGCCCGAAGGCGATCGGCGACGACCAACTCCCCGCTCGTGATGCCGTCGGCGATCTGAGGTGGTCCGTCCTCGACCTCGCCACGGTTTCACGCACACGAGAGCCCATCCTCCTGACCGAGCGAACTCCAGAGATCGATGAGTGCCTGACCGGGCGAGTGCTGCCACGCGCCACATCATATGGACCGGCGTCATAGGCTCGTCGGCGTCGAATCGTGCGCCATGAAACTCGAACGCCTGGGGGAAGGTTGGAAGAAGTCGTAATCCTCGGCACCGGCAGCCACGCCAAGGTCGTCGTCGACATCATCGAGGCCATGGGGCGATATGAGATTGTTGGCCTGCTCTGGCACGACACTGACCCTTCCCGCCTCGTTCGGGGATACCCGATCATCGGAAACGAGACGGATTGGCCTCGCCTTCTCGAACAGGGCATCCGTCATGCAGCCATCGGCTTGGGTGGTTGGACCGACAATCGAGATCGCCGTGAGCTCTACACACGGGCTCTCAAGGCGGGCTTCGAGATCGTCACCGCGCAACATCCGTCCGCAGTGGTGTCGCAATCCGCGAGCATCGGACGCGGAAGCACACTCTGTGCTGGAAGCGTCGTCAACACCGAAGTCGCGATCGGCGTGAACAGCATCCTCGCCATCGGTGCGATGGTCGAGCACGAGGCCCACATCGGCGACCACGTGCTCCTCTCGAACGGAGTGAATGTCGGTGGCCGAGCCGCGGTGCAAGATGGAGCGCTCATCGCCACCGGGGCAACGATCGTAGGGGGCGTGACGATCGGGGCAGGAGCACTGGTCGCCGCCGGTGCCGTGGTGGTGTCGGATGTGGAGCCAGGAGCCCGCGTCTTCGGAGCGCCGGCTCGACCCCGCATCACCTGATCACCTGCGAAAACCAGACGCCGCGAGAACAGCCCGGAGAACTTCGGCGAGAAGGTCGGAGCGAAGACGGGCCATTCCAGGATGCGACGGAATATTCAAGATCCGATCGTAGAGCCAATCGGCGGTCCGATGGCCCGGCTCCACAGGAGCGTAATACTTGCGGAACACCACATGCGGGTTCGACAAGGTGCTCGAAGGAATCGGCACCGGAGCAACGAGCGGGACGCACGGGGGTGTCCCCTGGCCCGGGAGGACTCGGCCGTCACCCCGAAGGGGACGAAAGCCGATCGACGTAGCGATATCGATGACGCGCTGGTACTCGACGAGGCACGCCCGGCGGATGGTGTCGAAGTCCCGAAGTCGGCCGAGGATGGCAGCGGCGGCGAGATCGCTCATCTTGGCATTCGTTGAAAGTCGGCCGGTCGGAGCGCCATGACGAGTCCCAAAATTGATGAGCGATCTCGCGACGTGCTCGTGCTCGGCGGGTAATACCAGACATCCGCCTTCACCCATGCCCCAGGGCTTCGTGTGATGGAAGGAAATGGCCTCAAAGAGCGAGGCCGCGTCGTTTCGACGATGGCCGGCGTCGAATGCTGCTCCAGCGTCGCAAATGAGCGCCTTGCTGAGTGCACGACAATGGCTCACGTAGGGTGAGATATCCGAGAGAAGGCCGAAGACGTTGGTGACCACAACGCCGTCGTATTCCGATGGATCGAGTGAGTCGAGCGAGTGGAGGTCGAGCATGCCTTCGGAGTCGCAGTCGACCACAAGCGAGTCGCCCAACACTCCTTGACGCGTACACCAGAATCCGAATGCCGAGACGACCCATCGCTGCGGCCTGCCGACCAAGAAGCTGTGAAGAGCAACTAGCGAATGGAGCGCCGAAGTGCCGCTGGAGGTCGCCACCACGGCGTTGTCATCCCCCAGATCTAGACGATCCCTGACGGCCTCCTCCAAGAGCAATGAGACCGGCCCGAAGTTCGTCCATTGATTTTGGCGGCGGCTCTCGGCCAGGAGTGACGACATATATTCGAGGTCGGGAGGTTTGTCGTCGACGAAGGTGATCGGTCCGACCTGTGGGAGGGGCTGGGAGGACACTGACGACAACGATACTCACCGACGTCTGCGATGATGCCCCTAAGTTGTGGGGAACGGTCGAGATCCACGTGCCGATCAGTCCCACCATCGAGATGCTCACGATGGTGAGAGTGCTTGAGGCAACCCTGACCCGTTTTGGGCAACTCGGGCGACGGGCACGAATCGTGATCACCGTCGGTGGAGACATCGATCTCGACGACCTGATCGGCCGGCTTCCATGGATCGATCCTGACCGCATCGAATTCCGCTCTTGCCCCAGGCTCCTCTATAACCGCTTCGGTATCTTTGGGACGGTGATGCATCGACTTAACCATCGATACGAGAGCGACGTCGTTGTCCTGGCGGATGCCGACCTCGTCATCGCGGGGCGTCTGAACGATCTCGTTCGGCATCTTCGGCGATCGCCCGAAGTGAGTGGTGTCATCGCTCATGCGACACCATTCACGGATGGACACGATCTATGGGACGAAATATTTCGATCGACCGAACTTCAGCCGCCAGAAAGGCCATACGAATACAGCGGTTGGCCTCTCATGGATCCCAACAAGAACCGTCCATCCATCCCAAACTCCCCAGCTCCCCGCACACCGGCATACTTCAACCTTGGGCTCGTCGGCGGACCGCGAACGACCATCGCCAAGATCGGCAGCTGCTACGAGGAGATGTTCATCGCCACGAGAAGAGCCTTGGGCACGACGGTCTTCGCCGCGCAGATCGCCCTGACACTATCGATCGCAAGACTCCGTATTCCGCATCGTGCCCTCCCCATGCGTTTCAACTTTGCCAACGACCCGCGACTCGAGGCGCTGCATCCTGAGGAGTTGCGCGACATTCGCGTCGTGCACCTGCTTCGCAACCATCAAGGCGTCAACAAGAGGAGGCTCTACCGGGGTGTGGACGACTTGAGGGCAATGGCCGCGAGGTACGACCTATCGGGGGCCAACGAAGCCGCCCGTCGGTCATTGTCCGAGGTGCTCGTCGAGCTTGAGGCGGCACCGACAGCGATCGGTGAGATCGGTGAGACGGCGTGGTGGTGACTCCACGGCCCTCGCACTCATGGGCTCGGCCCGGAGCATCGCCGGATGACCGCTCGTGTCGAACGCCGCATCGTCACTCACCCCTCGGCTCGGTCACGGCAACAGCGGATGCTCACGCACTCTCGCCTCCGGCGCTCGCTAGCCTCCCGTGTCGGCGAACCACGGCACGAGTCGTTCGCAACGCTGTGGACCTCCGGTTGAGCACTCGCTTCGCGGCAACATGACACCACGCGCCACACTCGTCATCCCTGCGTACAACGAAGGGGACTCGATTCGAGAAGTCCTCGATTTGGTTCTGGATACCGTGACTTCCGAGATGGAGATCTTGGTCGTGTACGACTCGCCGGAGGACACGACCGCGGCCCCGGCTCGGGACTACTCTCGAAACGAGCCGAAGGTGCGTCCAACGCTCAACATGTACGGACCGGGACCAGCCAACGCCCTCCGCTTCGGAGTCGACCATGCGAAGGCGCCGGTGACGGTGGTGATGATGGCAGACGGCAGCGACGACCCCTCTCAGATCGATCAGATGATCCGGCTCGTGGAAGAGGGGGCCGTTGTGGTCGCCGCATCGCGTTACGTCCGGGGGGGCCGACAGCTGGGTGGCCCGCCGGTGAAGCGGACGCTGTCACGACTCGCCGGAATCACGCTCCATACCGTTGGCCGCGTCGGCACCCACGATGCGACCAACTCCTTCAAAGCGTATTCGACAGAGTTTCTTCGTTCTGTCGGAATTGCCAGTCGTCATGGCTTCGAGATGGGCATAGAGCTGGTTGCCAAGGCCCGCCGAGCCCGCCTCCGAGTCGACGAGATCCCCACGACGTGGCGCGATCGCGACCAGGGCGAATCACGCTTTCGCATCGCCCGGTGGATCCCCCACTACCTCAAGTGGTACCTCTTCGCGTTCGGGCCTCGTCTCGAACCCGAAGCCATCCGCGCCAGGACAACGAGGCGATGACCGCGTTGGGACCGGAAAGGGTGGTCGTTTCGGGCAGTGCGGGCTTCATCGGTGGCTATGTCGTCGGGGAGCTTCTCTCCCGCGGTTACTTGGTCACCGGAATCGACAACCTCTCGAAGTACGGTGATGTCACCAGGTCCTACGACGATCACCCTAAGTTCCGGTTCGTGCGGGGCGATGTCAGGGACGTCGAGCTCATGGTCGAACTGCTCCTCGACGCAGATCACTTCATCGCCGGCGCCGCCCTGATCGGAGGGATCTCTTACTTCCACGAGTACCCATACGACCTGCTTGCAGCGAATGAGAGGATCACCGCCGCATCCTTCGACGCCGCCATCGAGGCGCAACGTGCGTCACGCCTGAGGAAGATCACCTGCATCAGCTCCTCGATGGTCTTCGAGTCGACGGACACCTGGCCTTCCGCGGAAGGGGATGAACGCCGCATCCCGCCCCCTCGGTCGTCGTACGGATTCCAGAAGCTCGCCGTCGAGTATTTCACGCGCGCTGCCTACGACCAATACGGGCTCCCCTACACAATCGTCAGACCCTTCAATTGCGTAGGGGTTGGAGAGGCCCGCGCCGCCGGAGACGCCGAGGTGCTGTCCGGGAACATTCGCCTGGCCATGAGCCACGTCGTGCCGGACCTGGTTCAGAAGGTGGCAAAGGGACAGGATCCGCTGCACATCCTCGGTAGCGGTGACCAGATCCGCCACTACACCTACGGTGCCGATCTCGCGGTCGGCATCGTCACGGCCATGGAGCATCCCGATGCCCACAACGAGGACTTCAACCTGTCGACACCGAATTCCACCACCGTTCTCGAGCTCGCGGGAATGATCTGGGCCAAGATGAGGCCAGGCGTGCGTTTCCGCTACGTCTCCGACCACCCATATGAACACGATGTCCAGAAGCGCATCCCGTCCGTGGAAAAGGCCAAGCGCGTACTGGGATTCGAAGCCACTACCGGTCTGAACGAGATGCTCGACGTCGTGATCCCCTGGGTGCAGCGAGCGATCGACGAGGGCCGAATATGAGTGGGATACGGTCAGAAGCGCTCTATGCACGCACTCCCCTGGCCATCAGGTTCCAGATGTCGATGACCGGCTGGTTGGGCTTAAGTTCCGCGTATACCGAGTGGGGAGCTCCGACGATGAGCAAATCGGATTCCGCGAGAACGGCGTGGAGCGGGACCAACTCCGGGTCAACTGTCACATAGGGATCGGTGGTGAGTACTCGCCGGGCACGATATCTGAGGATTCGCTTGAGCTTGTAGCTCAGGCTCGACCGGATGTCGTCTGATTCGGCCTTGAAGGCCATGCCCAAGATGCCCACCGTCTTCGAGCCGAGGTCGATCGATCGCTCCACCCGGGAGACGATGTACAGCGGCAACCCTTCATTCACCATCATTGCGGCGTTTCCGAGTGTGAAGTTGTTGTCGTTGAACGCCGCCAGTTGTATGGTGTCCTTGAACAGACAGGGGCCGGCCGTTAACCCAGCGCGAGGAAGGTCTTTCGCGCGCTCGTAGCCATGGGTCAGGCCCTGGCGGATTCGCTCGTAGTCGAGGCCATAGTTATTGGCGATCATGTACAGCTGATTGGCCGTCGCAAATTTGATGTATCTCCACGCATTGGTGAACAGCTTGGCAAGCTCCGCTTCCTCGGGCGTCAGGTGAACTATTTCCGGGGTGAGCCGACGAAACAACTCCTCGGCGCGCTTCTTCGACCTGTGGGTTCGCGCCCCGACAATCTGAGGGAGCTCGAACAGTTCGGCCATTGCGTTGCCCTCGGATATCCGCTCGGGACAGAACACAACATCAATCTCGAGATTGTTGTCCGAAACCAGCTGCTCGATCAGCGCCGTGGACCCGGGGAACAGCGTGCTCCGCAGCACGAGGAGCTGGCCGTCCCTCAGGTGACCCGAAACCTCCTCGAGCGAACTCCGCACCGACCACGGATCCGGATTGAGATGCGCATCCACCGGCGTGCCGATCACGACGACGACCGCGTCGGAGCTACCGAGAGACGATGGGTCGGTGGTGGCGGCGAGGGTCCCGGACGCGAGCACCTCTCGGAGCACGGGCTCGGCACCGTGCTCCCGGAAGGGCATCAACCCATCGTTGATAGTGGCGACCGCTGACTCGTCGCGGTCGTAGAGCACTACGATCGACCCCGATTTGGCGAAGGCGATGCCGAGAGGCAGCCCAACTCGACCTGCACCCCCCATGACTGCCACGTCTACACCCGTGCTCGCCATTACCCCGCCTCCGTTCATCCACCCCGGGGAACCTACCTATCGCGTCGGAGCCTGGAGTCCGACAGACCAAGAAACCTTAGGTGGTCCTCGACCAACCGAATCGGTCATGCGGCCGCACGGACGCCCCCACTACCCTCGCGAGACCAAGCGCTCAGCACCAAATCGATCCCACCAACGATGGACGAGACGTCGTGCACACCACAACATCCTCTGAACCGACTGGCAACGGAGGCCGGCTGCTGACCTTTCGGAACATTCTTCCATCCACAGTCCTGCTGCTCACGATCGCGTTCATCCTTGGGGTCAAACCTCCATCAGTCCCACGCCTTGGGCTTGACGCAGGTTGGCAGATCGGACTCAGCTGGGCTCATATCCTTGGGCTGGAGTTCGGTTCAGATCTCGTCTTTACCTACGGGCCGCTCGGCTTTTCCGAAATTCCCGTGTTCATCGGTGAACAGCTCAGTGTAATCGGATTGCTCCTCAACTTCGCTCTTTCATCTATCGCGCTCGCAGCACTGGTCACGACTGCCTATTTGAGCTTTCGATCCGTACGGGTTGCTGCCGCCTTCGGGCTCGCTGGCGCAGTCTTCCTTGCGACCAGTCCGGCCGGAGGGCTGTCCGTAGCAGCATGCATCTTCACCCTACTCCTCTCTTCCATGCCGACCCTCCAGAGGAGACAGCATGACTACCTACTCGCCATTGGCTCCGGCCTCGCTGCCGTTGCCATCCTTGTGAAGTTCACAGCCATCGTGCTCATTCCAATACTGGGTCTCGTATTGCTCCTTCAGAGGCCAAGGGACGAACTGTGGCGACGATCACTTCTCTGTCTGTTGTCGTTCGTCGGAACCTTCTTTCTTATCTGGATCGGCATGGGATACGACCTGGAGGGAATTTGGCCATATCTGCGCCTCTCCATGGAGCTGACGAAGGGCTTCGTGGACATGTCGAAGGAGAATCTCGATTTGGCCTGGGGATATCCCCTCCTAGCTCTCGCGTCTCTAATCGTCGTATGGCATTCTACCGCGATTCGACGTCACAATGTAGCCTGGTCCTTCAACGTGATTCTGATCACATACTGGGCTGCTCGGCAGGGATTCGTTCGACATGACGGACACCAGGTCATATTCTTCATCTGGCTTCTCCCCATCACTCTGATCCTCATTCTTCTTCGGAATCAACCTGGTAGCTCGGCCGTGAGGCGCAGAGGCCCAGAGAACATGGCTATCGCATTGTTGGCATTGATTGCCTTAATCGGGTTCTACGGCACCTACCTGAATGACATGCCTCGGAGAGTCACCGAAGCATCTCGAAGGTCGTTGCAGGTCGCCTCCTTGGCTTTCGTTCCGGATCAGCGCACAGCCGAACATGACGAAGCTCGCGAGGCTATCCGGGAAGAGGCCGACCTCCCTGAATCGATCGCACGACACCTTGCTTTTGGCGAATGGCACGCTGAGCCGGTAGATATCTCTATTCTTTGGGCTTATGACGTCGACTGGATGCCACTTCCCATCATCCAGAGCTTTTCGGCCTACACCTCTCATCTCGACGCAGTCAATGCCGAAACGCTTCTCCTGAAGTCTCCTCGTGTGCTCGAGCGAGTGGGTTCTGCCATCGATGGCAGGCGAGCCCTCTGGGAGTCCCCTCGTCACCGGCTTGAGCTCGCCTGTCGATACACGGTTACCGAAGAGAATGGTCCTTGGCAAATACTGGACAGATCCGCGGGCGGCTGCGTCACAGAGGGAGTCCTTGGCGAGCGACTCGATGTGGCACCGGGCGACGTGATCCCTGTGCCAGAGTTGCCCCCGGGCCCCCACCTTATGGTCATGACCGTGCAAGTCGATGACTCGCTGATGAGCGCTATCGTTCGCATGTTGTGGAAGGACTACTACCCGGTGATCATAGAAGTTGAGGGCACCGCATACCGTCTTCCCCGTGGACATGCGGGAGCCCCCCTTATCTTGTGTGGGGATCCGGGACAGGGCTTCCCGCGACCTGTGCCTCCGACCTGTCCCAGCACCGTGTCCATGCAGCGGAGCGGTTCGATCTTGTTCGAGTTCATGTCACGGGGTTCGGGTTGAACGCGAGAGCTGCGAAGGTCTTGGGGACTGGTTATATGGGCGAGACAGAGTCGTGGCCGCCAGCTTCATCACGCCTCCGCTGAGTCCTCCTGTCGGGGTTACACCGCAACCAATGGCGGGCAAAGCGGTGAACTTCAAGAGTGACCAGCCTTGGCCAGTGGCCTCACATCCCCTATCCAAACGTGAGTCGGTCACCCTCGAGGTTCCGCAGGCGGCCGACGAGGAGAGGCCTGATCCGCTCCACGATGGTTGCGGCGCGGTGATCGAACGTGTGCTTCTGGAGCACGAGCCGCCGACCCCGCTCCGTCAGTTCCCTACGCGCGTCGGGATTCGACAAGTAGGTGTCGACCAGGTCGACCAGCTCCGATGGCGACGAGAACGTAGGCACGGCGCCCTCGAGTAGTTCATGGATACCCGCCACTCGATCAGAAATCACAAACGCCCCAGCCGCCAAGGCGTCGAATACGCGGTTGGACACGATCCCCTCCCGCCTCATATCGGGCCAGTGATCACTGAGCACAATGGCGGCGGAAGCGTATAGGTCGGGGAGTCTCTCGTTCGGGAAGTAACGCCCCTTCCAGATCTCCCTCGGAATGCGACCATCCCATCCGTCACCGTATACGGTCAGTGGGATGCCGCTCTCCACTGCCCAGGCGACCACCTCCCGGTGCTGGTTCCGGCTGTTGCCGACGAACAACACACTCGTCCGCAGCGATTCGTCATCAATTCCTGCTCCGAATCGACCGCCGTCCGTTGCCTGGGGGAGATGGAGTATCGGCGTGTCGATAAGGCGCTCGAGCTCCGCGGCAAGCGACGCGGACGCCACACACACGAGATCGTATCTGGCGCACTCGTCGGTGGTCACATCATCGGGGTGGCTGATGAGCCACAAGACGTTGATCGCCGAGGGTTTCGGGTCGTATGCCGAGAGGCCCCGCAAGTGGATCACAACATCGGCATCCTGCCGATCGGGCGCATCCCATTCCGGAAGTAGATGAACCGCCCCCCGAATGCCGTGTGGGCGGAGAGACCGGATGAGGCTCTTTGCGAAGTGGTAGTCGCCCCATTGGGGCGCGCGATCGAGGTCGGCGGCGCCGATCTTGACCGCGACTCGAGCGCGATCGATGTCTGCGAGCGCGAGGTCGACGAATTGGGTCGCCCTGCGCTCATACGTGTGGTCGCGTAGGACTACCTGTCTCAGGTTCTCGGTCAACTCGTTGCGTTCCTCTTCGTGCTCGAGGTAGTGGTCGAGGCTCCGGCGCAAGCTCTCACGGTCGTGGTACACCGGCAGCAGCCCGTCGAAAACCTCTTCGGAGCCGATTTGGTTGTTGGTGAGCACGAGTGTGCCCGAGGCGAGAGCGTCGAAGACCCGGGAGTTCACGAAGCCGTGCTCGATTGTTGGTTCGGCGGCATCGTCCAACACCACCTTCGTCGACCGATAGACGTCGGGAAGCTGCTCGTAGTCGACGAAGCCGCGCCAGTGCCCCCGTGCTTCAGACACCTCACCCCACCGTGCACCGAAGATGTGGAACCGCTCATCTCTCCTCACATCAAGAACGTCGAGGAGGTGTCGAGAACGACCCCAATTGTTGCCCGTGAACACATAGTCCGACGTATGGGCAGATTGCCTTGCAGCCGGGTGAAATCGAGTCGGATTGGTGGCCAGGGGTATGACCGCGGGATCGAACCTCGTCCGGATCCTGATGGTCTGTGCGGCGCCGGAACTCGATGCCACGACGAGGTCGTAACTCTCGAACCAAGGTCGCTCCAGCCACCGCTCCAACCAGTTCCGTACCCAGGCGATGGTGTACACGCCTCTCGGGGCCCTGTGGACATCGAACGCGTCGATCAACACGATCAGTAGGTCGAGGTCGCCGGGGAACTGGTACCACCCATCGCGATGTTGCTCTATGTAGTGGACGGTCCAACCCTGGGCTGCCAGGGCCGCACCGAGTTCGTGGGCCGTGAAGTAGTCGCCATGACCCCTCCCGGGATCGTCTCGGGTCACGGTGATCGCAGCCGACCTACCAGGACGTCCAGTCCAGGCGCCTTTCCCTGTCAACCGGTCCCTCATGATCGATCGCCTGAAGGCCGGCCCCCAGGTCTCGGCAAAGAGCTGCCAGTTGTGGTCACGTCTCGTCTTGACCGACCCGGAATCAAGCCCTCGCTGCGTTGCCGATTCATGGTGGAGGAGTACGGCGTCGCCCTGCAGAAGTATCGGTCCCTCCCGGCGAAGCCGCAGGCACAGGTCTACGTCCTCGGCTCCGTAGTGGTATCCAAGCGTGAATCGCCCTACGGCGTGAAACGTCTCCTTGCGGATGAGCATGGCCGCCGCCGTCACGGCGGGGACTTCGCTGATTCCGACGAGCGTCGGATCGGCGGGGTCGTCTGCCGCGAGGTTGACGGCGTGCGGTGCCCCGAGGCGGAGGCCGAACCCGATCCCCCGGTGTTGGACGGTGAGGTCGGACTCGGGATGCCCGCGATCGGGGTACACGAGCAACGCCCCGACCGCGGAGGGGTGGGACGGGGTTTCGAGCGCAGTGACCATCGCACCAAGCCAATGGCCGAGCATTGGCTCTACATCGTTGTTCAAGAACAACAAGTAATCGCCTTTTGCAATGCTTGCGCCTTGATTGTTCCCAAACGAGAACGACATGTTCCGGTCGTTCTCGACGACTCGTAACGGAAACGGCAACGGCTCGTCCAAGAGTGCGGCCGTCCCGTCGTCCGAGTCGTTGTCGACAACTATCAGTTCGAAGGACCGGTACTTGGTGCTCGCTAGAGAGCGCAGCAGTCGCTGCAGGTGATCTGCGCCGTCACGAGTCAGGACGACGATGGAGACGAGCAATCCGGATGTCGGGTATTCGATCGAGCGTGCCTTGCGAATCTCCAGTGACACCTGCTCCGCTGACCTTGGGCGGTGACCGATGTCCGGCTGCGTGGTACGTGGTGCCATAGCTGACCGGCGCCGTCTGGCGGCTCTCAGAGCTCTTATCACAGGGCGGAGGGCGCTCGCCACCAAGAGAGCAAGCCTCACGCTCCGACGGTTTCTCAAGGACTCCAACGACCGCTCCGCCGACTGCGCCGCCGCCTTGGCGTCGACTAGAAGTCCGGTGGCTCGTTCCACCGCCAGCTCCAACTCTCTCAGCCGGATCCGACTGGCAGAACCGTCAGTTTCGCGAATCACCGCGCATCGATCCACGAGAGAACGCAGAGCCTCGAGATCACCGAAGGGGGACCCACCGCTGGCGAGATTGATGGGTTCTGCCGGAACAAGGACGAACAAGTCGGCGCGCGCGAGCTCTCTTTCGTCGATGCTGAAGCGAATTGGGCCTGTAACCTCACCCTCGGGCGAAGTCCCGAAGACGGTCACCTCGTGGCCGATGTCGGCGAGTGCCTGGGCAAGGACCACGACGCCAGGGGCGGCACCGAGTATGGTTATGAGCACGGTGGTGCCTCTCTCGCCGACCCGCGACCAACCATGACGATAGCCACGGTCCTGTCCATGTTCCGAGCCGCGCGCCAGCCCCGCGCCGCGAGCCCCGCAGTCTTCACATCATGTGAGTTCTCATTGGTCTCATCAACGGGAATGAGCGTGGCTACGCGAAACGAAGAACTCATCGGCAGATGCCGGCGAGGTAGCTCGTCGTGACAGAGTCCTACCAACACTCTCCGATAGGCCCCACCAGCAGTGCTGAGGAGAGGACTTTCTCGGACTCGAATCCCAACCTCCGTCGGATCCTTGTCAACAGCATACCGAAATCGGGTACGACTTGGTTGCGCACGATGATGGCAGCGCTGCCGAATTACGCCGAGTTCCCGATGAACGGGCTGACCGGGACGCGCGCAGCGGAGATTCTTCCGGTTGAACCTGGTCAAGTGTTTCACGGTCACATACGGTCATCTCCGGAACTCTTCGAACTCCTCCGGCGGAGAGAATTCGCAACAGTGTTCATCTACCGGGACCTGAGAGATATCGTCGTTTCGAATTACTTCCACCTCTCTGTTCTCAATCCCAATAGAGCTCCGGCCATGTTTTGGGAACATACGAAGGAAGAGCTGTTCGATGTCGATCTCATACCGGACTGGTGTTCTTCAGCAAATCGATATTCCGACATTCGTAACTGGATCGCCAGTGAATTTCCCTGTGTCTCGTATGAATGCCTCAAGCAGGACACCGTTGGCGAACTCCTTGGCATCCTTACCGGGATGGGACTACTCGCGACGACCGACTTTTGCGAAGCGGTCGTGAATCGTACATCGTTTAGAGCCATCTCAGGCCGAGAGGAAGGGGACGAGGATCCCGCTTCCCCGCTGCGCAAGGGCGTCATCGGGGACTGGCGCAACCACTTCTCCCCACGAAACATGGCCCGCTTCAATGAGAAATACGGGGCCTTGCTTGAGGAATTTGGCTACGAACTCGATTGCTAGTGGTGCGTCGCGGAATTGGTGACGCAGGTCTTGCGGCCCCCACCAGCGCGAATGGCCTTCCGAACCGGGTCATCAATTCACAGACAGACCACTAGTGGTCTGTCGGTGAAATGACTTGGCGGTTCCCCGTCCGGGCTCAGGTGCGGCCGCGGAGCCAAGGCGCCACGGAGACCCCAACATCACATCCGCGACACACCACTAGTCCGACGAGAGGTGCACATCGGAGCCACCTTGCTGGTCACCAACGAATGCTCCCAAAGCCTCGACCAGATCGGTGGCAGCCAGATGATCCGAAAAGTCACGTATTGTGTCTACTCCTGCATTCGAGAATTCTTCCCTCCGTGGTCCGTCGTCCAGGAGCGATAGGACGGCCTCGACCGTGGCATTGACATCACCAACGGGCACTATCGAGCAGTTCTCGGCGTGCCGCGCGTATTCGGAGACTCCCCCACTGTCGGACAGGACGCACGGCGTTGCGCAGGCCATCGCTTCGGCGCTAGTCCGCCCGAAGCCATGTGTGCGTGACGTCTCTACGAACACGGTCGCGGTCGAGTAGAGCTCAGGAAGCTTCGATGGCTCCACACTACCGAGAGCATCTACCGGACAAGAGAAGAGCGATGCCTCTCCTCGGCCGAACACCTTCAGCTTTAGATACGGCCGGCGCCGATACAACTCCTCGAAAACCGCAGTGAGCACATGCAGGCCACGTCTATCGACAGCCGGATCTGGTCGCGCCATACCAAGGATCACATTCCTGGGCCGCTCGAAGAAAGCGCGGCGAGGGTAGAAGATGTCGAGATCCATCCCAGGTCTCATTCGTCGCGACGCCCAGCCTCCCTCATGCAGCAGTCGATCCTGGAGATGATGAGTCTTGACAACTCGGTTCGGAATCAGCTCGTAAGTTGCTCGAGCCGCTGCACGCTGATCCTCATCCGCGTAGAAATCGGGCTCGTAGTCCTGCACGAAATAGACCGGTGTGGCACCTATCGCCTCGGCGAATCCGGCAATCGGTTCTGCAGTACTCCAAAAGGTAGCCATCACGATGTCGAAGGGTCGTCGAACAGTGCCCGCCATACGTTCGGGATCTCGAATGAAGATCGGTTCGGTACGCGGGAAAACCATGTCCGACCCCTGCTGGCTCAAGGACCCGATCGTGACCTGGTGACCTCTGTCGATCAAGATGTTCATCAAGTTCACGACCGACAGCACGCCACCATAGACCCTAGTCGTGGGAAGAAGCACAAAGATCCTAAACGCGTCCGGATCGCGGTCGAGGCGAGCCGGATCTGGGAGGTACTGCGGCGACAGAGACGTCGATACCCTCATCTGCGAAATGCGCTCTCCAATTGTGGTAGAACTGATATGACTCTCTTTCGAACCTTTCCAATAGCATCTAGACGCCTGAATTCCGTGAACTGAGCCTCATAGCGAGGCCCCCATCGTGAATGAAAGATCACCTTGTTCTCTCTGTACAGCATCTCCCTGCGAGAGGCCCCGAAGGAGCCGCGTCCCCGATGGTAGATGAACGTATCGGTCGCGCATACCGTCCTGTAACCGAAGTAGTTCGCTCGCATCGAGAGGTCGGACTCCTCGCCGTAGCCTTCCCCAAACACGAGATCGAAACCACCAATCTCAGCGAGCACAGATCTTCGGATCATCAGACAGTGCCCAGCGACCGTTGTCACATCGGGATACCCGCCGTCCCAAAGCTGTTCCAGGAGGGCGTTCATACCCACATAATCAAGACCAGGGGCCATATCGATGCGCAGATGGGCCGCGAAGTTCGTGAGCGGTGACACCATGGCGATAGAGTCGTCGCTTCTCAAGCACTCCAGAAGCTTCTTCAGCCACCTCGGAGTGACGCATGTATCGCTGTTGAGGATGAGCACGAACTCACCTTCGGCATGTTCGAAGGCCCGGTTACATGTCCGCACAAATCCGAGGTTCCTCGGGTTCTCGAGGAGCTGGATCGAAGAATGCCACCCTTGCCAAGTACGCAACGTCTCGGTGGTGTAGTCGTCCGAACCGTCATTCACAAGAAGCACACGACAATTCGTCAGGTCGGTCCATCGAACAACACTCTCGACGCAGGGACGAGCAACATGAAGCCCGTTGTAGATCGGGATCACGACGGTACCGATCGCGTATTCCACCCTATTCACCCTCTTCCCCCGACACAATCCAGCGGACGACCCGCTCTAGTTGCGGTTCCCAATCGAAGTCAACTACCGTCTCCAAGCCCCCTTTGACGAGTTCCTCACGCAGGTTCCCATCTTCGATCAACCTCGAGACTGCGTCCGCCACAATTGTGGGAGCCGGCGGGACAATCACGGCGTTCTTACCATCTCGAAGCAGCCACGAGTTCGACTCGTTGATGTTCGTGACCGTCACACATCCGCTGGCCATGTATTCCAAAGGTTGATAAGACGGGTGCGCCGTAAACATAAAGACCAGGCCTATGTGGCTCTCGCGATACAGTGCTGCCACCGAGTCGAAATCAGGCAATACGCCGAGATTCTCCAACACTCCGTCGAGACCGTAAGCCCTCGTATCGTACTCTGCGCCCACAGATCGGATTATGACATTTTTACCAAACCGCTTCTTTACTCGTCTAAGCGCCTCGGCTCCCAACTCAAAACCGTTACGCGACCTATTGGGTCTCCCATAGAACACGATCGACACCGGATGTTCGCGACGCCTCTCCTGAGGATAGAAGACCTTCCGATCCACCCCCGGGATAAACGAGATGGTTCTGTTCCCAAATGATCTGTATCGGGCCGCTACACCGGGCGTATTCGCCACCCCATCGAATCCAAAGCGATATGTCTGCTCGGCAAGGGCCGCCACGGCGTCTGACCCACGAAAGGCTGGTTCAAAATCTTGAACCAGGTAGAATTTACCTCGCGTGCGGTTGTATTTGAGCAAATGGTATGCACCGGTCCACAGTGTCGCGAATGCGACGTCTGACTCGCGGAGTTCATTCGGGTCCGAGGAGGCCGACAAATGAGTCACGTCATAGTCCATGCTTGGAAAGGCTGCTTGTATGGATTTGTAGACCAGACCAGCGTTCTCATCGAGGTCATAATTACGGTTGACACCTTCGTAAATCACGATCTCGTTGTGCGAGCCCGCGAACCGCGTAAACGCATCGGCGATCCGAAGAATCGTATGGATTCCCCCTCTGAACGCGTTATCGAATGGTGGAACGAACCAGATGATCCTCCGAAGCTGGGTCGGTCGACTGAGCCTGAATGATTCCAGTACGAGAGCGTTGTGCTCTAGATCACTCGTCGTGAAGTCATACAGTCTAAGAAAGTCGGCTACCGACGCTTCACGATGTCTTCGTTCCTCTCCCTCGTCGACTTCTCGCTCGATTGGTGGCGGCTCAGCTCTGGACCTTGGCAACCTGCGTGTCGAGCCGAGCGACAACTCCGAGTTGTAGAACGGGTCTCCATGTGTGAGGTAGGGGCGGTAACGCTCCAGCGACCTCAGCGTGTCTCCCGGACGCGTCGACTTGCCCCCTCTCGTCCCCTTCTCCACGTGAATGAGCTGCACCCTTGGATTCCAGACATTGTGGAATCCAAGAGCAAGGAGGCGTAACCCCAGATCGACGTCATTACCTGTGAGCTCGAATGCCTCGTCGAAGCCGCCGACTGCGTCGAACTTCTCCCGTCCGATGGCAAGGCATGCTGCCGTCACAGCAGAGCAATTGCGGACAAACCGCGTGTAGAGCGGATCGACCGTCACTTCGTGCACTCGGGCGAAGAGATGGCCCGCAAGGCCATCCAATCCAATGACGACACCGCCATGCTGGACGCTGCCGTCCGCGTAGAGAAGCTTTGCGCCTACGGCACCGACATGCGGCTGCGACGCGTAGCCCACGAACTCCTCGATCCAATCCGGCGACAGAAGGACCGTGTCGCTGTTCAGAAAGATGAGATATTCTCCGGATGCCTCGGCTGCGGCCCAGTTGTTGACACTCGCGAAATTGAACGGTTGATTCCACTCGAGTAGCCGGATCCGGGGATCAGTGGCGAAGTCCCTGACGACCTGCCTCGTGGTGTCATCGGTACTCTGGTTGTCCACCAGCAGGATCTCGAAGTTCTCCCAACTCGAGAGCCTGGTGATGCTGTCAACACACGCTTTGATCAGATCGGGTGTGTCTTTGAAGGGAATAATGATCGATACGAGCGGTGTACCGGGCACGTCGTATCGGACCTGTGCCCCCCCCGGCGACCGGGAGACAGCACCGGTCGTACCACGCCTGGCCAACACCCGCGTTGCGAACGCGGTGCTCGCCTCAAGTCCCTTCGTGCGGGCTCCGAGGTGAAGCAGGACTCCATCCACCTTGGCGACGGTCCCTCCCGAGTCGGCTATTCGCAAGACGAGTTCGCGTAGCGGCTCTCGAGAGTCCAGCTGCCCCCAATGGGCCATTGCGGCTTCCCGCGAAAACACGATGCCTCGCCCGATGTAGTCGGCCTCGAGGAGAAAGTCGGGCGAGAACGACGGCTTGAAGGCTGGACGTGTTCTGGTTCCGTCCAGGCCAAGATGATCGTGGTCGATCACAACCGCGTCAGCAGACTTCAAGGCACCTAAGGCGTGAGGGAGTTCCGAAGCAACCAGATCTCCCGGCTGCACGAATAGGACATACGGGGCGGCGCTGGACTCGAGTGCCGACGATAGCCCGGACGCGTCCATGGCGTCGGTCTGAAGATGCCGCACGTCTCGGGGGAGGTCCGGGACGGAGGTGTCATCACGTACGACCACGGTGGTATCCCGTACGGCCAACTCTGTGGAGGCCAGCGTTGCCCCAACGCCGACCTCAAGACTCAATCGGGCGTCCACGATGACATGCAGGTCGATTGCAGTTGTTGCCGCCCAACGAGCCCGCGTCGTCGGCTCCACCGTTCGAATGTACTCGGAATAGAGTCGGTCGACCTCCGCAAGATCATCCACCCTCTCGATGCCCCATACATGCTCCACGGGAGCGCCGAGTTCGTCGATCACGAGCGGAATGATCCTCTTCAATCTGAGGTTGGCTGGTTCATTTCGCCTCCTGCCAGCAGTGACGACGAAGCCCACGAGTTGACCCACCTTCCAGCGCCGGGACCGCTCCAGCTTCTCAAGCGACACGAGGACCTCTCCGAGGAGTGGCCGCAATCCATCGCTATTGCCAGCGCGGACGGTCCCAAGGCTGTCCAGCAAGACACGTAGACGCAGGTCGGCCCGCTCGCCCCTGCGTCGTGAAAAGACTCCCAGCATGCTCCCGATGGCATTGCCCGCTCGAAGTC
>Ga0214472_10002488_pt1 | contig 19809 bp, 18 predicted proteins | sample RVTome_6_FD_207662 | JGI IMG/M metagenome (GOLD analysis project Ga0214472, IMG submission 207662) | Soil microbial communities from uranium-contaminated site in the Upper Colorado River Basin, Wyoming, United States - RVT140D175 | ecosystem: Environmental > Terrestrial > Soil > Contaminated >...
AGATTTTAGCTCGTTTGCAGCTCCATAGCCGTAGCAATAGAGCAAAAAGGAGCTGGGAAATGGGCCAAACAGCCGAATTTGCAGCCGGTTCATGGATAGTCCGACAGCCTCCTGGAGAAAAAAAAACAAGACCTGTTCCTTAAAATATGTTATGAATACGCCGGTTAAATTACGAGTATAAATTGAGAAAACGGGGAGGTTTATCATCATGGGACTCATTGACGTGCAAAAGGCGATCAAGGACTCCATCCAGACCGAAAAAGACGCCATGGATTATTACAAATTCGGCGCGGAACGCATGGCGGAAGACAAAGCCCGCCAGACATTTGAGATTCTCGCGCGAGAAGAATATCAACACGCCGAATCCTTTTACAGAATCTATCCGGGAAATGACATCCCCTCCTTACAGGAATTCATGAGTGCGCCACCGAACACGGATTCAACATGGTGGAAGAACCTGCAAAGTTTGTTATTACAGGATTTTGACGAGCGCAAAGCACTTGAACTTGCCATTGAGCAGGAAGCAGATCTGGAAAAAAGTCTGCGTGAGATGGCTGAGAGGATTGATGATCCTGATATTGCTCGTGTTTACCTGGCGAATGCTGCCTCGACTCACCACCACCTGGAACTGGTAGAAGAAGACTACAGGGCCATGCTCGGCATGAGTGGCTGATTCTTTTCCGGCAATATCCATCTATAAGAAAGGCCGTTCACTGAAGTGAGCGGCCTTTCTTATTATTTTCTTATTAACATGCCTTGAGCAGATTCAGGCCTGTATGGGCGCTGATTATTACGATTTGACGTTGTGCCAATCGACAACAGAATAATCCGCCAGAAGTGCCAGCGGAATAAACGTATCCAGCTCCGACCATGAAATCCCGGTCAGCGCTCCTGCAAACGCCCGGAACAAGTCGACCTCGCGCGTCAAAACTTCTCGAAAACGCCAGCGCAGTACCCGTTCCGGCAAGTTCAACGGATCGCCGGCATGCAGGCTACAGACCGTTCCATCAAAATCCTCGCCGCTGACATCAATATTTGGCAGGCCATGCAACCGACAGATTAATGGCCTGGACATATAAACCAGACAAAAGCCATTCTCATCAAGAAGTGGACAGGGGGTCGGATCCTCTTCCGACATGCTGCGCCATTCCTCTTCTGGAAGAGCATTCAGAAGATAGGGGTTGTGCAAATCCGGCCAGCGGTCAAGAAGTTCAGACCGCCGTGGCTGACAACGATTGCGCACCTGCGCTTGCACGTCTGCTGCCAAACCAGCAAAGGCCTCCCGCAACAACCAGGCGTCAAGCAGGGTGATATCAAACAATGCACGGCAACAGGCGCTGCAGCCGCCGCGGCAGGCCAAAGATGAACCGCCGGACTTCAGGCAAGAAGTGAACCAGGCATCAACTTCGTCGAGCAATTGACGATAGGCATGAAGTGTAGAAGCAAGTTGTTGCATAGCTTGTGCGAAACGTTTCTTATTTGATAAAACCTTGTGCTTGAATCTGGCGGTGCAATGGACAAGTGCGTATGGGTAACAGAGAGCTAATTGAGCAGGCTCAGCCGTTTATCAGCGTAATGATTTAAATCCTGGCGTAAATCCTTGGTTTTAAGGGCTCTCTGGTAGCACACCGCTGCTTCCTGGAAAAGATTCTGCCCTTCCAGAGCACTGCCGAGTCCGACCCAAAAAGCGCCGGTCTGTGGCCATGCAATCAGCAGATTGCGATATGTCTGAGCAGCGAGGAATGGCTCGTCGAGACGCTGATATAATGTAGCCAGAATCACATGAGCTTCCGGGTCGTCTTCGACTGTCGGTAACCCGACGTTCAGCATGACCTTGACTGCCGCATCATAATCACCCTGATCCATCAACAGCCGGGTATACTTTTTTTTGAATGCCATATAGTCGGGTGCAATCTCGAGCCCTTCCGCCAGGAGAAACATCGCTTCGCCGGACTTCCCTTGCTTGCCCAATATTTCGACCAGCATTTCTCTGGCCGGAAGATGGCCAGGGTAAAAGAGTAAAGCCTGCTGCAATGATCTTAAAGCCAGGCTGCCACGCTCTTGAGCAAAGGCCAATTTACCCTCGGCATAAGCTTCTTCCGCCATGCCATATGGTGTCATCGCCAGGGTTCTGGATGGCCTATCGGTGCTTCTGGTTTCAGCCCGTCTGTGGCGGCTATTCAGAACCGCACCGGGTAAATCATCAGGATGCAGCCGCTTTGCAGAGGTGGTTACAGCCCTGGTCGGGATCTGCGCTGGGCGTTTCTGAACTGTGTGTGATGTTTTGGCCACAGTCGCCGGCTCGGTCACCTGCTTGCGGATGGCCGCGTCTGAAACGGAAGATTTGGCAACAATGGACAATGGTTTGACGGCAATCGACTGTACATCGGGTCCTTTGTCAGCAAGGATCGCAGGCACTGGCTGTGTATTGACAGCGGCAGCAGGAGTGCCCACAACTGGCACAGCTGGCGGCTCAGCCTCGCGCTCTGTCATGGTCAGCTGATCAGGCTCCTCAATAGCCACAACAATTTCCGTGGTTGACGGTTGCTCGGCTGCAACAATTTTTTGAAATGTCTCCGGTTTGACCAGCGGTTCGGCACCAAACATCATGTCCGAGAGAGCTCCAGCCGACCACCAGATGAGGCAGAGCAGAAGCAATGCAGCACCGCCCAAAACCAGCGGCAGGGGCAGGCAAGCAAGACGACCCTTCTTTTTGTGGCGCAAGCTGCCCGGTTTCGTGGTGCCGTCAGGCTTTTTTTGCTGCTGCAGGTCACGTAGCATCTGGTTAATGAGACTCATGACAACATACTCCGCAGCAAGTAAATGATCAGGACAATTTCCAGCAGAGTAATGATGCCGACAGTTAAGCCGAATGACTTGCCGACCAAGAGTGAGCGGGAGATTTGCGTTGCATCCTCGGTGTCGCGACTGGCCATCTTCACCTGTGACAGATCAACCGCAAGCCGTCCCTGACCGTAAGTGACCATCAAGGCCTTGTGGCACAGGATATTGACCAGCCGCGGGATTCCGCGACTGGAGCGGTAAACGGCATCCAGCGCGGCGGTGTCAAATAATTTACCATCTTCATGGCCGGCCACCCTCAGGCGGTGGTTGACATAACCGGTAATGGCTTCGCGATCCAAGGCAGGCAGGTCGTAACTGAATGTTATCCTCTGGCGCAGTTGTCGCAGGTCACTGCGTTCGAGCATTGTATTCAACTCTGGCTGTGCGAAGATAACAATTTGCAGCAGTTTGTGTTTTTCTGTCTCCAGATTACTGAACAGACGTAACGCTTCCAGGGTGTCTTTCGGCATAGCTTGTGCTTCATCAATACAAAGCACGACTTTTTTGTTCTTCTGGCGCAGTTCAACCAATTGTCCGGTAATACGTTTAACCAGATCATGCATGGTAATACCATTGGGGATGACAATGCCCAGCTCTTCGGCAAGGGCCTGATAAAGCTCAAATGGTTTCAGAAGAGGATTGGGCAGATACGCCGTCTGGAATTCATTGGTCAGGGCGGCAAGCAGTTTACGACAGAGCAGGGTCTTGCCGGTCCCGACTTCACCGGTTATCTTGATCAGGCCTTCGCCGCTCTGCAAAGCAACCAGCAGAACATTCAAAGCCTGTTGATGACCGATATAATTGTAAAAATAATCGGGATCAGGCGTCAGCGAGAATGGCGCTTCACGTAACTTGAAATGTTCTTGATACATGCACCTCGTCCCCCGCATTGCCAAGCTTGCCAACCGGCAAATGCTGAGTATTATATAGGCGAACTTGAAAATAAACCAAGAAATAACCACTTTTATACAATCACTGAGAAGGAGGAGCCTTCATGACCCTTAAGGAACTTGCCGGCTACGACGGCCAGGACGGTCGCCGCGCCTACATTGCTGTCAATGGCACAATCTATGATGTTACCGAAAGTCCTCACTGGAAGGCTGGGCTGCACCCTCCCGATCATCAAGCGGGGCAGGATCTGACTGATGAGCTGGCCAAAGCGCCGCACGTGCGCACGGTTGTCGAACGATTCCCCGTCGCAGGGACCCTCGATGAAAAGCCGTCGTCACAAACTTCCGGCGGAAGCGGTATGAAGACCACAGGGATTATTATCGCGGCGACGGTCATTGCCATACTGCTTTATCTGATATTATAACGTCGAAGGGTCGCAGTTCGGAGAGTCCGAAAAAATCTTTGATTTCTTTGTTTTGCCTTCTTGATTTTTCAGTCTCGCTCAGTTATGATCCGCGCCATGTTCCGTTTCGTAATTTTATTCGTCAGTATCGCCTGGGCCTCTCTGCTGCTCCTTTCCTGGAGTAGCCCGACAGAGACAGTTGCCCAGCCGACGCCCATTGTCAATAACGCCTCCTGATATCAGGAGGCGTTTTCAATTTCCGCATTAAATTTTCTGCCCGATATGGCCTGGCAGCTATCGCCCTGTCGAGAACCTCGTCTGACAAACTCTGCATTAATCGCATTGAGAACCTCCCACTTTTTGAGTGACCAGAGCGGGGCCAGCAATCGGTCTCGTGGACCATCACCGGTCAGTCTGTGGATCAGTGTGTCGGGATGAAGCCGCTCCATAACATCGACGACCAGTCCCACGTACTCGTCCCTGTCTAACAGCTGGATCTTATCTTCTGCATACAAATTGCCAAGCGGTGTATCCCGCAGAACATGGAGCAGGTGCAACTTAACACCGTCAACCTGCAATGCTGCCAGAACATCCGCCGTTGCCAGCATGTCCGCGCGGCTCTCGCCGGGAAGACCGAGAATCACATGGACACAAACGCGCAGTCCGCGGGATTTGGCCTCGCGGTAGGCTTTTGTAAAAGCGGCAAAATCGTGGCCACGTTTCAACCAGTCGAGGGTTCTGTCATGACTGCTCTGCAACCCGAGTTCCAGCCAGAAGTAGGTCCGACGGTGATATTCTCCGAGCAAGTCCAGGACATCAGAAGGAACGCAGTCAGGTCTTGTACCAACCGCCAGGCCAACGACACTATCGACAGACAGGGCTTCATCATAGAGAGCCCGCAGTCGGCTCACCGGGGCGAGCGTGTTGGAGAAAGGCTGGAAATAGGCCATGAACTTAACCGCTTTGTACTTGCGGCTCATAATCTCTTTGCCCTGCTCAATCTGTTCGGCAACCCGCAACTGTGGTTCAATGCCAACAGCTCCGGAACCTGTCAGATCACAAAAAAGACAACCTGAACCGGTTCTTCCCCCATTACGATTCGGACAGCCGAACCCGGCATCGATCGAGATCTTGTGAACCCGGACACCGAAACGTTTTTTCAGCTGCTCGGAAAAAATATGATACGGTGCCATTGACATGAGAAGACTATGCCATCGCCATCCGCCAAGAGCAAGCAGGCAAAATGTTATCTGCGATTGCAGTGACGCTTGTGGCTGGTATACTGAATCGCGGATTCCGCCAAATTCTCAGGAGTAGACTTATGGCACATCTGTTGGTTATTGATGATGAGGGGGACATTCGCCACCTTTATGCTGCCGAGCTGGAGGATGAAGGTCATACCGTTGTCACCTGCGGTAACCGCACTGATGCGATGGAGCTGCTGCGCCAGCAAACCTTCGACCTGATCATTCTCGATATACAGCTCGATCAGGAAAGCGGCCTGGAGCTGCTGCAGCAGATTGCGCATGAACGAGAGAGAACCCCGGTGGTGCTTTGTACCGCTTACAGTAGCTACAAGGATGACTTTTCCTCGTGGCTGGCTGACGCATACGTTGTCAAAAGCTCCGACCTTAATGAATTAAAAAACGAGGTCAGGCGCATTCTCGCATTATCCTGATATCCATTTGGAGGCTCCGTGAAAGCTGTTATCATGGCGGGTGGCTTCGGCACTCGGATTCACCCCTTGACCATCAGTATGCCCAAGCCGATGATTCCGCTGCTCAACCGGCCGATTATGGAGCATATTGTCAATCTGCTGAAACGGCACGACATTACCGAACTGATCCTGCTTCTGTTTCATCAACCCGAAGTGATCAAGAATTATTTTGGCGACGGCAGCGAATTCGGCGTGCGCATTACCTATGTAACACCTTTGGAAGATTTCGGGACAGCCGGCGCCGTCAAAGCCGCAGCTCGCCATCTTGATAAACGCTTCATGATTATCAGCGGCGATCTGCTGACTGATTTTGATCTGTCAAAGGTGATCGCTTTTCACGAAGAGAAACATGCGAAAGCAACCATTACCCTCACCTCAGTGACGGATCCTCTGCAGTTCGGCGTTGTAATCACCGACAAAGAGTCACGGGTGACCAAGTTTCTCGAGAAACCCGGTTGGGGAGAGGTCTTTTCCGATACCATCAATACCGGTATTTACATTCTGGAACCGGAAGTCCTTGAGTTGATCCCGGATGGAGAGAACCGCGACTGGTCGAAAGACGTTTTCCCCAGAATGCTTGAAAACAACGAGGCGCTCTTTGGTTGTGACATGAAGGGGTACTGGGCCGATATCGGCAACCCGGAGGCTTATCTCGAAGCGTGCCACGACATCTGTCACGGCATGGTCGCCGTGCAGATCGCTGAACCGCCACGCTCAGCGGACAGCACGATTTTTATCAGCCCCGATGCCCAGGTGAACGAGCAGGCCAAACTCTCCGGCATGGTCGTTCTCGGCGACAACACCCGGATTCAGGGCAATGCACAACTGACCAACTCTGTCGTCGGACGAAACTGCCTGATTGAAGAGGACTGCGTCCTCGAAGACGCTGTCCTCTGGGATAATGTTTACATTAAGGCCGGTACCAGAATCAGCGGCGCCAACCTCGGTAACCGGGTTCGGGTCGGCCAACGGGCAGTCATAGAAACGGGGGCCGTGATCGCCGATGAAACGACGATAGGCGATGAAGTCAACATTCGCCCTAACATCAGAATCTGGCCGCGCAAAGTCATCGAGAGCGGCTCAACGGTATCCATCAACCTGATCTGGGGCGAGAAATGGCGCAAAAGCCTCTTCGAAGGCGCCGTGGTCCGAGGTCTGACCAATGTGGAGATGACCCCTGAATTTTCTGCCCGACTCGGCGCCGCTTATGGATCGACCCTGCCCAAAGGCAGCTACGTTCTCGCCGGCCGCGATGCGATCCGTTCATCGCGCATGCTCAAGCGTTCCTTTGTCGGCGGCCTGCTTTCCGCCGGTATCAACGTCCGTGACATCAGAATGATTTCCCTGCCGGTGCTTCGTTACAAGCTGACCACCTTTGGCGAGGTTGGCGGCATCCACTTCCGTCAGTCACCTGAAGATTCCGCCGCCACGGAAATCGTTTTCTTCGATGGTGACGGCAACGAAATATCCTCTGGAAATGCCAAGGGAATTGAACGCATCTACTTCAAGGAGAACTTTCGACGCGCCCATCATTCTGAACCAGGTGGCATCGAGGAACTTCCCCATGTCTACGATTTCTACCGCGAAGGATTCCTGCGCAACCTGGATGACGCCCTGCTGAAAAAGACCGCGCCCAATGTGATTCTGGATCTCAATCATTCCGCCGCTGCGGATCTGCTGCCTGTTCTGCTGTCGGACCTTGGTTTCGAAGTCACTGAATTGAACTCTCATGTTCATGAAAAAAGCATGGACATGACCGCAGACAAACTCAATACCGCTCTGGACCGGTTAAGCCGCATTGTCAAAACACTCGAAGCAGACGCCGGTTTCTGGATCGGACCGTCGGGTGAGAAAATTCGCATGGTCAGCAGTAGTGGCCACATTTTTTCCGACCGCGAAGCACTCAGTACATTGACGGTCCTGGTTTGTGCGGTAGAGCGAGAAGGCAGCCTGGTCATGCCGGTGGGTGCCCCTCAGGCCGTGGAGACCCTGGCCAAGGCCAGCGGCCTGACTGTGCAACGCACTCGCGGCGACGGCTATTCGCTGGTCGAAGCAGCGCGAAGTCGCCAGGTACGTTTTGCTGCATCAATGGATGACCGCTTCAGCTTTCCTAAATTTCAACCGCACTTTGACGGTCTCTTTGCGGCCGCCAAAATCATGGAGCTCACGGCCCGGGCAGGGCTTTCCCTGGACCAGGCGTTCGCCAAACTGCCGCGGCATACCTATCATCACCTGCAACTGCCCTGTCCCTGGGAGAGCAAGGGCAGACTGATGCGACGCATGAGTGAGGACGCCGTTGATCAAAAGGCATCCTTTACCGATGGGGTACGCATCGATACCGATCACGGCTGGGTTCTGGTTCTGCCTGACCAGTACCGGCCAATCGCCCATATCTACGTTGAAGCCATCGAGCGGAGTGATGCCGACGCTCTGCGCGACCTTTACCAGAAGAAAGTATCCGGCTGGCTTAACGAATTGACGGACTCCTGAGCCGGGCGTTCTTAAGCCCGGGGTTTACAACCTGAGCCGATTGCCTTGAGGGATGCTGCGCGCTATCCGCGCGTAGCCACCCAGACCATCATTTTCTGAAACAGCTGGCCTGTGATTGATATCAATGGAGTTTTATCTGGAATGCCCCTCCCCTTTGACAAAAAGTTACTCATAAATCGGCGCGCTCTTAAACGGCTGCAACAGGCAGGTCTGAGCGAATTGGCAGACGGATTGCCCGACATCAATGCGGCTCGGAAGCTTGCCCTTTGGCGCCAGACTTCCGGAGCAGAGGTTTACCTGTTGACTCTGCTGATCGCGGCGTCAAGGCAGTTGGCACTGCACTACTTTACGCATCTGAGCCTGCAACCAGGTCTCGATGACATCAAACTTGCCGGAACAAGCTATCCGCTGCCGGAGCTCAGCACGGCTTACCGCGAATTTCTGCACTGCTACCCGAGCCAGGAGCTGGCAAACGCGGTCGAACCTGCTGCGACCGAAGCGAAGATGTTGGCTCGTCAGCGCCTGCTTGCCGAAATCTTTATTCTTGAAGCTCTGACCGAGAATCCGGCAACCAGATCTTTTCTGGATCTCTTTGATGACGCCGAATTAAACGCGCGCTTCGATTATCGTGCCCTGCTCAGGCGACTCACGGATCTGTCAGGACGCCTGCGAGGACCGCTCGCAACCCTGGGCCGGAATCTGCCCGAGCTTTTGCGCGCACCGATGCGCGCAGCCCCGGACAATCTGGCTGGACAGATTGCTTACATCGCAGAGCATTGGGCGGCATGGCTCCCGGAGAGCATCATCCTGGACATACAGCTTGCCCGCGCCATTACTGCCGAGGAAAACCGGCCACATCTGCCCGGGCCAGGGCCATCACCCAGCCCACTGTTCGGCAGGGGCGACGGCAGTGGTGCTCCAGCAGCTTTCACGAAGGATATCGACTGGATGGCCAGCTCTGTTTTGCTGGCTAAATCGATTTATGTCTGGCTCAATCAACTCAGTAGTCGCTATCAGCGCGCCATCACCACCTTGTCAGACATCCCGGAGGAAGAACTGGCATGTCTGGCAAACTGGGGATTCAACGCACTCTGGCTGATCGGTATCTGGGAGCGCTCCGCGGCTTCAAAACGTATCAAGCAGCTGTCCGGCAATCCGGAAGCTGAAGCCTCGGCATATGCGTTGCACGCATATCGGATTGCTGAAGACCTGGGCGGCGACAACGCATTGCAGGATCTTGAGCAACGCTGTCGCAATCACGGTATCCGTTTAGCCTGTGACGTGGTCCCTAATCACACCGGCATCGATTCCGAATGGGCCAGGCACCATCCCGACTGGTTCCTGCAGGCGGATCAACCACCCTATCCGGCCTATCGCTTCAGCGGACCGGACCTTTGCGATGCAGACGAGATAAGTATCCGTATCGAAGACGGCTACTGGGACCATAGTGATGCTGCCGTGGTCTATGAGTATCAGGATCATCGTTGCGGACGCCGCCGCTACATCTATCATGGCAATGACGGCACTCATATGCCCTGGAACGATACCGCCCAGCTCAATTTTCTGCTCCCGGAAGTCCGCCGGGCCATGAGCGATCTGATCGTTGCCATCGCTCGACGCTTCAGCCTGATTCGCTTCGATGCCGCCATGACGCTGGCACGCAAACATTTCCGCCGCCTCTGGTTCCCGCCACCGGGCGGCAGTGCCGGAGTTCCGTCGCGTTCGACCTTCTGGATGTCTGATGCAGACTTCGAAGCGGCTTTCCCCGTCGAATTCTGGCGGGAGGTGGTTGATCGCATTAATCGCGAAGTCCCAGACACCCTGCTTATTGCCGAAGCGTTCTGGATGATGGAGAGCTATTTCGTTCGCAACCTAGGCATGCATCGGGTTTACAACAGCGCTTTCATGAATATGCTCAAGAACGAGGACAACGCGAAATACCGCAAAATCCTGAAAGACATCCTGGCCTACAATCCGGAAATATTGAAACGCCATGTCAATTTCATGAACAACCCGGACGAAGCGACCGCTGTTGAACAGTTTGACAAAGGTGACAAATATTTCGGCGTCGCCACCTTGCTCGCAACCCTGCCCGGCTTGCCCATGTTCGGCCATGGTCAGATCGAAGGTTACCGGGAGAAGTATGGCATGGAGTATCGCCGCGCCTACTGGCAGGAATCACCGGATGACGGGTTTGTTTCTCATCATGAACGGCAGATTTTCCCTCTGTTGCGTATTCGACAACTCTTTTCCGGCGTCGAGCACTTTTCCCTTTACGACTTTACAACGTCTTATGGTGTTGACGAAAACGTCTACGCCTTCAGCAATGGACCCGTCGAAAGGAAAGTCCTGGTCGTCTACAATAACGCCGCGCAAGCCACGCGGGGTCGACTGTATCAGGCCGCTCCAAAAGCGGCACCGGAGCAGGAAGGCGTGGCGCATTCGATGCCGGAGCTCTGGAGAGAGCTGGGCCTGGACCGCGCATCTGGAGAGTTTTGTCGTTTCCGTAATCTGCAGGGCTCTACATATCTACAGCAGGTCGGTCAACTGACTGACGGACTTGAACTTTCCCTGAACGGTTATGAACACCAGGTTTTTCATGATTTCCAGCTGTTCCATGATACGGATGGCCGTTGGCATAAGCTCAACCGGCATCTGCAGGGACGCGCAGTGCAAAATCTCGATCGCGAATTACTGCAGATGCTCTATCAACCACTCTGGCAGGCATTCACCAGGCTGCTCGACCCTGCACGTCTGCATGTCCTGGCCGGTGGCCTGATTGCATCGCCTCAACCGGGACCGATCACAACCTTAATGAGAGAACTGTTCGAAGAACTTGATTCTTTTGCTGCCGCGCTACGTTCCACATTGGAATTTCACGATGACGGATTGGCCGGCCCTGACGACCTGGAAGATCTTTTTGCACTTTTGCCGCCCTGGCTCGCCAAACGTTCTGCAGCGAAACTGCCGGAGAAACTGCTGGCGGATGTCTGGTGCGGAATGCGAGTACCGCATGGCCTGGGGGTTTCGCTCCTCAGTTGGCTGCTGCTGCATAGCCTGGGTAAAAAACTGGGCTTTTCAGACGATGCCAACTGTCTGGAATCTCTGCGCCGATTCGGCCTTGACTACGCATGGCAGGACAGTGTCACATCAACAGTGCAGGAAAGGGATGTGTTTCTCGCCATACTGCTGATGCAGACAGCCGCGTTGACCCCCCACCCGGCGATCAGCGAAGCTGGTTTTGCAGCGCTGTGCAATGATCCCGGCAACGCCGGCCTGCTCGGAATCAACGACCATGCCGACAAAACCTGGTTTTTGCAGGAGGGTATGACGGCATTGGCAGGCGCCATTGCTCTTCAGGCCGAGATCACACAGCTTATGACAACAGACCAAGCCGCAGGAGGAAAGGGCTCGGCGTCTGCTGCCGCCGAGATTCTGCGTCAACGCCTGGCTCGCGCGGCGGCCGTCGGCTATCGACTGGATAAATTCCTGAGTCTGAGTTAGAATGCCTCCCTGAAATGGCCAATCTTCTTTGTGGAAATAATTATGTCTGAAGCGGCCCTGAAGCTACTCATGGTCGCCTCTGAAGCAGCACCCTTCGCCAAGACCGGTGGGCTTGCGGATGTCATCGGTTCTTTGCCGCCGGCCTTGCATGCCCTTGGCCATGATGTCCGCCTGATTATGCCCTGGTATCGAACCGTGCGCGGCGTCACCGGCAATCTCCGCCCAAGTCGTCGCAAGCTTTCAATCCCCATGGGGAATCGCGTTTACCAGGCAGGCTACCGCACAGGCGATATCAGTGGCATGCCGGTCTATTTCATTGACGTACCGGAACTTTACGATCGCCCGGAGCTTTATGGCGAACAGGGCCAGAGTTACCCGGACAACGCCGAGCGTTTCGGTCTGCTCTGCCTGGCCGCCCTTGAACTCGCCCGCCGGCTCAAGTTTGTCCCGGATGTGATTCACGCTCATGATTGGCAAACAGGCCTGGTCCCGGTTTACCTGCACCAATACCGCAAACAAGATTCTTTCTTTTTCAAAACCAGCAGTCTTTTCAGCATTCACAACCTCGGCTACCAAGGGGTATTCCCACTTGCAACCGGACGCATGCTGGGGATTGATGATTCCTTGCTTACTGCCGACGGTCTCGAATATTATGGCCAGATCTCGCTATTGAAGGGTGGTATTCGCTTTGCCGACCAGGTCAATACGGTATCGCCCACCTATTGTCGCGAGATCCAGACGCCCGAGCACGGCATAGGTCTGGATGGTCTTTTGCGCTCTCGCGCTGATCACCTGCACGGCCTTTTAAACGGCCTCGATGGCAACCTGTGGTCACCAGCCAATGATAAAGCCTTGACGTGCTCCTATAGTTCACAGAATCTGTCCGGTAAAACCGCATGCAAAAAAGACTTGCAGAAGAAGCTCGGCCTGCCGGTATCATTGGACACGCCGATTGTCGCCATGGTCACAAGGCTTGATTCACAGAAAGGGATCGAGCTGGTGCTCGAAAGCTGGCACAAGATCATGGCCCGCGACCTGCATCTGGTTATTCTCGGTTCAGGCAACCCTGATTTTGAACACCGCCTTGCCGAGGCTGCCAGCTTTTATCCAGACCAGGCCAGCGTATTGCTGCGATTCGACGATGCACTGTCGCGGCGCATCTATGCCGGCAGTGATCTATTTCTGATGCCGAGTCGTTACGAACCATGCGGCCTGGGCCAATTGATCGCCCTGCGTTACGGCGCAGTCCCCCTGGTGCACGCCACAGGCGGGCTTGTTGACACCATTTTTGATCCACTGACATCGACAGACCAGGCCAACGGATTTGTGTTTCACGAATATCGGCACGACAGCCTTCTTCACTGCCTGGACAGGGCCCTGGCAACTTACGCTGAGCCGGAGATCTGGCGATCACTGATGTTGCAAGGGATGACTCAAGAGACGTCCTGGACCCGGGCCGCCGGTCAGTACGAAGATCTCTATCGTTTGTGCATGAAGGAACTAAAATGACTGAACATGAGGATAATGTGACGGCTCCGCAACAACCGGACGCGCAGGAAAGGCAGGAACGCTTCCCTGAACTCGCCGAGCTGGAAGAAAAGATTCAACGTCGACTGCGTAGCAACCAGCGTTTTTTGGAAAGGTTCATGGACGAAGATTTCGATGACATGGACGATGACGACGACGCCGCCGGCAACATCGACGGCGATGAGCCGGAGCAGCTGGAAGAATTATAGCAGGTTGTCGAGGTACTCCTGCCACTCGGTAGGCAGCAGGTCACGTTTGCGCGTGTTGCACTCCTTGCAGGCCGGAACACAGTTACCGCGAGTACTCCTGCCACCGCGCACCAATGGCACAATGTGGTCCAAGGTCAGATCCCTGGAATCGAAATGGCCACCACAATAATGACAGAAGCCCGCATCAATCCGCTGGCGCCACCACTGGGAGCGACGCAATTCACGGGCTTTTTGCCGTTCGCGGCGCAGTTCTTCTTCTGAAATATCGAACCAGGGTTCCACACTCTACCTCGCTTGAGTCTGCTCGATCTTAAGCGACTTCGGGTTTTTGGGCAAGTGATTCACCACTGTTCACGCAAAGGCTGCGCAATTGCGTTGTGTCACACACAGCCACGAAACAGGCAACATCCATATAACCGCGGATTGATGCAGAGATTGCGGAAAAGGTTCGTTTCAGAACGAAACTTAAGGGAAATACCAGATGAATATACTCATCGTCGGAGCGGGTCAAGTCGGCTACTTTCTCTGCGAACGACTCTCCCTGGAAGGTCATGGAGTCACCCTGATCGATCGTGATCAGGACCAACTCAGTGCCGCCCAGGATCGTCTCAATGTGCTCGGCATCCTTGGTAACGGCGCCAGCGCCGAAACCATGGAACAGGCCGGCATCAAGGAGGCGGATATTGTCATGGCCGTCACTGATCTTGATGAGGTCAATATTCTGGCTTGCCTGCTGGCACGGGAGTATGGCGTCGGCAAACGCATCGCCCGCGTCAAGAGTATCGATTACCTGAGCCGGGGCGCAGTTCTCTCCAAAGATAAACTGGGCATCGACCTGATGATCAACCCGGACGATGCCGTGGCTGACGAACTGGCCAACCTCGCAGCCAGAGCCGGAACGTTCGATGTTGCCGAGTTCGTCGGCGGCCAGATCCAGTTTCTCGGTTATCGCATCAACGAAGACAGTCCATTGTGTGATCTGACCCTTAAAGAGCTTGGTGAAATTCGCGGCATGTATCGCTTCGTCGTGGTCGCAATCACACGGCACGGTCACACCATTATTCCTCGTGGCGACGATACCATCCAGGTTGGCGACAGCATCTTCATCTTTGCCCACAAGCAAGACCTGCCTGCCATCCAGTATCTGCTGAAAATCAAGGAAGAGAAGCGTCGGGGATCGCGACGAGCCTTTATACTCGGTGGCGGCCGGATCGGCCTGCGGGTCGCCCGCAATCTCGAGGAGCGCGGCTTCAATGTGCGCCTGATAGAACGCGATCAGGCCCGCTGCGAAAAGCTTTCGGCACAGCTGAAAAAAACCATGATCATTCACGCCGAGGGCACCGACATCAGGGTTCTGCTCGATGAAGGCGTGGCCGATGCCGATGTCTTCATCGCCGCAACCGATAACGACGAGACCAACATCCTCTGCTCGCTTCTCTGCAAACACCACGGCACCAAACGGACCCTTAGTCTGGTCAACCGACCTGAATTCCTCGATCTGGCCCCTTCTCTTGGTGTTGACGCCTGTGTCTCGCCACGACTTTCCGCGGCAAGTGCGATCCTGAAGTTCGCCCGCCGGGGCAATGTCATCTCCCTGGCGACGATCGAAGGCAGCAATTCGGAAGTTCTCGAGATTGAAATCAAATCCGGCACTTCAATTGTCGATACCCCGCTCAAGGATCTGCACTTCCCGCGCGGAGCGATTATCGGCGCCATTGTTCACCAGAACAGTTATGAAATTCCCGACGGTGAGACTTGCCTCAAGGTAGGCGATCTGGTTATGGTCTTTGCTCTGCCTGAAGCACTTGCCAAAGTCGAAAGATTCTTCGAATAGATGAATATCACGCTGACGTTGCGCATACTCGGCGCCTTGCTGCTGTTCCTGGCGATTGCCCTGCTCTTCCCCGTGCCGTTTTCCTGGTTTTACGGCGACGGCGCCGCGAGCTCCTTTATTCTTTCATCGGTTATTTCCGCGGTATGCGGCGGACTGCTGTTCAAGCTGTTCAACTCTGAAAAAGACTTGTCTATCCGTGAAGGCTTTGCCGTCGTCACGTTCGGCTGGACCCTTTTTGCCCTGTTCGGGGCGCTGCCGTTTGTTTTGTCCGGAGCAATTCCCTCATACCTCGATGCTTTTTTCGAGACCATGAGTGGCTTCACCACCACCGGCTCGACCATTCTTACCGATATCGAGGTCCTGCCGCCAAGCATTCTGCTGTGGCGCTCTCTGACCCAATGGCTGGGCGGCATGGGCATCATCGTCCTCTCCCTGGCCATCCTGCCGATGCTTGGTGTCGGCGGTATGCAGCTGTTCAAAGCCGAAGTCCCCGGCCCGACCACGGACCGGCTGAAACCACGTATTCAGGATACAGCCAAGCTGCTCTGGGGAGTTTACGTCCTGCTCACCGGCGTTGAAGTTTTGTTGCTGATGGCTGGCGGCATGAATTTTTTCGATGGCCTGAACCATTCCTTCACAACGATGGCCACCGGCGGGTTTTCAACCCGCAATGCTTCGATTGCAGCCTACGGCAGTGCCTATATCGAATGGGTCATTACCTTGTTCATGTTTCTGGCCGGAATTAATTTTTCTCTGCATTATCTTGCCCTGCAGGGCAAGATCGGCGATTTCATTCGCAATGAGGAGCTCCGTTTTTACACCGGCCTGATTCTGTTCGGCACGATCTCGATTACCTTGCTCAACATGGGCAGCACTTATCCTGATTTCCTCGACAATCTGCGTTTCAGTGCCTTCCAGGTCGTCTCGATCATGACCACCACCGGCTTCGGCACGGCCGATTACGAACTCTGGCCGGTCCTCTGCCAGTATCTGCTGGTGTTTGCCATGTTCATCGGAGGCTGCGCAGGATCCACCGGGGGCGGCATGAAGGTCGCCCGCATCCTACTCCTGTTCAAGCATGCTCATGTGCAGGTTTTCCGCCTGATACACCCCCGGGCCGTACGCCTGGTCAAGCTCGGCGAACGACCTGTGGATAAGGAAGTCATGCAGTCAATTCTCGGCTTCTTCGCACTCTACCTCGGGGTATTCGTCGCCGCCTCTTTCGTCATGGCCGGTGTCGGTATGGATCTCCCTTCGGCAGGTGCCTCGGTCATCGCTACCCTGAGTAATATCGGCCCGGGACTCGGCTCGGTCGGACCTGTCGACAACTTTGCACATGTCCCGGCGTTCGGTAAACTGGTGCTTGCCTTCTGCATGCTGTTAGGACGTCTGGAACTGTTTACCGTGCTGGTTCTGGTTTTCCCGAGCTTCTGGCGAAAATGACACTTCGATGTCCTTCATGTCCAAAGTTTCCAGATTCAAAAAGCTGCGTTACCGGTTGCTCATCTACCTGGTGGCCGCAGTGATCTTTGCCATGCCTGTCCGCACCGCCCTCGACCACCACTTTCTTTACTTCCCCGAACCTCGTCATGAAGCAACACCGACAAGCGTAGGCCTGGATTACGAAGAGATTGCTTTCTTGGCAAGCGATGGCACGCGGCTTAACGGCTGGCTCGTTGCGGGGCAAACACATGCTCCCGTGGTGCTCTTCTGCATGGGCAACGCCGGCAACATCTCCCATCGTCTGGAGACCTTGCAACTGCTTCACAATCTGGGGGTTGCCGTCTTCATCTTCAATTACCGTGGCTACGGCCTCAGCGAGGGCAAAGCCAGCGAGAGTGGGACCTATCACGATATTGCCGGTGCTTTGCAATTCTTGAACAAACGCGGCTGGGCGTCGGAACGGACGATCATCTTCGGTCGCTCGCTAGGTGCCGCAATCGGCCTTGAAGCCGCACTGCACTCCCCTCCGGCCGGCTTGATCATGGAATCAGCCTTTACCTCGATCGCTGCCATGGGTCAGCACCACTACCCGCTGATCAGTCGCTTGCTCGGCTGGCTGATCGGTGCAAAGTACGACAATCTGGAAAAAATCAGTCGTCTGAAGCGTCCTCTTCTGCTCATTCATGGCAAACAGGACAGCATCTGCCCGCCACGCATGGCAGAAGAGCTTTTTGCCCGGGCACCAGCAGAGAAACAACTTTTATGGATTCCCGGCGCCGGGCACAACGATGGCTTTATCGTGGGTGGCGAGCCTTACCGGCAAAGCTTGAGGGAGGCGATCGCCCGATGGACCGGGTTCGCTACAGAGGTGGACTGAGGGTCGGAATTGACTCGAATAATCGTCGATCAACAGTTTTGGCACAATATCCTGCTAAACTCTCTCCGCAATTTAAAACGGGTATTTGGAATATTAAACTTTCGGATCTTTGAGCATGGTCGCAGCCATATGGTAACCTTTTAACTGTCTGTATTTGTATTCAAAAGAAAGGGTACGTTGCCATGACCGAAATTATTCACACCTCAAGAGTCAAGATCACGAGAGATCGGGGGCCGATCAGGATCGCTCAAATAGAAGGCCTCTCGGAACCGGTCTTCTACGGTGTCCATGGAGGAATACAGAAATTTTACAAGGTCGATCCAATTGAGGAACACGCTGCGACCCTGGACCATATAGTCGGTGCGGTTTCGGCTTGAATGATGGGTACCTTCGCCAGCGTGCTGGCGACCAAAAAGATAAGAACTCATACCGACCTTTTCCAGGCTAATGTTGAAGGCGATATCGAGAACATCGAGGGCGTACTCAGAATTACGGTGATACGTGTTAACTATTTGCTGAAGCTGAGCCACGAAGAAGAAGCCGATGCTCGTTGGGCAATGGAGAATTACATTGAGAAATGCCCCGGAGCGATGAGTGTCACTGGGTGTATCCGGATTGAACATTCCCTTGAACTTGATTTTGACTGAAGTTGGTTAATATTTATCTAGCTCCTGGAGGACGCGGCGTTGTGCCTGTTACGCCGGCCGTCAAGGTAAAGCGCATGGCCTCCTCCATGCTCATATCCAGGGGGCGGACCGCACTGCGTGGCATCAGGACCGCATAACCCCCAATCATATAACTCAGGGGTAGATAAACCAGGAGGCTACCTTCTTCTCGAAAATCTTCCGGCATGTGTTCCGAATTCGCCTGAGTGACAAAGCCGATCACTTGCATGCCGGTATCCCCGATAGAGACGGCCACCACCTGCTTGAACTCTTTTTTTCGCGTCGGTGCGAAATAGTCAAAAAAATCGCGTATTGCTCGATACACGGATTTAATCACGGGTGTGTGGTAAAAGAGTAGTTCCCCTCTGGCAAACAACCGTTGCACCACGTAGGCTTGCATCAACAGCCCCACCACGAACACCACGGCCAAACCGGTGATCAATCCCATACCGGGCCAGTACAGGTGTTCGGGAAGCATCAATCGAATCACGTTGCCCAACATGGACTCTGCCGACACCGCCAGCCAGTAGATGAGGTACAGTGTGAGCAATACCGGCAGGATAGCAACCAACCCAGTAAGAATGTTTCGGCTTATAAATCTCACCATGTGGACGTCCTTCGTTCGAGGGGTTATAGAACGCTGCTTGCTTTCCCTGTTCAGCAAGAGAAATAACGAACACTCATCGTAAATAATTATAGATGTCTTTTTCTATCCATCAATCAGACACTCAGAACCTTCGGTCTAAAGATCGGGGGTTTTTCTAATTTATCACCACTGTCGAGACGAAAACTAGGCCGAGATACTGATGATGTCAACCGACTCACTGAATTGTTTCACCCTTATCCATCCGACCAACTTGAAGAGTACGTTGTCACCAGGGACGTGAACAGCCCAATGAATGACTCCCTTGAGTGCATCATTCCCACATAGCAGGATGTCCAAGAAATAGTTCTTCAGACCCTATGTTGACCCCACAAGAGCAATAACCTAATTAGTGTCCATCCGGAATCTCCACACAACTCAGGCACAATCTTTGATCTGGAATCGAGCAATTTTTCGCAAGGTCAAGGGAATCAAGGATTTGAGCGGAGGCGTAGTCCTTTACGCCACACAATCAAATCCGCTGATTGACGCAGAGATTGCGGAAAAGGGCCGTTTCCGGACGAAAACTAATTAATAGGTCGAACCGGCCAAGTGGACCTTTTACATCTACGAGGGGCTTGAAAAAAACAGCTCTGCGTCGCCCGGAAAATCCGTTAAAAACTTGTTATGAACATGTCAGACGGCAAAAGCCGAGCTTGTGTCTAATATAACTTGTCTGTGATATATTATCACGTTGCCAAATGGTACCTTTTTAAACTCGAGAGTGTGATTCGAAACAGGGAGCCACATGTGCCTCCATTG
>Ga0214472_10002490_pt1 | contig 19806 bp, 20 predicted proteins | sample RVTome_6_FD_207662 | JGI IMG/M metagenome (GOLD analysis project Ga0214472, IMG submission 207662) | Soil microbial communities from uranium-contaminated site in the Upper Colorado River Basin, Wyoming, United States - RVT140D175 | ecosystem: Environmental > Terrestrial > Soil > Contaminated >...
CACTCAAAACGTGCGCCAATGCTTGGATTATTTGGCGCGGGCGGAAGTGGACGCCGGGTTTGTCTACGCGACGGATGTAGAGATCGCCAAAAATCAGGTCAGGAGCGTCTTGACAGTCGCCACTCAGCAGCCAGTATGGTATCCGATCGCCGTGACGGCTCGAGGTGAGAACTCTAAGCTAGCGCGTGAATTTATCGATCTGGTCCGCTCGCCGCACGGTCAGAGCATCCTGCGGCAATTCGGCTTCCTCAAGCCTTAGCGTTATCCGGTTAATGATCGCCGCGCTTATACCCTTGGTTTTAACTCTCAAGGTCGCGATTTTGGCGACCGGCATCGTTTTGATCGCGGGAGTTGGCTGCGCCTATCTCTTTGCCCGCTTCCGGATTTTCGGCAGTCACCTGATCGATGCGATTTGCACATTGCCGATGGTCCTGCCGCCGACGGTGCTGGGCTATTATCTTTTGGTTGTGTTTGGCCGGCGCGGCTGGTTGGGCGCCTGGCTGGAAAATAGTTTTGGCATCCAATTGATTTTTACCTGGCAGGGCGCCGTCCTCGCGTCTGCCTGCGTGGCCTTTCCACTGGTTTATCGCGGCGCGCGAGCTGCGCTCGAAAGCGTCGATCATCAGTTGGAGCATGCCGCGCGGGTCTTGGGTTCCGGCGAACTCAAGGTGTTCTTTCGCGTCAGTTTGCCGCTCGCGTGGCGCGGCATTTTAGCCGGTACCATGTTGGCATTCGCCCGGGCGATGGGCGAGTTTGGCGCGACCTTGATGATCGCGGGCAGCATCCCGGGTAAGACTCAAACCGTTTCCATTGCGATCTATGAAGCGGTGCAAGCCGGGCAGGACAGCTTGGCCAATTTCCTAGTGATTCTGACCTCGGTGGTCTGTGTCATCGTGTTGACCGCATCGAGTAAATTGCTCAAGGGGCGATTTTAAAAACAGCAGCAAGAGACAGCGATGAAACTCGACGTGCAGATGCGCATGCAGTTACGAGCCGAGAGCAGGGTCTTCGAACTCGATGTGGCCTTTCAATCGGCGGAGAATCTCATCGTCATCTTCGGGCCGTCCGGTGCCGGTAAGAGCGTGACGATTCAAACCATCGCTGGACTGTTGAAACCGGATGATGGGCGCATCGTATTGAATGGGCGAACCCTGTTCGACTCCCAGGCGATTATCAATCTGCCGGCGCGGCAACGTAACGTCGGCTACGTCTTTCAAGACTATGCCTTGTTCCCCCATCTGACCGTCGCGCGCAATATTGGCTTTGCACTCAGCCCTTCGATTTTCAGCGGCTCCTCTGCCGCCGGCGCCCTGTTGGTGCGGGAGTTTCTCGCCAAGTTTGATTTGACCGACCTGGGCGCGAGTTATCCGCGGCAACTATCCGGCGGCCAGCGCCAGCGGGTCGCACTGGCGCGCGCGTTGATTCGCAAGCCGGATGTGCTGCTGCTCGATGAACCATTGGCGGCGCTCGATCCGTTGCTGCGGGATAAGACCCGCGGCGAGCTGCTCAAGCTGCAAAACAGTTTCGCCGTGCCGATGGTCGTGATCACCCACGATCCCGCCGATGTTGAAGTATTCGCGAAAGAATTGATTATTGTCGAGGCCGGTCAAGTATCTCGGCAAATTGCCCTTGGCGCCGATATCGACGACAAGAGCCGCAAGGCCCGGGTGCGCGACGCGCTGGGGATCGGCTAGACTGTTTTTTTCAATCCAATTTAAAAATTAATTCGATCGGGTCGCGTTAACCCCGCCGGGTTTTTTAAAACGGCGCGAGTGGCGGCTCCAGTCGCAGCCGCAAATTTTGCAATACCATTCGCTCATGCCTTCCCATTCTTCGCGGTCGGCGATCATTGCGCGGCCAGCATTGATGGCGCGTTGGAGTATTGGAGTGATGAGCCCGTGCAGCACGGCAACCACCTCGCGCCCACTGCATGCGGGGCAGTGCGGGCGGCGCGCCCTGGGCTTTTTCTTTTTGGCTTTGCGCAGCACCGGCTTTTTAACCAAGTTCGACGCAACCGGAACAGCACGGCTAAAGTGTCTTACGCATTGCGTTGGCGACGTCAACGAGTAGTTTGGCTTTGGCATTGGCCAGTTCCCGGGTGATCGTCATCAGGCCGCAGTCTGGCGCGAGCCAGAGATTGCTGGGCTCGACATACTTTAACACCGTGCGGACGCGCTCGACCACCGTGGAAACCGGTGGCACAGGGGCGTCGCTCGGGTCGACGCAGCCGAACATGACGATGCGGTTTTTGGCGATGCTGAGAACGGCCGGATCATAGCCGCTGCGCGCAAACTCGACGCCGAAACCGCCGATCTTGGTTTTCATCAACTCTTGGAGCAGCTCTGGATACTCGTATTCATGCTGTTGCCCGGCGCCGCCTGGGTAGCCATAGCAGAGGTGAACAACCGTCGGCACGGTGATTCCTTCGAGGCAACGGTCCAATGCTTTGGCGCCGTATTCGAAAACTTTTTCATGGTAACGGGTCATCGCCGGTTCGTCGAGCTCCAACACGTCGCAGCCCGCCGCCTGCAGTTCCAGCAGCTCTTCATTAAGCGCCGCGGCGACATCCATCGCCATGACGGCCTCGTCTTGGTAGAATTCATCGACCGTGCTGTCGATCACCGTCATCGGCCCCGGCAAGTCCATCTTGATCGGTTTGGCGGTGTGCAGCTTGGCGAAGCGCAGATCGTCGACGATAGCGGCCTTGCGTCTTTTGATTTTGCCGACAATGCGCGGCACGCTGCGCTCCTGGGCCCGGCGCCGGTAAATCGATTTCACCGCTTCGTGGGCGAGGTCGACGCCGTCGAAGCCGGCGAGGATGTGATTGATAAAACCGCTGCGTCGCTGCTCGCCGTCGGAAAGCAAATCGAGACCGATCCGTTCTTGGTTATAGATGCTTAGCGCCGTGGCGTCGTCCTGCGCCTCTTTCAGCGTGTCGCCTTCGAGTCGAAAGATCACGCGCGCACGGTCCGGCTGGGCGAGCCAGTTGGGCCGGGGAAAACTGCCGATGGTGGTGGCGGCGATCGGGGGAAGTTGCATGGATTGCCTCCAGGATAAGTTGTTCTCAGGCTACACAGGCGGCTGCCGAAAGACAAGTTCAATGTACAATGCAGATTGCAAAATCAAAAATCGAAAATGATTTGTTGCGTTAATCGCGAGACCGTTTCAGTTTGTTTGCCGGCCAGTCGCGGATTCCCAATGACCCACGAGCGTGGTTAAATACGCCGGCACATCTGTTTCGAAAGTTAGCTGCTCACCGCTGAAGGGATGGGCGAAGGAGATCGATTGAGCATGAAGCGCCAGGCGGGCATGAGCTTTGTGCTCTTTCCCGTATCTTGGGTCGCCCGCCACCGGATGGCCGATGCTGGCGAGATGGACGCGAATCTGATGCTTGCGGCCGGTCAAAAGATTAATTTCCAGTAAACTAAAGTCTTTGGTTTGCTTGAGCACTTTGTAAGCCGTGTGGGCGAGCTTGCCCTTGCGCGCATCGTGAGTCGTGTACACACCGTGCGCTTGGTTCTCCGCCAGATAGCTCGTGATGGTCTCGGCGGGCTTCTCACAGCGGCCATGAACGACGGCGAGATATTTCTTCTGGGTGTCTTGCCAGCGGCTCTGCAAGCGAAACTTTGCATCTTCGTTCTTGGCGAACACGAGTATCCCCGAAGTCTCCCGATCGAGCCGGTGCACGATGAAAATCCGTGCCCTAGATTTCGCAACACCTTTGCGTACGTAATCAGTGAGAATGAAATAAGCGGTGCGCGATTTCTCTCGATCCGTGCTGATGGTCAACAGCCCCGGCGGTTTATCCACCACGATGATATCGCGGTCTTCGTGAAGAATTGCGAGTCCTCCCGGCGAAAGTTGACCCTTCGGCCCGCTATGTCTACGCATCATCAATCATGGCCTGTCGGTCGATGGAAGGGTATGGCCTCATCTTCACGCTCTACGAGAATGGCGCGTGACGTACTCGCGTAACACGCGATCCATGCGGGACTGCCAGCCTTCACCAGTCGACTTGAAGTACGCCAAGACTTCCCGACTATAACGCACTGATACGAGTTGCTTCGCGCTCGCGGACTTGGGACGCCCGCGCAGCGCCCGCATGGGCACCATGGACTTCAGCTGCTTCAGCGTGAGCGGCTGTGCGTCGCGATCAGCCTTGGCGGCGGCAGTGATGGCCTTGTCTTCTTTCGAAGTAGGCATGACGACGGAAGGTCGTTTAAATATTTTGGACATAGTGTTTCACCTCGCGACGATTGGCTCGGCGCAGGCTGATGATCCTTCGCACGTCGCCACGTTGAACAAAGGCCACGTAGTAAAGGATCTCGGTCTTCGGCGCGAGAGCAATCATGCGCAACTCGTCGTATTCGATGCGGTCGTCGATCCAAACCCGCGCAGCTTCCCAATCAAGTTCGCCTGCCAAGGCCAGTGAGACGCCGTGCTGAACTTGATTCGCTGCGTCCTTGGCTGGATCGAACTCGACTCGCATGCATTACTGTAGCTACAGTAATGAGACGTGTCAAACGGCGTGGACGATGGGTTCCTATAAGCCCAAAATTTCAAGGTCAGCGGCGTCGCGGATTTCGGCAACATCCGCTGCACCGTAAGATTGAGCGGCATCGTAAGAATGGCGTTAATGGAGTCAGAGTGAGCTAGCCCCAATGCTCTCACGTTACGCTCTTTTCCCCAGCAAACGATAAAAAAGCGTCGTCGTGACGACCAGCGAGATTGCGGCGGTGAGGGCGATGCCGAGGGAGGCGCCGAAAAGTGTTGCGGCGGCCCCCAATACTATTGACCCGATGGAGCGCATGCCTTGATCGAGATTGAATACACTCATCACCCGGCCCATGAGATTGCGCGGCACTTCGATCTGAATGATCACGCGGCTGAGGGTGCGGAAGCTTACCTGGCCTGCGCCGACGAAGGCGAGGAGCAGGACCGAAAGCCAAAAGATCGGCGATGCACAAAAAAGCATGAGAAAAATTGGGGTGGCGGTGGTCATGACCCACAGCAGCATGGCGCGGTTCCAGCGTTCGCCGACAGATGCAAGAAAACTCAGCGAAGCGATGCCGCCCAATCCGGGCGCGGCCATCAGCAGGCCCAATCCTTCAGGACCTACATGCAGTACTTCTTTGGCGAACACTGGGAGAAAACTCTGGTAGGTGACGATGAACACGGCGAAGGTGTAGGCGGCAACGATGCTGCTGAAGATTACCGGGGCGTGCCAAACGTAGTGAAACCCTTCTTTGAACTCGCGCAAAAAATTATCTTCGCGCTTTATCGACGGTTCCTTATTCGTGCGTAGGAACAGCATGCCTACACCCGCGAGCAACAGGGTTACTGCGAATGTCGCGTAGCAACCGCCGATGCCGATCCAAAGAATCATTACGCCGCCGAGGGATGGTCCCGCTATGCGAGCGATGTTGAAACCGACCGTGTAAAGGGAAACGGCGGTCATGAGATCTTCCTGGGGCACTAATTCGGCAAGGATCGATTGCGCCGCCGAAGGATTTATGGCGCGGATCGAGCCGGAGAGGATTTCGAGGACGAGCAGGTGCCAGAACGCCAGCGTGCCAAAGTTATAGATCAACAAGAAAATAAGGACGGGAACGGCGGAGACAAAATTAACCAAAATCAACAAGAGCTTACGATCGTAGCGGTCGACAAAGACGCCGCTGAAGGCGCCGAGAATTAGGCGCGGTGCGGCGCTACACAGGCCCAAGACACCCAACGCCATCGCCGAACCGGTTATCTCATAAGTAATCCAGAAAAGCGCAACTTCCTGAACGAAGTGGCCGATGGAGCCGAGCATGTCGGTGCCCCAGAACAGTGCGTAGTTCGGGTAGCGTAGGGAGTGAAAAATGCGAATGGTGTGTTAACTCCTCTCGGATGGGCCTCCCGCAAAGGGCAAAGACGCCAAGTTCGGGAGAATAAAATTGCGCAACAGCTTATGTTTATAGCTTTTTCATCCGCTATAGCAAAGCGAGCCGTGCCTAATTGCGGCAACGGGCTTAGTTCATAATCAAACTCCGAGGATTCTCAGGCTAAGGCGCGAAGGCGCTTAGTTTGGAAGGTAATGTTTCTTTGTGCCTTGATGTGTTGGGGGAGACAAATCCGAATCCGAGGAGTATTTTCTTATTCGACAATCCACAATCAAGAATCCAAAATAGTCGGGCTGGTTGACAGGGGCGCTGATTCAGATTAGGTCGAATGAATTATTTGCAAAGGAGCGACCGACTTGTGGCTTACGATGATCGCAGTGTAAAACCGATGAGCGCGAGTTTGATGCGTGCGCGTGTCGCGACGAGGATTCTTGCAGGGCTCTACGAAGAGGTGCCGACGCTGCTCACCAGCGCGATTCGGCTGATGGTCGAATTGCCTGGCGGGAAAGGGCGCAAGGGGCCGCCCTATCCATTTACGATTGGCGTCAGCCCGGCTTGGTGCAGCGGCTTGAACGGCGCCAAGCTGGTCGCCGACGGCAAGCTCGATCTGGTCTGGCTCAATCCGTCGATCATTCCGTCGATGGCGGTGCGCGGTGTCGGGCCGTTTCAGAAAAAAGTTCCGCTGCGGTCGCTGGCGGTTTTTCCTTCATGGGACCGCTTGGTGATCGCGGTGTCGCCACGCTTGGGCGTGACCTCGATGGAAGAACTGATCGCCAAAAAGCCGAAGATGAAGGTTTCCATTGCGGTCAACGATTGCGTCGACTTCGCCATCAAGTTTTTGCTCAAAGCTCACGGCATTTCGCAAAACCACTTCATCAAGTGGGGCGGCAAGGTTGACGAGGTCGTGCGACCGAGCAATCCGCGCCGACGCGAGGGGATTATTTCCGGCAAGCTCGACATGGTGATCGACGAAGGCATGGACTCCTGGGGCGACGTGGCCGTGCAGCATGGCATGAAATTTTTATCCTATTCCGAACCGGTGCTGCAGAAACTAGAAAAATACGGTTTCCAGCGCGCGCGCTTAGATCACGGCCGCATCGACGGCATCGACGATCCGACCACCGTGGTCGACTTCAGTGGCTGGCCGATAGTCGTGCACAAAAACTTCCCCGACGACTTGGCCTACCACATCGTCGGCGTGCTAGAAAAAATTCGCCAAGAGATTCCCTACGACGCGACGGAGACGCCGTCGATGCGCCAGCTCTGCTCACACACGGAGGCCGGCCCGCTGGATTTTCCGCTGCATCCCGGCGCGGAGCGGTATTATCGGCAGAGAGGCTACCTTTGAGTCTTGCGTTTTGCTTGTCGAGTGAACCCGGGGCAACCAGTTCGAACTCTGGCTCCCTCCGTCGCGGCGCAAAAGTAACCCCTCCTTAGTCCCATTTCGATAACGAAAGGCCATCGATGAAGCTTGCCACTTGGAATGTGAATTCACTGAAGGTTCGTCTGCCGCAGGTACTGGAATTTCTCGCGGCGCACAAACCGGATGCCTTATGCTTGCAAGAAACGAAATCAGAGGATGCCAATTTTCCATTAGCGGAAATCAAGGCGGCCGGTTATCAAGCGGCATACTCCGGGCAGAAGACCTACAACGGGGTAGCGATCTTGACGCCAACGGCGCCGCTGGAGGTGAGCGTGGGAATTCCGAGTTTCGACGATCCGCAAAAGCGGGTGATCGCCGAAACGGTCAACGGCGTGCGCGTGATTTGCGTTTATATTCCGAACGGCGAAGCCGTCGACTCCGACAAATACAAGTATAAACTCGGTTGGTTGACGCAATTGATCGTCTGGCTGAAACAGGAAATGGCAAAGTATCCCAAGCTGGCGTTATTGGGCGATTACAACATCGCGCCGGAGGACCGCGACGTTTACGATCCCAAGTTTTGGACCGGCAAGGTGCTGTTCAGCGAGCCGGAGAAAGCGGCGTTTAAAGACATGCTCGCGCTGGGATTGACGGATGGTTTCCGCATGTTCGAGCAGCCTGAAAAGTCGTACAGCTGGTGGGATTATCGCATGAACGGCTTCAAGCGAAACCTCGGCATGCGCATCGACCATATCCTGTTATCGGCGGAACTCGCCAAAGGCTGTAAGCGCTGTGCCATTGACCGAGATTTCCGAGCCAAAGAGCGCCCCTCCGACCACGCGCCGGTGATAGTTGAGATTTAGGATTCGGAATGTTGGCCGCAAAGAACGCAAAGACCGCAAAAATGATAGACAAAGAAATCAATTCTCTGTGCGATCGCGTGAGGCAGATTGCCTACGATATTCATGTCTATCTCGGCCATGGGCATCTGGAAAAGGTCTATGAAACTGCAATGGTGCATAGGTTACGCAAGGCCAGCATCGCCGTCGATCAACAATATTCGCTCAACGTTTACGATGAAGACGGAACGTTACTGGGAGAGTATTACGCCGACCTTATGATTGAACAAATCCTGATCGTTGAGATCAAAGCCGGACGGGCTCTCACACTCGAACACGAAGCCCAAATCCTTGGATATCTACGCTCCGCGAAACTCGAACATGGATTGCCCATCAATTTCGGTTCTCCAAAATTCGAGATTCGCAAGTTCGCCTGGTCGCAACTGATGACCCGTCGACCGCTACTCAAACGGCATTAAGTCTTCTGAATTGCACTTTGCGTGTTTTGTGTTCTTTGCGGCTATTCCTTCTCTTATTCGAAGTTATACATTCGCGCGCAGTTGTCCCACAACCATTTGCGTTTCATTTGATTGGTGAATGGCATTTTTAAGAACGTGTCGATGGCGTGTGGGTATTTTACGTCCAGGTGGGGGTAGTCGGTGGAAAAGACCATATTGTCTTCGAGGCCATATTCAGGGATGTGTTTTGCCGTGATCTCGTCGCATTCGACAGCGCCGTAGCAATTGCGCTGGAAATATTCCAGTGGTGTGAGTTTGAGATCGGGATATTCCGCCACACCGGTGGTTGCGGCGTATTCGCCCATACGCCAGAGCAACCACGGCACCCATGAGCAGTTGCCTTCGAGGAACGCGACTTTCAATTTCGGAAATCGCTCCATCACGCCGCCGAAGATCATGTCGCCGCAGGCGAGCATGTTGGCGAAGGGAAAACCGAAGGTGTTGAACATCGAGAAGGTCGAGCAGATGTGGAAAAAAGCCGGCTGTGGCAGATAAACGCGGCCCGCTTCGTGGAAACCGACGGGCAAGTTTAATTTCTCGCACTCGGCCCACAGCGGGTCGTAGTAAGGATCGCTCCATTTTTTGTTGTTGACGTGATTGGGCCGGATAAAGATGCCGCGGAAGCCGTATTCTTTCACCGTGCGGCGAATCTCCTCGACGGCGCCGCTGATGTCGTGCGGTGCGACCAAGGCGACGCCGAACATGCGCTTGGGATCGGCCTGGGTGAAATCATGCAGCCAGTCGTTGTAGGCGCGCGCGATGGCGCTGGCAAAGTCGGGATCGAGCCCGTCGATGCCTAGCACCGTCAATGCCCGGGTCGGAAACAGAAACGCGATGTCGAGCCCTTCTTTGTCCATCGCCTGGATTTGTGACACGCCGTCGAAGTTGCGCTGGCCGGCTTCACCGTACTTTTCTTCGAAGAAGCCCTGGCGGTATTTCGCCAGGGCTGGATTCTCCGGTTGGCGCGGGATCGGCAGCACTTTCCCCTCGACTTCAACGCCGAGATCGCGGAAGGCGCGATTCAAGCCCTTCGGCGCGCGGTCGAGATACGTCTTGTCGATATAGCGCTGCCACAAATCCGCCGGCTCGAAGACGTGCATGTCGGAATCCATCGCTTTAAAACCATCCTTGGCCATTGGCTATATCCTTGGTTCCGCTTCGGATTCGCTCGTCACTACGCCGAAATAGTCACGGCACTTGGAACATTTTCGGGGAATATACCGAGCCATTGCTGGCGCTATATCGTAGTGGGCACCGCTGCGTCAACTTGTGCTTTAAAACTGCTGCGTCCTACAGTTCAATCCTACGGCAACATTTCTCGATTTTCAGAGGTGAACGAAGGTGTTTCGTGGGTCGTGAATAGCGAAATTTTAAGGTCTGTCATTTGTGTTGTTTTCGTCGCGCAACTGCTATGAAAGTTGTTGCTCTGAAAGCCCTCATCAATTTTCCTCAAGCTTGACTTCAACGAGTGGTGAGCTGACTGCGTCACAGCCACACCCTTACACCGCTTTGCCGATTGCCATCCTCAGATAATCCTGAGCACACAGCTCGAAACGGTGCTGTTCCAAAAGGGCTCCACTGCACTAAATACAGCCAGGAGTGAACAACTCGGGACAGCCCGGGACAGAAATACGCTGGTGCATCGGATCGTCGTAGATCATCTTGCTATCGTGGAGAGCAATGGTTTTAAGAAGCTTCTCAAGTATGGGCGAAAATATTATAAGGAACCTTTCGCGCGCCTCCCGCCCGCTCTCTGGCCGAGCCGGTCGGTACAACAGCGGGTTGTTCTCAAGCAGATAACGAATTGACATCTCTCTTGGTTCTGCGATATGACTATGGCTATAGAAAAAGGTCGTTTTAAAAGACTATCCGTCTGGCTTCTGTTCCTGGGAAACCGTTGTGGTGTCTGAGGGTTAGATGGAGAAAAGGAGGGCCGCATGTTCAACGTCATCCAGGCGCGCGGAGACAGGTCGATCCGCTCATTCATCGACACGGAGAGCGGTACGGTAAGCCGGGAGCTGTATATCAACGCGGACGTTTTCCAACAAGAACTCGAGCAGATCTACCAGCGGTGCTGGCTGTTCATCGGGCACGAGAGCCAGTTGCCCAATCCAGGAGACTTTATTGTTTCCCGTATGGGAACCGAGGAAGTTCTGGTTGTGCGCGATCGGAAGGATCACCAGATCCGGGCTTTCCTTAACTCCTGCCGCCACCGCGGGATGAAAGTGTGCCGCTACGACCAGGGCAACGGACTGTTCTTCACATGTCCTTTCCATGCTTGGACCTACGACACCGCCGGCAAGCTCGTTGGCGCCGCTGGCTTGAACGAGGACTACGCCTATCGTGGGGACCTGAAGAAGGAAGACTGGGGCCTAGTTCCGGTCGCGCAATTCAAGAATTTCTACGGCACGCTCTGGGCCACCTGGGACCCCAAAGCGCCGTCCTTTGAGGACTATCTCGGCCCTTGGGTCGACATGGTTCGCTACAACTGTGAGGCGAGCAATGGTGAGGACGGGGGCCTTGAGGTGTTCACCCCATTCCAGCGCTGGCGCCTCCCCACCAACTGGAAGATCCCGGCCTTCAGCTCCTCGGTGGACGCGCTCCACGGCGCCATGACCCACCGCTCTGTGAACGCCGCAAACATCGGTCAAGACCGCGGCAAGTACACGGACGGGAACCGTCACGGAAGGCGCAGCGGTCTTCGTGGCGCGGCGGACGCTTACATCGCTGGAGACCACAACCTCGGTCACGGAGGACACTGGAAGGTCTGGAAGGAGAAGGGCGTCATGCCTTGGGCGGACACGTGGTACGAGGAAGGCGTCGACGACTATTTCCGCGAGCAGCATGAAGGCAAGGCCGCGAAGTACGCCGACCGCTTCTTGCCGCCGAGTGGCCATGAGGCAGGACATTTCTGCGTCTTTCCAAACTTCATCATGGACGAGTGGCGCTGGCGTTGGTGGAACCCCCACCAGGTGGGAGTCGTTGAGCGCTGGAGCCTTTACGGTGTGGACCAGAAGGCGCCCAAGTTCGTGAAGGACGCGGTTCGCCATTACGTCATGCGCTACAACGGCCCATCTGGCGCCACCGAGTCTGACGACATGGAGAACTGGAACTACATTTTTACTGCGAGCCAAGGTGTGACGGCGCGGAAACACAATTACAGCTTCGCCAACGGCCTGGGCCACGGGCAGGAGCGCGGCGATTTAGCGCCTGGGATCGTCTTCAACGGGGCCAAGTCGGAAGAGGCACACCGAGCGCGCATCAGCCGATGGGTTGCCTTCATGGAGGCCGCGAGCTGGGACGACCTGTACCCGATCAACAAAGCCGCTAGACATCGGATCTGGTAGGTAAACACTATGAGCACACCCCAGAAGAAGTATGACCTGTTAGGCGTGGACGGAGCAGTCCAGTTCCGGACGTTGCCTGAGGGGTTGAAGCTGAAGATGGCAAACGGGTCCATCGGGGAGATCATCGGAAACGCGGGAGATGGGGCATACGTTCTCGTGCGGGTCCTTGTAGACCCCAAGGATCCCAAACGTGTGGGTGAAGAACAACCCGTCTTCTTCACCGACGTGGTCGATGTGGTCGAATAGGGCAGCAGTATCGGAATCTGAGAAACGGGAATCCAAGGAGTCTGCCGATGGCTGAACTGATGGCTTCAGCTCTGGGATCGATGAGTGTTTTGGATCGTGTCGATTTGCAGCAGCAGGTCGAGCGCTTCCTGTACCAGGAGGCCTTGCTCCTCGATGAGCGCAGGTTGACGGAGTGGGTCGATCTTCTTGCCGAGGATATCCATTACTGGATGCCGATACGCAGGAACATCAAGTTCGGGGACTGGGACCTTGAGTTCAGTGACCCTGAGAACGAGATTTCCTACTTCGACGAGGGGAAGGACATCCTCGAAGGGCGAGTTCGGCAGATCAATACGGGTGTGCATTGGGCCGAAGAACCGGTGTCGCGGTTTGACCACCTCATCACCAACGTCCTGATCCTGGACGTGAGCGGTGACGAGATCAAGGTCAACAGCAAGTTTCTCGTCTACCAGAACCGTCTGCAGGACGAGGTGAACATCTTTGCGGGACGGCGGTACGATACCTTGCGGCGTGACCCGGCTACGGTTTTCAAAGTGGCCAAACGCAAAATCATCCTTGACCAGAACATACTGCTACCGAAGGTCATCAACACCTTCTTCTAACGATGATAGGGGTGTAATGCGAATCGAATGGCGGCACAGCAAACAGAGCGGCGATGTTCTCGTGGCTGTGGATGAATCGGCCAATACGCCTCTGGTGGTGTGGGAGGCCAGTGGTGCTTCGCTGGCGGACTTCCTCAACGAGATGGCAGAATCCCGTGACCGTAGCAGAAGGGCAGCGGACGGTATTGCCGCAGAGGCTCCGGAGGCCTTGGGCGACCTGGTCGTCGCCCGATCCGACGATGGTGAGGTCCTGTGGGTCAACCCCGAACTGTACTGGGATCGCGTCGGAGCGGTGTTTCGTGCTCGCGGTGAAGATCCCCACCCATGGCGCAGGAATCGACCTTAGATAGAGCCGCGGAGGGCTCCAAGTCACTGCGCGCAGGCCATCAGGACCGGGACACCGAGTCCCGTGTCGCCGTCCGTAGCGTGATCGACGGCGAAGCCATTTTGCCTGTAGCGGGTGTGACTTGCGGTCCTCAAAAGAGCTGCGGCCTCTTTGCCTCTTTGCTCTTGCGAGACGCGAGCAGCGGAAGATTTAGATAAAGATTTTGCTGCACTGAACTAAAGGGGTCACTAAAGGGGTCACGTCTTGCCTTATGACATTTGGCATGCGACAGCCGAGTCAGACTTCCGTGACTCATTATCTTTGTTGATGTATTAAAGCCTGCTTCGCCGACCCGGCGACTTTGTAGAAACGTCACGCGTTGAGTGGTCGTCCTACAATCTTTCAGCTCCATCGAGCTTTCCAAGATCTCGGTCAAAGGTACCCAAAGGAACGTGACCGGCCTTTCGAGCCACTTCGAGGATCAAACAATCGGAGAACCCCAACGCCGGACGGCGGCGATACTGATCCAGTGCGGCGCTGACCGTATCGGAGTCTTGGATGGTAATATCCCGATGATGCAGGAGCATATCGAGGGCGGTCGCTATTTCTGCGTGAGCGAGGTCGTATACCGCCGCAAGAACCCAGGTTGCCTCACTGAGGACGAGCGTTGATGCCCACGCTCCTTTGCCGATGAAAGATTCCGCAGCGGCGACCTGCTTCCGGTCTTCCCGCGTGACAAGGCGAACCAATACGTTCGTGTCAACGGCGCGCATGCTTGTCTTTCATATAGCGCCGCACGCCTTTATCGAAGTCTGCCAAATTCTTTGGTGTGGGCGTTCCGTTGGGAAAGATCGCTCGGTGAATATCCTCCGACGAGAAACGACCGGCTTTGCGAACGATAACCGCATCGCCCTCTTCCTCCCACTCTAGAACGGAACCGGGCCCGATGCCGAGCTTTCGTCGCACCTCAGCTGGAACAGATATTTGCCCCTGAGCCGTAACTTTCGATTGCGCGATAGCCATGGGTATTCATTACCATGGTAATGAGCCACGGTCAATCGAATTCGCCGGAAGAAAGCAGCAGCATAGGGTCGAGCCTGAGTATTGGTGTGTCCAGATGAAATGCTGTCGTGATCCATAGGGTGACTCTCATTTAATGAGGGAAGTCCCACGGCGGTAAAGGCCAGGAGCCGCCTAGCTTGGGTAGCAGCATGAAGAGTAATCGACAGGTTGAAGCTTACCGACAAAGTCAGCGCAAGGCTGATGAGCGAGTTACCGGGTTGCAACGTGAGTGAACGCTGAGCAAGCCTCGATAAGGCTAAACTCCGGTGGTCGAGCCGCTCAATAATCGGCGAAGATAGCATGGATTATTTCAGACTGGCTGAAGGAGTAATTCACACCGGCGGGGTATTGGCGGCGACACGGTAACAAGGACACGATGGAAACTGGAGAAGTCCTGTATGTCCCAGAGGGAAATTTCTGGAGCAGGTCGGTCCTATAACTGTGGATACGGGAAAAGGGCTGAAGGCAAACAGGATGGCGGAGTGGCTCGTAGTAGCGGGGAAGTCTGGTAATGCGGATGGAGCGAAGGGGCCATGCTGAGTTTGATTTCTTCGACCGCGAGGTGAGGCAGGGACGGGATGATAAAACCCTCCATTGATCTGCAAGAACTGAGGCGAAGAATATACCGTAAGGCGAAAGCCGGCAGACAGATAGCGCTTTAAGACGAAGAACTCAGGAAAGCCGGATGACACCGAAAGGGTCACGTCCGGTTTGACGCGGCGGGGGCTGGAGACGGGTTTACGGTGGAGCTAGTGAGGCACCGTCAGACGAAAGAGACGGTTAACAGATAGGCTTCACCTTCGGAACACCGCGCCAGTCCTCGACCCCACACTTAATGGCTCTCTATCCGCCCGGTTCGCCGGCATGGCCAGAAAACCGCCGGTGAGCGCAGCGCTTTAACAGGCCGAGCACGCGGGGCAAGACCATCGACAACGCCTTCATGACCAAAGCGTCGCGGGCCGACCACAGATCGATCTCGTCCTGAGCTTTGGTGCGCCGCCGAGTCGACAAATCGACGCGGTAGATCCCGTCTACAAGCTGTCAAATAAGACTGCGTTTCTCGTCCAGCCAGTGGCGGCGAAAGTTCCAGACATCGGTGGCTGGCGAATAGTCACGCCACCGCTCCTGCGCCGGCAGTAGCGATGCGACTGCCGATTGACTCGCAAGTCGCCTTTGCGTAGGAATGAATCTATATTTCTAATCCCTAGCGGGATCCTTATTTCGGACACGAGGAGTTTAGGATGGTGCAGCAGCGGGTCGGTTACGCATTAGGCTACGGTAAGTTCACCAACGTCAAAGAGATGGCGCAGGTGATGCAGCAGGCCGAAGAGCGCGGCTTCGAGATGGCCTTTTTTTCCGAGACCATCGAGCTGATGCGCGACTCGGTGTCTTCCTTGGCGGCAATCAGCCTCGCAACTAAAAATCTGATCATGGGGACGACCCAGATCGTGCGCCTGCGCGGTCCGGTGGTGATGGCGCAATCCCTGGCGACCTTGGACGAACTCAGCGGCGGCCGGATCACCGCCGCGCCGGGTGCTTGCACGAAAAGCCACGCGCGCGTGCATGCGCTAGCGCAAGATGTCGGCGCCACGCCGACCGAAGTGCTGCGCGAGTATATCGAGTCCATGCGTCTTTTGTTTAGCGGCGACAAAGTTTCCTATCACGGCAAGTTTGTTAACTTCGACAATGTCGGATTGGGCTGGAAGCCGATTCGCTCGCATATCCCGTTCTACGTCCCCGCGACGGCGACTATCGGATTGAAGCTGGCCGGGGCGATCGGCGACGGCGTAATTCTAAACGCGGTCTGTTCGCCGGAATACACGGTCAACGCGCTCAAGATCATTCGCGAGTCGGCGCAGCAAGCCGGCCGCGACTTTGCCAAATTCTTCGTCGCGCAAATTATCAACTGTTCCGTCGAAGATGATCACAAAAAGGCGCTCGATACGGTGCGCTGGGAAGTGGCGACCAAGCTCGACCCGGTGCAGATTTCTTTTATCGCGGCGCCCAAGATGCGCGTGGGCGAGCCCTATATTCACAAGGAAGACATTCCGCTATTCGAAAAAGCCCACGCTCAAGGCGGCATGGAAGGGCTGATCAAGGCGATCCCAGACTCCTACGTCGAAGGCATGACCGCCAGCGGTACCCCGGATGAAGTGAAAAAACGCGTCCAGCTGTATCGTGATGCCGGCGTGCAGGTGCCACTGCTGCGCCCCGCGGCGGCGCACCAGACGCAGCGCTTACTGGATTTGTTTGCTCAGTAGATAGTTTTGAGTCTCGGGTCTCGCGTCTCGGGTTTTTCGGATAGGGACGTTGTGGGGAACTCGAGACTCGAGACATGTAACCCAAGACCATTTTAATGTACCGCGTTGGCATCGATATCGGCGGGACTTTTACCGACATGCTTTTGGTCGGTGAAGACGGCGCTGCCGTCATTGGTAAAACTCTCAGCACGCCCGGCGATCCCAGTCTTGCAGTAGAGAATGCTTTGCGCCCTGCGCTGGAAAATGGTTCGGTCAAAGCCGGCGAACGCGGGACCTTGATCCATGGCACAACGCTGGTGACCAATGCGTTGATCGAGCGCAAAGGCACGCCCACCGCGCTGCTGACGACTGTCGGTTTTCGCGACGCGGTCGAGATCGGCCGCGAACACCGCTACGAGCTTTACGATCTTAATTTAGACTTGCCCAAACCTTTGGTGCCGCGCCATTTGCGTTTTGACGTGCCGGAACGAATTGCCGCTGACGGCAGCGTGCTGCAAGTGGTAGACGAGCCGTTTGTCCGCAAGTTAGTTGCGGAACTGAGAGACAAAGGCATCAAGGCGATCGGCGTCTGCTATCTCAACAGCTTTCGTAACCCGGCCCATGAAAAGCGCACGGCGGAGATCGTCGCCGAAGTGGCGCCAAAGATTCGCGTGTCGCTTAGCTCCGAAGTCGTTGCCGAGATTCGCGAGTTTCAGCGCACCAGCACGACGTTGGCCAACGTTTACGTGCAAGAACGAGTTTCGGATTATCTCGCGCAGCTGCAAACGCGCCTGGATCAGATCGGTTTTCGCGGCAGCTTTTTCGTCATGCTTTCCAGCGGCGGCATCGCGACGCGGGAAACAGCGTCACGCTTTCCAGTGCGCTTGCTCGAGTCCGGTCCGGCCGCCGGCGCGATCGCCGCCGCTGAAGCGGGCATGCGCTCCGGGCATCGCGATCTGCTTTCCTTCGACATGGGCGGCACTACGGCGAAGCTTTGCGTGATTGACGACGGCCAGCCGTTGAAAACTCATGAGTTTGAAGTCGACCGCGTCTATCGATTTCGTAAAGGCAGCGGTTTGCCGATGCGCATTCCAGTCATCGATATGATCGAGATCGGAGCCGGCGGCGGCAGCATTGCGCGGGTTGATTCGCTGGGCTTGCTCAAAGTCGGACCGGACAGCTCGGGCGCCGATCCGGGACCCGTCTGTTACGGCCAAGGTGGTACGCAGCCGACGGTGACCGATGCCGATCTCGCGCTCGGTTATCTTGACGCCAATTATTTTCTCGGCGGCAAGATGAAGCTCGACTTGGACGGCACCAAGAAAGCACTCGAGCGTTTGGGCAAGCCGCTAAAAATGACCGTCGAGCAAGTCGCTTGGGGCATCCATCAGATCGTCAATGAAAACATGGCCAACGCGGCGCGCGCTCATTTAGGAGAACGCGGCAAAGATCCGCGGCGCATGCCGATGTACGCCTTCGGCGGCGCGGGCCCGGTGCACGGCTACCGGGTCGCGGAAATTCTCCGTTTGCCGGCGTTGATTTCGCCGTTCGGCGCAGGGATCGGATCGACTTTCGGTTTACTCGCCGCGCCCCTGGCTTTCGACTTCGTGCTCAGCGCCTACAGCCGGCTCGACGGGCTTGATTGGCAGTTCGCCAACCGCTTGCTTGACGAGATGGCGGAACAAGGGCGCAAAGTTTTACAAAGTTCGGGATTGAATGCGAAGCAAATCACCTATCAGCGCAGCGCCGACGTGCGCTTCGTTGGCCAAGGGCATGAAGTGTCGGTAGCGCTCCCCGGCGGCATGCTTAGCGTCAACCATCTAGTCGCGATTGTGGCCGAGTTCGAGAGAACTTATGAGGCGCTCTATGGCCGCAAGGGGCCGGACGTGGCGCTCGAGGTGATCAATTGGCGCGTGGTGGCGAGCGGACCACGCCCTGATATGAATCTAAAACTGCCCCATGATAGTTCTAAGCGCGGTGGCGCGCGCAAAGGATCGCGCCTGGCCTACTTTCCCGAGAGTAACGGATTCGTCGAGACGGCGATCTATGACCGCTATGCGCTTCAACCGGGAATGAAATTCGCCGGGCCGGCGATCGTCGAGGAGCGGGAGTCGACATTGATCATCGGCAGGCACGGCCGGGCACGCGTGGATGAGCGATTGAACGTGATCGTCGCGCTGAGCGAGACGCCTGATGAAAAATAAATCAATTGATCCAGTTGCCCTAGAAGTGGTTTGGAGCCGATTTCTCTCGGTGGCCAATGAACAGCAAGATACGCTGATTCGGACGGCTTTCAGCACGATTGTGCGCGAGAGCCAGGATCTCGCCTGCGGCATGTTCGACACCAAGGGGCGGATGATTTCGCAGTCGATCAGCGGCACGCCTGGGCATATCAATGCGATGGCGACCTCGATGAAGCACTTTCTCGCTGCGTTCCCGCCGGACAAATTGGCGCCAGGAGATGTCTTGATCACCAACGATCCCTGGCAAACCGCCGGGCAGATCAATGACATTACAATCACCACGCCAATTTTCAAGAATGGCAAGATGGTCGCGTTGTTCGCGAACACTTGCCACAGCGCCGATATCGGCGGGCGGATTCTTTCCGCCGAGGCGCGCGAAGTTTTTGAAGAAGGGCTGCGCATCCCGATCATGAAGCTGTTCGACCGCGGCCAGCCCAATCGCATTCTCATGCAGATCGTCCGCACGAATGTGCGCCAGCCGGACGAAGTGATCGGTGATTTCTACGCGCAAACGGCGTGTAACGAGACCGGCGGACGGGCGTTGCGCGAAATGATGGATGAATTTAACTTGGACTCCATCGACGAAGTTGCCGAAGAAATCATCCAGCGCTCCGAAGCCGCGGTTCGCGCCGAGATCGCCAAGCTGCCAAGCGGCGAATGGAGCAATGAGACCTGGAGCGACGGTTTCGAGGAGCCGATCGTGGTGCGCTGCACGGTGAAGGTCGCCGGCGACGAAATTTTTATCGACTTCACCGGTTCGTCGCCGCAAAGCACTCGCGGCATCAACGTCGTGCTGAATTACACTCACGCCTATGCGAGCTTCGCGATCAAGGCGGCGATTTGCCCGGACGTGCCGCACAACGAAGGGAGCTTTCGTCCGGTGCATGTGAGCGCGCCGCCGGGCAGTATTCTCAACGCCCTCGATCCCGCGCCGGTGGCGAGCCGGCAGGTGATCGGTCATTTTATTCCGAGCGCGATCTTCGCGGCGATGTCCGGCGCGATGCCGGGTCGGTTGATGGCGCCCGGCGCCGATCCCATTTGGCTGAGCGTGTGGCGCGGCCAGAATCCGCCGTTTACATTGACCGTATTCCAAGTCGGGGGCACCGGCGCGCGGCCGACGAAAGATGGACTCAACGCCG
>Ga0214472_10002492_pt1 | contig 19795 bp, 16 predicted proteins | sample RVTome_6_FD_207662 | JGI IMG/M metagenome (GOLD analysis project Ga0214472, IMG submission 207662) | Soil microbial communities from uranium-contaminated site in the Upper Colorado River Basin, Wyoming, United States - RVT140D175 | ecosystem: Environmental > Terrestrial > Soil > Contaminated >...
CAGCCCTTCAGACATGAATTTCATTGCAATTGGAAATCCCAGTACGATAAAAGTCACCGGGAAAATGAAAATGATCAGTGGGCCGACCAGTTTGATGGGGGCTTCCATGGCGAGTTTTTCAGCCCGCTGAAAACGTTCATTACGGCGTTGCTCCGCCTGCACGCGTAAAACTGTCGCCATACTGGAACCCATTTTCTCTGCCTGGATCATGGCACTGACAAAACTGGTGACTTCTTTTACTTCCAGACGATCTGCCATACGGCGCAAGGCTTCCGCACGAGGCAGGCCGGCACGCAAGTCTCGTAATACAATACCGAATTCATTACGTAGCGGACTTTTTGGCGCTTTTTCCATGGCCTGACTTAATGCTCCCTGCAGGTTAAGACCGGCCTCAACGGCCATGGTAATGAAATCCAGATAAACCGGCATGGCCCTGATGACGGCACTTTCCCGGCGTTTACGGGTGTCCCGCAGCCAGATGTCCGGCAGCACGAACCCCAGTATCAATGTAAACAAAGCCCAGATAGGTTGGCCGCCCTCTACTGTTTTGACCAGCAATATGCCGAACAGCAAGCCGCCGATGGTGCTGAGTATGCGCAAGGCAGTAAATTGTTCCGCCGTCAAAAGATAACTGACGCCGGTGTGTTGCAGTCTTTTTTCCAGCCGTTCCATCCACTCATAAGGCAATAACTGGCAGAAGAAAAAGCTGATAATGCGTATCAAAGGCCAGACAAGTTTGAGTGAAAACGGTAACGGATCCATATAGGTCCGGTCATCTTCCTGTACCATCTGGTTCAGTGCATGCATGAAAACAAAAATGAAAAACACACAAAGGCCGGTGCTGAGCGCAGCCCCATCCAGCATCCATGAGTTTTCATTGAGTGCTGCCTGTAGTTGTTCGTTCATCTGATTAATTACACATCAATGCTGGTGATTTTACGTATCATCACGTAGCCCATCGCTTCCATGATGATAATGATCCCCAGTACCACCCAGCCGATGGTAGTGGTCCACAGTTTTTCCATGGATTCTTTTTCCAGAAAATACAGCAGTACGCCAAGCAGGATAGGCAGTCCGGTCATGACAATCCCTTGCAATTTGCCCTGGGCGGTGAGGCTGTCGATCTTGCCTTCCATCATTTGTTTGCGGCGTAAAGTTTCAGCCAGTGAGTCAAGTATTTCCGCCAGGTTGCCACCGATTTCGCGGTTGATGCGTAAGGCTGAGGTCAACATGGCAAAATCCTGAATAGGTAAACGCTTTTCCATGTTGGCCAGAGATTTTTCGAAGTCCACACCGATGCGCTGTTCGCGCATGAATAATTCAAATTCCTGGCTCAATGGTGCAGGTTGTTCCTTGACCAGGCCTTCCAGGGCAATATTCAGGCTGGCACCGGCACGCATGGCGCCAGTCAGCATTAACAATCCATCCGGTAATTGTTGCTCGAATTTTTTCAGACGTTTTTTGCGCATGGTGCGATAAATAATAGAGGGTAACAGCGCGAGCATCGCAAACACTGCCAGGGCTGTAGGCAGATCACCAATGATTATCCATATGAACAGGGGAACAATAATAATGGCACCAATATTGATATAAAACAGACGTGCCGCGTCGATAAACAGGAACATATCTGCCATATTGGCACTTGCGCTTTCCGTGAAAGTTTCCTTATAACCCGCCATGAAATCCTGGCTTTTCAGCAAGGCTGCATAGGCCAGCATGGTGGCACCGAGAAAAACAGCGGCAACGAAAATTATAAATAAGGTATCGCCAACCAGGTTCAGCAGGGTTTGCATCACTTGTCGAAAATACTCATCTCAACTGACAAACCACGTTTACGCAGGTCTTCATAAAATTCAGGCACGCGGCCAGTAGCGTGGAAGTATCCCTTGACCTTGCCTGCTTCATCATAACCCTCCTGCTGAAACCGGTAGATATCCTGCATCTGTACCATATCGCCTTCGGTGCCGGTGATCTCGGTAATGTTCACAATCTTTCTGCTGCCGTCACTGAAACGGGTCTGCTGGACAACAATATCCACAGCTGAAGCGACCTGTTCCCGGATGGCCTTGCTTGGCAATTCCATGCCCGACATCATCACCATGACTTCAAGGCGGGCGATAAGATCCCGTGGCGTATTGGCATGTGCAGTAGTCAGTGAACCGTCATGACCAGTGTTCATGGCCTGGAGCATGTCCAGCGCTTCACCACCACGACATTCACCGACCACGATACGATCGGGGCGCATACGCAAACAGTTTTTAACCAGGTCACGAATGGGAATTGCACCTTTGCCTTCCATGTTGGGTGGCCGGGCTTCCAGGCTCACGATATGAGGTTGCGACAGTTTCATTTCTGCAGCGTCTTCTACTGTCACGATGCGTTCGGTTTCAGGGATATAGTTGGAGAGCACATTAAGCAAGGTGGTTTTACCGCTGCCGGTGCCGCCGGAAATCACGATATTTTTCCTGTGTATTACAGCCATCTTCAGAAATTTCATCATGTTTTCGTTGACGGCGCCAAATTTAATCATGTCCAGGTCAGTCAGTTTCTTCTTGGAAAATTTACGAATGGTCAGACACGGGCCGCGCAATGCCAGTGGCGGAATAATGGCATTTACACGTGAGCCGTCTTTCAAACGTGCATCTACCAGGGGTGAACTTTCATCAATACGCCTTCCCAGTGGAGAGACAATACGTTCAATGGCTGACATGACAGCATCATCACTGCTGAACACCACATTGGACTTTGTCAGCTTGCCGCCTTTTTCAATATAGATTTCATCATATTTGTTGACCATGATTTCAGTAATATCATCCTGGGCCAGCAGTTCTTCCAGTGGTCCCAGTCCGACTGCCTCATTCAATACATCAGTTGCCAGTTGTACCCGGTCCACATCAGACGGAATCTTGCCTTCCATCTGCTTGATGATTTCCTTGATCATCTTGTCCACATGATGGCGCAGTTGATCTTCAGTCATGTTGCCGATATCAAGGCGGCGCAGGTCCATCATGTGCAGCAGCTCTTCATGAACACGGTTGCGCCACATGAAACGTTCATTCTTGAATATGGATTCGTCTTCCTGGATTTCAGCGTGGGGATGGACGCCGATCATGGTATGGATATTCGTTACATCCTCAACATAGGCACCTTCCGCAGTTTCATCGACACCGGCAGTGATATAAAAGCCACCAATTACAATAACGTCAGATGAATGTAGCGGCCCGTAGCGCTGGATCACATTGCCATTGACCAGTGTGTTGCCGCCACTCTTGTCCTCAATGAACAAGCCATCTGCATTGCGCTGAATTTCCGCATGATAGGGAGCAACCCGCCATCCCCGCACCTGAATGAGATTATCGCGGGCCTTGCCGATGCCGCAGACATTAACCGGGCAGCGCAGCCCTTTTATTTTTTTTCCATCTTTGGTTTTTACTACAACATCGAACATATAAACCTCTGGTTGTTATAGTTAGGGAAGCTCTGATTAAGTATCTTCATCGTCATGCTGGTGAATACCAGCATCCAGTAAACAATTACCCCCATCCTACCTTCCCCCGGAGGGGGAAGGGGATACTGGCCTGCGCCAGAATGACGACTCAAAGATTTTTGAAACTTATTCAAAGGTTCCCTGGCTTTTATGGATTCCCTTGTGTCGAGTTGAAAATTCCGGTTAAGTGTAATCATGTCGAACAAACCGGGGATCTCTAGTCAATAATCAGATCATTTTTGTCAGCGTTGGTCTTGAATTGCTCGATCAGCTTTTCCCGGCGCTGCACGCGTTCCTGGTTGAATTCTGATTTGGCGTCATAGACAGTCGGCGTGACAAAAATAACCAGTTCGGTCAGGCTGTTATTCCAGCGTGTAGAACGGAACAGGGCGCCAAGTATGGGAATGTCTCCAAGAACAGGGAATTTGTCTATGGAATTTCCTAAACTTCTATCCACAAGGCCCGAAAGTACCAGTGTCTCGTTGTCTTTCATACTGATATCAGTGCTGGTCTTGCGAGTAATAAATGCAGGAATGCCGCCTACGGCATTTGATTGATCAACGGCACTGACTTCAGTCGCAACCCTGGCCATGATGTTGTCCTGGCTGTCGACTACCGGTTCAATGTCCAGCTTGATACCGAATTCCTTGTACTCCACGTTAGTGGAACCAAGGCCGGCTGCGGAAACCACGGGTATCTCTCCACCCGCAAGAAATTCAGCCTTGCCGCCACTACGGGCGCTGAGCTTGGGTTCTGCCAGGATTACGGCATCGCCGGTTTGTACCAGCAGGTTGATCCGGGAAGTTATTTCAGAAGCAATACCGATATAGCCCAAGGGACCAATACCTGTAAATGGTAAAGCAGCAATGTTCGGCAACAGGTCCGCATCACTACGCACACTAAAACTGGAATTGGTAGTTTCGACCAAAGCACCTGCGGAAGGGCCATGGATAAAATCAGCCCAGTTGATACCCAGTTCTGTCAGTTTGTTGGTGTTGAATTCAGTGATCTTGACATTCATGTAAATCATCTTCTGCGAAGGCAATACCAGTGCCGAAGCCGGGGGTTCAAACTTGCGGGTCAGGTCGATTAATTGCGGATAGGCAGTCTTGATTGCACCAAGCATTTCTTCATCTGTAGTCAGTAATGAGCCGGTCAGGAAAATACGCTCGCCTACCTGCTTGACTTCAACATCTCCCAGGCCATTCAAAAGGGTGCGCAGTTCAGTGACTACGCGGTCATGGTCATTGGTCAGTATCTGTACCTTGAGGTCGCTTTCAGCGCCATCGGTGTACCAGATGTGGACTGTAGTTTCTCCTTCTTTTTCTGCGAGTAATAATAACTGGCCATTGTCCAGCATGGATGTACTTACCAAACCGGCATTACCGACAGCCACTCTGTCGATTGAGCCAACCTCCAGGATTTTTATTTCGCCGACAAACATCGAAATACTGTCGACAGCATGGGCTGCCATCGTGGTGATAGCAAGGAAGAAAGTTATCAGAATTTTTTTCACTTTTCTGGCCTGTGTTCTATGGTTATTAATCGGGTCAATTAAGCAAATTACAATACGGAAAATTTATTCAGTTACCTGTACATCACCTGCTACAGGCTGCACCTGCAAGACACCTGTCTTGGCCACACCGTCCTTGCTGGCGCCACCTACGATCAAACTGATGAAATTGGTCAACCTGGCTAGGAAGGGTTGTACATCTGCTACTGCAACCGCAGGCAGTAGATCTGATCCGGTAATACCGGCGACCAGATTTCCACTGCTGTCACGTACCGTACCATCAGCTGCAACGGTGAGATTGGCATCCGTCAGCACCTTGCCATCCGGTCCCACTACCTGGCCCAGTTCATTCACCGTTACACCGGTCAATACCTTGCCATCAGCGGTCATTACTGTGCCATCTTCGCTTATTATGAAACCTTCCTTGTTGATGGTCACTTTCGGGCCGCTCACAGCCTTGCCATCTGCAATCACGGAACCATTGGAAAGTACCTTGATGTCATCGGCTTTCACTACCTTGCCACTGGCATCGACATAATCACCATCCGCATTCTTGGTATAGCCCGCAGCTTTCATTACTTCATCCTTGTTAATAATTGTTCCATCTGCAGCAACAGTAATATTCTCTTTCTTCACCACATTGCCATTCGTATCGACATAATCACCATCCGCATTCTTCGTATAACCCGCGGCACGCATCATTTGTTCCTTGTTGACTATGCTGCCGTCAGCGGCAACAACGATATCATCTTTACTGACAACATTACCCTGGGCATCGACATAATCACCATCTGCATTCTTTGTATAACCTGCAGCTTTTAACACCTCATCCTTGCTGGTGATGGAACCATCGGCATTCACAATGATCTGATCAGGCGGAATCACTTTGCCTTCTGCGTCCACGTACTGGCCATTCTTGTTGACAGAAACACCATTGGAAGCCAGCAGTTGACCATTTTTTGTTGTGACTGTACCGGTTTCTGAAATCACCAGGTTTTCTTTCTTAATGACGGTGCCATCATTGGCTACCCAGTTGCCGTTTTCATCGATGGTGGCGCCAGCTGCTTCGGCTGCTTTACGGATAGCCGCCTGTTGTTTCATTTCATTGGCATTGGAAAACAGATCAAATGGTGTGATGCCGGTAAATTGCGCGGTGTGCTGGTCATTACGGTTACGTAGCACAGCAATCAAATCACCTTTATCTTCTGCAATAGCGAGTAATGCAGCTTGCTCTGGCGTAACATCAATTGTCATAGAAGTATAATTCAACTCAGAACGGCGCTGCGGATAGCTGATAGCATCCAGGTGTTCAGCATAGGCTTCGCGTCCTGTTGCCAATACACGCACATCCTGTAATACCGGCAGTATGACGTCGGCGGGTTTGTCTTCGGCGCTGGCTGATATGGCATCCAGCGCTTCAGGTGGAACATCCACACCAAAATTGGCGGCAGCCTGCAGCGCTGCCTGTTGCATACCAGACAGGTCATCTGGTTTGGTTTCATCCCTGTATCCGGCGATTTTTGTGGCGATATTGACATAGATATCAATTTTATTGCCCGGCCGCGTCATGCCGGCAATTGATTGCACCTCATCTACCTGAATCGTAATCGCACGCCGTCCCTGACTGATGAGATCCGAAAAATCTACCGGAAAGGTTTCATTCATGAAATTTGTGAGGAGTGGTTTGCCGCGGCCAAGGTTCTCGACCAGGAAACGCCCATAATAACTTTCAATGTTGGCAGGTGGGATAGCATTGGGATGAACATAAGTAAGCGGAATATTGCGGACTGCAAAGTATCCGGCCTCTATCTTTTGTCCTTTTTGTAAATCCTGATTGGCCACCACAACAGCTACCATTTGTTGCTCGTCACCTTTTAGACTTTTGAGGATGGCAGCTTCGCGGCTTTGCAGATACAGCACGGAAAGTATAGCGGCGGCGATTCCAAATCCGATTGCCCCCATTAATAACATCAAGGTCTTACTGCCGCTCGCAGATGCCATATCTTCCCCTCATAATTTTTTTATGTCACGAGTCTCCCCGTAACATGATTGATCATATTTTTAATTATGGTGTCGCCAATAACAAATTATTTTCGGCAATCAACACCATGAATTTAAAAAAGTGACAACGGACAACCTTCACCGCAAAAATCACTGACACTTGTGCCCACACTGTCCAGTAAATCCAGTCCTTCCTGTACGCTTGGTAAACTGCCAACATTGTAATTCAGTACTTCACTGATCAAATCTTCCGGTAAATCGACAAGGTATTCAATCTGTTCAGCCGGCATACCCTGACTGGTATAGAGCGCACTCAATGATGCCGGATCGTCCTTGTCAGGAAGGTCGGAGAGCGAAACTGCGTATGTATAACCTTTGAAATTATTACGAATGGCGTTAGTCAAGTCGACAATCACATTTCCACCCGGTCCGGTAGTGAGCACCAGAATTCCAAATACCGTAACCACAGTATACTCCACCATGGATTGTCCGCGTTGACGTGACAGACCTTTTGGGTTCAGGACTTTCTTGTTTTGAGGCATAATATTTTTCATATTTGATTCTATCAGCCTGCGGCTTCTGTCTGGGCCACAATAACTGATCCATTTTTGCCCTTGTTGATAGTGATGGTAACACTTCTGTTGCCGTTGCTGAACCGTTGCGCATAGCTGTTGCCATTGGAAAAGCCCTTGTCCATATCAACTGACCACCCCTGGTTTGTGTAATGGTCGCGGTAATAATTGGCATTGGTTTCCACAGAAAACTGATTGGAAAGTTGCAGGGTGCGACCTTGTTTGCCGATATCCTTGCTGTGAATATCATTAAACACTGTACTGCCGCGCATCTTTGGAAAATCTTTTCCCAATACAGGCAAATCCCGTTCCAGATTGGGTAGTTTACTCATGCCCAGCAATCCATGTGATCCTCTATCGCCTTGTTCTGTGACCTGCAATGTCATGAGATAACCATCCTCAACTCGTGTGATGATGTTCCAAGGGGTCAGTATATCGGTTTCCGTATAACCTGGTTTTTCTTCCGTGCCTTTGGGCCAATACTGGCGATAATATTCCAGCACATCATGCACAGATTTCCTGCTGACAAACTGGCGTATGTGCATGGGTATACCATTCACTACCATGGACTCGCCCAGCATACCTACAGTTGAATCAGGTGGAGCAGGAAATTTTGGAGCGGCCCAGACATTTGAAAACATGAAGCATAGTCCGGCACATAGCAGTGATGCGGGAAAGAATCGCGATGCAATGCGTATTTTCATTATTTACCTTTATAAATCACAGGGCGCATAGTTCTGATAGCTGAAGTTACAAATCCCGTCAGGGCAGTCATGTGACCCGCCGATGTCCAGCCGGTCAGGATGCACTGCATCAATATTGATATATCCCAGCCACAGGCTGCCATCACCTTCAGGATCCAGGAAATGCGGGATGGCGGGATTACAGCGGCGCCATTCGGGGATCAAAATGGTGACGATGTCCCAGGCAACACCCAGACCTGGCACAGAATCAAGCAATGTATCCACCAGTGAACCCAGTATCTTGGTGGGGGTGATACCGCCAACCTGATTGACGGTATGCCTCAGTCCACCGGAGTTCCAGCCATCGGTCAGAACAGCAGCACCAGCTTCAAACTGTAGATCATATGCTGCTGTCGAATCATCTATACCTGGTGCATCAGTGATGGTGGCGAAATCAATCAGTCCCACAGGGGTTTTGACCGGTATCATGACATTTGATTTTGCCAGGCCTTCCGTATTGATAGCGGTGAATCCCACACTGCTGCCCACCAGCTTCATTGCATAGGCGATTGCACTGAATACGGCATCAAGGATATCCAGCAATGTATTGAGCACACCACCACTGTAATCAGGCGTGTTGTCAGAACTATCTGGAAGGTACCCGGTAGGGATATCTCCCTCCCACAAGCGGTTTCTGCGATGATCCTTCCAGAGTTCATTGGCATTATCATCATCCCAGCCGGTGACAGCATCTTCAATTGTAATGGGGCTGTCAGTTGCCGAGAAAAAACGCTGGCGGGATTCATTTTGTAACTGGCTTACACTTTTGACTGGTTGTGTGAGGTTATTGCCGCTGAGATCCTGAAAACCGGAAGAGCGCTCACCGCTGGACCAGGGGCCGGTACGCACATTATTGTTACCATAATATACCGTATACTCCCAGGCTTCGTAACGGGCCGCCTGTATCGTACTGTGTTTGATGTCGATAAATTTGCCTAACAAGGGGATCAGTAACAACAATGGCACCAGCACAGTGGAAGCTGTTATCAGTGTTTCGGTCATCGCCTGTCCGGACTGATTCAGTGACATCATGGGTAGGCCGGTAACCAGGTAGTTGGATCCAATGATGAAACCCAGCTTGAAATAGTGGCCAGTAATCCATAAGTCTCTTTCTGCTGGATCAGTAAGGAAACTGTCCTGTCAGCAAAAGTCGTTTCCACCAGACGGGCTTGCCAGTAGGGATTAAAGGCGCTGCCATACTCAACATTGCCATCCGAACGCCTGAAATAGGCCAGATCCTGCGGCCTGCTGTAATACACTTCGGATTTGGAGATGGCTGCTACTTCACCATCAGCGATGACTTCATCATCCAGATAAAATGCATTATCGGAATCGATCTTGCCGGTGCCCGTGGTTTTCAGTGGGGCATTATCGCTGTAAATCCTGTCACTGTCCTTGACTACACCGGCCAGAAAGTAAGGAGCCTCAAAACCCCACGGGCTGTCTTGGGGAATAGTGTCCGTATACATGGGCAATCCGCCATAACTTTTATTGACCTTGCGTTGCGGGGTCGGCATGGTCAGAGTGACTACGGGTACATTAGGTGCTACGAATACCGGGCCGGGCCCGGGTATAAATGGTGCACCAATCGCCCATGAAGCCCGATTGGTCGGGGCATTGCCATAACTGTCGGTTGAAACATCTATCAAATCGGCCTGGCTCAGGGCGTTGGTGGCTTTTCCCGCCTGTGCCGCACCTGAGCTGAAGGGAGCACCAGTCGGGAAGGGCAGCGTAATATTGAACAATTCACCAATGACGGGCAAAGACAAGGCGGCATTGGCTTCACCGTCTGCCAATCCAACCGTCACAGATGCTGAAATATCTCCAATTATGGGTATATCTGCACCTGCCTTGACATGAAAATAGAATGTTAGTGCGAGTTCAGTAGTATCCGCAGCAGACCAGCTGAATTTATTGCCCGTTGCGGTTTCGCCCTTGAATCGCAATTCACTGGCCCCCTCTTTTTCCAGATCCAGGGCGAATCTGAACTGGATTTCTACATATAACTCGGCAATTCCCAGATCGATCGAAAAGCGTTCATCAATATTGATGGGTAGAGGCGGAATTGCGAGCGGCAAGGTCCAGCCACGCTTGCGGGTAAACTCATCTTTGGAGCCGTTCACTGTCGCGGCGAAGCGCTGATAGCCATCCACATGCTCTGCTTTGGTGGGCCGATAGGTTGTTGTGAAATTCCCGGGTATGCCCGGGATCTGGCCATAGGTCATGGCATGACCTATAAGTGATAGCACTCCAAAATCAGAGATCTTGGCGCCAGGGGAATTATGTTCAACCAGATCGACATAAGCACTGACACCATACAGTATGCTGGCAAAATGATACCCGGTCTGGGCATAGCTGTAAGCCTTGTTGATGTTGTGCAGCACAATGGCACCAACATTGGCCACTGCCTTGAATATATTGAAGAACAGCTTGCCGGGTGTAATAAAGCCGACATTGGAAGCTGTAGTAAAGATGGTCTCAACTGGCGCGGTAGCTGTGCCCAAAGATGCAGCAGAAACCAGAGGCCCGATAAACAGCCGGTGATAGGCCATCAGGTAATAGCCAAAGGACTCCCAATGTGATGCCCATGAGGCCATGCCGACCAGTTGGCCGATGGCAACTTCATTGGCCACCATGGAACGGTTGGTATAGGCCATGAAGTTGAGGTCTCTGGCCTCAACAACAGAGACGCTGTAGGCAGCGGCATCAGCCGCATTCTGCACCTGCATTTTCTCACTGGTGATTTTCCCGGCCTTGTACAAAAACACCAGTGAGAGACTGACAACCCCCAGAAACAGCACAACAAAGACCATGGCCTGTCCCCGTTGCTGTGTCAGTCTGGCGAAGTTACCGGGCATGCATGGAGTTTCCCATTTTGAGGGCTGACAATAATTCCTACATTAACCAAACCCCTGAAACAGTTTCAGGGGTTTATTGACCTTACAAGTAATCCAGAATCAGGGATTATCTATTCTGCAAAATTATCCAGGGTCTTGGCATCGGAAGCTGTTGCTGCACCAGAGGCGGCTGTATCAGATTTCCCTGCAGTTGCAGCCCCGTCTTTGCCGGCCAGTTCTTCGGCCATACCACCGACCTGGCTGCGCACCACGTCGCCAAAAATGGAATATACTGCGATAGCTGCTATGGCAATCAAAGCCACAATGATGATGTATTCCGTCATACCCTGACCGAGTTGTTTCAGGTATTTCTTCATGATTGATCCTCGCTAGGAATAATTATATGACAACTTGAATAAGTATGAACTTTAACTATTGATAAGGCAATGGATGACGATTTAATCCTGAAAATTTGACCTTGAAAAACAGATCATTAACACCACATTAATTATTCTCAAGATTTCAGATTACCTGAAGGAGGTTTTTTAGTAATGAGCGTTGAAACCAGACCAGAAACCCGTGATTTTCAAACAGAGGTCCGGCAGTTGCTGGATCTCATGATTCATTCACTCTATAGCAACAAGGAGATATTTTTGCGCGAGCTGATTTCGAATGCATCCGATGCAGCAGACAAATTGCGTTTTGCGGCACTGCAAAATGATAGCCTGTACGAAGGCGATATCGAACTTAAAATCCGTGTTGAATACGACAAGAAGCAGAAAACCATCAGCGTCATCGATAACGGCATCGGGATGTCGCGTGACGAGATAATCGAACACCTTGGCACCATAGCCAAATCCGGAACTCGCCAGTTTTTTGAGTCCCTTACTGGTGATCAAAGCAAAGATGCCCAGCTCATCGGTCAGTTTGGTGTGGGTTTTTATTCGGCCTTTATTGTTGCTGAGAAAGTTGAGGTGACATCACACCGTGCCGGGTTACCAAGAACAGAGGGCGTGCGCTGGACGTCCACCGGGGAGGGAGAATATACAGTAGAAACAGTAGACCGGCCCAAACGTGGTACCAAAGTTGTTTTGTACCTGCGTAATGAAGCGAAGGAGTTCCTGGATGGATTTCGTCTGCGCAGTATTATCAAGCGTTACTCCGACCATATTTCCCTGCCAATTGTCATGCCGGCTGAGGGCAAGGATGAAAAAGGTGATGAAACTGTCAATAGTGCCACTGCGTTATGGACACGCAATAAAAAAGACATCAAGGAAGAGGAATATCACGAATTCTACAAGCATGTTGCACATGATTTTCAACCACCACTGGCATACCTGCACCATAAGGTCGAAGGCAAACTGGAATATGCGAGTCTGTTATTTATTCCTCAGCACGCACCGTTTGATCTCTGGGACCGGCAGCAGAGGCATGGCGTGAAACTATATGTGAAACGGGTTTTCATCATGGATGATGCAGAACAACTAATCCCGTCCTGGCTGCGATTTATCCGGGGTGTGGTCGATTCGGATGATCTACCGCTGAATGTTTCCCGTGAGATCCTGCAGCACAATAAAACTATCGACGCTATCCGTTCCGGCTGCACAAAAAAGATACTTGGAGTATTAAATAACATGGCTGCAAAAGAACCGGAAAAGTACCAGCAGTTCTGGAAAGAATTCGGGCGTGTCCTGAAAGAAGGTGTGACTGATGAAGCAGACAGGCTCGAAGACCTGGCTAAACTGTTCAGGTTTTCTTCCACACATGAAGACCGCGAAGAACAGACAGTTTCACTGGAAGACTATGTGGGACGAATGCAGCAGGATCAGAAAGCCATTTATTACATTACCGCCGACAGTTTTGCCACGGCAAAGAACAGTCCGCACCTTGAAATCTTCCGCAAGAAAGGAATTGAAGTATTGTTGATGACTGATCCAATTGATGAGTGGGTTACATCTGATTTACCTGAATTTGCAGGCACACCATTGCAATCGGTTATGAAGGGTGAGCTCGATTTGGGCGATGAAACCGGTAAGAATGGCAAGGAAGCAGCTACAGAAAACAAGGAGCTGGACGAGCTTAGCAACCGGATCAAAAAGATTCTGGAAGCAAGGGTCAAGGATGTCCGTATCACTAAACGACTGACATCTTCGCCGGCTTGTCTGGTTGCAGATGAACACGATATGGGCCGTACACTTGAACGCCTGCTCAAAGCTTCCGGTCAGAAAATTCCATCCAGCAAACCGATACTGGAAATTAATCCGGATCATCCTGTTATCAGCAGAATGCAACAGGAAACTGATGAGAATGTATTTTCTGACTGGTCAAATATATTGTTTGAGCAGGCCCTGCTGAGTGAGGGTGGTCAACTGGATGACCCGGCTGGATTTGTACAGCGGCTCAATAATATGTTTTTACGGCTGGGTGAAAAAAATACCGGTACATAAGTGTCCGGTATTTAACTATCCGTTGTAGTATTTTCGACGGAAGACTCCCGGCTGAATTTACGCAGTTGAATATGCTCACTGGTTAGTGCGGGCTTTGGGTGCGCCGGACTAAATTTTTCCGGTGAAATTTTAACTTCCCTGGATTCTGGATAACCGGTGTCCTGCCACTGTCCGGGAATGACCCCTGGCAGGAGGGAAAGCCGGTAATCCATATCTGTTTGTACCTGATTTTTATCCCCGGTCGCAGATTCATCACCAGTATCCATGCTGATTTGTTTGTACGTTTCCCCTGCTTTGGACAAATCTTCTTCAGTCATTGAAGTTTTTTCAATTGATTTAAGAAACATTTTGGCGCGGTCATCACCCTCTTCCGCAGCTTTTTTATACCAGGCGTGGGCAGAGGCAGAATCTTTATCGGTGCCTTTCCCCATTTCATACATCGTCCCGAGTTTCAGGCTGGCTTCAGCATCACCTTCTGCAGCCAGGGCCTTGTAATGTTCCATGGCTGTTGCGTAATCCCTGTTTTTATAAGCGTCTTCCGCGATACTACGATCACCTTGCAGTGCCGGTTCCTGGGCTACCGGCACGGGAGAAGGCTGTTTTTCCAGGGTTTCTTCATTAAGGCCATACTGGTCCTTCAGTCTGCCAATCAGGTTCATGATCTCGGGACTGTCCTTGTATTTCTCTTCCGCAGCCTGCAACCGGTTTAGCTGGTCTTCAGTGAATTCGGGTTTTTCTTCTTCGGCCAGAATGGTCAAAGGGAGCAGGATCGGTATTAAAACAGAGAGGAGCTTATACATTTTGAGTTGGCCCGTTATACTTGTTACTTATAGTATAGTGTCATTTAAATAATAACTATAAGCGGATCAGGATGGATATTTCAAAAACAGACCTGCCCAAGCTGCTCAGTGAGCTGAACGCCATTGGCATTGCTCTGTCCGCGGAAAAGGACCATAACCGCCTGCTGGAAATGATCCTGATACGGGCCAAGGAGATCACCAATGCTGACGGCGGTACACTTTACAGCCGTACCGACGATAACCGCCTGAAATTCGAGATCATGCACACGGACTCACTCTCTATTCACATGGGTGGGGCAGGGGGTGAGCCTATCCCGTTTTACCCGGTGCGTTTGTACAAGGAAGATGGTCAACCTAACCTGCATAATGTGGCGGCGTGTGCCGTGTTGCAGAACAAGACCATTAATATTTCGGATGCATACACCAACACGGAATTTGATTTCTCCGGTACACGCAAATTTGATCAGAAAACCGGCTACCGGTCGCAGTCCTTCCTGACCGTGCCGATGACCAATCATGAAAACAAAATCATCGGTGTTTTGCAGTTAATTAATGCCAAAGACCCGGACACCGGCAAGGTAAAACCGTTCTCGTCACTTGACCAGCAACTGGTCGAATCCCTGGCTTCGCAGGCGGCTGTAACAATTACCAACAAATCTCTTATTGATGCGCAGAAGGCATTGTTCGATGCACTCATACAGTTAATTGCAAACGCTATTGATGAAAAATCCCCTTACACGGCCGGTCATTGCCGCCGGGTACCGGTACTGACCAATATGATCGCCAATGCAGCATGCAGGATTGATTATGGTCCACTCAGGAATTTTACTATGACGGATGAAGAGAAATACGAACTGGATGTCGCCGCCTGGTTGCATGATTGTGGCAAGATCACTACACCTGAGTACGTTGTGGACAAGTCCACCAAGCTGGAAACTATTTTTGACAAAGTCCAGCTGGTTGATGCCCGGTTTGAAGTACTGAAACGTGACACAACGATAGCCGCCTTAAAGAGAAAGTTGCCGGAATTGGGGGTAACTGACCTGGAAGACAGGGAACTGCAAAACCAGTTGCAAAAACTGGAGGATGATCTGCAGTTTATACGTACCTGCAATATTGGCGGCGAAAATATTTCGGATGAGGCAATAAAAAGGATTGATGAAATTGCAGGTTATCAATGGCGGACGATGGCAGGGCAGCCAGAGTATGTATTGAATGAGGAAGAGTGCCAGAACCTGAAAATTGGCCGGGGCACCCTGAGTTACCGGGAACGGGAAATCATCAACAATCATGTTGCTGTGTCTATCAAGATGCTTGAATCGTTACCGTATCCCAAACATTTAAAACGTGTACCGGAATTTGCTGGCGGACATCATGAGAAAATGGATGGTACCGGTTATCCGAACAAACTGAAGAAAGAAGAGATGTCCATACCGGCGCGCATGGTCGCTATCGCTGATGTGTTTGAAGCCCTGACCGCAAAAGATCGCCCCTATAAAAAGGCCATGTCACTTTCAAAGTCCCTGACCATACTGGGCCGGATGAAACTGGATCATCACGTTGATCCTGATTTATTTGACCTCTTCATGTGGGACAAGGTCTATCTTAAATATGCAAAGGAGCATCTTGACCCGGAACAGATTGATGACCTTGATGTGAACAGCATCCCCGGCTATGTTCCTCCACCAGTGAACTGAATTTATTTTCTGATTACATCACGTTGTCCTCACCCACCTTATTAGTGCCTGACCAGACTGTACTGACACCACGCCAGTTGATTGAATGGGCTTCGGAACAATTCGAAAATAACGATCTCTATTTCGGTCATGGCACAGATAATGCCTATGATGAGGCGGCATTTCTGGTCCTGTCTTCACTGGGCCTGCCAATTGATGAATATGATGAAAAACTGGATCAGCCAATGCAGGCAAATCAGAAAAAACAGATCCTGGAACTGGTCAACGAACGTATCAGTACCAGGAAACCAGCAGCCTATCTATTGGGAGAAGCCTGGTTTGCAGGACTGCCTTTTTATGTGAATGAACATGTGCTGGTGCCGCGATCTCCTTTCGCCGAATTGATTGCAGAACAATTCTCACCATGGTGTGAACCTGAAAATGTAAAATTCATTCTTGATATCGGCACGGGCAGTGGTTGTATTGCAATAGCCAGTGCTATTGCATTTCCGGATGCAAAAGTTGATGCGATTGATATCAGTAATGAAGCGCTGCGTGTGGCAAAGAAAAATGTTGAGCGTTATGAACTTCAGAACAGGGTGGCTTTAATCCAGTCTGATCTCTTTCAGGAACTTAAAGACAAAAAATATGATCTGATTATTGCCAATCCGCCTTATGTCGATGATGAGGATATGGCAGCATTACCCGCTGAATACAAACATGAACCAGCACTTGGATTACATGCCGGGCAAGACGGACTGGACATTGTACGCCGCATATTGAATGAAGCCGGTCAGTACCTGGCTGAGAACGGTATATTGATCGTTGAAGTCGGCAACAGCCAGCATGCCTTGAGTGAAAAATATCCGGAAGTGCCGTTTATGTGGCTGGAATTTGAACACGGCGGTGAAGGGGTTTTTTTATTGACCCGGGAAGAATTACATCAGTTCATTAATTAAACCCAATCCAGACATTTCCTTGTTAATTCAAGTCACTATGAATTTAAATTATCCGTCATACTGGCGAACGCCAGAGGAGTGGCACATGGATGTGCCGTTAACGGAGCGAAGGATGCAATCCAGTCAAAACAATTATTCACTGGATGCTGGCATTCACCAGTATGACAAAGTATTTTATATTTATGTAAAACACTTTTTCAGAATATCCAATGGACAATTTCATTAACAGGTATTCAATGAGTAAAATTTCTCAAACACCCAATGCCAGTAATTTGTCACCTGTAGCCGGTAACGGCCTGCTGGATCGACGCCTGTTTCTGAAAACCGGCTTGACTTTCAGTGTTGCGACTCTTGCTGCATCTGCTGTCCCGGAAGTATTTGCCGACGGAGACAGTGATGTTCCGGTGAATCCTGCCAGTCCACCATGGATGCATGAACCCGGTGCGCCATTTTCGATTTATGGCTCGCCATCAAAATATGAAGATGAAGTTGTGCGTTTCCCTACTGCAAATCGTACCGTTGCAGGTAATGGTGTGTCATGGACACCGCTGCACAAACTCGAAGGCATTATTACCCCCAACGGTTTGCATTTCGAACGGCATCATAATGGCGTGCCGCAAATTGACCCGGCACAACATCAATTATTGATCCATGGCCTGGTGAAGAATCCATCATTTTTCACCATTGAAAATCTACTGCGCTATCCCATGCAATCGCGTATCTGTTTTGTGGAGTGTGGTGGTAACAGTAACGCAGGCTGGAACAAATCACCTTCCAAAGCAGAAGCTGGATATTTTCATGGCCTGGTATCGAACAGTGAATGGACTGGTGTGCCATTGGCAACGGTTTTAAATGAAGTGGGTGTGACTGAAAATGCCAAATGGTTGATCGCCGAAGGTGCCGATGCTTTTGCCATGAACATCAGCATTCCAATTAAGAAAGCGATGGAAGATGGCATGCTGGCTTTATACCAGAATGGTGAACGCCTGCGTCCGGAGAACGGTTACCCGTTGCGGTTGATATTGCCCGGTTGGGAAGGCGTGCTGAATGTGAAATGGCTGCGACGATTGAAAGCCACCGGCAAACCCATCATGGCGCGTAATGAAACTTCACGTTATACCGAACTGCAGCCGGATGGCAAGGCGCGCATGTTTACGTTTGTCATGGAAGCGAAATCATTAATCACTTCGCCATCAGCCAACATGTTGTTGAAAGAACCCGGCTTGTATCAAATTACCGGGCTCGCCTGGACCGGCCGCGGCAAGATCAAAAAAGTAGAAGTCTCTGCAGATGGCGGCAAAACCTGGGCGGATGCCGAATTACAGGAACCGGTCTTGTCGCAATCATTCACACGTTTCCGTATTCCGTGGCAGTGGAACGGCAAACCGGCCATTCTCAAAAGCCGTGCCACGGATGAAACCGGTTACGTACAACCGGAACGCGATAAATTGATCGCTGAACACGGACGTCACGGGTTTTTCCATTACAACGCCATCGTCACCTGGCAAATTGACGAACAGGGCGTGGTGAATCATATCTATGATGAAAAAGACATTGCAGAAACTGTTGACGATATCAGCATTGATACCGGCTGGGATTGAGTGAATGTTAAACAAGGCATCATCTCTATTATTTCGTCATGCTGGTGTATACCAGCATCCAGTCAAAATAATAATTCACTGGATACTGGCCGCTACGGACTTCCTGTCCTCTCGCGGCATTTCCCACATTCTGTGGGTCGCATTCGCCAGCATAACAGTGATTACTTTGAGTATTACTTTATTGAATCCCGCCTTAGCCGAACCACCCCAAAGCCCCAACCTCGGCCAACCCGCATCACCTGAAGAAATCGCACATTGGGACATCGGCATCATGCCGGATGGCGAAGGTCTGCCGGCAGGGAAGGGAACTGCCAAAGAAGGTAAAGCAATCTACGATAAACATTGTGTCGCCTGCCATGGACCTGAAGGTGTGGGTGGTACCGCTGATCCACTGGCCGGTGCGAAAATGGCATTGACCAGCGAGTATCCGGAGCAAACTATTGGAAGTTACTGGCCTTATGCCACAACAATCTTCGACATGACCCGCCGCTCTATGCCTATGGATAAACCGGGCAAATTAACTAATGACGAAGTCTATGCAATCACAGCCTACCTGTTATATCTGAACAACATCATAGAAGAAGATGCTGAGATGAATGCTGAAACTCTACCGAAAGTGCAGATGCCAAACCACGATGGTTTTATTAATGTATATGAGCAGGAAAAAACCGGAGAATAATTCTAGAAACCTTCCGTCAGCTCATCGTCTGCCACGTAGTCTTCGTAGTTCTGCATGAATTCCTCAATTTCATTGATATCCACATAACCGGGCCAGCGGGCGAGTACACGTCCATCCGGGTGATAGATTGCCATGAGCGGAATGGCGACCAGCCAGTTGCCGATGACTTCGGAGGCAGATTCGATATCGGCAAGGAAGAGGGGATAGTGAATGGGTGTCTGTTTTAGAAAGTCATTAATAATATCCAGCCTGCCGTATCCAAAACCCGGGAAGTCAATCGTCAGTCCGAGCAGTTGCACATCATCTGCATGTTTTTTGCGGAAGGCTTCGATTTCGGGCAGTTCTTTCACACAGGCCGTGCAGGTTGGACTCCACACATTAACCAATACCCATTTCCCTTTGCCGATATAGTCGGACATCGGCTGGGTCACGCCATCAATGCGTACCAGTTCCTTACTGGCTGGATTGGCATGCACAGGG
>Ga0214472_10002493_pt1 | contig 19791 bp, 18 predicted proteins | sample RVTome_6_FD_207662 | JGI IMG/M metagenome (GOLD analysis project Ga0214472, IMG submission 207662) | Soil microbial communities from uranium-contaminated site in the Upper Colorado River Basin, Wyoming, United States - RVT140D175 | ecosystem: Environmental > Terrestrial > Soil > Contaminated >...
AATGGACGACCGCCTCGGGGTCGTCGGCGTTGACGTGGAAAATCGGCGCCGAGACGACCTTGCCGACATCCGTGCAATAGGTCGACGAGCGCGAGTACTTGGGCGCCGTCGTGAATCCGATCTGGTTATTGATGACGAGGTGGATGGTGCCGCCGGTCTGATAGCCGAGCAGGTTGGAGAGGTCGAACGCTTCGGGTACCAGGCCCTGGCCGGAGAACGCCGCGTCGCCGTGCAGCAGCAGCGCCATCACCTTTTGCCGGTCGGCGTCGTTGCGCTGGCGCTGCTTGCCGCGCACCTTGCCGAGGCAGACGGTATTGACCACCTCCAGGTGCGACGGATTGGCGGTCAGGCTCAGGTGCACCTTGCGGCCATCGAAGACGCGGTCCGACGAGGTGCCCAGGTGATATTTGACGTCGCCCGAGCCCAGCACGTCGTCGGGATGGGACGAACCGCCCTGGAACTCGGAGAAGATCGCCTGGAACGGCTTGCCCATGACGTTGGCGAGCACGTTGAGCCGCCCGCGGTGTGCCATGCCGAGCACGATCTCATCGATGCCGAGCCGGCTGCCGCGCTTGAAGATCTGCTCCATCGCCGGGACCAGGCTTTCGCCGCCGTCGAGCCCGAACCGCTTGGTGCCGGTGAATTTCTTGTCCAGGTAGCGCTCGAAGCCCTCGGTCTCGAGCAGCCGGTTGAGGATGGCGCGCTTGCCCTCGGGCGTGAAATGGGTCTGGTTGTGGATGGTTTCCATGCGTTCCTGGAGCCACGCCTTCTCGTCCGGGTCCTGGATGTGCATGAACTCGATGCCGATATGACCGCAATAAGTCTCGTGCAAGATGGCCATGATCTCGCGGATCGTCGCCGTCTCCAGGCCGAGCACGTAGTTGATGAAGATTTCCCGGTCCATGTCGCGTTCCTGGAACCCGTAGGTCGCGGGGTCCAGTTCCGGATGGTGCTCGCGCACCTCGAGCCCGAGCGGGTCGAGCTTGGCCAGCAAGTGGCCGCGCACCCGGTAGGCGCGGATCAGCATCAGGGCGCGGAGTGAATCGAGGGTTGCTTCACGGACCCGGCCGGCGGCCATACGCGGGGCGGCGGCACGGGCGGGTTCGATCGCCTCGACGCCGGCGTCGCGGACCATCCGTTCGGCCATCGGCTGCGAATCTTCTTGGCCGACGATGTTGGCGGTAGACGGCGCCCAGGAAGCGCCCCGCTTTTCCTGCAGCAGCTCGCGCAAGTCGCCGTCGAGGCCGCTGAAGAACTCCTGCCAGCGCGGATCGACCGATCCCGGATCGTCCAGGAATCGCTGATACATTTCGGCGAGATAGACCTGATTGCCGGTATAAAGGAAATCGACGAGGTTAAGTGCGGTCATCACTAATTGACGCGCCTTGACAACGCGTCCCCCCAGGGTTGACGCCTAACCGTATCTTAACAGGATACGGGTAGCCCCTTTACGTCACCCTTTCAAGGCCTTGGACATGGTGGTGCCGATTTTAGCCGGAGAATCGGCGACATGGATACCGGCACTTTTCATGGCCTCGATTTTGTCGGCGGCGCCGCCCTTTCCGCCGGATATGATGGCCCCGGCGTGGCCCATGCGCCGGCCCGGGGGGGCCGTCAGGCCGGCAATAAAGCCGACCGTCGGTTTCTTGATTTTCGACGACTTGATGACCTGGGCCGCGTCCTCTTCCGCCGACCCGCCGATCTCGCCGATCATGACGATGGCCTCAGTCTGCTTGTCGCCGAGGAACATCTCGATGCAATCGACGAAATTGGTGCCGTTGACGGGGTCGCCGCCGATGCCGATGCAGGTGGTCTGGCCCAGCCCGGCGGCAGTCGTCTGCGCCACCGCCTCGTAGGTCAGGGTCCCCGAGCGCGACACGATGCCGATCTTGCCCTTTTTGTGGATGTGCCCCGGCATGATGCCGATCTTGCACTCGCCGGGAGTAATGATGCCGGGGCAGTTGGGGCCGATGAGGCGGCTCTTCGAGCCCATCAGCACGCGCTTCACCCGCACCATGTCCATCACCGGGATGCCCTCGGTGATGCAGACTACCAGCGGAACCCGGGCGTCGATGGCCTCCAGGATGGCGTCGGCGGCGAACGGCGGCGGCACGTAGATGACGGAGGCGTCGGCGCCGGTCTTGGCGACGGCGTCGGCAACGGTGTCGAACACCGGCAGGCCCAAGTGCTTAGTGCCGCCCTTTCCCGGGGTCACCCCGCCGACCATCTTGGTGCCGTAGGCGATCGCCTGCTCCGAATGGAACGTGCCCTGCGCGCCAGTAAAGCCCTGACAGATGACCTTGGTCTTGGCGTTGACGAGGACAGCCATCAGGCGGCCTCTTTGACCGCTTTGACGACCTTCACCGCAGCGTCGCCAAGATCCTTGGCCGACACGATCGGCAGCCCGGATTCGGCTAGAATTTTGGTTCCGCGCTCGACGTTGGTGCCTTCCAGACGCACCACCAGGGGCACGTCGAGGCTGACCTCGCGGGCGGCGGCGACCACGCCTTCGGCGATGACGTCGCAGCGCATGATGCCGCCGAAGATGTTGACTAGAATTCCCTCCACGTTGGGATCGGACAGAATGATCTTGAACGCTTCGGTCACCCGTTCCTTGGTGGCGCCGCCGCCGACGTCCAGGAAGTTCGCGGGCGCGCCGCCGCTCAGCTTGATGATGTCCATGGTCGCCATGGCCAGGCCGGCGCCATTGACCATGCAGCCGATATTGCCGTCGAGCTTGATGTAATTCAGTTCGTGTTTGGCCGCTTCCAGCTCGGCCGGGTCTTCCTCGTCCTCGTCGCGGAGGTCGGCCACGTCCTTGTGGCGGTAAAGCGCGTTGTCGTCGAAATTCATTTTGGCGTCGAGAGCCAGGACTTCGCCGCCCTTGGTGACCACCAAGGGGTTGATTTCGACGATGCTGGCGTCCAGTTCAGTGAAGGCCTTGTACATCGCGAGCATGAATTTTACCGCCGAACCGACCTGCTTGCCTTCCAGCCCGAGGCCGAAGGCCAGTTTCCGGGCATGGTAAGGCATCATCCCCGTCGCCGGGTCGATCGACACCTTGAGGATTTTTTCAGGGGTCTTGGCTGCGACTTCCTCGATCTCCATGCCGCCTTCGGTGGACGCCATCATGGTCAGGCGCGACGTCCCGCGATCGAGCAGCATGCCGAGATAAAGTTCACGCGCGATCTCGCAGCCTTCTTCGATATAGACGCGTTTGACTTCCTTACCGCCCGTTCCCGTTTGCTTGGTGACCAGGACGTGGCCGAGCATCTCCCGAACGTTCTCGCGGACCTCCTCGACGGACTTGACGACTCGCACGCCTCCCTTGCCGCCGGGGTTGTCCTTGAACCTGCCGGCGCCACGACCGCCGGCATGGATCTGCGACTTGACCACGTAAACGGGGCCGCCCAGTTCTTGGGCCTGGGTGGCCGCTTCGTCGACTGTATAGGCGACCCCGCCTCGGGGCACCGCCACCCCGTATCGGGCGAGCAACTGCTTCGCCTGATATTCGTGAATATTCATGGGGATGTCTCTCGACCCGGCGATGCCTCGATATTTACGTGATCAACGAAGAAGCGACTACCGGCGCTTCTTCTTTCCCTTCTTCTTCGTCGCCTTCTTACGCTTCTTCGCAGCCTTCTTTTTCTTTGCTTTCCTTGCCATAGCTTAGGTCCTTCCTTTGCCTGTTGCTGACTTCTTCATGAGATCGCGGGTGATTTTGATCAGGGCGCGAACGGCCTGGACGGACCGCGTAAACATCGCCTGCTCTTGGCGATTCAACGTGATTTCGACCACCTTCTCGACGCCGCGCGCGCCGATGATACAGGGCACACCCACGTAAAGCCCTTTGACACCGTACTCCCCCCTTAGATAGGCGGCACAGGGCAGCACCCTGCGTTTGTCTTTTAGGTATGATTCGGCCATTTGGATGGCCGAACTGGCGGGCGCGTAGAACGCCGACCCGGTCTTTAACAACGCTACGATCTCGCCGCCGCCCATGCGCGTCCGCTGCACGATCGCATCGAGACGCTTCTGGCTCGTCCATTTGAGACGCACCAGATCGGGAAGCGGAACGCCGGCGACGGTGGAATAGCGCACCAGCGGCACCATGGTGTCGCCGTGGCCGCCGAGCACGAAGGCGGTCACGTCTTCGACGGAAACCTTGAATTCCTCGGCCAAGAAATACCGAAAGCGGGCCGAATCGAGGACACCGGCCATGCCGACCACCCTGGTGTGGGGCAGCCCGCAGGCATCGCGGAGCACCATTACCATGGCGTCCAGCGGATTGGTGATGCAAATGACGAAAGCACCCGGGCAATGCGCCTTGATGCCGGCGCCCACCGATTGCATGACCTTTGTATTGATGCCGATCAGGTCGTCGCGGCTCATGCCCGGCTTGCGGGCGATGCCGGCGGTGACGATGACCACGTCGGCGCCCTTGATGGCGCTGTAACTGCGCGCGCCGCGAATGCGCGCATCGAAGCCTTCGATTGGCGACGATTCGGCGATGTCCAAGGATTTTCCCTGAGGAATGCCGGCGAGGATGTCGAACAGAACGACATCGCCGAGTTCTTTCAAACCGGCAAGATGGGCAAGCGTGCCCCCGATGTTTCCGGCGCCGATCAACGCGATCTTGTTTCGGGCCATCGACGTTTCCCCATATCAAGACGGCCGAAAAGCCAGGCCGAAGCCTCCTCGCATTGTGAATTTCCTACTCCGTTTCGGAGTCGAGGGCAAGAGTCGTGGAAACTATTGGTAAATTTTTCGGGACTACTCGGTCCGGATCGAGTCGTGAACGGTTTCGATGGATTTCGTCAATCGTTTGCGAGATCGAGTCCGATATCTACGGCCGGCGCGGACATCGTGATCGCGCCGACGGAGATGAAATCGACTCCCGTTTCGGCGATGCTGCGGATCGTTTCCAGCGTCACGCCGCCCGAAGCCTCGAGCGGTACGCGCCCGGCGGCGATCGCGACCGCTTCGTGGAGCATTACGGGCGACATGTTGTCGAGCAGCAGGCGGTCGGCGCCGGCGGCCAGCGATTGTCGCACCTGCTCCAGCGTATCGCATTCAATTTGCACGTTTTTCAGGCCCTTGGCCTTGGCGCGCCGGATCGCCTCGGCGGCACTGCCGGCGACCGCGATGTGGTTGTCCTTGATCAGCACGCCGTCGTCGAGGCGGATGCGGTGATTGGTGGCGCCGCCGACGGCGGTCGCGTACTTGCTCAAGTTGCGCAGCCCGGGCAACGTCTTGCGCGTATCGAGAAGCACGGCGCCAGTGCCCGCGATCCGGTCGGCGAACTTGCGCGTCAACGTCGCGATGCCGGACAACGTTTGCACAAAATTCAATGCCGTCCGCTCCGCCGACAACAACGGCGCCGCCAGCCCCTCGATGCGGGCGATTGTGGCGCCGGAATCGAGTCGGGAACCGTCAATTGCGTCAATTTTGATGTCCGATTCGCGATCCAGCCGTTTGAACGCTTCAACCGCCACCGGCAATCCGGCGACGACGATCGACTGACGCGTCACCATCACCAGCCGCATACGCGCGGCGTCGGGAACGATCGCTTGCGTGGTGATATCGCCGTTGCCAATGTCTTCGGCCAGCGCCGCATCGACCGCGGCATAGACGTCCGCGGGAGCGAGTCGAGGTGCGGTCACGGGATTATTCTGCCGGATTATTCCGCGGCTTTGGAAATCGGCTTCGCCGGCGGGGACATCTCCAGCATTCTTTCCAAGGGTTTCAACGCGCGCAGCCTCAGATCCTCGGGGATTTCGATCCTCGGCGCGCTGTTGACCATCGCCAAGTGGAGCTTCTCGATGGTGTTCAGTTCCATGAACGGACAATTCGCGCAGTTGCAGCTGCCGTCCGAGCCGGGCGCCGGGATGAAAGTCTTTTGCGGCGCCGCCTTCTGCATTTGATGGATGATGTGCCGTTCAGTGGCGATGATGAATTCTTTTTGCGGCGCCTTCAGCACGTATTCGAGGATCGACCGGGTGGAGCCGACGTGATCGGCGTGATCGAGAATGCCTTCGTGGCATTCCGGGTGTGCGGCGACCGGTGCCGCCGGATGCCTCGCCTTCAGCTTCACCAGTTCGCGGGTCGAAAACTGGTCGTGGACGATGCAGGTGCCGTTCCACAAGGTCATCTCGCGACCGGTCTTGCGGCTGAGATACGCCCCGAGGTGTCGGTCGGGGGCAAACAGGATCGGCCGATCTTCGGGCAGCTGGCGGATGATGTGCTCGGCGTTCGACGAGGTAACGATGATGTCCGAATGCGCCTTCACCGCCGCCGAGCAGTTGATGTAGGTGACTGCGATGTGGTCCGGATGCTCGGCGCGGAAGCGGGCGAAGTCCGCCGGCGGACAAGCGTCCTCGAGCGAGCAGCCGGCATTGGCGTCCGGCAGCAGAACCGTCTTCTCGGGGCTCAGGATCTTGGCCACCTCGGCCATGAAGCGGACGCCGCAAAACACGATCATATCGGCGTCGGTGGAAGCCGCCCGGCGCGACAAATCCAGCGAGTCGCCGACGAAATCGGCCAAATCCTGGATTTCCGCGTCCTGGTAATAATGCGCCAGGATGACGGCGTTCTTCTCTCGCCGGAGACGAGCGATCTCCGCCCACGGATCCAGCGTCGGATCGATGGCCGACGGGACGAACGTTTCGGTGGCGGGCAGAATGACGGTTTCCATAAAGGCATTTCTCCTGGCGGTCCGGGAGACAGCGTTAACTATGGGATCGCTAAAAGCGCCGTGCCAGTTAATACCAGGTATATATGGCCGAAAACCGTGCTTCGCAAAGTATCAAGCTAGACAAACAGCTAGCAGGTGGGAAATGCCGGGTCAACCGGCATGCGGTAACGCCATATAGTCCGCGGACCGCATCTCCATCAGCCTGGAAACCGTACGCTGAAACTCGAAGGCGCCATCGCCTTCAATATACAGCGCCTCCGCTGGCGCTTCAGCTGAGCATATAAGGTTGACCTTGGCCTCATACAAGGCGTCGATCAGGGTCACGAAACGCTTGGCCTCGTTCCGTTTTTCCGGGCCCAGCCGCGGGATTCCCCGGAGCAGCAGGGTGTGGAAGCACTCGGCGATCGCCAGGTAATCGGCGGCGCCGAGCGGCCTTTCGCAGAGGTCCTTGAAGCTGACCATGGCCACGCCTTCGGCGGCCAGCGGGATGTCGATCTTGCGGCCCTGCACCTGCAGCGTCACCGGGCACGGGCTGAAGCCGGTGCTCAGGCTCTTGAAATCACGTTCCAGCCTGCGGTCGGCCTCGGCGTCCGCAGGCGTCAGAAACACCTCCATGGTCTTCAGCCGGTCGAGGCGGTAATCGATTCCGGCGTCGAGCTCGAATACCTCGAGCTTGTCTTCGATCAACGAAATGAACGGCAGAAACAGCTCGCGCTGCAAGCCGCCCTTATACAGGTCCTTGGGTGCTCGGTTCGACGTCGCCACCACTACCACGCCTTCCTCGAACAGCGCCTCGAACAGCCGGCCCAGGATTACCGCGTCGGCAATATCGGTGACGTGGAACTCGTCGAAGCACAGCAGCCACGCCTGATCGGTGATGACGCGGCTCAGCGCCACCAGCGGATCGCTCGATTCAGGGGCCTTTTTGGCGAGTACCGCCTGGCGGAAGCTGTGAACGCGCTTATGGACCTCCTGCATGAAGGAGTGGAAGTGGACGCGCTTGCGAGCCTCGATCGGGACGCAGTCGTAGAACAGGTCCATCAGCATCGACTTGCCGCGTCCGACGCCGCCCCAAACGTACATGCCGCGCGGCGGCGGCATCCGGTTGCGGCCGAGCCGGAGCCGCGTCATCCAGTTCTTCTTGCCCATCTGTACCGCATATGCGCCGAGTGCCTTGTGCAGCGCCTGCAGCTCGTCGATGGCGCCAGCCTGCGTCGCGTCGGGCTTGATGTCGCCGCTGTCGACAAGTGCCTGATAGGCCTGCTTCGGCCCGATATCGCGTTGAGCTTCCATGAGGGGAAACCGTGACGATGGGCCTATCTGCGTTTCATGCGATGGCGGTGTCGCGATGCCGGCGGCGGGCGCATCGCCGCGTCACGAGGCGACCCGGGCCTTGCCCGGCGGCGGCGCGAAGACGGCCTCCATCTCGCGGCGCAACCGATAGGCGGCCGAGTTCTCGATCTCGCGCAACTCGACGTCCGACCACTGCAGTGCCGCGCCCTGCTTTACCCGGTGCTTTAGCTTGAGCCCGTGGGCGAGGCCGATCGGAACCGCGCCGACGTTGACCGAATCGCCGGCCTCCATCAACCGGCCCCACACCGTGAAGCCGCCTTCGCCGTCGAGCATCTCGCCGGCCTCGAGGTCGCGCTTGGCGCACGCCACCACGTCGGCGCGGAAGCCGGTCGCCGCGCCCGTCGGCATCCGTAGCAGCGCCGCGTGGGCGACGCTGATGCCGAGCTCAAGGCCGATCATGTGATAGGGGCGCCACAGCGCCGAGTATTTGCCGCTGGGATCGGTGATCAGGCCATAGTCGGAGAAGCAATTCTCAACATATTCGTTCGCCGCCTCGAAAGTCACGTAGACGCCCCAGCGCAAATTGTTTTCGAGGTCGTGGCCGTTGCGGGCGCGGCTGGAGACTACCTCGACCTGGCCCCTGTGATGCAGCTTGCCGCCGTCGGCCTCCGGGATCAGCGTGCTGGCCAGCTTCTCCACCGGGCAGGGCGGAAAGGCGAGCCCGCCGGGCGCCGGCGTCAGGCCGGTGGCGTTGGCGACCGCCGCCATCTCTATCCCCGACTTGGTGCCGTCGAGAAAAGAGTTGAACATCTTCGGGTTCAGCCCGCTCTTCGCCGCCCGCTCCGGCGTCAGCCCGTAATGGCCCCACACGGTTTCCGGGGTCGAGGCGTGGAATTCCGGCATATAAAGCGTGCCCTTGCCGGCCGCCACCACCTCGAAGCCGGCGGCCCGCGCCCAGTCCACCATCTCGCAGATCAACGCCGGCTGGTCGCCGTAGGCCAGCGAATAGACGACGCCGGCGCGCTTCGCTTTTTCCGCCAGCAGCGGCCCGGCCAGCACGTCGGCCTCGACGTTGACCATGATGATGTGACGGCCGCGCCTGATCGCCGCCAACGCATGCTGAATCCCGGCCTCGGGCACGCCGGTCGCCTCGATCACCACGTCGAGGCCACCGGCGTTGATCAGCTGCTCGGCATCGTCGGTGATAAAGGTGCCGCCGGTTGCCAGTGCCTTGGCCGGCGAGGTGGCGCTGATGCGCTCCTTTGGCCAGCCGGTGGCGAGCAGCGCTTGGCGCGCCCGCTCTACCGCGAGATCGGCGACGCCGAGGATGTGCAGGCCCGGCGTGTGCTGCGCTTGGGCCAGGAACATGGACCCGAACTTGCCGGCGCCGATCAACGCTACACGGACCGGCATGCCCTGTTCGGCCCGCGCCAACAGCATGGGGTGAAGGTTCATGACGAATGCCCCGGGTCGAAAAAACGAAAGCCGTTTTATGCGTTTTCTTTGCCTGAGACTATCACCATATTGTTGGCGCGGGAATGCCCGTTGGGGGCCAGGAGGACCGGGAAAAATCACCGGCTGCAGGCCCCCGACACCTAACCTCCGCGGCAATGGAAACGATGGATGACCGACACCCTCCTCGACCACGAAACGGCGATCCGGCTCGGATTTTTCTTCGGCATGCTGGCGGCGATGGCAGCGTGGGAGGTGATCGCACCACGCCGCGCCCTGGCGCAATCGAAGGCCGTGCGGTGGTACTCGAACCTGGGCATCGTGGCTCTAAATACCGTCCTGACCCGGGCAGTGTTTCCGATGGCGCCGATCACGATGGCCGTGGCTGCCGGCGAGCGAAGCTGGGGTCTCCTAAACATCATGCATGTGCCCGCGTGGGCAGCCGTCGTGATGTCTGTAGTCATCCTCGATTTTGCTATCTATCTCCAGCATGTGATGTTTCATGCGGTGCCGGCGTTATGGCGGTTGCACCGGATGCATCATGCTGACCTTGATTTCGATGTCACCACCGGTGCCCGGTTCCATCCCGTTGAGATTCTGCTGTCCATCGCGATCAAGATGGGAGTGATTGTATTGATCGGCGTCCCGCCGGCGGCGGTGCTGATCTTCGAGGTACTGCTAAATGCCACATCTATGTTCAACCACAGCAACGTGACGCTGCCGCATGGCCTGGACCGGATCCTGCGTTGGATCGTCGTCACCCCGGATATGCACCGCGTGCATCACTCCATCATACCGCACGAGACGAACTCGAACTTCGGCTTCAACCTGCCTTGGTGGGATCGGCTGATGGGGACTTACCGGGATCAGCCGGAGAAGGGCCATCAAAGCATGACCATCGGCATCGACCTGTTCCGCGATCCGGCGCAACTACATCTTCATCGGATGCTGGTCCAGCCTTTCCTTATGGAAGCCGGCAACTATCCCATCAACCGCCGCGACTGGAGGAGGAAATGAAGGCCGGCGGCGAGCGACGCGTCACCGTGGAACGCGAATTCGGGAACCGTTCTGGAAAGGGGCACCAACCTTAGCGTGTGAGGCAAAGCATGAAGATCCATTTCATTCTCAACGATCCTCCCTACGGCACGGAACGTTGCTACAACGCGTTTCGTCTGGCGCAAGCGCTTCTGAAGGCCGATCCAAGGCCGGAGGTCTCTGTCTTCCTCATGGCTGACGCCGTAGCCTGCGCCAAGGCCGGACAAAAAACACCCGACGGCTATTACAACGTCGAACGCATGATCAAAGGGATCGCGCGCCAGGCGCGGGTGGTGTTGTGCGGCACCTGCATGGACGCACGCGGGCTGGGTGACGACCAACTCGTCGCGGGAACGGTCCGCGGAACCATGACCGATCTAGCCCAACTCACCCTGAATGCGGACAAAGTGCTGTTGTTCTGAAATGACAGACTCCGGCAATCAGTCGGCCGGTGCGAAGTCCCGCATCAGCCGCGCCACCTCGCGGGCCACCACATCGCCGCTGCCCTCGAGCCCCTTGATGGCACCCTCGCGGTCGGCGGCCGAGCGGTTCTGACTGAGCTTGAACTTGCCTTCCAGCCGCTCGATAGGCATCTCGAAGGCGACGATGCCTTTGATCATTCGTTGCACGTAATCGTCGGGCAGCCGGTCCATGGACCACGGACCCGTTGCCGGGCTTTCGTAGGTCGCGACCAGCCGTTCCAGATGGCCGCGGACGGCGGCCGCGTCGACGATCACCTTCGGCCGCCCATAGGCATGGACGGCGACGTAATTCCACGTCGGCACCATCGTTTCGGACACGTACCACGACGGCGACACGTAGGCGTGGACTCCTTGGAACACCGCCATCGCCTCGGCCTTGCCGTCGAATCCCCGCCATTGGTCGTTGGCCCGCGCCACGTGGCCGAACAGCCGGCCCCGGTCGCCGCCGTCGGCATCCAGGGACAATGGGATATGGCTTGCCACCATGCCGCCCCCGCCTGCAGACACCAGAAGGGCGAAGCTGTTGTCGCGCATGACGCGAAAAAGCGCCGAATTGTCATTGCTATCGAAATGCCGAGGTCGGTACATGTGCCTGTTCTCCATTGTCGGGAGGCCGCGTTGGACTTATATCATGGGCGGCATTCTTCAATTCATGTGTCGATGGCGCCCCCTGGAAGAGTCCGGCCGGGTGCCTCGCCGGGGACGCAGGGAGACATCCATGGACGAAGACGTATTCAACATGCAGATCCGCAAGTTCCTCAAGAACGTCGGCGTGACCTCGCAGCGCGAGATCGAAGGCGCGGTGCGCGGCGCCGTCAAGAGCGGCAAGCTGAAGGGCAACGAAACCGTCAAGGCCAGGGTCACGCTTTCCATCGACTCGCTTGGCCTCAGCACCAACATCGACGGCAATATCAAACTTTCCTGAGCCGGATTCCGACCGCAACCGACAAAAACGGCCGCCAGGAATCCCCGGCGGCGTCGTTACGGCTGGCGCTGAGAGCGGACCTTAGCGCCTTTTCATCAGCGCGATCTTGATGTCGCCGATCGCCTTCCCGGGATTCAGGCCCTTGGGACAGGTGTTGGTGCAGTTCATGATCGTATGGCAGCGGAAAAGCTTGAACGGGTCATCCAGGTTGTCGAGCCGCTCGCCGGCCGCCTCATCCCGGGAATCCGCGATCCAGCGGTACGCTTGCAAAAGAATCGCCGGCCCTAGATAGCGGTTGCCGTTCCACCAGTAGCTGGGACAGCTGGTTTGGCAGCAAAAGCACAGGATGCATTCCCAAAGCCCATCGAGCTTGGCGCGCTCCTCGGGGCTTTGCAGGCGTTCGCCGGTCGGCGGCGGGGTATCGGCCTGCAGCCACGGCTTGATCGACTTGTACTGCGCATAGGGCACGCTGAGGTCGGGTACCAGGTCCTTGACCACCGGCAGGTGCGGCAACGGGTAGACCTTTACGTCGCCCTTGATGTCCGCGATCGGCTTGGTGCAGGCCAGCGTATTGGTGCCGTCGATGTTGAACGCGCAGGACCCGCACACGCCTTCGCGGCAGGAGCGGCGGAAGGTCAGCGTGGCGTCGATCTCGTTCTTGATCTTGATCAGGGCATCGAGAACCATCGGCCCGCACTTGTCGAGGTCCACTTCGAAAGTATCGATACGAGGATTGGCGCCGCTGTCCGGGTCCCAGCGATAGACGTGGAATTTCCTGATCCGGGTGGCGCCGGGTTCGGCGGGGAAGGTCTTACCCTTGGTGACTTTGGAATTGGCGGGCAGCGTGAATTCAACCATCTGTTCGACCTTCCGTCAGCGATGCGGGGCCGTCAATAGACCCTGGCCTTAGGTTCGATGTATTCGACCTCTTTGGTCAGCGTCCACGTATGGACCGGGCGATAGGTGAGGGTAACCTTGCCCTTGTGATTGATCGTAGCCAACGTGTGCTTCATCCAGTTCTTGTCGTCGCGGTTCGGGTAATCCTCGCGGGCGTGGGCGCCGCGGCTTTCGTGGCGGGCCTCCGCCGAATGAATGGTCGCGAGCGCGCAGGCGACCAGGTTCTCGAGTTCGAGCGTTTCCACCAAGTCCGAATTCCAGATCAAGGAACGGTCGGCGACCTTGACGTCGCTCATGCGCGACGCGATCTCGCCTACCTCCTTGACGCCTTGCTTCAGCACCTCGGAGGTGCGAAACACGGCGGCGTTGTTCTGCATGGCGCGCTGCAAGACGACGCGGATCTCGCTGGTCTTCGAGCCGCCATCGGCATGACGCAACCTGTCGAGTCGGGCGAGAGCGTACTCCGCGGAATCGGCCGCCAGCGGCTTCAACGGCGTGTTCGGTTTGACCAGCTCCGACGCCTTGATCGCGGCGGCGCGACCGAACACCACGATATCCAAAAGCGAGTTGCATCCCAGCCGATTAGCCCCATGCACCGAGGCACAGGCGCATTCACCGATCGCCATCAGGCCGGGTGCGACGGCGTCCGGGTCGTCGGCTGTCGGCCGCAGCGCCTGGCCGTGATAATTGGTCGGAATGCCTCCCATGTTGTAGTGCACCGTCGGCAGTACCGGAATCGGCTGCTTCGAGGCGTCGACGCCGGCGAAAATGCGCGACGATTCGGTGATCCCCGGCAGTCGCAATTCCAGCAAATCCCTGCCCAGGTGCTCGAGGTGCAGATAGATGTGGTCGCGTTCGGGACCGACGCCGCGCCCCTCGCGGATCTCGACCGTCATCGAGCGGCTGACCACGTCGCGGCTGGCCAGATCCTTGGCGGTCGGCGCATAGCGCTCCATGAACCGCTCGCCCTCGGAATTGGTGAGGTAGCCGCCCTCTCCGCGCGCGCCTTCGGTAATCAGGCACCCGGCGCCGTAGATGCCGGTCGGATGGAACTGCACGAATTCGTGGTCCTGCAGCGGCAGGCCGGCGCGCGCCACCATGCCGTTGCCATCGCCGGTGCAGGTGTGCGCCGAGGTGCAGGAGAAATAGGCCCGCCCATAGCCACCGGTGGCGAGAACCACCAGATGCGCCTGGAAGCGGTGGATGGTGCCGTCGTCGAGGTTCCACGCGATCACGCCCTGGCAGGCGCCGTCGGCGCCCATGATCAGGTCGATGGCGAAGTACTCGACGAAGAACTCGGCGTCGTGTTTCAGGCATTGCTGGTAAAGGGTGTGCAGCATGGCGTGGCCGGTGCGGTCGGCTGCGGCACAGGCACGGGGTACAGGCGCTTCGCCGAAATTGCGCATATGGCCGCCGAACGGGCGTTGGTAGATTTTGCCGTCGGGCGTGCGCGAGAACGGCAAGCCGAAGTGCTCCAATTCGTATACGGCGGGCACTGCCTCGCGGCACATGTATTCGATGGCATCCTGGTCGCCGAGCCAGTCGGAGCCCTTGACCGTGTCGTACATGTGCCAGCGCCAGTTATCATCGGCGGGATTGGCGAGAGCCGCCGCGATACCGCCCTGAGCGGCGACGGTATGGGAACGTGTCGGGAATACTTTGGTGATGCAACCGGTCTTCAAGCCCGTCGTCGCCATGCCGAGGGTGGCGCGCAGGCCGGCGCCGCCGGCGCCGACGACGATGACGTCGTACTTATGATCGGTGATCTCGTAAGCTTTGGCCACGGCGCGTCAGCCTCCGAACGTCAGCCGGGCGATGCAGAAAATGGTGTAGGTGGCTGAGAAGAACGCCCCCAACTTCACCAGCACGATGGCGATCAGGTTGGCCGCCTCGTTATGGACGTAATCCTCGATGATCACCGTCATGCCCATCTGTCCGTGGTGATAGACCGCGATGGTGAACAGGATCAGCAGCACCGGATTGCCGTAGGCGCCGACCCAGGCTTTGAACTGGACAATGTCGGCGCCGGTCATCAGCACGGCGGAATAGATGAACCACAACGTCAGCGGCACCAGAGCGACGGCGGCCAGCCTTTCGGCCCACCAATGGCCGATGCCGCCTTCCTTGCTGTTGCCGAGGCCGCGGACACGGCCGAGAGAAGACCGGTATTCCATCACTAGGCTCCGGCGATTGCGTAGGCGACGGCGAACGTCAGCACCGTCATGCCGCCCGAGAACAGCACCACCAGCCAGCCGGTCAGCCGGAGCTTGGGCATTTCGTAGCCCCAGCCGATGTCCCATGCCATGTGGCGGATGCCGTTGGCGAGGTGGTAATAGAGCGCAAACGTCATCCCCAGCAGCACCAGGCGTCCGAACCACGAGCCGAGGATCGACTGCGCCTGCTTGAATACTTCCGGCCCGTAGGTGGCCGAGGAAATCCAATAAGTGAATATGAGCGCGCCGCCGACCAGGGCGACGCCTGTCAGTCGATGCACAATCGACAGGAACGAAGTGATCTGCGGCCGATAAACCTGGAGATGCGGTGACAGTGGCCGATCGCCGGATGCCATGGGCTGATCCTCGTAGGACGGACAAACGCCTTGGCAGCGCCGCCGAGCCAAATAAATTGGTAAACGCCCACCCGAGCTAAGTCAATGTTCGCCGCGGAATAAACAAGCTCTACAAGAATACAATTGGCCGACTTGCTGGGTGCTGCCCGCGGTGACTACGGGAGGTTTGACGCCGGCGGGGGCGGCTTCTGACCGCAGCAATACAATTTATAAGTTTTACTTTCCCATTATTATGGATGTGAATAGTTATGTGGATAACTTGTGGGAGAATTGTGAAAGTTTACAACAGTTATGCACAGAATATTTAGCGTTACGTTGCGTTTTTAATTGAATTTAGCATACGGGATTTTCATCATGCCAAGTGCACGCGAAAGCGTCGATGCGACGAGTTGTCGTCGTCCGGCCACGCAATCCTTCGGGGTTCTGCGGCTTGCGGCAACAACCAGTCGCTCCCAGGCGACGCGGGTGTTCACTCATCCGTCGAGCCGGGGGCAGGCTTCCCAAGGCGCCGTACGGCTTCGGCCGCCGGTGACGAACGGAAGCCGGCAAAAGCCTCGTTGACCGCGAGGCGGCTTTTCGCGGACCGGCCGCTCTCCCTGGTGGAGGCTGGCCGGCTCCGTAGGGTCCGGGGTCATTCACCGGCGCAAGCTGGCGGTGGCCGAGGGCTCAGGGCAGGCGGCCCGGTCTGCTTGCAGGCCGGATCGCCGATCCGGGAACCTCCCGGTTTCCGGGTCGTATCGGCGGGGGCTCCGCCCCTGGCCGGTATCGCAGGAAAGGCCGCACGCGCGAGGGGTGTTTTGCTTCGGCGGTTCGTGAAGGGGGGGCAACTTCCCGGAACGTAACCACGACCACCTCTCCAAGGGCTATCTCTGCCCAGGGTGCGTCCATGGAGGGGAGGGTCGATCGTAGCCGCCGCTTTCAAGTGCACGGAGCCTGGCCGGCTCCAAGAGGTGTCAGGAGCGTTGTTTCGGCGGCGCGTTACGGAGGTTTCCCAGGACCTACGTACCTGACACCTCTTCCTTTGCCGAAATCAATCCCCGGCCGCCCGCCGCGGCATCAGCGCCCAGTAGTCGAAATCGAGCACTACCGCCGGGTCATAGGCGCCGTCGGCGCCGCGGCCCGGGAAATTGTCCGCCCGCCGGTCCTTGGTCGCCACCGTGCGCAGCCTGAGTGCGCCGACATCGGTCCTGCCCGGCATCGCCGCCTTGGCCAGCACCTCCGACCACGCGTAGATGGTGTCGCCGGCGAAGCTCGGCGCCACGTGCCGACCACCGTTGATGGCGGCGATCCTGAAGGCGTTGGCGAGGCCGTTGAACGACAGCGCCCGGGCGATGCTGATGACGTGGCCGCCATAGACGATGCGGCGGCCGAAGCGGCCACTCCTCTCGGCGTGCTGGTTAAAATGCACCCTCGCACTGTTTTGGTAGAGCCGCGCCGCGGTCATATGGTCGGCCTCTTCGATGGTGATCCCGTCGAGATGGTCGATGCGGTCGCCCGTCCGATAGGAGTCCCATAGGTGCGGGCTTCCGGCGGCGACCGAGTCGTAGCCGCCGCAGTCGAAACCGGTGGGTACCTTGAGCGCTTCGGCCGCCACCGCTTCGAGCAGCTCGGGCACCACTGCCATCGGCGCCGGCACCCCAGGCTTCGGCGCATGGGGGACGCGCTTCGGCACCATCACCCAGCGCACGTAATCGACCACCATCTCGCGCCTCTGGTTGCGGCCGACCGAGCGCACGTAGACGATCCCGGCCCTGTTGTCCCGGTTCTCTTTCAGTCCGATCACCGTCGAGGTGGCGGCGAGCGTGTCGCCGGCGTAGACCGGCGCCCCGAACATGCCGGCCGCGTAGCCGAGGTTGGCGAGCGCGTTCACGGACACGTCAGCCACCGTTTTGCCGAAAATCACGTGGAAAACTAGGAGATCGTCGAGGGGAGCGGCCTTGAACCCGACGGCGCGGGCGAACGCGTCCGACGACGACACGACGAAGCGCGATCCGTAGAGGGCCGTAAAGACCGCTGCGTCGCCCGCCGTCAGCGTCCGCGGTGTCGCATGCACGATCTCCTGACCGAGCGAGAAATCCTCGAAGAAATTGCCCTGGCTGGATTTCGCTCCGGATTTCGGGTCGGATGTGACGCCCATCGGACAGGCCTCAGGTCGCCGCCTGCTCCATTTCCCGGATCGCGTCGGCGAGCGCCACCAGCCGCTGCGCCTCGAGCACGTGCAGATTTTCGATCAGCTTGCCGTCGACGACGACGATGCCCTTCCCCTGCTCGGCCGCATCGGCATGGGCGGCGATGATCTTCTTCGACCACGCGACCTCGTCCGGCGACGGCGCGAACGCCTCGTTGGCGATGTTGATGGTCTTGGGGTGGACCAGCGTCTTGCCGTCGAATCCCATCTCCCGGCCCTGCCGGCAGGCGTATTCGAGGCCGACGTTGTCGTCGAGGTCGAGGTGCACGCCGTCGAGGATGGCGATGCCGGCGGCCCGCGCCGCCAGCAGGCACAGCCCGAGCGAAGTGAGGAACGGCAGCCGGTCGCGGGTGTGGGCGCAGTGCAGGTCCTTGGCCAGGTCCGACGTGCCCATGACGAACGCGCCGACGCGTGGGCTGGCCTCCGCGATTTCCTCGGCGTGCAGCATGCCGAGGGGCGTCTCCATCATGCACCACACCGCGAGCGTGTCGGGTGCGCCGGCGGTGGCCAGCATGGCTTCGGCCTGGTGCACGGCGCCGGCGCTCTCCACCTTCGGCAGCAAGATGGCATCGGCGCCGAAGGTGGCGGCGGCCGTGAGATCGTCGCGGCCCCACTGGGTATCGAGCCCGTTGACGCGCACGATCAGCTCGCGCCGGCCATAGCCACCCTGCCTGATGGCGTCGCGGATCTGCTGGCGCGCCAATTCCTTGGCGTCGGGGGCGACCGCATCCTCGAGATCGAGGATCAGGCCGTCGGCGGCCAGTATGCGGCCCTTTTCCAGCGCCCGCGCGTTCGAACCCGGCATGTAAAGGACGGAACGGCGCGGCCGCGCGGTCTTCGGCATCGGTATCTCCCCTCGGCAATGTCGCGTCGTTAGTCGCCGGAACCTACAATCCGGACCCGGTCTGTGGCAAGGTCGGCGGCATGGCGATTCTCAGCATCAACTCCCACGTCGCGCGCGGGCACGTCGGCAATTCGGCGACGGTGTTCCCGCTGCAGTGCCTCGGCTACGAGGTGTGGCCGGTCCATACCACGCTCTTCAGTAACCACCCCGGACACGGGCAATGGCGGGGCCACGTCGTCGAGCCCCGTCGCGTCGCCCAAGTCCTCGACGGCATCGCCGATGGCGGCGCCTTCGCCGGCGTCGAGGCGGTGCTCACCGGCTACCTCGGCAGCGTCGATACCGGCGAGGCGGTGCTGACGGCGGTCGCCGCCGTCAAGGCGGCCGCCCCGGCGGCCCTCTACTGTTGCGACCCGGTGATCGGCGACGACGAGGAGGGGTTCTACGTCGAGGACGCGCTGGCCCACTGGTTCGGCGAGCGAGCGGTCGCCGCCGCCGACATCGTCACCCCCAACCGCTTCGAGCTCGCCTATCTGTCGGGTCGGCCGGTCGCCACCGAGGCCGAGGCGATGGCAGCGGCCCGCACGCTCGTCGGGCGCGGCCCGCGGCTGGTGGTGGCGACCTCGATTGCCGCCGATGGCGCCGCCGCGGCAGGCGCCGAGGCGCGGATCTCCACCCTCGCCGTTACCGCCGCCGGCGCCTGGCGGGTAACGACGTCGAAGCTAGCGACCAGGGCCAAGGGCGCCGGCGACGTGCTGGCGGCGCTGTTCCTCGGCCGCTTTCTCGAGGCCGGCGACGCCGGGGCGGCTCTCGGCCAGGTGGTGTCGTCGGTGTTCGGGCTGATCGCCGCCGCGGGTAACGCTCCGACCAGTAAGCAAGCCCGCGACCTGCCGCTGGTGACGGGCCGCGCCGAAATCACCGACCCCGCCACTAGGTTTCTGGCCGAGCCCCTGGATTGAACGCGGACTTTCCCGGAATTCCGTAGCGTCATATAGCCCTGAGGTTGGGCATCAAACCGGGAGAGCCGCGCTAAACTTCAAGGACTTACCCGGACTCCGCCTACCAACGGCGGCGATCATCGGATACGACGGCACGGCGTTTTCAATTCAAGGTTCGGAATTGGCGGGCGGAATCGGCAAAAATTGGGCTCGCGTAGTCCGACGTAATTAAACTATATTTGTGCACAATCAGGCGCGGACTAACCGCGCGGTTGTCCGGTGCTCCGGAGGGTGAACCTTGCGTTCGTTGCCGAGTGAACGGCCTGGATAAGGCCGAGGGCGGCGCATGATGACAAAAGACGGGGAAGGATGCCGAGCGCCGAGCGATGTTTAACACTTATCTGAAAAGCGTCAGGGTCCTGATCGTTGACGACCAGGATTTCATCCGCTCGCTGCTACGGCACATCCTGGCTGTGC
>Ga0214472_10002494_pt1 | contig 19791 bp, 26 predicted proteins | sample RVTome_6_FD_207662 | JGI IMG/M metagenome (GOLD analysis project Ga0214472, IMG submission 207662) | Soil microbial communities from uranium-contaminated site in the Upper Colorado River Basin, Wyoming, United States - RVT140D175 | ecosystem: Environmental > Terrestrial > Soil > Contaminated >...
TAGATGTGCTCCGGCAGGGGCAGGATCGTTGTCGTGGTCGTAGTCATCGGTCGTTCTCCTGTTAGGGGGGGTGGAGTAAGCCGGCGGCACGCCGTCGAGGCGACGGCGTGAGCGCCGGGTTACTCCGCGACATTGAACGGGTCCGCCACCTCGGCCGCCGCCAGAAGCAGCCGAACGGTCTTCGGGTGGCCACGTTCCGCGGCCACCCGCACCGCCCGGCTGAATCGCTCGGCGAAGATCAGCCGCATCGCCCGGCCACGGTCCTCGTAGGTGGCCTCGCCGACGCGGATACGCTCGACGGCGGCCAGGGCGTCGACGTGAGACAGTGCCCCCGCGAGCAGCGCGTGCTCGGCCGACTGCGCGCCCCACTCGTCCGGCGGACCATAGGCCGGCACCGGTATGCCGGCTACTCTGCACGCCTCTCCGTACAGGTCGCCGTCTTTGTCGTCCATCCTCAACGCCGCCGCGTAAACGTGCTCCGGACTCGGCAGGATAATCGTTTTCATCGGTCGTTCTCCAGTTAGAGAAAGGGAAGTAAAACGTGAGTCTACACCGGGAAAAAACACTGTCAACCCCAAAACACAAAACTATTTCAGCATCGCGCCGCACTCGATATCTCCCAGCATCGCGCGCAGGTTGTTCCGCAGCCGCTTCGCCAGGGCGATGTAGTCCGCCAGCGGCCGGCCGTCCAGGCCCTCCGCCTCGGCAATCTGCTTTGCACGGGCGGCAAACGATTCCGCCAGGCCCCGCCGGGAAAGCGGCAGGGTGGTGCAGCGGGACAGGAGCGGCCCGGCATCGTCGTAATCGTCGAAAAGGCTTTGCTGCCCATCGGTGGTAGTGGTGAAGATCCACACCACGTGACGCGGAACGCGCTCCAGAATTACCAACAACTGGCGGATCACGTCTTTCCGCAGGCCGTGCGCTTCATTGATGATGTAGGCTCGGCCGTTCTTCTCTCCCAGGCCGTAGGTCGCGCTCATCCGTTCAAGGTCGCGGACGTGGGCCGCGCTCAAATCGGTCGCGTCCACTTCGATGACATTGAACGGGTCCGCAACCTCGGCCGCGATCAACCGGGCAATCGTGGTTTTCCCCGTCCCGCTCTGGCCAGAGATCCACCACGCCCGGCCGGCCAGGCCACGCCGGCGAATGGCGTCTATCTTCGCAAGCGGTTTCTCCTGCCCGACCACGGCGGACCAATCCGCCGGCCGGTACTGTTCAAACAGCGGTTGCATCGTCGTGTCTCCAGTTAGGGGTGGTGAAGTAAGCCGGCGGCACGCCGTCGAAAGACGGCGCGCGGGCCGGGTCACTACGCCGCCAGCATCCGCACGGTCTCCGCGTGGCCACGTTCCTTGGCCACCCGAACAGCCCGGTCGCGGTCCTCGTCGCTGATCTCGCCCGACTCCAGCAGCCTCCGAACGGTCTCCGCGTCGCCACGGTTCGCGGCCCACCAAACCGCCAAGCCGCGGTCCTCGTCGCTGATCTTTCCCGACGCCAGCAGCCTCCGAAGGGTCTCCGCGTGGCCACGGTACGCGGCCTGCCGAACCACCAAGCCGCGGTCCTCGTCGGTGATCTCGCCGACGCGGATGCGCTCGACGGCGGCCAGGGCTTCGTCGGCGTTGCGCTGACGCATCGCGCCGGCCAGCAGTGCGTGCTCGACCGACTGGCCGCTCCACGCGCCCGGCGGCCCGTTGCTGGGCACCGGCAGACCGGCCTCGATGCAGCCGCCGCCCCAGAGGCAGCAAGCGGTGCCGCAATCGTTCCGCCATTCCCACTGGTGGTATTTCCAGTCGGCGTCGAACCGGCCCGTCCCGGCTTTCGCGGCCGCCGCATAAATGTGCTGCGGCAGGGGCAGGATCGTCGTTTTCATCGGTCGTTCTCCAATTAGGGGGGGTGGAGTAAGCCGGCGGCACGCCGTCGAGGCGACGGCGCGCGGGCCGGGTCACTTCGCCGCCAGCATGGCCGCGGTCGCCGCGTGGCCACCCTTCGCGGCCAGCCAAACCGCCCGGCCGCGGTCCTCGTCGCTGATCGTACCCGCCGCCAGCAGCATCGCCACGATCGCCGCGTGGCCACCCTTAGCGGCCACCCGAACAGCCCAGCCGCGGTACTCGTCGCTGATCGGGCCGGACTCCAGTAGCAGCCGAACGGTCTCCGCGTGGCCACCCTTCGCGGCCGACCAAACCGCCTGGCCGCGGTCCTCGTCGCTGATCGCGCCGGACTCCAGCAGCCTCCGAACGGTCTCCGCGTGGCCACGTTCCGCGGCCGACGTCACCACCAAGCCGCGGTCCGCGTCGGTGATCGCGCCGGACTCCAGCAGCATCCGCACGGTCTCCGCGTCGCCACGTTCCGCGGCCTGCCAAACCACCAAGCTGCGGTCCGCGTCGGTGATCTCGCCGACGCGGATGCGCTCGACAGCAGCCAGGGCTCTGGCGGCGTCGACGTGAGACATTGCCCCGGCCAGCAGTGCGTGCTGGACCGATTGCCCGATCCACTCGGCGGACGGCCCTTCGCTGGGCACCGGCAGACCGGCCTCCAGGCACGCACCGCCGTAGATGCAGCACGCGGTTCCGCACTTGTTCCGCCACCGGTCCTGATAGTATTTCCAGTCGGCGTCGAACCGGCCCGTCGCGGCTTTCGCGGCCGCCGCGTAGATGTGCTCCGGCAGGGGCAGGATCGTTGTCGTGGTCGTAGTCATCGGTCGTTCTCCTGTTAGGGGGGGTGGAGTAAGCCGGCGATGCGCCCCCTCGCGGGGGCGCATGGGCCTGGTCACTTCGCGGCGATCGGAGTGGCCAGCGATGGCAAGTGGCTGTCCTGCCACCGCTGGAAGCTGCGGCAAACGGTCCAGGCGTCGGCCGGGTTGTCGACGCCGGCGACGTACTCGACGGCCAGCACAACGTCCGCCCGCTCGGCCGCCCTGCGGAGTTCCTTCGCTTTGCCCCCCCGCTTCGGGTCAGTCACGTTCGCCCACAAGAGCCACTGGGCATCGACTCGCAGTGTAAGCCGAACACGACCGCCGACCGCTTCGGCAATCTTTCCCGCCAGCCAAACCGCCTTTTTGGCGGCGGCCATTTCGCCGGTCGATTGCTCGCCATTGAAGTCGCGGTCGGAGGCGAAGAAGCGGCCATACCAAACGGCACGGCCGGCCGCATCGCAAATCGCAAACCGCCCGGTCCGCGCCTTGGCGTCGCTGTAGAGCGTGACCTCGTGCGTGACTGCGGACTCGCGGTCAGTTTTCTTTTCCGCCCGCCGCTCGTTCCGCATCGCGTTGTAGTCGACACCAGCCGCCGCGAGCGCTTTCTTCCAGGCGGCGAAGCCGGACCGGCTATCAAAGCCGGCCGCCTTACCGGCGGCGGTCAGGCCCGCCACGTCGAGAGGCCGGAGCGCGTCGATTTGTTCCGCAACAATCTGCTTCGCTGTTTTCTTTTTCGTCGTCGTCATCGTCGTGTCTCCAGTCAGAGGTGGGGGTGAAGTAAGCCGGCGGCACGCCGTCAATGCGACGGCGCGAGCGCCGGATTGCTCTACGGAATCCACCATTCTGTCCGCGAGAATTTTCCGGCCATGTACTCCCGACCGTCCGGAGCGAGAATGACCCAGCAACCAATGTGATGATCTCGCCTCATCCTCGTTACTGCTGGCAGCATCGAGGCCACATGGTCGCGCGTGCCAGACGCGACCATCGCCGTGTCCTCGCCCGCGAGCAGCAGCCAGCCGGCTTGGTCTGCCATCGCATCCATTTCCGCCCTTAACCGCGCCCCCCGCTCAATCGCCGATCGCTCCCTCGTCGCCTGCTGCTCGCGCTGCAGGTCGAGCACGCCGCTCCAGTCACGGACGCGGGCGCGCTGGGTCCCAGTGGCCGCGGCCAGCGCGGCATATCCCAGACGCAGCGCGCGGTCGGCGGCGATCCCCGTGCGACGTTCCGTCCCCGTCGCCGCCGCGAATGAGGCGAGCGCTCGCCGCCTCGGCAGCGGCGACCAGCCGCGAGAGTCGCCGTAAGAGATGAGGTCGATAGTCCAGTCGGTTGACGTACTCATGTTAAGCTCCTGCCGCTGGTGCGGCGGTTAAGGTTGCGGCGGGTCCGCCCGCCGGTAACAGCGTCTTAACTCCAAAAGTCGCTCATCCGCAAATCGTGGGCGGTCAGCGCGTCGACGAGTGCAGCCGATGTGATCTCGGCGGTCGAGAGAAAAGCCACCAGCGACTCCTCGTAGTCGGTGTCGCACGGCATCGGGCACACGGCCGGGTCGCCGTTGGTCTCCATGTACAGTACCATCCCGGAGGCGGGCTTAATCGTGGGAGCAGCGTAGATGCCGTAGCAACCCTGACCAGGGGTCTGGTTCGGCGAGAGGATTTCGATCCTCTTGGATTGGTCGATCTGGACGTTGTTCGCCACGTACTTGGTCGTTCTCATCGTTAATCTCCTGCCGCTAATGCGGCGGCTAAGGTTGCGGCGGTTCCGCCCGCCGGTAAAACTCTCTACAGATTGCCCCGCGGGTCCTCAGTCTCGCCGGCGATGATCGCCTTGGCGAGCGTGCGGTATCTCGTGATCGCGCGGCTGGTCAGGCGGCGAATATCCTTCCGCGTCACCGGGCCGGCGAACTTCGCCACCACGCTGGAGGATTCCTTGCACCACTGTTTTGTCGACGCCGCCACGACCTGTGATCTTTTCTTCTCGTTTATCCGCGTGCATATTTTTGGCCGCGCCGCCCACGTAGGTTTCATCGACTTCGACCGGCCCTTTGAGTTTCTGGAACGTGCCGGTTTTCATCGCTTCGCGAATCCTGTGAAGCATGAACCACGCGGTCTTTTGCGTGACGCCAAGAGCGCGGGAAAGTTCGTGCGAGCTAATGCCGTTCTTGCAGTTCGCAATCGACCAGACGGCAACGAACCACTTATCGAGGCCCAAGGGAGAGGATTCAAAAATCGTTCCCACCTTGTAGGAAAACTGCTTCTGGCAGGCTTTGGCGTTGCACTTGAGCGTTCCGGGACGTGTCGAGATTTCCTTGACCGATTCGTTTCCGCAAGCTGGACAGGTGACGTTCCCGTCCGGCCATTTGATCGCTCGCATGTATTCGTGGCAGACTCGCAAATCCGCGAAGTAGCGGACTGCTTCAATCAGCGTTTTTGGAATGGTCATGGTGTTTTGCTCCAGGGCCAAATTTTAAGACGTTTCCTGCGAGCGACGACCCGCTCGCAGTGCTTGCACTTTTTACGGCCCTTGATTTCGACGTGTCCGGTTGACTCAATTGGAACTAGACGACCGCACCACGTTTTTACCGGGCCGAAACTTGGTGGGATTAAGCCGGTTCGATGGATGATTTTACGGGGCATCGACAATCCCCCCGCTTTCTGCGAGATCGTCGTAACTCCGCTTGATCGCCAATTCCCTGCGACAATCTTCGGTGCAAATCCACAAGCCGTCTGGCGCAAATTGACCGGGAGTGGTGGACTCTTCCCCTTTTGGTGCCGCCTCAACGGCCTCGGCGGGCGAGACGAAACGGGATGCCTGCATCGTGTAGGACATGGATGTGGTGGCTTCTTCATGTTGATCGTATGGACGATCAGCCAAAAACAAACGGTAGATGCGCGGATTCATGTTGTTATTCGCCCTCGCTCAAATTGACGAAAGGTTCGCTGGCAATCCATGCTTTCAGTTTCTCGACCGCTTCTTCGCGAGTCGCTCCCTGGAAGGCCACTTCCTCTACGCCGTGGCCTTCAATTTCAACCCGGAAAACGTGCAGGTTGCGTTTCGCGAGTTCGGCAACTTCAATTTGGTGCATCTGAGAATTCCAAGATGGGTCAAACATGGTCCTGTCCTTCGTTGGCAAAATGAGTTTTTGCGAGCGGCCTTCCCACTCGCCATGTATGTATTTTAACCACTACCGATAGTGATTCAACTACAAATCTGGAAAGTGTCGGGATTTTTTCAAGATAGTGAGCCAAATATATCAGTACCCTCCTGTTAGAGGGGGGCAAAAAAATAAGTCCTTCTGTAATACATGGATTCGTCAACCCCAATAGTGTACATGGCTAACTCTCATAATAGCAACCACTTACACACACAGTGTAGCAAGGATAGGACACAATTCCATCGGAAAATCAAAGTGATGGATCCCGTAAGTCGTTACCACTACACGCTTTAAAAATTTTGGGAAATATCAGTCCCATAAGCAGATGTTGATTGTTCACCACCGAACCGGCTTGACACAGCGTCCAATCAGTGTACAATCAGCGTACAATCAGGCGACAAATAGCCCACGAGGCAGACCGCCAGGTGCCGGCGGTATAAGGGGTCGGCAGACTACCACATCGGCACGGACTCGCGGCGCACCTCCCCGAGGTGGCGTCACGAGGGACGCGGATAAAGCAAGCCGGCGGTAACATCGCCCATCGGTCGCCGCGTCCGCCACTGGCCGATCCTCTCAGGCGATCGGCACCGAGGGACGCGGGAGGGGGGGTAGGGGGGGCGGGCGGCGGCGGAAGGGAAGGAAGGAAGGAAGGAAGAGAAGAGAAGGAAGGAAGGAAGAGAAGGAAGGAAGAGAAGGAAGGAAGAGAAGGAAGGAAGGAAGAGAAGGAAGAGAAGCCTCCTGTTCGGACCCTGTTCGGACCCTGTTGTAGGACGGTCAAATAGCCCCCAAGATGCAATGCTTTTAGGTGGTATGAGATACCTCTAAAGATGGTCCGTATACAGGTGCAATGAGTGGATGGGCTGGCGTAAGTCGTGGCGGAGACAGGATTTACGTCCGCTCTATGGCACGCCAACGGGCACCGGAGGGGGGCGGCCCCATCGGCAGCGACACCCATACTTACCTTCCTCGCCCGGATTTTTTCACGTGCCTCAACTTTTGAGATTTTGAGAACTGTCCGCTGTATCGTACCGTTCTCGATGGCTTTCTGGATTGGTCACGTGAGAGCCTGGTGTCTCGCCTTGTGCGAGTTCTCTTAGTTGGAGGGATCTTCGGCTTCCTGGTCCGCTAGGGGCCGCAGCGTGGCCAGCAAGCCGGCCTTGTGGGCTTTCAGGCGGGCCAACAGGTCGGGCGTCAGAGACCCTCGACGGGCGATAAGTTCCAGTTCACCGTCGCCGGACAGCACCAGCCGGATGCGTCGGGCTTTGCAATCGGCAAGTAATTCGGCGAGTGAGGAAGTGGAGTTGGTCATATCATCAACTTGAAATCGCCTGGTGGAGGTGTCCGCGGTCTGTGAGGAGAGGTCGCATTCTACACGGTGAACCGCTTTTCTTCAAGGACGTTGACTTTTGGGATATGCTCGATATACCGCCACACCCCGTTGGCCTCGTGGTGATTGAGCGCGATGGACAAGGACTCTCGGTCCTCCCGGATGAGGAGTCCGGCGCTTTCCAGGACAACTTTTGAAACCAGCTCATCCTGGGTGCATTCGCCGTGTTGATGGGATGCGTCGAACCAGCGGACGTGGATGATGGTTTTGCCTGTTTTTCCTTTGTTTTCATGGCCCAGCATGGTGGTGATTTCTCGCCGGCATTCTTCCAGCAAACGCTCGATGTCCATCAGAGGGCCATTTTCTTGAGAGTGTGCTCTCTTAGGCTGTGGCCGCTCTTCTCCTGCTCGCCAAGTCGCACCTCTTTGTCGGCAGTGGCATCCACGGCCCCAGTCCAATTCGCCGGCCCCATTTTCGCGGGCAGCGGTTGCCAGGTTTCAACATTATCCGCTTTTTGGGAGTCTTTTGTCACTTCGCGTCCCAGATGTACTCAGGATCGTTGGTTTTTTCAGCCACTTCCACGATGAGGTTCATTCCGCCGTCCCACACTCCGATGATGTACTGATCGGGTCGTAGAGCGAGATGGGATTTCAACGCCTTCATCGCGTCATCCCGATGCCCGATTGTGTGATAAACGCGGTGATAAATCAGTTCCTGGGATCCGAAGCACACGTGACCCCCGGTCCCTGGCGGGAGAGTTTCCAAGTCCGTCTTTTTGCTGGAGTACCTGCGGATAGCAGCTTCGCCGCGAAAGAAGCGCCCGGTCGGGATTACGAACTTGGACTTGGGGCTTTGGGTTGGCATCGCGCAAGCGGGAAAGAAGGTTGGCTCGGGGGTCGCTCGGGCTCTAATAACCCCTCTTTCCGGGGTGTTTCTTGGCGGGTTTCTTGGCGGCGTCGCCGGAATTTTTGTTCGCCGGGTCCGCTCGCCGCTTTCCGCTGATGGCACTGTGCCGGCCGGCGTTTGGCTTTGCCGGTCCTTGGTTTTTGATGGTCATTGCTTGGCTCCCTGGGTAGGTAATTTGCATCCGTTGAGACGTTCAACGAAGCGGCGAAAAGCTTGGGTGCTTGTTCTTCTCTGCCCTCCCACGACGATCGTATCGAGGAATTCCCTCTGCCCGGTGATGGTGGAAACAACTCCCAAGGTTGTCCATCTTCGGAGCGTGGAGCGTGATGGTCGGCCTGGCAGGAGGCGCGATTGTCCCATCGCGATCAGTTCTTCGTGGTCGATGTCGATTGGCATGTTTGGTTGCACCGCTGCCCGTGATTGTACCGAGCGGCGGAGAGCCTTGAAAGAGGGGAGAGGGGTGTTTTTGTCAACATCAAGACCCGTGCGGGTTCATTTCGAGCTGTATTGAGCCTGATTGGGTCATTGCGCATCGCCGCCGGGGGATGTTGGTATCCGTCTGGGCTGTTCGTGGTAAGGATGCAAGTGGTCTGTTGCTTTCGGCGCCCGAGCCACGCTGGGAGTTTCGATGCCAACGGACCTGAACCAACTGGACGACGACGCTCTCGATGACGTTCCAGGCGAAGTGGACAAGACGCCTGAAAGCGAGCCCATCGACACGGGGGTCGATACGGGAGTTTCACCCATTGAGCCGACCGACGGGGGCGGCGAGCCGGGCCTTTCCAAGCCGGCGGCGACAGACCAACCCGCCCCCGCCCCCGTCGGGTTTTCTCTTCGAGACGCGCTGGCCGAGCAGAACATTGATCTTGCGGCGGACGCCACCGATGAGTCCGTTTTCCAGCAGTTGTTTCAAGCCGCCAAGTCTGTTCCCGCGATGCAGCATCAGATGCGGGAAATGCAGGCTGCGCTGCAGATTTACCAGAATCAGATTCGCTTGCAGCAACAGCAGCAGGTGCCCGCGTCCAGTGCCCCGGTGGAAGAGACGCCCTGGTACAAGGACGCTTGGAACCCGCCGGAGATGGTGGGCAGCTATTCGGATTGGATCGACCAGGACACCAACAGCCTGATTTCCACGGCGCCGGATTCCGTCCGGCAGCGGTTGGAGTACGACCGCCAGTGGCGCGAGAAGTTCAACGCGAATCCGTACCAGACCGTATGGGACGGTTTGGAGGGTAAAGTTCGCGAAGTCGCGCAAGACGTGTTCGGCCGCGGCCAGCAGCAACAGGCCACCAGCTACGAATTCTCCGAGTTCGAGCGCGCCAACTCTGAATGGCTGTATGTCCAGCATGATGGGCGAGTGGTTTTCAGCCCGGCCGACGGTCAGCCCATCATGTCCCAGGAGGGCAAGCTGTTCGAGAACCATTACCGCAACCTGACAAGTTCCGGCATGAACGACCAAGCGGCGCTTCGCACGGCGGAGAAGTTGGTGCAAGGCGACCTGATGGCCGCGACATTTCAATCGGGCCAACCGGCGGCCGCCGCGGCCCCGGCCGGCGGTAACGGTCATCCGCCAACCGGCTCGGTCAGCGACTCCATGAAAGCGGACCACGTGCGCCAAGCGGCCGCCAAGAGTCGTTTTCCGCAGCGCGGCGGTTCCGTGCGGCAGGCGGCCGACCCAGCTTCACCATCCCCAGAAGGTCCAGACTTCCGCCAGCGGGCAATGGCCCGTGCCAGGGAAGCCGGACTCGTGTAACCGTAAGCCGCGCGCCAATCGCGCGGAGGAGAATTCATCATGGCTGAAGAATGGGCTGGAATAGTACACACGACTTCCATCGAGGAGCTGGAGGGGGCCGAAGACCTGACGATTCGCGGCCGATACTTTCTCAGAAAGCTCGCGAAACACGGCGGCATCAAGAAGAACGCCGTCGGCCGGGGCATCCGATGGCAAATCGAGGTTTTCGAGGCCGAACCGTCCGCTTACGGAGGCGGCGAACTTTCCTTCCAGCGGTTGGATGCCTACCGGCAAATGGAAGTCGACCGGCGCGGCTACGTCGTGACGGACAAGATGGAAGAGAAGGAGTACCTGGAAAACCAAGGGAACGAAGCGCTGATCAATCGCTACAGTTCGATCCAACCCCGACTCTCGAAGAGTCTGCGGAACAAGTTCGCGGACACCGAGGTTTGGATCGACGGAAACGCCGCCGGCAACCAGGACCGGCTTCATGGGATCGAGTCATTCATGGGGGTCGGCAGCGTGGCGGCCGGCGATCTTATCGCGGCCCCCGACGACGATTATGCTGGCCAGGCCACCGATATCGCGACCTTCGGCGGCACCTGGTCGACCGACCGAACAACCTCCCCCAACGCTTCGCTGGCCACTGACTGGCCGTTCGGCAAGGGCGACAGCCAATATGACGCCTCGTCGCCGAAGCAGATCAACGCCACGTCCACCGGCTGGGGCACCGGGGCGACGACGTTTCAATCCAATGGTGCCCGCGCGCTTCGCCGGGGCCGCGTGTGGTCGCGAATCTCCGGCGGCTATGAAGGGGAACCGCAGGCGGTCTGCATGGGCGCTGATTACTACGCCGAATTCCTGGACTACATGGAAGCCAAGTACCGGGGCGCGGTTCCCCACAAGGAAGCCGAGGACTTGGGGTTCGAGGGAAAGAGCGTGAACTTCGAGGGGTTTACGGTCATGCCCGACTTCGGCGTGCCGGCCGAGACGGCCTACGGGATCAACTTCGAGGAAGTGGTCCTGGAGTGCATGTACAAGCAGATGTTCATGCCGAAAGGCCCGACGTTCGACATCAACAGCTACTCATGGAAGTTCGCTGTTGGATTCTTCGGAAACATGCGGTGGAATCCGCGGGCGCATTTCAAGATTGCCAACTACGCTTGACCGGACCTTGGCCGGCACGTTTACAAAGGGAGTAACACTCGATGGCTAGAAACTCCGCACCATTTGAACGCGGTTCGACCTTCCATGCCGGCGAGACGGCGCCCACGGCATCGGCCGATTGGAATCCGGCGCATCAAGGTCAGGTTCGCGTTTTTCCGAACATCGACCCCAATAACCGGCGAGTCCGCCGGGACGGGGGCGACGTGATTTGCATTGCGGTCCGAAACAACTCCGGGATCGCCCTGCTGCCCAAGCGGCTGGTCACGTGGGAAAGCGGTCAGCGCGGTCAGCGAGTCAACGGATATGCCATCACGACCGCCCAGAGTTGCGCCGGCGTGGTGGACGAATTCCTGCCGGCCGCCGGCTGCCCCGACGATGACCTTTTTTGGCTGACCATCAAGGGTCAGACGCTCATCAAGACAGCGTTGGAAGGGGACGACACGAACCTGATCTCGGCCGACGGCGTGTTGGTCTCGACCACGGCGGCGGCGAGCACCGGGCTCACCTCCGGTCGACTGGCGCCCCAGACATTGACGGGTGCGACGGAGCCGCTGGCCATTCAGATTCAGAACCGCATCGGCCGGGCATTGTCGTCCAACACGACCGGCCAAACGGATCGTGATCTGTTGTGTGAAGTGGATTTCTTCCTGTAGTCCGGGGGAATACCAGTTTACCCCGTTGGCTCGGGGGCCGTGGTTCCGAGGCCAACGGTCACGGGACCACGGATTTTTTTTGGAAGTCCGGCAATGTGTTTGAACAACCCACCGAGCCAAGGGAGTCTTTCCGATGCAGCCACGAAAACTAAAGGTAGCTTTTCAACTGTTCGCGTATGGGGGTAACGGGGGCACGGCCTCCATCGCGCCGGGCATCGCCCGCTGGATGGCCAAGGTGGCGGTCGAGTGCGAACGGGATGAACGGATTGAACAATTCATCTCGATGCCGCCAATCAGCGACACCCCGATCACCATGTGCCGGAACCGATCGGTTGTCGACGCCAGGCGGATTGGCGCCGACGTGCTGGTGATGATCGACAGCGACAACGAGATCGACCCCCTGGTGGGCCATGATCCGCTGGCCAAGCCGTTCTTTGCGTCGAGTTTCGACTATCTCCACGAACACTACGGGCGCGGGCCGTCCGTGATTGGCTGCCCGTACCTGGGTCCGCCTCCTCATCCCGTGTTCGGCGGCGAGGAGAACGTGTACGTGTTCTGCTGGAGAAGCAGGCAGTCCCCATCCCCTTCCGACCGCGACAACTATTTTCTGGAGCAGTATACGCGCGAGGAAGCGGCCCAAATGGACGGAATCCAGGAGTGTGCCGCGCTGCCGACCGGCGTCGTCATGTTCGACATGCGGGCATTCGATCTGACGGAGCCGATCGGCGAGCAGCCGCACCTGGTGTTGAATCGTTTTCTCGACGGGAAGGTGTCCGCCGATGAGGCGATCAAGCTGATCCGCGAGGAAAGTTGGTTTTATTACGACTTCGATGACAAGTACCGCCGGCGTAAGTCGTCCACCGAGGACGTGACCTGCACCAGGGACATTTCCCTGATCGGGATTCAAAAGCTGGGGTACAACCCGCTGATGTGCAACTGGAGCGCCTGGGCCGGCCACTGGAAGCCCAAGCTGGTGTTGAAGCCGCACGTGGTGACAAGCGATCAGGTGAGTGAGCGGTTGGCCGAGGCCGCCCGCAAGAACACTCGCGCCGATGAGCGGCTGGTCCACGTGGATTACCAGGACGGCCTGAAAACCGGATATCCGAGAAGCGCAAGCGAAGTCCAGCACGGTAATGGACGTGCCGACCGCATCGCGCCGGAGACCTGCGTTGATGTTCCCATGCCGGAAGATGTCGACGGGGACATCGAGACACTGGTGGATTCATGGAAAGGCCATAACAGCAATCACGAGGACCGAAAGGTTTTGATTGCCCTGTGCCGGCAAGCGGCCCGCGACCGTCATCCTGAAATCGTCGAAGTCGGAACGTTCATTGGCGAGACGGCCGTGGCGATTTGCGAAGCGCTCGATGATCACTGCACCGTACTGGCGGTGGACCACTTTCTGGGAACCGAGACGGATACCACGCGAGCGATCGTCCGCGCCTCGGGCGGCCGGCTCGAAGAGGCATTCATGCACAACGTGGCGGATCGCTGCTATCGGCAGATCCTGCCGATCGTCATGCCTTCCGACGAGGCCGCCGAGTTGTTCGCGCGGGCCGGCAAGCAATTCGACCTGGTGTACCTCGACGCGGGCCATTCGTTCGCGGAGGTGTCGGGCGACATCGAGTGTTGGAAGCCGCTTGTGCGCCGGGGTGGAATTCTGTGCGGTCACGACTATGGGGAGATGTTTCCCGAAGTGGAGAAGGCAGTTCGCGCGCGGCTGGGCGAAGCCGTTGAAGTTCGCGGGACCACGTGGTTTTTAGTGATTGAAGACGATGAACCAGCCGGCCGACAAGGAGAACGCGCCCGCGCTCAGGCGGTGCAGCAATAAAGCCTGCGGCCGGGAGTTGCCGGCCACGCCTGAGTTTTTCGAGCGCAACGGCAAGCTCAACGGCGGCCTGTCGACTCGATGCCGGGAGTGCAGGCGCGCCGGCTACAGGTCGCGCGCGCCGTCGAGGCAAATGCGGAGGCGGATTCAAGGACAAATGGAAAGCGAGCAGCGGCAACGCGAGGAAACAGTGCTGATCGTGAAGGAACTCAGCCGGATCGTGAACACTCCGCATTCCGGCGAAGTGGTGGAGTCGTTTTTCTCCAAGTATGGCAAGGACAAGTACGTCGACAAGTTGGTGGCCCACTTCGCCGCCCTCAAGCCCGGCAGCCAAATGACGATTCGCACGTTCGAGATGATGAGCCGCTTGATCGAGAAGTTCGGACCCGGCGAGACCAATGAAGAGAACATGACCGAGGACGAATTGAAGGAACAGGCGAGACGATACCTTCCCCAAGTGCTGCATTTGACCGATGAACGCCCACGACAATCCGAATGATCCCAGCCGCGTGCCGGGGGATGATCTCGACCGCGCGGCCGACGAGAATGCCTTTGCGGAGATGAAGACCCGCAAGGCGCTGCGGCAGCTTGAACTTCGCGAAATGGAAGCGCTGAAGTTGTACGAACCGCAGGGATGGCAGGACGCCTGCCACCGCAGCCTGGCGAGGGAACGGATTGCCCGCAAGGGAAACCGCAGCGGCGGAACACTGATGGGAGCGGTGGAGATTGCGCGCGCGGCGTTGGGCTGCGATCCGTACGGCAAATACGACACGGTGGAACCGTTGATGATCTGGCTGGTCGGCTGGGGCATGTCTCACATTGGCCGCGTGTTCTATCCGTTCCTGTTCCAGCCTGGCGCGTTCCAGATGATTCAGGATGACCAGACTGGGAAGTGGCGTGCTTTCCGCCCCTGGACCGAGGCGGACAAGGGCCGTGAAGCGGAAACGAAGAAATCGTTGCCGTTGATCCCCAGGCGGGCGATCGCGGACAGGTCCTGGCACAACAAGGGCAAGCGTGAGTTCAGCCTGGTTCGATTGAAGAACGGAACTCACATTTACGCCTTTTCAAGTGATTCAGAACCTGCCCAGGGCGTGAGCGTTGATGCCGTCTGGGTGGACGAGGATATCTGCAAGGCATACTGGATTCCCGAACTGCAAGCGCGCGGAGGAACGGTCGCCAATTTCAAGCTCCTGTGGACGGCTTATCCCCACAACGCGAACGACGCCCTGCACACGATGAGCCAGCGCGCGGAGGATGAAGCAGGCGAGGAACATCCGGAGATCGAGGAATTCCGAGGGACGTATTCCGGGAACCCTCACATCAGTGAGGAGATCAAGCGAAAACAACTGCGGATGTGGGAACAGCAGGGCGGCCCGGAAGAACTGCAAGCGCGCGATCAAGGAGAATTCATCACGGAGAGCGTGCTGATTTTTCCCAACTTTTCGATCCATCGTCACGGGATGGACCCTCGGCGCTTGCCAAGCGGCGCGGTTCCCCACACGTGGTGTCGGTACGCCGTTATCGATCCGGGCCACACCGTGCTGGCCGTCTTGTTCGCGGCTGTTCCGCCGCCCGGGGAGTTGGACTCCGGCGGCACTCGGTTCGGAGACATCGTGCTGCTATACGACGAACTGTATCTTCGTTCGGCGGACGCATTCATCTTCGGAGAGGCGATGGCGCGCAAATGCACCGGCCAAACATTTAGAACATTCATCATCGACCTGCACGGCGGCACCGTCACGTCGGCCGGAGACGGCCGCAGACACGATTGGCATTACAGTCAACAGTTGAAAGTGCATGGCGTTCGATGCGAGTCGACCGGGTCCATTTTTATGCCCGGTTGTGATGATATTCAGCGGAGAATCGACCATGCCAGAGGATGGCTGTTCACCCTTCCCGACGGCAGCACGAAGCTACAGGTGTTGAAAGGCAGACTCCCCAATTTCGAGAAGGAGATTCAGCGTTACCGAAAGAAAAGGCTGCCCAACGGTTTCATCGACGACATGCCGGATAACAAGCGGCACAATCACCTGATGGATTGCTTCGCGATGCTCGCCGCCCACGAACCACAATGGCACGCCCAGGTGCCGCGTGACCCGGAGGACGATCCGATCACCAAGCTGTTCCGCAGTTGGGAAAAGGAAAACGACAGCCGCCAGGGGCAACAGTACGTGAACTTGGGAGTGGGCACCGGCGCCCGCGTCCCGCCCTCATACAACTAATCCCGAGCCAAGGAGTCGATCATGCAGCCCGTCACGGAGTTAGCCGCGCTTCCCAACCCGCCGGAGCGTCCCTTTCAAGCGCCGTATGTGTGGATTGGCATGTCCTGTCTGTGGTATCCGTCCGCTGACAAGAGCTGTCATCCCTGCCCGGCCAGGGTTTTGGCCTTCACCAGCGCGGCAGTGGAGCTTCACGTCGAGTACCCGCAGCGTCAGAACATGACGAAGATGAGCGCGGTGCGCCACGTTGATGATCCATTCAACGCCGAGCATCCGCAGGTCACTTTCCGCGTGGGTGGTTGGGATTACGACGAAGGTTCGGCCTCGCTCGCGGAACTCGTCCGCCACCGCCCCCCGGCGCCGAAACTCCCGCTGCCGGACATGACGGCCCCCAGCGATACGCCGCTTCCAAGCGGTTCCGACATGGCCGTGATGCGAATGCACGCCGGCGGCCGCACGCCGACCCAGATTGCCGACGTGATGGGCGAGGGCTGGAATTACCGGAAAGTCAACGGCGTGATTCGGAGAATGACCAACGGCCAGCAAGGACAGGCGGAACAAGGCGACCATGACGAGTGACCACGTTCTCAAACCGCTGGTTCAAGGCTGGAAGGGGAAAATCCGCGCTGCCATCCGGCACAAGAAGCCTTTCCAGGAGGTGGCGGACGAGTGCATGGCGTTCTTCTCGGGCGCGGCGGGATTCATGTGGGAACGGAACTACAAGCACAAGTTCTGGGACGACAAGGGGGCCGGCATCAAGCCCCGATTCCACATGACCATTGCCAAGGCATTCGAGTTGGTGGCGATCTTCGGGCCGGTGCTTTACCACAAGAACCCGGTCCGCACCGTGAACCCGCGCCGGGGTTTGCCCTTGGAACCGATGATGTTCGGCGATCCCAACGATCCGGCGGGCCAGCAGGCTTTTCAGCAGGTCCAGCAGCAACAGCAACATCGTGACTCCGAGGATCGAATGCGGTCGGAGTTGATGAGCCGCTATATGAACTGGACTCCCAACGAGATGCCCAGCGGCGGCCTTGCCGAGCACGCCGAGATGGCCGTCACGGAAGCACTCGTCAAGGGCCGCGGAGTGTTGCGGGTGGAGCCGTACCAGTATCCGGGCAGCGGCCAGACGATGCCCGTACAAAGCTACGTGTCGGTGGATAACCTGCTGATCGATCCGGACGCCGAGAACTTCGATTTCGACAGTTGCTGGTGGATCGCCATCAAGAACGTGATGCACACCTGGCAGGCTGAGCGCCGGTGGGGATTGAAAAAGGACTCGTTGCGGGACAAGGGTGATGCGGAGAGTAATTGGAGCCGCGGCGAACGGGAAGGTGATGATCTGGGCAACTACCGCCGCGGCGAGGGAAACACCAACGACATGATTACCGTCTGGGAGATTTTCTCGCGAGGCGGGATTGGCGCGCGGCTCTGCGGGCTGAAAAACTCCCTGGCTGAATCGTTGGACGAAGCGGCGGGCGATTTCTGCCACCTGGTGATCGCCGAGAACGTGGAGTACCCGTTGAACTTCCCCGACAAGGATGTTTTCAAGGCCAGTGACGAAGAAGTAAGGGAGGTGTTCGGCTGGCCGATCCCCACTTGGACCGACGATCGCTGGCCGATCTCGGTTTTGGACTTCTACAAAAAACCAAACAGCGCCTGGCCCATCGCCCCGATGGCGCCTGGATTGGGAGAACTGAAATTCATCAACGTGATGGTGTCCCACCTCACCAACCGCATCTGGACGAGCAGCCGCGACTTCATCGGAGTCGCGGAGTCGGCCTACCAGGATTTGCGGCGGACGCTGGAGAGCGGGCAGGATCAGGTGTTGTTGAAGATTCCAGACCTGCACGGCGACATTGACAAGGTGGTGAAATTCATCACCCAGCCGCAGACCAACCGGGACGTGTGGCTGATTATCGAGGCGGTGATGGAACTGTTCGACAAGCGGGTGGGGCTGTCTGAATTGCTTTACGGGATGAAAACCGGAAATACCCAGGACCGCAGCGCCACCGAAACCTCGGCCAAGCGGGAGTTCGTCTCCGTGCGGCCGGACTACATGGCGAGCAGGGTGGAGAAGTGGCTGACCGAAGCGTCTCGGCTGGAAGCCTTCGTGATCCGCTGGTTCGTGACCGCCGAGGACGTGGCGGAAGTGTTGGGACCGATCGGCGCGCAACTGTGGCGTTCGTTGATTGAAGAAACGGATGTTAATCGCACGGTGCGGGAATTGGAGTATCGCATCGAGGCCGGCAGCGCGCGCAAGCCGAACAAGGACCGCGAAGTGGCCAACGCCAACCAGGCGATGCAAGTCCTCCTGCCCGTACTGGACAACCATGCCAACGCGACCACGGATACCGGCCCCGTCAATAACATCATCAAGCGGTTCCTGGATGCCATCGAGATGCCCACCGACGGGCTGGCAATGGGCCAGCGGATGCCTCCTCCGCCGCCTCCCCAGCAGGGACCGACGCCGGAACAGATGCAGATGCAGATGCAGCAGCAGGAGTCTCAATTCAAACAACAGGAAATGCAGCAGAAATTGCAAAGCTCACAGGCTGACTCGCGGATGCGGCTCGGCCAGCGCCAGGTCGAGATGCAACAGGATGCCCAACAGCACTCCCAGGAAATGATCCAGGACCAGCAGCGCCACGTCCAGGAGATGGCCCAGGATCGCGAATTGGCGTCCGCGAACATCAAACAACTGATCGCCCAGCGGCGCGCCCAAGCCAACCCCCAGGCTGCGTAAGGAGAACAATGGATGGGATTTTCAAGTAGCGAACCGTCCCAGGTATCGGCGGAATCGTTTCCCCAGGCCGTGAAGGAGGAGATGATTCCAGTCTCGCCTTGCACGAACTGGATGACGATCAACAGCGCGCCGAAGGTCGCCGACAACGGCGGCTCCGCGGTCGTGACGCCCAATGCCATAACACGCGCGGCGGTGGTTCGCCTGCGGGTGTACCCGCGCGGCACGATGGTGGCGATTCGGATGAAGTATGAAACCGCCGCCAGCGCGATCACCGACCCGGTGATCCAGGCATTCGGAATCGACTCCGCCGACGAAGTTCAGCGGCTATTGGATGCCGCCGGCATCCACGCGCTGACGCTGACCACCGACGGCACCAACGACGTTCGGGACGGAACGTACAGTTACACCGCGGAAGTGGAAGTCGACGCCAAGGGATGCCTGGACGTGATCTGCGCGGTCCAGACGGCCGCGGTCGGCACCGACATGCCGGATCCCGTGATTCAAGCGCGGGTGTTTTGAGAGGCTCGGGGCTTGAGGCTTGAGGCATGAGAAACCGACTGTTGGGACGACGCAACCGCCGGCCCGGCCAGCAACTCGTTGGCCGGCACATTTCGACGCTGCGCGATGGATTGCAGGTGGGCTACAACCTCGCCAGCGTCCACGACAGCGGCCCCTACGGGCTGCACCTGACGAACAACAGCGGCGTCACGTTCGTGTCGGGGAAGATTCGTTTGTCGGCGCTATTCTTGTCTTCATGGCTGTCCCGTTCCAACCATTCCGCGCTGTCCCTTGCAACGGCGCCCTGGACCGTGGCCTGTTGGTGTTACCCGGACGCCATTGCCGTCGGCTCGGATTACATTTGGAGCAAGTGGATCACGGCCGGCGACGATCGCGGAATCGTCGTCAGGCGGGCGGCGGCAACCGAACTCATTCAAGTGCTTTACTCGCCCGACGGGTTGGGTGCATCCGCCCAGACGATCACTTCCACGGGCACGATGCCGGCGGATGCGTGGACCCATCTGATCGTGGACTTTGACGGCGACGACTACGGTTTGCGATTCAACGGCGGCGCCAGGGAAGAGACGGCGGGGACCGGCGCGCCGTTTGACAACGCGGCGCCACTGGAAATTGGCTCGCTGGGCGGAGGTTCCGGCTGGCAGGGAATGCTTGATTCATTCTTCAAGTGGAACCGTCTGCTATCGCCGTTGGAAATCGCACGGCTGCAAACCCTGGAGTTTCCGCTTTGACGGAGTGAGCGATGCGCTATCCCATTGTCAGTGACCATCCGCCGGTGCAATCCCATTACGAGAAATGCCGGCGCAGTGGAACATCCCATTCATTGGCGGAAATGCTCGCTTTTCGCCAGCCGCCGG
>Ga0214472_10002495_pt1 | contig 19782 bp, 14 predicted proteins | sample RVTome_6_FD_207662 | JGI IMG/M metagenome (GOLD analysis project Ga0214472, IMG submission 207662) | Soil microbial communities from uranium-contaminated site in the Upper Colorado River Basin, Wyoming, United States - RVT140D175 | ecosystem: Environmental > Terrestrial > Soil > Contaminated >...
GCATCCGAGTGTCAGCAGAGGATCGTGACGCTCGAACACCAGGCGGACGAGATCAAGCGCCATATCCGCCAGCATCTACCCGGCAACCTTTTCCTGCCGGTGCCGCGGACCGATCTGCTCGAGTTGCTGCGCATGCAGGACAAGATCGCCAACAAGGCAAAGGATATCGCCGGCCTGATCCTCGGCCGTCAGATGCATGTCCCCGACAGCCTGCAGGCGGGCATGCTGGAGTTCCTCGACACCGCACTGCAGACCACCGAGCAGGCCAAGACCGCACTCAACGAGCTCGATGAACTGGTCACCTCCGGCTTTCGCGGCCACGAGATAGATCTGGTCGAGCGGCTGCTCACCGAACTGGATCGTCTCGAACACGAGACCGACAACCATGAGCGCAAGCTGCGATCGGCACTCTTTGCCGTCGAACGCGACCTCTACCCGGTCGACGTGATGTTCCTGTACCAGGTCATCAACTGGATCGGCGATCTCGCCAACCGGGCGCAGCAGGTGGGCAGCCGTCTGCAACTGTTGCTGGCACGTTAATCTCGGTAGTAAGGACTTCCATGGATATCATCTCTCAACACGGTGAGATTCTCATCATCCTCGCCTGTATCTTCGGCTTTTTCATGGCCTGGGGCGTGGGCGCCAACGACGTCGCCAATGCGATGGGCACCTCGGTCGGTTCCCGCGCGATCACGCTGAAACAGGCGATCATCATCGCCATCCTGTTCGAGTTCGCCGGCGCCTATCTGGCCGGCGGCGCCGTGACCGCCACCATCCGCAAGGGGATCATCGAACCGAGCGTACTGTCGGGCAGCCCGGATCTGCTGGTCTACGGCATGCTGGCCTCGCTGCTGGCCGCCGGAATCTGGCTGCTGATCGCCACCCACTACGGCTGGCCGGTCTCCACCACCCATTCCATCGTCGGCGCCATCGTCGGTTTCGCCGCGGTCGGGGTATCGGTCGATGCCGTGCACTGGGGCAAGGTGGGCACCATCGTCGCGAGTTGGGTGGTCTCGCCCGTGATCGCCGGGGTCATCGGCTACGCGCTGTTCCGCAGCGTGCAGAAGCTGATCTTCGACACCGAGGATCCGTTCCACAACGCCAAGCGTTACGTGCCTTTCTACATATTCCTGGTCGGTTTCACCGTCGCCATGGTGACCTTCACCAAGGGCCTCAAGCATATCGGCCTGCACCTGAGCTGGGGCGAGAGCGCGCTGATCTCGGTCGTGGCCGCGTTGGGCGTCATGGCGATCGGCATCCTGATGCTGCGCCGCGTCCATCAGGATCCGACGGCGGATCGCGACTACCACTTCAGCAGCGTGGAGAAGGTGTTCGGTATCCTGATGCTGTTCACCGCCTGCGCCATGGCGTTCGCGCACGGCTCCAACGACGTCGCCAACGCGGTGGGCCCGCTGGCCGCCGTGGTCGGTGTGGTCGCGGCCGACGGCGGCGTGGCACAGAAGTCCGCCATGCCGGCCTGGGTGCTGCTGCTCGGCGGCGGCGGCATCGTCGCCGGTCTGGTGATGTACGGTCACAAGGTGATCGCCACCGTCGGCACCAACATCACCGAACTGACCCCGAGCCGCGGCTTTGCCGCCACCCTGGCGGCGGCGTCCACCGTCGTGGTCGCCTCCGGTACCGGTCTGCCGATCTCCACCACCCACACCCTGGTGGGCGCAGTGCTCGGTGTCGGTATCGCACGCGGCATGGCGGCGCTGAACATGCGCGTGGTCGGTACCATCTTCGTCTCCTGGGTGGTGACCCTGCCGGCCGGCGCGCTGCTGGCGATCATGTTCTTCTTCATGTTGAAGGGGATCTTCTCCTGACGCCTGGGCAGGGGCGCGTTCCGCCGCCCCTGCCTCTCTTCGCATCCCCCGATAGACCCCACCCACCAAAGGCTGCACAATAAGGGCTTGTTCCAGCTAAGCTTTCCACAACGGCCTGTAAGTGGAGTTCTATCATGGCAAGCACCGCCCCCGACGCCCTGACGATGCTGCGCGAGCTGATCGCGACGCCATCGATCAGCTCGACCACCCCGGACTGGGACCGGAGCAACCTCAAGGTGATCGAACACCTGCACGCCTGGCTGGACGACCTGGGCTTCAACTGCGAGGTGATGCCGGTGCCGGGCGAGCCGACCAAGGCCAACCTGATCGCCACCCTCGGAACCGGACCCGGCGGCCTGGTGCTGTCGGGCCATACCGACACCGTGCCCTGCGATCCCGAGCTCTGGCGCTCGGATCCGTTCAAGGTGGAGGAGCGCGACCAGCGCCTGTACGGCCTGGGCACCTGCGACATGAAGGGTTTCCTGGCGCTGGCGATCGAGGCGGCGAAGTCCTGCGTCGACCAGCCGCTGAAACATCCGCTGATCATTCTCGCCACCGCCGACGAGGAGAGCTCCATGTCCGGCGCCCGCGCGCTGGTCGACGCCGGCCGGCCCAGGGCGCGGGCCGCGGTGATCGGCGAGCCCTCCAGCCTGCGTCCGGTCCGCATGCACAAGGGGATGATGATGGAGGCGGTGCGGATCGAAGGCCGCTCCGGACACTCCTCCGACCCGTCGCTCGGCGCCAACGCGCTGGATGCGATGCAGCAGGTACTGAACGAGCTGTCCGCCTTCCGCGGCGAGTTGCAGGCACGCCACCACAACGCCGACTTCCGGGTCGACGTGCCGACGCTGAACTTCGGCTGTATCCACGGCGGCGACAACCCCAACCGCATCTGCGGGCGCTGCGAGCTGGAGTTCGATCTGCGCCCGCTGCCGGGCATGTCGCTCGAGGGCCTGCGCAACGCGATCGGCGAGCGCCTGATCCCCTTCGGCGAGCGCTTCGGCGTCAAGCTGGAGACCCGGCCGCTGTTCCCCGGCATTCCGCCGTTCGAAACCCCGGCCGACAGCGAGTTGGTGGCGTTGGCGGAGAAGCTGACCGGTCACAGGGCCGAGGCGGTGGCCTATGGCACCGAAGCCCCCTTCCTGCAACAGCTGGGGATGGATACCATCATCCTGGGCCCCGGCTCGATCGACCAGGCGCACCAGCCGGACGAGTATCTGGCGCTGGACCAGATCCAGCCGACGATCGATATACTCAAACAGATGATTTCCCGCTATTGCCTTTAAACAGGGCCTCTGACAGGTTGACCGCGTGAACGACACGACCCAAGACTTCGTTAACTGGTTTCGCCACTCATCACCCTACATCCACGCACACCGGGGCAAGACCTTCGTCGTCATGCTCGGCGGCGAGGCGATCGACGACAGCCACCTCGCCGGCATCGTGCACGACCTCGCCCTGCTCAACAGCCTGGACGTACGCCTGGTGCTGGTGCACGGCGCCCGCCCGCAGATCGATGCCCGCACCCGCGAGGCGGGACTGGAACCCCGGCTGCACCACGATCAGCGCGTCACCGACGGCGACACCCTGCGCTGCGTGATCGAAGCGGTGGGCCGGGTGCGGACCGAAATCGAGGCCAAGCTGTCGATGGGGCTGGCCAACACGCCGATGCACGGCGCCCGCATCCGCGTCTGCTCCGGCAACTTCGTCACCGCCCGGCCGCTCGGCGTGCTCGACGGCGTCGACATGGGCCATACCGGCGAGCTGCGCCGGGTCGATCATCAGGCGATCAAGATGCAGCTGGACCTGGACAATATCGTGCTGATCTCCAACCTGGGCTATTCGCCCACCGGCGAGGTGTTCAACCTGTCGGTGGAGGAGGTCGCCACCGGCGTCGCGGTGGCGCTGAAGGCCGACAAGCTGATCCTGTTCGGCCAACAGGAGGGGATCTACGACTCCGGCGGCGAGCTGCGCAGCGAACTGCTGGCGGAGACCGCCCGCCGCCTGGTCCACCACTACTCGGCGCGGGTGGCCGTCGATCCCGAGCAGCCCTGGAGCGAGACCGCCTGTCTGCTGCAGGCCGCCGCCGATGCCTGCGACCACGGCATCCCGCGCTGCCACCTGGTCAGCCACGCTCAGGACGGCGCGCTGCTGATCGAGCTGTTCACCCGCGACGGCACCGGCACCATGATCAGCAAGGAGTCCTACGAGCAGGTGCGCGCCGCCGATATCGAGGACGTGGGCGGGATACTGGAGCTGATCGCGCCGCTGGAGGAGAAGGGGGTGCTGGTGCGTCGCTCGCGCGAGCTGCTGGAGTCGGAGATCGAGCGCTTCAGCGTCGTCGTGCGCGACGGCGCGATCATCGGCTGCGCGGCGCTCTACCCCTTCGCCGACGAGGCGATGGGCGAACTGGCCTGCGTGGTGATCAGCAGCGATTATCGCGGCGGCGAACGCGGCGACCTGCTGCTGGAGCATATCGAGGCGGTGGCACGCGAGCAGGGACTTGCCCAGCTGTTCGTGCTCACCACCCGTACCGCGCACTGGTTCCTGGAGCGTGGCTTCAAACCCGCACCGCTGGAGCAACTGCCGGGGCGGAAAAAGGAGCTGTACAACTTCCAGCGCAACTCCAAGGTATTTTTCAAACAGCTCTGACCAAACAGCTTTTGGGTTACTAGCTGGAATCTCGCGCGGCAGCTTCCAAGGCGGAAAGGGGTGTTGCTTTCCGGGGCCGTCGCCGACAGGGATGTCGGCGTCGAGCGTACAGGGATGTACTTACAGCGCGTCCCGGAAAGCAATACTCCTTTCTGCCAGGCTATTAAAGTGTCGGCAGGTGGATCAGGAAGGCGGCGCCCTGCAGATCGGCGCTATCCCGGATCTCCAGCGCGCCGTCGTAGCTGCTGAGGATATCCACCGCCACCGACAGCCCTATCCCCTGCCCCGGTGCCGACGAGTCCAGCCGGGCGCCGCGCTCGAGTATGGTCTGTCGCCGATGGACGCTGACCCCGGGCCCGTCGTCCGCCACTTCGAGCAGCAGCATGCCGTCGGTCTGGCGACCGCGCACCAGCACCCGGCCGTCGCCGTATTTGAAGGCGTTCTCCAGGATATTGCCCAGCAGCTCCATCAGGTCATGTTCGTCGCCGGCGAAGGCGATGCCCGGCTCCAGTTCGGTGCGCACCGCCATCCGCTTGTCGGCATAGACCTTGGCCAGGGCCGACAGTATACGCGTCACCACCGGCTCCACCGCCACCGGCTGCGCCAGCGGCGCGCCCGGCGACTTCACCGCGCGGGACAGCTGATACTGCACGATCTGGGTCATCCGCGCCGTCTGCTCGTTGACCAAGCGACGGTAGCGCTCGCCGTCGATCGACTCGTCGGCGGCCCCCTGCATCACCGCCAGCGGCGTCTTCAGGCTGTGCGCCAGATCGCCCAGCGTGTTGCGGTAGCGCTCGCGCTGGCGGCGCTCGCTCTCGATCAGCCGGTTCAGATTGTCGGTAACCGCCTGCACCTCGAGCGGATAGACGCCGCCAAGCTTGTCGGAGCGGCCCTGTTCGATCCGGCTCAGGTCCTCGGCCAGACGATCGAGCGGCTTCAGGCCCCAGCGCATGATCAGGAACTGCATCAGCAACGCCAGCAGATAGACGCCGCCGAGCCAGCCCCAGAGCTGGGCCGTGAACGCCTGCATCTCGCGCTTGACGCTGTCGTCGGTGTGCAGCACCGACACCAGGAAGCGCTGCTCGCCCCCCGCCCGCTCCCAGGCCACGGGGTACTGGAACAGAAACAGGCGATCGCCCGCCAGATGGCGGAACAGGGTCTGGCCGGGTTCCAGATGATTGCCGGGCAGCTCCGCCATCAGCTCCTCGGGCAGCAGTTCGGCCGACGGAGAGCGCCAGAGCAGTTCGCCGCCGCGGGAGTGCACGGTGGCGTAAAGGCCGGACTGAACCTGGCCGAAACGCGGCTCCTGCACGCTGTCCGGCAGCCAGATGCGGCCGTTGCGCAGCTCCGCTTCGCCCAGCAGCAGATAGACATGCAGACGCGCCTGACTCTCCTCCGAGGCGCGCAGGCTGTTGTGGAAGGCCCGCTGCAGGGCAGCGGCGGCAAACACGATCACCACCGGCAGCAACACCACCGAGGCCCAGAACAGGCGCGCCTTGAGCGAGCGCGGGATCAACGAGCCGAAGGTCATCCGCTACTGTCGGTCGCTTTCAGTACGAAGCGGTAGCCCAGCCCGCGCACGGTCTCGATCGGCTGCAGACTCTGGTCGGGATCCAGCTTCTGGCGCAGCCGGCGGATGAACACCTCGAGCACGTTGGAGTCGCGGTCGTAGTCCTGGTGGTACAGGTGCTCGGTCAGTTCGGTCTTGGAGATCGTCTTGCCGGCGTTGAGCACCAGATACTCCAGGGTGCGGTACTCGTAACTGGTCAGTTTGACCGCCTCGCCGTCGAGGGTGACGACGCGCGCCGTGGTATCCAGCGACAGCGGACCGAAATCGAAACGGGGGTGCGCGTGGCCCGCGGCGCGGCGCAACAGCGCATTGAGACGCGCGACCAGCTCTTCGACATGGAAGGGCTTGACCAGATAGTCGTCGGCACCGGCTTCCAGCCCCTCCACCTTGTCCTGCCAGTCGCCGCGCGCGGTCAGGATCAGGATCGGAAAGTTGCGCTCCTCGCCGCGCCACTGCCGAATCACCTCGATACCGGACAGCCTGGGCAACCCCAGATCGACGATCGCCAGGTCATAGGGGTATTCACGACCGAGGTAGAGCGCCTCTTCGCCATCTTCGGCCTCCTCCACGGTATAGCCGCGCTCGGTCAGGCCGCTGCCGAGTTGGCGCCGCAGATCGGGATCATCTTCAACTATCAGGAGCTTCATGCAGCCACCTCCCGCCGTCGGGCCTAGGGGTTCAGAATCTCGCCGGACAGGGCGTCGACCAGCACGTCGCGCACCCGTCCGTTGTTGACCAGGCGGACCTGGAACAGGCGCCGGCCGTCCTGGGTGATCTCTTCGGCCTTGACCACTTCACCGCCGAACGCCTGCCGCGCGATCTCCACCGCCTGCTTCAGGTCGACGGCGTTCTGCGCCAGCAGCAGCCCGGCCGGAGCCCGCTGCGCCAGCGCCGGCATAGAGATGACGGAGGGGATGACCGCGACCAGCAGGACGCCTAGCCAACCCATCATAATCCGCCTCACACGCACCATGGACTCAACCCCTTCTACCGTAATGTTTATCGATCTCTATATAGCGCCCCGGGTGATTGCGGGTACGCGTGGTGTATATCTGGCCGCGATAGATATACCGCACCCAATAAGCGACAGGTCGTTGATGATACTGTAGTTTGTGCCCGGGAACACACTCTTTGCGCCTCTGCCGGTCCGCATTGTGGCGCACGACGATATCGGCACCGGCCGAGCCGATCAGTGCACCGGCAACGGTACCGACCAGTGCGTTGTCGTGCTCGCGACCGATCAGGTTGCCGACCACACCGCCGGCCAGTGCGCCCGCCACTCGCGCCCGGTCACGGTCGCCGAGATCGGAGCGGCGATCATCGTAGCGGCGCTCATCGTAACGACAGTAACGCACTCGCTTCGGCCAGATCGGTCTTACCTCCAGCACCCGCGCCAGACGCTTGTATCGGTCCTGTCTATGGTGACCATCGCGGTAACGGTCATAGTGCTTGTAGTGGCCGAGCTCCATCCCCTGTTGCTGCCGGGGAGCGAACGGATCCGCCTGGGCGACCAGACTGCCGCCCAGTGCCGAGATCAATGTCAGTCCCGCGATAAGTAGTTTCGAGTTCATGCTCGCCTCCCTGGGGGGTATCCCCGTGGTTAGCGGCCGACGGCTCGCTCCGTCGGCCTATGGATGTCAATCTACGCGGCGGCAGATGAATCCAGCATGAACTTTTCAGGCCGATCAGGCTTTGGCCAACAGACGATCGAGATCGCCCAGCTCCCGGCCGAAGGCATCGGCGACACCGGCACAGTAGAGCCTGCCGTCATGCACATTGAGCCCGGAGGCCAGCCCAGGCACTTGGCGCAGCGCCTCGCGCCAGCCCCGCCCGGACAGCGCCTCGACATAGGGCAGCGTGTTATTGGTCAACGCCAGCGTCGAGGTGCGCGCCACGGCGCCGGGCATATTGGCGACGCAGTAGTGCACGATGCCGTCGACCTCGAAGATCGGATCGGCATGGGTGGTAGGACGGCTGGTCTCGAAACAACCGCCCTGATCGATCGCCACATCGACCAGCGCCGCGCCGCGCGGCATCAGCGCCAGCATCTCCCGGGTCACCAGCTTCGGCGCGCGGGCGCCGGGTACCAGCACCGCCCCGATCACCAGATCGGCCTGCGCCACCTGCTGACGGATGTTCTCCCGGGTCGAGTACAGGGTACCGACCCGGCCGCCGAACAGATCGTCCAGCTCGCGCAGGCGGGGGATCGACTTGTCCAGGATGACGACCTGCGCCCCCATCCCCCGGGCCACCCGCGCCGCCTGACTGCCGACCACGCCGCCGCCGATGATCAGCACGCGGCCCGGCGAGACCCCGGGCACGCCGGAGAGCAGCACACCGCGGCCGCCCTGCTCCTTCTCCAGACAGTGCGCACCGGCCTGCACCGCCATCCGCCCGGCCACCTCGCTCATCGGCGCCAGCAGCGGCAGGCCGCCCTGGCGATCCTCCACCGTTTCATAGGCGATCGCGGTGCAGCCGCTGCTCAACAGGGCGTCGGTCTGCGGCCGGTCCGCGGCCAGGTGCAGATAGGTGAACAGCACCTGGCCCGGCCCCAGCCAGGCGCACTCGTTCAGTTGCGGCTCCTTGACCTTGACGATCAGTTCCGCGTCGCGGAACACCCTCTCCGCCTCGGCCACCAGCCGGGCTCCGGCCTGGCGGTAGGCGTTATCGTCGTAGCCGATCGCCGTGCCGGCGGAGCTCTGCACCTGCACCTCGTGTCCCTGCGCCACCAACTCATGTACCCCCATCGGGGTCAGACCGACACGATACTCGTGTACCTTTATCTCCTTGGGAACGCCTATACGCATACAAACCTCCTGCCATCCTGCCGCTGCATCTGTTTTTCTCTTATTACCGGCAGTCTAGACGCAATGTTCACCTTTACCCGCATCGATGGTCGCCCAGCAGGCGGGCGTGCGCCTTGCGAAACGCATCTGCTATACTCTGCCCCTTCCCCACACGACAGATCACCCCAGTTACCGAGGGATCCGCAGATGCCAGAGTATCGTTCCAAGACCTCCACAGCGGGCCGCAACATGGCCGGCGCACGCGCGCTGTGGCGTGCCACCGGCATGAAGGATGAAGATTTCCACAAGCCGATCATCGCCGTTGCCAACTCCTTTACCCAGTTCGTGCCCGGACACGTCCACCTCAAGGATATGGGGCAACTGGTGGCGCGCGAGATCGAAAAGGCCGGCGGCGTGGCCAAGGAGTTCAACACCATCGCGGTCGACGACGGTATCGCCATGGGTCATGACGGCATGCTCTACTCGCTGCCGAGCCGCGACATCATCGCCGACTCCGTCGAGTACATGGTCAACGCCCACTGCGCCGACGCCCTGGTCTGCATCTCCAACTGCGACAAGATCACCCCGGGAATGCTGATGGCGGCGATGCGCCTGAACATCCCGGTGATCTTCGTCTCCGGCGGGCCGATGGAAGCGGGCAAGACCAAGCTGGCCGACCACAAGCTGGACCTGGTCGACGCCATGGTACTGGCCGCGGACCCCTCCGCCTCCGACGAACTGGTCAACGAAGTCGAGCGCTCCGCCTGCCCCACCTGCGGCTCCTGCTCCGGCATGTTCACCGCCAACTCGATGAACTGTCTGGCCGAGGCGCTGGGTCTGGCACTGCCGGGCAACGGTACCGTGGTCGCCACCCACGCCGACCGCGAACAGCTGTTCCTGCGCGCCGGCCGTACCATCGTCGAGATGGCCAAGCGCTATTACGAGCAGGACGACGAGCGGGTGCTGCCGCGCTCCGTCGGCTTCAAGGCGTTCGAGAACGCCATCACCCTGGATATCGCCATGGGCGGCTCCACCAACACCATCCTGCACCTGCTGGCGATCGCCCAGGAGGCGGAGATCGACTTCACCCTGAAGGATATCGACCGCCTCTCCCGCAGCGTGCCGCAGCTGTGCAAGGTGGCGCCGAACACGCAGAAATACCATATCGAGGACGTGCATCGCGCCGGCGGCATCATGGCGATCCTCGGCGAGTTGGACCGCGCCGGCAAGCTGCATACCGACGTGCCCACCGTGCATACGCCGACGATGAAGGAGGCGCTGGATCAGTGGGACATCATGCGCAATCCGAGCCCGGAAGTGGTCGAGTTCTACAAGGCGGGCCCGGCCGGCATCCCGACCCAGCAGGCGTTCAGCCAGGCCACCCGCTGGCCGACGCTGGACGGCGATCGCGCCAACGGCTGTATCCGCTCCATCGACCACGCCTTCTCGCTGGAGGGCGGCCTCGCCGTGCTCCACGGCAATATCGCGGTGGATGGCTGCGTGGTGAAATCCGCCGGGGTCGACGAGTCGATTCTGGTGTTCGAGGGTCCGGCCCATGTCACCGAGTCCCAGGATGAAGCGGTACGCAACATCCTCGAGGACAAGGTCAAGGCGGGTGATGTCGTCATCGTCCGCTACGAGGGCCCGAAGGGCGGTCCCGGCATGCAGGAGATGCTCTACCCGACCTCCTATATCAAGTCCAAGGGGCTGGGCAAGGCCTGTGCACTGCTCACCGACGGACGCTTCTCCGGCGGCACCTCTGGTCTGTCGATCGGTCATGCCTCGCCGGAAGCGGCCGCGGGCGGCGCCATCGGTCTGGTACGCAACGGCGACCGGATCCGCATCGATATCCCCAACCGCAGCATCGACGTGCTGCTGTCGGACGAGGAGCTGGCGGCTCGCCGTGCCGAGCAGGACAAGCTGGGCTGGAAACCGGCCCAGGCGCGTCCGCGCAAGGTCTCGGCGGCACTGAAGGCCTATGCCAAGCTGGTCACCTCGGCCGATACCGGCGCCGTGCGCGATCTGTCTCAGCTGGATTAAGTCGCCGGCCTCCGATCTCTCGCTAAACAATCCGGAATCCTCATGAGGGATTCCGGCACCATGCCAGCGAGGGTTGGTCCTACCGTTTTTGGCTGACCGTCTGCCGCCAGGGAGGGCGGCAGCGAGCCCCCATGGATGGGTTTACGGCGTGTCGGCCAAAAACGGTAGGACTGGCCCGTATCTCGGTGCCTCTCACCCCGCGCTCAGCGCCACTCCCGCCAACCACAACATCCGCAGCGCCAGCAGCGTGACCAGGGTCTTGAAGATCGGGCTGAAGCGCTCGGCCGGTATCTTCTTCAGCAGGTGCAACCCGATCCAGGTGCCCAGCGCACCACTGGCGATCATCGCCAGCGACAGCCCCAACCAGTCGAGGAAAGTGAAACCGATAAAGGAGAACACCGCCGCCTTGAGCAGATGCTGTACCGACAGGCAGGTGGCGAAGGTAGCGACGGTGCGGAAACGGTCGAAACCGTTGCGGTGGATAAAGGCGCCGACCAGCGGGCCGGTGGCACCGACGAATACGGTCAGCACCGTGGTCAGCGCCCCCATCAGCATCAGGCTCCCGCGCGACAGTTCATGCTTGTCGAGTTTCGGACCCCAGACCAGCCAGAGGATAAACAGGCCGATGCAGAGCTGAATGGTCGCCAGCGGCAGTTGTATCACCACCCTCGACGCAAGCAGAGCACCGGGGATGGCGCCGGCGGCGAACAGCCCGGCCATGCGCCAGTCGATATGCCTGCGCATCATCAGTGCGCGGTTGGCATTGGAGCCCAGCTGTACCAGGCCGTGCACCGGGATCAGCGCGGTCAGCGGCACGATCTGGCCCATCACCGCCAACAACAGCAGACCGCCGCCGATGCCCATGGCAGCGGTCAGCATGGAGGTGAAGCCCGCGGTCAGGATCAGCAGCAAGGCTTCCGCCACCGCCAGTTCCGGCGGCAGAAACCCGCTCACGCAGCGCTCTGCAGCGCCTGCATCACCTGAGTCGCCCAACCCAGGCTATGGCGGTAGGCCACCTCGTAGAAATGGCGCTCGAGCATCTTGCGCAGGTGTTCGAACTCGCCCCTCTCGTAATGCTCCACCTCCTGCAGCACCTCGCCATAGGAGCCGCTGCGGCTGATCAGTGCCGACTTGATGTCGTGGTGCAGCGGCACCTGGTCCATCAGCTCCGCCATCTCGATATCCATCATCGCGTCGAGTTGAGAGAGCAGGCCGACAATGAAGTGGTTGATCGGCTCGGGACGCTCGGTCATCTCGGCGATCAATTCGCACATCCGCCCGCGCTGCAACATGTTGCGGGTCAGTTCGTCCGGTTTGTCGCCGTTGCTGTTGGCCAGGAACAGCATCACCCAGCGGCGCACCTGCTCCATGCCCAGCATCGCGATGGCGTGCGACAGGGAGGTGATCTCGCGGCGCAGATTGAACGCGGCCGAGTTGACCACCTTCAGGATCTTGAACGTCAGCGCCGGGTCGTTGAGGGCGATCTCCTCCACCGACTGTGCAGTGGCATTGGGCCGCTGCAGTTCGGTCAGCAGTTGGATCAGCAACACCTTGTTGCCGCTGATCTTCCTGCCCTTCACGGTTTCCGGCTTGCTCAGGAAGTAGCCCATGTAGAGCTCGAACCCCATCTCCAGGCAGAGTCGAAACTCCTCCTTGGTCTCCACCTTGTCGGCCAGCAGTTCCAACTGATAGGGACGCAGCTTCTGCACCAGCGCGGGCAGGTTGTCCAGCCCCAGCTTCTGGATGTCGAGCTTGAGCACGTGCACGATATTGAGCAACGGCTCGAAGCGGGGGTCCTCGGGATTATAATCCGCCAGTGCCAGGCGATAGCCGTCGTTCGCCAGGCTCTTGACCCGTTCGACAAACGCCGGCGAGAACTGGGAGTGGCCCAGAATCTCGATCACGAAGCTCTGCCGCGGCAGATCCGGCATCTCGTTATCGAGCAGGAAGCTGTCGGTGACCTTGAGGAAGCAGGGCAGGTTTTTCACCTCGCCCCCCTTGCTGATACTGGAGTAGGCGCCCATCAGCACGCCCAGCGTCGCCTCCTTGTCCTTGAGACCGTCGACGAACTTGCCGTCGGGGTCGCGGAACAGCAGTTCGAACGCCGAGACATCGTGGCTCTTGGTATAGATCGGTTGACGCGCCATGAGAACGTGGAGGTTCTCGTCTCCCATTTCATGATTCTCTGCACCCACTGCCGGCACCTCGTAACTCAGGGTTATTCCACTTCTGCAATGGCGTTAGTATACCCGTCGTTGTTCGCTTGTCTGCACCGCCGAGCATGAATTCATCAACTGTCCAGCGTCGCATTGGCCGCCGAACGCTCCTCGGCCCAACTCTCGAGTTCCTCCAGCCGCATCGGCCGCCCGTACAGATAGCCCTGGAGGCAGTCGCAGCCTGCCGCGATCAGCAGCTCCGCCTGACATTCGGTTTCCACCCCCTCGGCCGTGACCCGCAACCCCCTGGCATGGCAAAGGGAGATGATCGGCGCCAGCAGGCGCTGGTTGGCGGGTTCGATCAGCCGCTCGATGAAACTGCGATCCAGCTTCACCTTATCCACAGGGTACTCGACCATCTGCATCATCGAGGTGTAGCCGGTGCCGAAATCGTCGATCGCGATCTGCAGACCCAAGGCCCTGAGCCGACTCAGCATCCGGTTGCGCTGCGCGGTACATTCGACACCGAAGGTTTCGGTCATCTCCACCTCGATACGGTTCACCGGAACCTGGGTCTGTGCCAGCTGCTCCCGTAGGTAGAGGTCGAAATCGGGTACCGTCAGCTCCGCCGACGACAGGTTGATCGACAGCGTGATCGAGTCGCCCAACAGCTCCTTCAGCCTCGGCAGATCGGCAAGGGATCTGTGCACCACCCAGCGGTCGACAAGTCCGTAGAGGCCGCTGCGTTCGGCGATGGGGATAAAGCTGTCCGGCCCCACCCGACCCAGGGTGGGCGATGTCCAGCGCAACAGCGCCTCGCAGCCATCGATCCGGCCCTCGGCGTTCAGGATCGGCATGTAGGTCAGGTATAGCTCGCGGTCAAAGTCGATCACCCTCAGTTGATGCTCGATCTCCTGTTCACGACGCGCCTTGCGCGCCAGTTCCTGTGAATAGAAGGCAACTCGATTCTTGCCCGCATGCTTGGCCTGGTACATGGCGGTATCGGCATTGGAGATCAACTGAGTGATGTTGTGACCGTCCTCGGGGAAGCGCGCGATACCGATACTGAGCGTCACCGGGAAGCTGCCCATCTCGAACTGGTAGCCGCTGCGCACCAGGCCGAGCAGCCGATTGGCCAGGTGCTCCGGCTGACCGGCATCGGCATAGCCGTGCAGCAACACGGCGAACTCATCGCCCGCCAGGCGGGCCAGCACCGCCTGGCCTGCACCCGGGGAGCGGTTGCATTCGTGCTGGATCAGCGCACCGGCGCGGTGTGCGAAGGACTTCAGCAGGGCATCGCCGACGCTGTGGCCGTACTTGTCGTTGACGAACTTGAAATGATCGAGATCGATATAGAGCAGCCCGACGGGGAGTTGTCGGTCACCGGCCCGCTTGAGTTCGCGCACGGCCAGTTCGTAGAACCGGTTACGGTTGGGCAGCTCCGTCAATGCATCCTGCTCGGCCAACTGCCGGGAGCGTCGGTAGGCATCGTCGAGTTGGCCGTACAGCTGCTGAAACTGCCGCGCCAGACGGCCGATCTCATCCCTTCCCGAGTAACCGATGCGGTCACGCACTCCATGCGTAACTTCGGTCAGCTGTCGCTCCAGGGTCTGCACCGGTTGGGTGATGTAGCGCCGGATCAACCACATCAGCAGCATCGCACTGACCGCGCAGACCAGCAGCGCGCCGACGATGAGACCATGCTGCATGCTGCGCAGTTGGCCGGCGATGAAACTCGGAGCCGGTACCAGACGCAGGTACAGCTCCGGCAGCAGGCGTATTTCACCGCCGAAACCGATCGGCTCCGGCCACGCGGTGCGGCTGTACTCGACTCCGGCGCCATAGGTTTCGCCCAGTCGTTCCAGTTGGCGATCGAAGGCGGTCAGTTCGATCGCCAGCTGCACCGCCACGCTCTGCTCCAGATGGTTGGGCAACGGCGGCGCCTGGGTACGCGTGTCCAGCAGTCGGTTCTGAATCAGCATCGACGCTCCCGACTCCAACTGCACCAGCTCGACACCGGAGAGTGTGCGGGTTTCAAAGGCTCGCCGGGCAAAGCCCAGCTCCTGTGCCGAGATCTCACGGAAGGGGTTGTCGCTGCCGGCAAAGAAAAACGCAGGCCGTACATTCGGTTCGATCAGGGCAAAGGCGATATAGTCGGAGCGCGAACCGGTCAGATTGCCGAAGGCGTCCTCCAGCCGACCGCCGAGAGCCCGTTTGCGATAGCGGTCGTCGGTCTCCCGCAGGAAGCGGTGCAGCTCCTCCGATTCGCTGATCGCGAACAGGTAACTGTCGGCAAAGGAGGAGTAGACGGAGAAGGTGGCGCGCAGCTCGGTCAGGTTGTTGTTCAGGCGCGCCTGCTCAAGGCGTTCGATCGATGAGCGTTCGACATGATAGACCGCCCAGGCCACCAGCAGATACCCCGCCAGCAGCACCGGGATGATCAGCAGCGCGGCTCGCCTACCGAGCGTCATGCAGCTTCCTTATGGCACTGGTGATGCGCTGGCGCAGCAGCAGATTCTCTTCGCTCAGCACCCCGTACAGCTGACTCTTCGCCATCACCTCCGCCGGCGGATAGACGGTCGGGTCCTGACGAAACTCGTCGTCCAGCAGCTCATAGGCGGCACTGTTCGGCGTCGCGACCCATACCGCCTGCGCATTGATCGCCGCGATCTCCGGTCGGTTGAGAAAATCGATGAAGCGGATCGCCAGCGCCTGCTTGTCCGATTCGGCGACCACGGCAAGACAATCGGCCCACAGAATCGTGCCCTCCCCGGGCACCGCATACCGCCAGCGCTCGCCCCCTTCGATCTCGTTTAGCGTATCCTGGTCGCCGCTGTAGGCCGAGGCCATGTACAGCTCGTCGGCGTCGGGGTGGCTCTGTAGATAGGTGATCGCGTATTCGTAGGTCAGCACGGAGGGGACCTGCTGCTTGAGATCGTCGAATGCGGTCTGCAGAACCTCCCGCGAAGCGCTGTTGATCGATCGGTCACGCATCAGCAGCGGCGGTGCCAGCATATCCGCCCCGTCATCGATCATGCCGATATGCCCGGCCAGTTCGGGAGACGGTCGGACCAACTCGGCCCAACTGGTCGGCGCGGTCAAGACCTTGTCGCTGCGGTAGGCGATACCCAGCGTACCCCACAGATAGGGAACGCTGTGGCGGCCGCATTGCGCCGTGAAGCGGGGGTCCAGGTGCTCCAGGTTGGGGGCCTGCGCCTCGGTAGGTGCAAAGGAGATACCACGCTCGCCGAACAGCCGCGAGGCGACCTCGTCCAGCACCGCCAGATCGATCTGGTGGCGACCGGCCTCTACCATCATCCGGTCCCGGCGTTCGTCGTTATCGAAGTAGATCTGATCTATCTTGACGCCGGTTTCCGATTCCCAGCGCTCGATCACCTCCGGAGCGAGGTAGACCTCCCAGTTCAGAAACGTCAGCTTCTCGGCCAGTGCGACGGGAGACAGCAACAGCGCCAGCATCGCTATGGCACCATATCGACTCGGCATTGGTGGAACTCCGCTTGGAGATTGTTTTTAAGCCCAAAATACCCTAAATCCCTACGGATTCCACGTTATTTAACACGTCATGTACGCATTTGGCCACGTTTGCGTGCACCTTGTTGAAGCACCGCGATGATCGATTCCACGAACTGTCCGGCGCGGTCTCTCGGCGAAAAGCACTCCGGGTTCCTGAGCCAACCGATAAGCAGCCCGTCCACCATCGCCTTGACCGGCAGGGAGCCGGTCTCCACGTCGAGATCGCGGGGCAACAGTCCCTTCTTGATTGCGTTTTATACAAACGCGAATGTCTGTAAGCTGATCCTCCATGCCGGATCGCCACGCCGTCCGTCCACGGGCGACTCCAGGCCCTCTTTCGCTTCACCGTCTTGAGTACATGAGGAGATCATGGGAAGAACTATTGCTTCGTTGCGCCGCCGGCCCCTGTGGCTGATGATCGGCGGCCTTTTGGTGAGCCTGGCCGGATGCCGGGACAGCAGCGACCAAGCCGGTGCTCCGGCTCGTCCGCCCGCTATCGTCGATGTGGTGACGGTGGACAGTACCGCAATCGATATCACCGAAAGCTATGCCGGACGCGTGGCCGCCTACCGCAGTGCCGAAATACGCCCCCAGGTCGGCGGCATCATTCTCGCGCGCAGCTTCGAAGAGGGGTCGCATGTCGAAGAGGGCGATCTGCTGTACCAGATCGATCCTTCGCGGTACAAGGCCGAGTTGGCCAGTGCGCAGAGCGAACTCGCGCTGGAGCAGGCCAACGCCCGGAGCGCGCGCCTGTTGGCGGAACGCTACCGCGAACTGGTCAAGAGTTCGGCGGTCAGCCGCCAGGATATGGATAACGCGGAGGCCGCCTGGAAGCAGGCCCAGGCCCGGATTCAGGCCGCCGAGGCCAGCGTGCAGAGCGCCCGCATCAATCTGGACTATACCCGCATCACGGCGCCGATTTCGGGGATCATCAGCCGCTCTAGCGTGACCGAAGGGGCACTGGTATCGGCCGCACAAAGCGGCGCGTTGGCCACCATCCGCCAACTGTCACCGGCTTATGTGGATATCCGCCAGCCGGCAAGCTCGGTGCTGAAGATGAAACGCAGCGGCAACGATCTCACCGCCGACGTACGCCTGCAGTTGGAAGACGGCAGCAGTCTCGGCGAGGTCGGTACACTGAAATTCTCCGAGAGCAGCGTCGACGAGGGCACCGGCACGGTCAACGTCCGCGCCCAGTTCGACAACTCGGATAAGCTGCTGCTGCCCGGCATGTTCGTGCGCGCCAGTGTCGTCGTGGAACATCTCGACCAGGCGATACTGGCCCCGCAGCAGGGTATTACCCGCCTGCCCAACGGGGCTGCCCAGGCATTGATCGTCAACGCCGACAACCAGGTCGAGTCACGTCCGGTAGAGGTCGGCAGGGCAATCGCCGACAGATGGCTGGTGCTGTCGGGTCTGGCCGCCGGCGACCGGCTGATTGTCGGCGGGCTGCAGAAGGTCCAGGCCGGGGCAACGGTCGACCCGCGCGAGCAAAACGCCACCGGCGCCGACACGCAGTAAGGAGGCCTCATGGCACGTTTCTTTATCGATCGACCGATATTTGCCTGGGTCATCGCCATCGTCATCATGGTCGCCGGTCTGCTCTCGATCCGCCTGCTGCCGATTCAGCAGTATCCGACCATCGCCCCGCCCTCGGTGGCGATCTCGGCCAACTACCCGGGCGCGTCGGCACAGACGCTGGAGGACAGCGTCACTCAGGTGATCGAGCAGGCGATGACCGGTCTCGACGGCCTGCTGTACATGTCGTCGAACAGCAGTTCATCCGGCAGCGTGCAGATCTCGCTGACCTTCGTCGCCGGTACCGACCCGGATATCGCCCAGGTTCAGGTACAGAACAAGCTGTCCCAGGCGGAACCGCTGCTGCCGCAAGCGGTGCAGCAGCAGGGCGTCAGCGTGACCAAGGCCAACACCGGTTTTCTGATGGTGATCGGCCTGGTCTCGCCCGACGGCACCCTGTCCCGCGCCGATATGGCCGACTACGCGGTCAGCCGACTCAAGGATCCGCTGTCGCGCATCCAGGGGGTCGGCAGCATCCGTATCTTCGGCGGTCAGTACGCCATGCGCATCTGGCTGCAGCCGGAGAAGCTGACCTCCTACGGCCTGACGCCGCTGGATGTGAATAACGCGATCTCGACCCAGAACAACCAGTTCGCCGCCGGCCAGTTGGGCGGCCTGCCCGCCTTCGGCAACCAGCAGCTCAACGCCACCATCATCTCCCAGGCGCGTCTGGAGAGCAGCGAGCAGTTCGAGCGGATCCTGCTCAAGGTCAACAGCGACGGCTCCCAGGTACGGTTGAAGGATGTCGCGCGCGTCGAACTCGGTGCCGAAGACTACTCGGTGATCAGCCGCTTCAACGGCAAGCCGGCAGCGGGACTCGCGATCCAGCCGGCCAGCGGCGCCAACGCGCTGGATACCGCCGAGGCCGTGCGCGCCCGTCTGGAGGAACTCAAGCCCTTCTTCCCCGCTGATATGGAGGTGGTGATCCCCTACGACACCACACCGTTCATCGAGATCTCGATCGACGAGGTGGTAAAAACGCTGGGCGAAGCGGTCCTGCTGGTGTTCCTGGTGATGTACCTGTTCCTCGGCAACTTCCGCGCCACGCTGATCCCGACCATCGCGGTGCCGGTGGTACTGCTCGGCACCTTCGGCGTGATGGCCGCGTTCGGCTACAGCATCAACACCCTGACCATGTTCGGCATGGTGCTGGCGATCGGCCTGTTGGTGGACGACGCTATCGTCGTCGTGGAGAACGTCGAGCGCGTGATGCACGAGGATGGTCTGTCGCCGCGCGAGGCAACCCGCAGATCGATGGGGCAGATCACCGGCGCGCTAGTCGGTATCGGCCTGGTGCTCTCCGCGGTGTTCGTGCCAATGGCGTTTTTCCCCGGCTCCACCGGCGCCATCTACCGCCAGTTCTCGTTGACCATCGTCTCCGCCATGGCGCTGTCGGTGATGGTCGCGCTGAGCCTGACACCTGCCCTGTGCGCCACGATCCTGAAACCGGCCAAGCCGGGCCATCACGACAGCGGCGGTCTGTTCGGCTGGTTCAATCGTAACTTCACCCGCGCCACTCGAGGCTACCGGCGCGGCGTCGGCGGCACTCTGAAGCGGCCGCTCCGCATGGTCAGTGTCTATCTGATTCTGGTCGCCGGGCTCGGCTACCTCTACATGAAGATGCCAACCGCCTTTCTGCC
>Ga0214472_10002496_pt1 | contig 19769 bp, 15 predicted proteins | sample RVTome_6_FD_207662 | JGI IMG/M metagenome (GOLD analysis project Ga0214472, IMG submission 207662) | Soil microbial communities from uranium-contaminated site in the Upper Colorado River Basin, Wyoming, United States - RVT140D175 | ecosystem: Environmental > Terrestrial > Soil > Contaminated >...
GGCCGCCCATCGTCTCCACCTCCTCGACCTCGATGCGACTTCCGGTCAGCTCGTTGAAGTCGTCCGCGTCGAGGCGACCGTCGAGCCGCAGGACTCCGCGCTCGAGCGGCACGACCAGCGGCTCCTCCTCGTCGTACTCGTCCTGGATCTCGCCGACCAGCTCCTCGAGGATGTCCTCCAGCGTCACGATGCCGGCGGTCCCGCCGTATTCGTCGACCACCACCGCCATGTGGATCTGCTCGCTCTGGAACTGGCGCAGAAGATCGTCGATGCGCTTGGCCTCAGGGACGAACGTCACGGGCGACAGGATCTCGGACAGTCCGCCCGGTGGCTCGGTCAGCCCGTGGGCGATCGCCAGCAGGTCCTTGGCGTACAGCACACCCACGATGCGATCCAGCGATTCCTCGAAGACGGGTACGCGCGAGCGCTCGCTCTCGCGCACGGCCTCGACGACCTTTGCCCAGGGCGTCGACGCCTCGATCGCCACCACGTCCGTGCGATGGGTCATGACCTCGCGCACGGTCGTCTCGCCGAACGCAAAGATCGAGCTGATCATCTGCCGCTCGCCTACCTCGAGGTCGGACCGCTCGGTCGTCTCGGCGACCATCGTGCGGATCTCCTCGCTCTCGAGCGGAGGCGCTTGCGGCGCGGGAGGGACGACACGCTCGGTGAAGCGGGCCAGCGCTGCTACCAGCCCGATCACCGGGGTCAGGAGGCCCTGCCAGGCCCCCACTATGGGGCTCGCCTTCTCGGCCCAGGCCGCGGCCCGCTCCATCCCCAGCGCCTTCGGGGCCAGCTCGGCGACCACCACGACCACGAATCCCACGACCGGAATCGTGATCAGCGCGAGCAGCGGGTCCGGCAGATCGCCGAATGCGAGGCGCGCCAGCACCCACGACAATCCCGCGACCCACACGACGCCCAGCAGGTGGCCGAGCTCGAGCGCGCTGTGGAGCCGGTCCGGTCGCGCCAACAGTCGGCCCGCCCTGGACGGGGACGCCCCCCGATCCGCGATATCGCGCTCGCTGGGCGCGGAGAGCTGGAAGAACCCGCCTTCGCACGCTGCGAAGAACGCGGCCAGGCCGAGGCCGGCGAGGATCCCCGCGACTAGAGGAAGCACGCCGCTCACGCGGGAAAGGCGCGCTCCACCCACTCCTCCTGTCGCGCGCGCATCGCGTGGTCGGCCTCGTCGGTGTCGTGATCCCAGCCGGCCAGGTGGAGCGCCCCGTGTACGAAGAGCCGCCAGACCTCGCGGCCGACGGGCTCGCCGATGCGGGCCGCCTGCTCCCGCGCGCGGTCCAGCGAGACGTACACGTCGCCGTGTACGCCCCCCGAGGATTCCGGGTCGTAGGGAAAGGCGAGCACGTCGGTGGGGCCGGACCGGCCGCGGAATCGCTCGTTCAAACCGGCGAGCTCCTCGTCACCGGTCAGCACGCAATGGACCTCGCCCCGATCGGCAACCCCCTCCGAGCGCAGCATGTCGCGCAGGGCGGAAGCCGGGAACGGATCGAGATCAGACGGGGGATCGACCGACGGATGGAACCGTATCCGGAGCGTCATCTTTCCGCTGAAGCGCGTGGAGCGAGAGGGTCGGGTAATCGATTCGATGATGGTGAATTCCGACCAGCACGCCGACCAGCCGCTCCTGGACGACGGCGAGATCGTGGAACGTGAGGTCCGCTTCGTCGAACTGGTTCTCTTCCAGCTTCATCTCCACGATGCGCCGCACCAGCTCGCGCAGCCGCTCCGGGGAGGGCTCGCGCATGACCCGGCTTGCGGCCTCCACCGAGTCGGCCAGCATCACGACCGCGGTCTCCTTCGATCGCGGTCGCGGGCCCGGATACACGAAATCCGAAACCGAGAGGCGCTCGCCGGCGCCTTCCTCTTCCGCCTTGTGCCAGAAGAACGACAGTCGGGTCGTTCCGTGGTGCTCTCGCACGATGTCGACGACGACCTCCGGCAGACCGGCCCGCCGAGCCATCTCGACCCCGTCCTCGACGTGGCGACTGATGATCCGCGCGCTCGCCTGCGGCGGGAGCGCGTCGTGCGGGTTCTCCCCTTGCCGCTGGTTCTCGGCGAAGAACTCCGGCCGGCGCAGCTTGCCGATGTCGTGATAGTAAGCCCCGACGCGGGCGAGAAGCGAGTTCGCGCCGATGCCCTCCGCCGCGGACTCGGCCAGGTTGCCGACGATGATCGAATGGTGATAGGTGCCGGGAGCCTCGACCAGGAGCTGCTTCAGCAGCGGGCGATTCAGGTCGGCCAGCTCGAGGAGCGTGAGATCGGTGGTGCGACCCGAGATCCATTCGAACAAGGGCAGCAGGCCCATCGCCAGGAACACGGTGGTGGCCGCGCTGCCGAATCCCCAGCCCAGCGCCACGCCGAGGTCGCTCCAGCTCCAGAGCCGCACCAGGGCCAGGGCGCCGAGCGCGAGGATGCTCGCGGCCGCGATGAACAGCAGGCTCTCGTAGAAGTGTGTCCGGCGGCGGATCAGGCGCACGCTCCACGCGCCGATCATTCCGCTCGCCAGCCCCACCCACAGCAGCGGAAAACCGAGCTCTCCCTGGGCCGACAGGTACACGGCCAGGAAGAGAGTCATCACGGCGCTCAGTCGCGCGTCCCACAGCACAGCGACGAGGAGTGAGGCCAGCGCCACCGGGACCGCGTACGATGGCACCCCCTCCACGCTGTCGGCGAAAGCGGCGAGTCCAATCACGATGGCCCAGATCGCGGCCATGACGACCAGCGCCCGGTAGTCCGAGAAGACGTCCCGCCGATAGAGGAACAGGAAGAAGCCGAACAGCGACAGGATCACCGCGTTGATCAAGAAGGTCCCGATCCCGACTCTCGCGTCGTCCGGCGTGAACCCGCTCCGCCCGCCGTGGAGCGCGGCGGCCAGGCTCACCATCTTCTCCTCCTGCGCGGCGGTGACCCGCGTGTGGGCCGGGACGATCAGCTCGCCCCGGAGGACTTCCCCTTTGACCGCTTCGACGGACGCGCGCGCCTCCTCGCGCCTGAGCTCGGTGAGCGACGGTCTGGCTTCCAGGTTCGGCATCAGAAGCGCCGGCAGCAGATGCAGCGCGAGCCGCTCGTCGTCCGGGCCGAGGGCGCGCGCGGCGGCAGCCAGACCCGGCACTTCGGCGCCGGGCCGGATCGCCACGACCTCGGTCTTGGGAATCACCTCCTCCTCCTCCCCCGACTGCTGGACGCTGATCCGCGTCGCCGGGAGGCGGCTCAGCTCGTCGGGGCGTAGGAAGTGAGCCCGCTCGTAGGCGCCGGGAATCACGCGCCGCGCGAGCGTCGCCAGGGCTTGGCGGCTCTCGCCGCTCGCCAGCTGATCGAGCTCGCTGGCGCCGAGGTCCAGCCGCACGCCGTCCGCGCGGTCGAGCGAAGCCAGCGCGGAGGGCTCCTCCTCGCCGATCCGCCGCGCCCGCTCCAGGTAACGCTCGATCCGCGCCAGCGCGGAGTCGGCTGCCGCGGAGTCCACCCGATAGACGGGCGGCACCGAGAGCGCCGCGGCCTCCCGCTGTCTGCGCATCTCGTCTTCGCTGCGCAGCACCGGGAAGTCGATCGGGGCGATGACGTCCTCGGGCGCCACGACCCCCTGGCGGACGGGCGAGACGTCGTACCCGCCTTGCGGCGGGAACAGGGCCAACGTGAGGAGCCCGACGGCCGCGACCAGCGCTAGGCGCAGCGCCAGATCGCGCGGCGAGGTTGGATCGGCACTGGGGCGCCACGCGCTCAGCCCCGCGACCAGCTTCTGCAGGCGGCTCGATCGATCTTTCGCCTCCGACATCCTACTCGGGCTCCGAGTCGCGGTCGGTCCGCGGCTCGCCTCCCGCGTACGCTTCGATGATCCGCTGGACCAGCGCGTGACGGATGACGTCGCGCCCGCTGAGGTATACGAAGGCGATGCCCTCGATCCCGCTCAGGATGCGCTCGATCTGGAGCAGGCCCGACTCCTCCCTCGGCGGCAGGTCGATCTGGGTCTTGTCTCCGGTCACGACCGCCCGCGAGTTCAGCCCCAGCCGGGTCAGGAACATCTTCATCTGGTTGGTGGTCGCGTTCTGCGCCTCGTCGAGGATGACGAACGCGTCGGCGAGCGTGCGGCCCCGCATGTAGGCGAGCGGGGCGATCTCGATGACTCGCGTCTCCAGCAGGCGGCGGACCTTCTCGGGCGGGAGCATGTCCTCGAGCGCGTCGTAGAGCGGCCGCAGATAGGGGTCGATTTTCTCCTGCAGGTCGCCGGGCAGGAACCCGAGCGTCTCCCCGGCCTCCACTGCGGGCCGTGCCAGCACGATTCGGCGCACCGCCTTCTTGTGGAGCGCGTCGATCGCCATCGCGACCGCGAGGTAGGTCTTACCGGTCCCGGCGGGGCCGATACCGACCACGATGTCGTTGCGGGTCATGGCCCGCAGGTATTCCTCCTGACCGCGAGTCTTGGGCTTGATGATCTTCTGGGTCCCGCGGATGACGACCTTCCCGGCCTCGAAGCGAGCCAGCGAGTCGGGTAGGCCGTCTTCCAGCTCCGACCAGTAGCGGCGGATGTCGGCGAGGTCGAACCCGCTGCCCGTCTGGATCTGCTCGATCAGGTGCTCGAGCAGCGAGCTCGCCCGCGCTACGGCCGGTGACTCGCCGGACACGCGCAGCTCGCCGCCCCGCACGACAAGCCGCGTGCCGCTCAGCTTCTCCACCAGTTTCAGGTTCTGGTCTTGTGTCCCGAAGAGGGTCAGCTGATCGATTCCCGCGAGAGGGATGGCGCGGCGGATGGCAGACGTGTCGGTGGGGACCATGGGGGTGATCGAGTTTAGTCCGCGGCGCTCCGGCTCGTCAAGCGGAGGCGTCAGGGGGAATCACCCTCAGGTGGAGCTCCGCCAGGTCCTCCTCGTCGACCGGCGAAGGCGCCCCTTCGAGCAGCGCACTGGCGCTCGTCGTCTTGGGGAAGGCGATCACCTCTCGCAAGCTCTGCGCGCCGGCGAACAGCATCGCGATCCGGTCGAGTCCTACCGCGATTCCCCCGTGCGGCGGCGCGCCGTATTCCAGCGCCTCCAGCAGGAAGCCGAACTTCGCCTCCGCCTCCTGCGGCCCGATCCCCAGCATTTCGAATACGCGCTCCTGCACCGCGCGCTGGTGGATGCGGATCGAGCCGCTGCCCAGCTCGTATCCGTTCAGCACAAGGTCGTAGGCGAGCGAAGGGATCGCGAGGGGGTCCTCCGCCGCGAGCGCCTGGATCCCGCCGCGCGGCGCGGTGAAGGGGTGGTGGCTGGGCGCGATACCTCCGCCTTCGCCTGCTTCGAACAGAGGGAAGTCCACGATCCACACCAGCTGCCAGGCTCCCTCGTCCTCGATCCAGCCCCGCTCCCGCGCGAGCCTCGTTCGCAGCGCCCCCAACGTCGTCCACGCGCGCCGCGGCCGGTCAGCCACGACGAGCAGCAGGTCACCCTCCTGGGCGCCGGCCACCCCACCCGCCACCTGCCAGCGGTCCGGACCCACGAACTTGTCGATCGACGACGACCAGGCGCCGTCCCGGCGTCGCGCCCAGACCAGACCGCCTGCGCCGCTCGCACGCGCGATCTCGGTCCAGCGATCGAGCACGCTTCGGGACGCGTCCGCGCCCCCGGGAACGCGCAGCGTTGAGATCACCCCTCCGGTCTCCACGACCGTGTCGAAGACACGGAACCCGGATCCCTCGAACGCCGACGTCACATCGGCCAGCTCGTGGGGGATGCGGAGGTCGGGCTTGTCGGTCCCGAACCTGCGCAGCGCCTCCGCGTGCGAAAGCCGCGGAATCTGCCCCAGCGTGACCTCGAGGCAGGTCGTGAACAGGTGCCGGAACAGTCCGTCGATCGCGTCCAGCACGTCGTCCTGCGCGACGAAGGCCATCTCCATGTCGATCTGGGTGAACTCGGGTTGGCGGTCCGCGCGCAGGTCCTCGTCGCGAAAGCAGCGCGCGATCTGGAAGTACCGGTCGTACCCCGCGACCATGAGCATCTGCTTGTAGAGCTGCGGCGACTGCGGCAGCGCATAGAAGCTGCCGGGGTGGACGCGGCTGGGGACCAGGTAGTCGCGCGCCCCCTCGGGAGTGCGGCGCGTCAGCATCGGGGTCTCGATCTCCCAGAACCCGCGGCTGTGGAACCAGCTCCGCGTCTCGTGGGCGATCCGGTGCCTCATCCCGATGGCCGCGGTCAGCTCCAGGCGGCGGAGCTCGAGGAAGCGCCAGCGCAGCCGGATGTCCTCCGACACCTCGCCGCCACCTTTCTCGACGTCGACCGGGATGGGCGGCGTGGATGTCTCGGACAGCGCCTCACAGGACGAGATGCGCACCTCGATATCTCCCGATGCGATCTCCGGGTTCACGTTCGCATCGGGCCGCCGCGCGACCAGGCCCTCGACCCGCACCACGTCCTCGGCACGGATTCCCTCCACCATGCGGAACGCGTCCGCGGTCATGGTCTCCGGGTTCGCGACGCACTGCACGAGGCCGTAGCGGTCCCGCAGGTCGAGGAACACGAGCCCTCCGTGATCGCGGCGCCGATGGACCCAGCCGCACAGCGCGACCTCGCGGCCCGCGTCCCCGATGCGCAGCGTTCCCGCCGCGTCGGTCCGCAGCGACGTGGCCAGATGCTCCTTCATCTCCACTTCTCCGGCGAGGCGTTGGCGACGATCATCCATGCCTTCCAGAACGCGAGCCCTATCAGCGCTCCCACGCCGTCGGCCATCCAGTCCTGCAGGCTCGGTTCGCGGCCGACGTGGCTTTGCAGCCACTCCATCAGCGCCCCGAAGGCGAGCGCCATTCCCAGCGAGCGCTCGATCGCGGCGGAGTCGGCGCTGCCGTGTCGATGCCAGGCGCGCGCGCACAGGAACGCGAGCACCCCGTAGACCGCCGCGTGGCCGAGCTTGTCCGCGTCGGGGAGGGACGGCTGGACGGCTTCCACCGGAAAGGTCGACAGGCCGATGGTCAGGAGCGTCCAGACGGCGACCGCCACCCAGGCGCGGGAGGGAGAACCGGGCGGCAGTATACCCGACACCGCGCGACTAGAACAAGCGCTCGGAGCGCGCCTGGAGGACCTGACGGCTGGGAATCCCCACCGTCCGCCTCTCCGGGCTAACAAGCGTCAGCGTCGACTCCAGGACCTGCTCCTGCTCGTGCAAGTCGAACACGCGATCGACAGGGTCGAACAGGTAGTGGCCGTTGACCCGCCCATTGCCGTTCACTTCGATCCGCGAGCCCTCGACCACACCCGCGCCCGTGACCGAGATCGTCCCCGTGTACTCGACCGGGACGACGGGGCGCCCGGCTAGCGCGCTCGTGTCCGCGACCGTGTAGCGCAGGATCGTCGTGACCTCGGCCGTCACTCCCTGCAGCACCTCGGTGACGAGCAGGGTGTCGGTCCAAACGGCCCCGGGCGTCGCCGCTCTCTCCGGGAGCCTTGGCAGGAACGCGGCCGCGGCCCGCTCGACGTATTGCGTCCCGATGCCCGGCGACACGACCCCCGAGGCAAGCGCCTCGAGGACGACCCCTTGAGGCGTCGTCGCCAGCGTGACCACCGCGCCCCTCAGCCCTTCCGCCCGGGGGCTGGGAAACGCGCCTTCCACTCGCAGGTTCAGCTCCTCGTATCCGAGCCGCCACAGGAGTCGCGGTCCGGGGTTCATGAGCGTCAGGCGCACGATTCCGTCGGCCCGCAGGGTGTAGTGATTCCGGCTTTCCAGGATCTGCTGGGTGACGGTGAGCTGGTTGCGGGTGCGGTAACGGAACGACTCGCCCTGGCTCGGCGAGTAGGCCAGGGACTGGGCGCTGCAGGGGACGGCCGTCGCGAGCGCGACGAGCGCCGCCCCCACCCCGTTCAGGCGCAGTCTCGCCCGCAGATCGAGAGCACGCGCTCCACGTACCGGTCCCTGGGCGGTATCCCGTCCGCCATCTCCCGCTCCAGGCGGGTACGCCCCATGTGGTAGGACATGAGACCGAGGACTGGATCGCCGAAGTATTCGACCTCCCGTTTCAGGTGCTTCAACCCCAACCGCACATTGGTCACCGGATCGTGCAGCGCCTCGGCGGTGATCCACTCGTCGTAGGCCTGAGCAGTCGAGGGCTTGATCTGCATCAAACCGCGCTCGCCATGGTGGCCGATCGCTCCCGGGTCGAAACCGCTCTCGGCGGCGATGACGCCGAACGCCATTGCCGGCGTCACCTTGGCCAGTCGTGCCTGCTCGTAGATGACGGCCGCGAGCTCCCGCCGCACGCCGAAGCGCTTGGCCAGCCTCTCGCCGGAGGGCGGCAGCGATGCCATCGCTTTCCGAACCGGCGCCGCCAATCGGGCCATCTCCGTACGCTCCGCAGCGGTCGGCGCGATCGCCAGTGACTCGACCCTGCTCGCCGTCAGGGCCCAGACGCCGATCACCAGCGCGATGGTCATGGCCCCACAAGGTAATCGATTCCCCTGCCGCCACTCATTCCGCATCATCGTCATCCCCTCCCATCCCGGGATCGTGAAAAAAAAAGACCGGACGAGAGATCCGATCTTCATGGATGTATGCCCCTAGTACACCGAGGGCGGCCCGTTGTTCGCTCGCTTGACCCACCCGCGTCGCCCGGATAGATTTTTTCGCCTGTCAGAGAGCGTACACGGGCGGGAATAGCTCAGTTGGTAGAGCGCAACCTTGCCAAGGTTGAGGTCGCGGGTTCGAATCCCGTTTCCCGCTCCATCTCGTCGCACGTTCGGCCCTTCTGAGAGGAAGGGCCTTGTCGTTGCGGGGCGGCGTAGCCAAGTGGTAAGGCAGGGGTCTGCAAAACCCCCATTCGGCGGTTCGAATCCGCCCGCCGCCTCCACCTCATGCGCTGTCTCGCGCTCCAGCCTGCACATCCTTGTACGGAAGCTGATTAGCTGACGAACATGTCTGGCGTCAGCGGAGCCTCCGGGTCGACCCTGTAGCGCTCGAAGTCGGTCACACCCTCTTCCCGCAGCACCTCCTCGTCTAGAAGCAGTCGTCCGCTGCACGCACGGCTGTCGCGGGTGACGATCGCGTGGGCGGCGTCGGCAACGATCTCCGGCGTCCGACAGTTCTCGGGCTTCACCCGCCCGCCGAGCATCGCCAGCGCTGCCGTCGCGATGACCGTGCGCGGCCAGAGCGCGTTGAACGCCACGCCGTCCGCCGCGAACTCCTCCGCCATGCCGAGCGCGAGCAGGCTCATGCCGTACTTCGATAGCGTGTACGCGGCGTGGGGGGCGAGCCAGCGCGGTTCGAGAGAGATCGGCGGGCACAGCGACAGCACGTGCGGGTTGTCGGATCGCAGGAGATGGGGCAGGCAGGCGCGTGAGCACACGAAAGCCGCGCGCGCGTTGACCGCCCACATGAGGTCGAAGCGGTCGACGGGCGTGTCCAGTGTCCCGGTCAGACGGATCGCTCCCGCGTTGTTGACCACCACGTCGACGCCGCCGAACGTCTCGACTGTGCGCTCGACCGCGGCCTCCACGCTCACGGGGTCGCGGACGTCCACGACCACCGGCAGAGCCCGCCCGCCGGCCGCGTCGACCTCGGCGGCGACGGTGTGGATCGTGCCCGGCAGCTGGGAATGGGGTTCGGAGGTCTTCGCCGCGACGACGACGTTGGCGCCGTCCCGTGCCGCGCGCAGCGCGATCGCGCGGCCGATCCCCCGACTCGCGCCGGTGACGAGGATCGTGCGCCCGGCGAGGCTTCGCGCCACTCCGTTCCGCTAGGCGGGGACGAGCAGCGCGGTGACGTACATGATCGCGAGGCCTGCGGCCGCGCCGGCGAGCACTTCGCCGCGCCACGGATCCACGGCCGTTCCCGCGCGCCCGACGAGCAGGAGCCGCCCGACTTCGACCACCACCTGGGCGATGGCCCCGCTCCCGACCGCGAGGAAGATCGCCGCCCACAGCGGGTCGAAGATCACGCCTCCGATCCAGCATCCCAGGATTGCCGGGCCCCCGGCGAGTAGCGCGTAGCCGGCGAAGTGACGCAGGCGCGGCTCACCCTTGAGCAGCGGCGCCGCGATCCCGATCCCCTCGGTGATGTTGTGGAGCGTGAAGCCGACCACGAGGAAGGTCCCCAGTCCGACCGCGCCGGTGGCCAGCGCCGAGCCGATCGCCAGTCCCTCCCCCAGGTTGTGGAGGCCGATCCCCAGCGCGATGAAGAACGAGATTGCGAGCGGCCCCAGCCGGCCGCGACGGCGGCGGCGGCCGGTGAAGGCGAGCAGCCCACCGAGCGTGGCCAGCACGACGATCCACACCAGGATCGGAGCGTGGAAGCCGTCGGCCACCTCTCCGGCCAGCTCCAGCGCTTCCGCCAGCGTGTCGATCGCGAGGAAGACCAGCAGGCCCACCGTCAACGCCAGCAGGAAGTCTATGCCCGTGCGTCCGAGCCGCGCGAGCAGCGGATAGGTCGCAAGCCCGATCGCGACCGGCACGATGCCCACGTAGAAGCCCAGCAAGGCGAGCCGCAGGAGCCAGCCGGCGTTCGCCTGTGGGGTCTCGGTCGCGACTTCGATCTCGGCGGGGAACGCGACGCCGTTCCGCGATATCAGCTCGATGTGGTGGGCCTCGCCCTCGACCCACGGGTATGGGATCTCCACGACGGCGCCTCGAAGGCGGCCGATCGTCGGGTCTGGCTCGATCGAGAACGACCACACCGCGTCGTCGACGAGCGCCTGGTGGACGGTGACGGGATCGACCCCGCCGTTGACGACGTGGACGCGGATCAGCCCCGGCGCGGGCAGCTCCACCCGCTCGACCGTGATCTCCTCGATCGGCGGTGCGCTGCGCTCGAGGCCGACACCGCGCGTCAGCAGAAACGCCAGCAGCCCGACCAGCACGGCGACGACCGTGAAGCCGACGGCGATCCCGGTCCTATCCCGCAGCGACATCGAAGAACCCCATCCACCCCAGCTCGGCGAACTCGCTCTGGTGGGCGTGGAACATGAACTTGCCGGGGTGACGGAACTCCAGCTCGAGGATGTGCCGCTCCCCCTGGCAGAACATGATCGTGTCGGTGAAGTCGTCCGGCTCGAGCCGGGTGCCGGTGCGGTAGACGTCGAAGAAGTTCGCGTGGATGTGGAGCGAGTTGATGAGATCGAACTCCAGCGCGTTGACCACGTAAAGCCTCACCTTCTCGCCGACCTTCGCGGGCAGCGGGTGACGCATATAGTGGAAAGCGACGGTGTTGACCGCATAGAACTCGTTCTCGGCGTCGAAATCGGTATCGAACCCGTTCATCACCATGACGAACTCGCGTGCCGGCGGCCGACCTCCCGGCGGATCGACGATGAACGCCCCGTAGAGGCCCTTGTGGATGTGCCGCCTGAGCGGCGTCGTGTGGCAATGGTAGAGGTGCAGCCCGAAGGGCTCCGCGTCGAACTCGTACACGAACGTGCTCCCCGGGTCGACGATCTCTAGCACGCCGTCCATGTCGGCGCGATGGAAGCCATGGAAGTGGATCGTGTGCGGATGGCTGCCGGCGTTCTGGAACCGGACCCGGATCCGGTCCCCCTCCGTGCAGCGGATCGTCGGTCCGGGCACGCTGCCGTTGTAGGTCCAGGCCGGGAACCAGACCCCGGGAGCGACTTCGATCTCGCGATCGACCGCCACGAAGTGGTAGTCACGCAGCGTGCGACCATCGGGCAGCGTCGAGACCAGCCCGCCGTCGAAGCGGGTCGCGAAGGCCGTCGGGTCGAAGCCGCCCGGCTCGATGTCCCGCACCGGGCCGCTCCCCCCCGCGCCGTGGATGTGGGGGATCTCGACGCGTGGCTTGAGCGTCTGCGAGCCCTGGGTGCCGAGCCCGAGCGCGCCGCCGCCCAGGGCAGCGGCTCCGAGGGCGGCGCCGCCGCGAAGGATCGTCCGGCGGCTGATCCCGCTCGCTTCGCGCTCCGGCTCCTGGCCGGACGTGGGGAGATCGGATGGCGTGGCCATAATTAGTCTTGGCTAAATATCGCCCGGACCCGATTCCGCGTCAATCCCCCGCGCTTCCTCGGCCAGCTCGCCGGCCAGCCGCGCGAGCCGGTCACGCGCCCCGTCGTCCCCGGCGACATCCCGCGCCGCCTCCGCCCGCGCGACGATCACCGCGAGGGCGGGCGGAGGCGGCGAGGAGGCCTCGATCGAGGACCAAACGGTCGGATCGCGCGGTGTGGTCGCGCGCCTGAAGTCCCACCGTGCCTCGCGCCCCTCGACCGCGAGCGCGAAATCGAGTGCCTCCCGAACCGAGAGCGACTCGCCGGCCCGCTCCGCGGCCGCCCGCACCCGGCCCCAGCGCGCCTCCAGGCCCTCGGTCGAGATCTCGTCGTCCGCGAAGTGCCACCCCGCGCCCTTCAGCCGCCGGACCACGTCCAGCCTGTCCGCGCGGGCCTGCGCCGCGGTCGCGAGCGTCCGCCACAGCGCCGCCAGCGGGCTCTCGTCCGCCTGCCCCCGGGCGCACTCCGCGTAGGTCGCGCTCGCCGCCCGATCGATGCGCGCCAGCGTCTCGACCGTGCGGGTCGAGCCCAGCACCGGGTCCATGTGGATGAATGCCCGGTCGACGCCCGGCAGCCGCTCGAGCTCTGCCCTCACGCTCCCGCCCACGGCGTGGGACTGGCGGGTCGTCAGCTCCTGATCCACCTCCACGTGGACCTCGACATGGATCCGGTGCCCGACGTAATGGGCGCGCACGTCGTGCACCCCGCTGACCCCGCGGATCTCGAGCGTGATGTCTCGGATCCGGTCGACCAGCTCCTGGCCAGGGCTCTTCCCCATCAGGTAGTCGATGTTCTGGCGGCCGAACCGGTAGCCGCCCCACACGATCCAGATCCCTACCGCGATCCCCGCCAGCGGATCGACGACCGGGAACCCGAGGACGGCGGCCGACACCCCTGCCAGCGCGGCCAGCGAGGTCCAGATGTCGTTCTCGCACTCCACCGCGTTGGCCAGGATGGCCGGGCTCTCGATCTCCTCTCCCCGCCGGCGCAGATAACGGGCCAGCACGAGGTTTCCCGTCATCGAGAATCCGAGCGCCCCGATCGCCCATCCCGCCAGCGAGATCGGGCGGGGACCCGCGATCAGCCGCTCCACCGCCGCCCGGCCGATCTCGAACCCGAGGATCGCGGTAAAGATGGCCACGCCGAGCGCGGCGATCGTCTCCGCCCGCTGGTGGCCGAACGGGTGGTCCTGGTCCGGCTCCCGGCTCGCGACCCGCACCGAGTACCAGATGGCAATCGATGCGACTACGTCGACGAGCGAGTTGAATGCGTCCGAGAGCAGCGCGATCGATCCGCTCGCCACGCCGATCGCGCCCTTCACCGCGAACAGCAGCGTGTTGCCGGCGATCCCCGTGAGGGTCGCGCGCCGGGCCAGCCGCCGTCGCTCGGCGGCGGTCATTCGATCCGCTGGACAGGCCGCGTCATCGGCTGGTCGTGCCCCGGCGGCGTGCGTGGCTCGATCTGGATCGTCGTGTGATGGATGTCGAAGCGCTCCCGCAGGAGGCGATTGACCCGCGCCAGCAGCATCTCGCGAGACTCGGCGTGGGCACAGGTGACGTGCATCGCGAGTGCGGTGAAACCGGAGGTGATCGTCCACACGTGCAGATCGTGGACGCCCTCCACGCCCTCGACCGCGCTGAGCTCGGCGATCAGGTCCTCGACGTCCAGCTCGCGAGGGGCGCCTTCCAGCAGGACGTGCACGGCCTCCCGCACCAGACGCCAGGAGGAGAAGAGGATCAGCACGCCGATCGCGAGGCTCGCGAAGAGGTCGGCGAACACCCATCCGGTGACCCAGATCACCGCGCCGGCCGCCAGCGCGCCGAGCGACCCGAGAAGGTCGCCCGCCACGTGAAGCCAGGCGCCGTGGACATTCAGGCTGCGCGCGGCCTCCTCGCCGTGGCGGGACCGCAGCACGAGGAGCGCGACGCCGTTGATAGCCAGCCCACCCGCCGCGATAGCGGTCATCGGCCCCGCCATCACCGAGCCGGGCTGCCCGAAGCGCTCGATCGCCTCCCAGACGATCCAGCCCACGATCACCCACAGGAACAGCCCGTTGACCAGCGCGGCGAGGATCTCGACCCGCGCGAAGGCCCACGTGTGACGGGTGGTCGGCGGCCGTTCGGCCATCCACAGGGCGCCCAGCGCCAGGAGCAGCGAGGCCACGTCGGTCAGCATGTGGCCGGCGTCCGCGAGGAGCGCCAGGCTCCCCGTCCAGAGCCCACCCAATGCCTCGGCCACCATGTAGACGGCGGTCAGCACGACCACGATCCCGAGGCGCCGCCGGTCTGTCGCGCGATCGACGCCGGAGCTCGTGTGCGGGTGCGCGTGAGCCATTGCCGCGGGGGAGTCTACGTCGCGCTCCGCGAGCCGGACAAGCCGGCGCGCGCCTAAACCCCTGGTCGCGCGCCCGGCGTTTGCCAGTTGATGAAGTCGCTCGCATCCCCGACCGCGCCCCCCCTTGCCGCCCGCGGATCCGCCCTGCGCGCGCTGGTCGCGGCGCTCATCGCCGCGTGCGGCGGCGCGACCGGACCGGCCGGCCCCACGCCGGACCCCGTCCCGGGTCCCGGCGACTACGTGCGCTCGCTGAGCTCGGGAGGGCTCGATCGTTCCTACGCGCTCCACGTCCCCGCCGGCTGGACCGCGGGTGGGGAAAGTCCGCTCGTCCTCGCGTTCCACGGGCTGCAGAGCAGTCCCGCGAACCTGCGCGCGGTCAGCGGTCTGGACGAGGTCGCGGACGGCTTCGGCGCCGTGGTCGCCTATCCCGCCGCCGCCCGCGGAGACTGGAACACCGAGTGCCTCGAATGCGGCTCGGACGCGGTGATCGACCGGATCGGCGATGTCCGGTTCGTCTCCGATCTCGTCGACCGCATCGACGCCGACGTCGGGGTCGACCGGCGCCGCGTCTATGCGATCGGGATCTCGAACGGTGCCCTCTTCGTCCATCACCTTGCCTGTGCGGCCGGCGACATGTTCGCCGCGGTGGCCAGCGTCGCGGCCACGCTGATCGCGCCCGAGCACTTGCCCGCGTGCGTCGTCGAACGAGCGTTACCGATCGCGTTCTTCCTCGGGTCCGGGGACACGTTCTTCCCTCCCGCGGGGAAGCTGGCGGGCAACGACATCGTCCACGTCCGGCTCATGTCGATCGCCGAGTCCGTCGAGACATGGGCCGAGCGGGACCGCTGCGCCGGCGCGCCCACCGTCATCGACCTTCCCGACGAGCACGACGACGGCACGACGGTCAGCCGCCAACGGTATGCGGACTGCGACGACGGAGCGGAAGTCGTCTACTACGCGATCGAGGGCGGCGGCCATACCTGGCCCGGGTCGTCCTCTCCCGGAGGGGGCGCGGTGGGCCGTACGAGCCGCGAGATCCTCGCGTCCGAAGTCGCCGTCCGGTTCTTTCTCGATCACGTTCGCTGAGGAGGCACTTCCCATGCGTCGATTCACCCTCGTCCCGCTCCTCGCCCTGCTTCTTGCGGGCTGCGGCGATGCCGTCACCGACCCGTCCCGCGAGGGGTTCGAAGGAAATCCGCGCCTCATCGAGGGCGACTGGGCGACTCTCTTTCACACCCAGGGCGCCGCCACGCGCTACGACGCGGAGCTCCTGCCCGCGGGTGGCGAGTTCCTGGGAGAGTTTCGCTTCTTCCGGGCGGGACGCGAGGTCCGCATCGCGTTCAACGACGGCCTCTGGGACGGCAGCCGACTCGAGTTCACGACCGATCCGCTCCCCGGCACGTCGGCTCCCGGCCCGATCAGCTGGACCGCGCTGTACCTCCCCGCCGGCTTCTCCGGCGGCGACGCGCCGACCCGGCTCCTGTTGAGCTCCGTCGTGATCGGCGGCCCCGCGTTCCCGATCGAGTACGTCCGCCCGGCTGACCTGGACTGGCTGGAATGACGGTCTACGAAGCCCCACTCTCGGGATCGTTCCGCACGGTCCCGAGGACGCTGCCCCCCGCGCGGCGTAGCCGCTGGACGAGCTCGTCGACGGTTCGGCGATCCGTGCGGGTCTCGCGCACGACGATCAGGATCCCGTCGACGATCGGTGCCAGGACGACGGCGTCCGCCGCGACCAGCAGCGGTGAAGTGTCGAGGATCACGAAGTCGTACTCGCTCGAAATCTCCGCCAGCAGCCGCTTCATCTCCGGGCCGCCGAGGGAATCGCCCGCTTTGGGGAACGATTTCTCGCCGAGAAGCACGAACAGCCCCGGGACCCTCGTCGTCTGGAGCGCTTTCCGCCAGTCGTGATTCTCGAACAGCACGTCGACGAGGTCGATTTCCCTCGATATCCCGAAGTAGCGGCCTAACGACGGTCGCCGAAGATCGCACTCCACGAGCACGACCTTCTGCCCTTGCCGGGCATACGCCGCGGCGAGGTTCGTCGAGGTCGTCGTCTTGCCCTCGCCGGGATGCGCGCTCGTGATGACCAGGCTCCTGAGACCCCATCGCGATGCGAGCAGGTTGGCCCTCAGGCGACCGTAGGCCTCTATTCCGGCGGCCTCCCGGGCATTCGGCCGGACATCGCCGTTGGCTCCCGGCTCGACCAGGTAGGGAGTCACCGCGGGAATGTCGGCGAGGAGCGGCACGAGGACTTCGTCTACCTCCTCGATCTTCTCGATCGGCCTCCGCTCCCGCGGCCGGGAGCGGAAGGCCTCGCCGGCCACCGCGGCGGCGGCCCCGACGACGAGCCCGACCACAAGTCCCAGCAGCAGCTCGATCCATGGGATCGAGCGGACCGGAAGGGCGCGGGTGGAGAGTTCGACGATCTCGGCTGGCCTCGTTTCGGATGCCTCTTCGAGCCCGGCCTCCTGGACCTGATTCCTGAGCCCAGCCGCGGTCCGCTGGAGGTCCTCGATTCTCCGGACGAGACCGGCATCGCCCGTCCCGGAGGACTCGCCGACTTCGGCGGAAACCCGGCTCTGCAGCGCGTCCAGCTCCTCGATCTGTACACGCAGCGAACCGATGCGGCCGCCGAGCGCCAGCACGAGGCTCTGTTCACTCGCGGCGATCAGCGTGCTCAAGCGCTGGACATCGGGATGCTGGGGCGGCCGCGCGGACGGTCCCGCGAGCATGCCTTCGCGCTCGCGGCGATCGGCGACCAGCCGGGAATACAAGGGTCCGGCGACCGGATCGCCGACCACGGCGGGGATCGATCCCGGGGAGAGCAGGTCCCCGGATCGCCCCGACCTTCGGGCTCGAAAGATCCCGTTCAGCGCACTCTCGTGCGCGCGCAGAGCCGCCTCCAGTTGCGCCCGCTGCTCGCGTGCCTGGAGAAGGCGGAGCCCCGTTTGCGCGACGATCAGCAGGGAATCCGCCGTGCGCAGCTCCCCTTCGAGAGAAGCGCGACGACTACGGACGCTCTCGAGCACCCCCTCGTCGCTCGTCTCCTGGTACGATTCGACGATCGCGTTGACCGACCGCGACGTGATGCCGGGCTCGGTCGACGTGAAGCGGACCTCGATCGCTCCAGTGGATGGATCCGGAATCGGGAGCGTGCGGTCCCGCAGGTAATCGATCGCCGTGTCCCGGGGAACTATGCGCAGTGTCAGGGACCCCTCCGCGGGAGGCGAGGAGACGCGGAAGCGAGCCCCGTTCAGGGCGACCGGAGCCCCGTAGCGGGCCGTGCGACGATCGCCCGGCGGTCCATAGACGATCCGCTCCTCCTCGAAAGCGAGCCGAATGGTGCCGGACCGCTCGGGAGGGAGGGAGACCTGTACGTCTTCGACCAGGCCGGTCGGCGCGGACGTGGCGGTCGAGTAGAGCCGCAGTCCCTCGCGGTCGACCGCCGCTCCTAGAACCGTGCGACCGGTCAGCGCCTCTGTCTCGGCGCGCAGCGACTGCCCGTCGACGATCCGCAGGATCGCGCTGGACCGGTACTCGGACGCCTGCCTCCGCACGAGCCAGCCGGCGATTCCGACGACCGCCATGGTGATCAGGACGATCAGCCAGAGGCGGCGACGGAGGATCCCGAGGACTTCGCCCGGCACCTGGATCGATCGGGAAGCGAGGCGGCTCATCGAGGGAAAGGACACTTTGCCCATACTACACTAGCTTGGATTCCCGCCGGGGTGGCGGAATTGGCAGACGCGCGGGATTTAAAATCCTGTGGGCGACAGCTCGTGCGGGTTCGACTCCCGCCCCCGGCATATGCGCCTAGGGAACCGCTTCGGCCGTCTCGGCCTCCGGTTCCGCGGCCTTCTCGTCGGGCTTGATCAGCGCCGCCTCCAGCACCTCGCCGATCGTCTCGGCATAGACGAAGTCCAGGCCCTCGACGAGCGACGGTTCGACCTCCTCCACGTGCTCGCGGTTGCGGGCGGGGAGGATCACGGTCCGGATCTCCGAGCGCCGGGCCGCGACCAGCTTCTCCTTGATCCCGCCCACCGGGAGGACCTGCCCGGTCAACGTGATCTCTCCGGTCATCGCGACGTCGGGACGCACCTTCCTCCCCGTCAGCGCCGACGCCAACGCGGTGGCCATCGTGACCCCCGCCGAAGGGCCGTCCTTGGGAACCGCCCCGGCAGGAACGTGCAGGTGGATGTCGCTGGTGTTGAAGAAGTCCTCGTCGATGCCCAGCTCGACGGCATGCGATCGGACGTATCCCAGCGCCGCCCGCGCGGACTCCTGCATGACGTCTCCCAGCTTGCCGGTCAGCGTGAATCCCTTGCTGCCCGGCATCCGGGTCGCCTCGACGAACAGGATCTCGCCTCCGCTCAGCGTCCACGCCAATCCGGTCGCGACTCCCGGCAGGGCCACCCGGTTCGCGACCTCGTGGAATGCCTTCCGGGGGCCGAGGTATTCCGGCACGTCGTCCTTCCGCACGCGTGCCCGCTCAGCCTCGCCACCCGCGATCCGAGCCGCCACCTTGCGCGCGATCTTGCCGATCTCGCGCTCCAGGTTGCGGACGCCGGCTTCCCGCGTGTAGTTCGCGCTGACCAGCTCCAGCGCCTCGTCGTCGATCGCCAGCTGGTCCTCGCGCAGCCCGTTCTCCGCCAGCTGCTTCGGCACCAGATATCGCCGCGCGATGTGCAGCTTCTCCTGGTCGGTGTAGCCTGGCAGCCGGATGATCTCCATCCGGTCCTGGAGCGCCGGCTGGATCGTATCCAGGATGTTGGCCGTGGCGATGAACAGAACGTTGGAGAGATCGAACGGCAGGTCGAGGTAGTGGTCGCTGAACGAGTCGTTCTGCTCCGGGTCCAGCACCTCCAGCAGCGCGCTCGAGGGATCGCCGCGGAAATCGGCGCCGACCTTGTCGATCTCGTCGAGCATGAATACCGGATTGTTGGTGCCGGCGCGCTTCAGCGACTGCACGATCCGACCGGGCATGGCGCCGATGTACGTCCGTCGATGACCGCGGATCTCGGCTTCGTCCCGCATGCCTCCCAGCGACATGCGCACGAACTCGCGCCCCATCGCGCGCGCGATCGAGCGCCCGAGGGAAGTCTTCCCGACTCCGGGCGGGCCGACGAAGCAGAGGATCGGCCCCTTCATGTCGGCCTTGAGCTTGCGCACGGCCAGATATTCGAGGATCCGGTCCTTCACCTCTGTCAGGTCGTAGTGGTCGGTGTCCAGGACCTCGCGCGCGTGGGCGAGATCCAGGTGATCCTCGGTCGACTTCGACCAGGGGACCTGGCATAGCCAATCCACGTAGTTCAGGATCACCGAGTACTCGGGGCTCGCCGAGGGGATGTTGGCCAGCCGCTCGAGCTGCTCGTCTGCGGCCTCCATGACGTAGTCCGGGACCTCGGCATCCAGCAGACATTGCCGGAGGCGTGCGATCTCGGCCGCCTCGTCGCCCGCCTCGCCCAATTCCTCG
>Ga0214472_10002497_pt1 | contig 19766 bp, 14 predicted proteins | sample RVTome_6_FD_207662 | JGI IMG/M metagenome (GOLD analysis project Ga0214472, IMG submission 207662) | Soil microbial communities from uranium-contaminated site in the Upper Colorado River Basin, Wyoming, United States - RVT140D175 | ecosystem: Environmental > Terrestrial > Soil > Contaminated >...
AGCGCTACCGGCTCGCCGACCGCATGCAGGTGAAGCTGGTGCGCGTGGATCTGGACAGCCGCAAGATCGATTTCGTGCCGGCGTGAAGCGCGAGCGGGAGCCGCGGGTGGTGTTCGGTTTTCATGCCGTGCTGGCGCGGCTGCGCGCCGATCCGACCTCGGTGCTCGAGCTGTACGTGGACGAGACTCGCCATGACGCGCGCATCCGGGACGTGGCGACCGTCGCCGAGCGCGCCGGCGTCAAGGTGATGAAGGTGCCGACCAAGCGCCTCGACGGCTTCTACGGCGGCGGGCGGCACCAGGGCGTCGTCGCGCGGGTGGAGATCAAGACGCCAAGCCACAGCCTCGACGAGATCCTGGAGCAGGTGCAGGGGCCGCCCTTGCTATTGTTATTGGATGGGGTGACCGACCCCCACAACCTCGGCGCCTGCCTGCGCGTGGCGAACGCTGCAGGCGTGCACGCGGTAGTAGCGCCCAAAGACCGTGCGGCCGGAATCAGCGCAGCGGTGTCGAAGGTCGCGAGCGGGGCGGCGGAGTCGACGCCCTACATCATGGTCACCAACCTCGCGCGCACCATCGACGAGCTGAAGGAGCGCGAAATCTGGGTGGTCGGCACCGACGAGCGCGCGCCGCAGTCGATCTACCAGGCCAACCTGCCCGAGGCCATCGCCTGGGTGCTGGGCGCCGAGGGCGAGGGGATGCGCCGCCTGACGCGGGAGAAGTGCGACTTGCTGGTGCGTATCCCCATGGCGGGGGAGGTGGGGAGCCTTAATGTCTCGGTGGCGGCGGGGGTGTGCCTTTTCGAGTCGGTGCGGCGTAGGCAAGAGAGTCTTAAGAGTGGGCCACTTGGTCAAACTTAGAGAAGTGCTTTGACTTCTTCGTTTGCGTGATCGGAAGATCAATTCCCAATGTTGAGGGGCACATCCTCCCCTTCCGATAGCGAGTTGCTTTGCCTTGGAGCACTACCGTACGCGCGGCAAATCCCCCGGCTTGAAGTACATTCGTGGCTGCTTCTCGACAATTTGATACGCCCCAAGCAGCGATTCAAGCATCGAGAAAACCTGCTGATGCGTGCCATCGATGTGGCGGCGAAGCCAGAAATAGACTGCCGGCGCGACTACATTTCCATCGTGGGACGCGTACAACTGCTTTAAGGACGCAAATCGCTTCTCCCCTTCCTCCCATGCAATGTTGTAGTAGTAGCCTACTGGAAGAGTCTGATTGTCCATCCGAGTCTTGTAATCTTGAAGGAGCGCGTTCAACTCCTTGGGGTGCTCGTTAAGTATGTTGTATCTCTCCCAGTAGGCTATTGCGGTCTTGCCTGAGGACGTTCTCCTTGACACCTTCGACTCAACCGGGAAGACTCATCTCGCCTTATTGTCGATGACGTCTTCCACGGAGGAGGGAGTCATGTCGGGATTGCAGACGTCGTGCCATTGTTCGCTTATGTAGCGCTCGCGGAGAATGGCACTACAGTCAGCGGCGAGAGCGTCGCCGCGTCGGAAGACGCGCTGCGAGACGAGCTCGGCGGCCGTGGGCTGCTGGTACAGCAGGTCAGGGCGCGGCGCGCGGCAGGCCTGCGGCTGAAGCGCGTGCGCCCGGAGGAGTTCGCGCTCTTCAATCAGGAATTCATGGCGCTGGTGCGCGCCGGGCTGACGGTGACGGATGCGCTCGCGCTCGCCTCGGACCGCGCGGACAGCCCGCGCCTGGGCAAGGTGCTCGCGCGCGTGCACGATGACGTGAAGAACGGCGTTTCGCTCTCGGAGGCTTGTGCGCGGCATCCCGAAGCGTTCGACCGGCTGTATGTCGCGGCGCTGCGTACCGGGGAGAAGACCGGCGACTTCGCCGTGGTACTGGCCCGCTACCAGGATTACCTGCGCCACCGCGTGGCGCTGCGCAAGAAGGTCGGGCAGGCGCTCGCCTACCCCGCCTTCTTGCTGATCGCGCTGGTGGTCATCCTGGCGGTGCTGTTCGCGTTCGTGATGCCGCGCTTCGTTGCGATGTACTCCGACGTGGGCGCGGCGCTGCCCTTTCCGACGCGAGTGCTGCTCGGCATCGTCGACCACCTGTACATCGTGGGGCCGGCGCTCGCCGGCATCGCGCTGCTCGCGGCGTGGGGCTGGCGCAGCTGGCTGTCGACCGATGCCGGTCGCCGCCAGCGCGACCGGCTGCGCGAGCGCCTGCCGTATGTGGGGGCGCTCGCGCGCACCGCGATCGCCGCGCAACTCGCGCGCTCGCTTGCCACCCTGCTCGGCGGCGGCACGCCGCTCGTCGAAGCGCTGCGCACGGCGTCCGGCTCGATCGGCAACCGGCTGTACCTCGACCGCCTGGAAAGCGCCACGCAGCAGGTGACCGAGGGCTCGAGCCTCGCGCAAGCGGTGCGCGCCACCGGCCTCATGCCCGCGATGGCAGCGCGCATGATCGAGGTGGGCGAGGCGTCGGGCGGCCTGGACGCGATGCTCGCCGAAGTGGCGCAGTTCTACGAGGAGATGCTCGATGGGCGGCTTGCACGCGTCATGACGCTGGTCGAGCCGCTGCTCATGCTGCTGATGGGCGTGATCATCGGCGGCATCATCATCGTGATGTATCTGCCCGTGTTCCACATGGCGGACGTGATCAAGTGAACCACCCGTTCCGGCCGCGGCGCCTGGCCGACATCGTGGTGCAGCGCGGCTTCACCGCGGCGGCGCGCATCCCGGAACTCGAGCGCGACGCCGAGCTGGGCGAGCGGTTGGTGCGCGACGGCGTGATCAGCGCCGAGCAGCTCGCCCAGGCGCTGGCCGAGCAGTTCATGCTGCCGTACGTCGACCTGAAGGCGGTTACGGTTACCGCGGAGCTTTTCGAGCGGCTGCCCGCGGCGCAGGCCTACACGCTCGGCGCCTTGCCCTGCGGCGTGAACGGCTCGTCGCTCGAGGTGGCCATCGCCGACCCGTACGACCTCACGCTGCCGGAGCGCCTGGAGCAACTCACCGGCCTGCGCGTGGAGCTGCGCCTTGCCAGCCGGGCTGCGATCCTGGCGGCGCTCAAGCGCTCGCAGGGCACCTCGGAAGTGCTGAAGGGCGTGTCGGAGGACTTCCGCCTTGTCATGGTGAAGGAGACCGCGGAGGGGCAGGAGGAGACCGTTTCGCTCGAGAAGCTCGACGACGTGTCGAGCCCGGTGGTGCGCCTCATCAACACGCTGCTGCTCGACGCGCTCGCCAAACGCGCGAGCGACATCCACATCGAGACCTACGAGAGCGGCATCGCGGTCAAGTACCGCATCGACGGCGTGCTCTACCCGGCGATGGAAACGCTCGACCGGCGCCACCACGGTGCGTTCGTGTCGCGCCTGAAGGTGATGGCCGAGCTCGACATCGCCGAGAAGCGCGTGCCGCAGGACGGCCGCTTCAAGCTGCGCCTGGGGGCGCGCGACATCGACTTTCGCCTGTCCATCATCCCGAGCGTGTTCGGCGAGGACGTGGTGGTGCGCATCCTGGACAAGTCCTCGATCACGCAGGGCCTGCGCAGCCTGCGCCTGGAAAGCCTCGGCATGGCGGCCGAGGTGCTGAAGAAGTTCCGCCGCGCGGTGCGCGAGCCCTACGGCATGGTGCTCATCACCGGCCCGACCGGCAGCGGCAAGACCACCACGCTCTACGCCGCGCTCTCCGAGCTCAATGCGGGCGAGGAGAAGATGATCACCATCGAGGACCCGGTCGAGTACCAGCTGGAGGGCATCGTCCAGATCCCGGTGAACGAGAAGAAGGGCCTTACTTTCGCGCGCGGCCTGCGCTCGATCCTGCGCCACGACCCCGACAAGATCATGGTGGGCGAGATCCGCGACGCGGAGACCGCGCAGATCGCGGTGCAGTCGGCGCTGACCGGCCACCTGGTGTTCACCACGGTGCACGCGAACAACGCCTTCGACGTGGTCGGACGCTTCGCCCACATGGGCGTGGACGTCTACAGCTTCGTCTCGGCCCTGAACTGCGTGATGGCGCAGAGACTGGTGCGGCTGGTCTGCACGGCCTGCCGCCGGGAGGTGCGCGCCGATGAGGCGCTGCTCGAGCTCTCGGCTCTCGACCCGGCGCGCTACCGCGAGCAGCGCTGGCTGGAAGGCGCCGGCTGCGAGCAGTGCCACGGCACCGGCTATCGCGGGCGCGCGGCGATCACCGAATTCCTCGACCTGTCGGTGCGCGTGCGCCAGATGATCCTCGAGCGCCGGCCGGCGGCCGACCTGCAGGCGGCGGCCATGGAGGAGGGCATGATCACGCTGCGCCAGTCGGCGGTGGCCAAGGCCCTGGCCGGCGAAACCACGCTGCGGGAGATCAACCGTGTCACATTCGTGGATTGAGCGCGCGTTCAGTCCCGCGGCCTGCGCCGGGCTCGCGATCGGGCGCGACTGCGTCGGCTTCGCGCGCCTGGGCGCCGGCGGCAAGGTGGAGGCGCTGGAGGAGCGGCCGCTCTCGGCGCGCCTTTTCTCGGCATCGCCTGCGCCGGAATCGCGCCAGGCCCTGGCCGAGGCGCTGCGCCCGCTCGGCGCGGCGATCGGGCGGCGCTATCTGCCGCTGCATGTCTCGGTTCCCGACGCCGCGGTGCGCTGGGCCACGTTCGAGCTGGACGAGATGCCGAAAAGCGCCGCCACGCGGCTGGAGCTCGCGCGCTTTCGCTTCGCGCGCCAGGGCGCGAACGGCGCAAGCGCCTACGCCTGCCAGCCGCTCGAGCGCGATGGGCAAAAGCACCTGCTCCTCGGCATGGCGATGGACGGCGCATGGCGGCGCTGCATCACCGAGGCGTTCGCCGAGGCGGGCCTCGACCCATGGACGCTCAACGCCAACGCCTGCCGCCAGTTCAACCGCTTCCACGATCGCCTCGTCGAGTCGGCCGGGGCGCTGCTGGCGGCGGCGCCCGATGCCTGGTCGCTGTGGCTGTGGGACGAGCGCGGCCGGCCGCGCCATGCGCGCGCCCGCTGGCGCGAAGCCGGGCAGGATCACGCCGATATCGCGCTCGAGGCCGAGCGCTCGATCCTCGCCTACGTGCATGGCGCGCCCGGGCGCAGCGTGGAGCGCGTGTTCGTCGCCGCGGGAGCGGAAACGGGCGCGATCGCCGATGCGCTCGACGCGCGGCTGCGCGAGCCTTGCACGCGGCTGCCGGCAGAGGAGGCCGCGCCCTCGGCCGCGCTGGCGATCGCGGCGGCGCTCGAGCGATGAAGATCAGCGCCGATTTCCTGGCCGCGCGTCCGCGCCTCGCGGCGCCGCTCGCCGTCGGGCTGTGGGCCGCCACGGCGCTCTTCGCCGTGCTCGCCGCCTTGTTGCTCCTGGGCCTTGCGGAGCTGCGCGAAGAGCGCCCGCGCCTGGAGCTGCGCCTGGCGCGCGTAGAGGCGCAGGCGGCCACCGCGGCGCCGCGCAAACCGCTGCCGGGCGTCGCCGAGCTGGAGTCGCTGCGCCAGCGCGTGCACGCGTTCAACAAGCTTTCGGGCCTGCGCGGCTGGAGCACGCCGCAGCTCCTTGCCTGGCTGGGCGGGAAGCTGCCGGACAACGTGTATCTGCTCAGCCTGCACCACAAGCCGCGCGAGGGCGAGGCGCAACTCGTGGCCGCCTCGCCGAGCGCCGAGGCGCTCACGTCGTTCCTGCTGCGGCTGGAGAGGGAGCCGCGCTTCGCCGAGGTTCTGCTGAGCAAGCAGGGCGCGGGCGGCGCGCAAGGCGCGGGCGAGGTGCAGTTCGACATCCGCGTGCGGTCGAATCCATGAGCCGTTGGCTCGCCGACCTGCGCTACAGCGCGCGCCATCCCTGGGCAAGGGCGGGCGCCTGGGCCTGCGCGGTCGCGCTTGCGGTGATGGGTGCCGCGGCTGCGGCCTGGTGGCCCGAGCAGCGCGAGCAGGCGGCGCTCGAGGAGGCCATCGTGTCTCAGCGCCGCGCGCTGGTCGATGCGCGGCGCTCCGAGGAGCTGGCGCGCGCCTACCTCCAGGCGCGGAAGGAAATCGCCGCGCTCGACCGCAAGCTCGGCCACGCCGCGACCCAGGCGCAACTGGTGCAGGACTTCGCGCGCCTGGCGCGCCGGCACGGCGTGCGCATCGTCAGCGAGACCTACGAGGAAGGACGCGGTGCGCAGCCCACGCTCAGCGCCGAGCTCACCGTGCAGGGCGCCTATCCCGCGCTCCGGGACTTCGTGGCCGAGCTCGCCGGGCTGCCGACCTGGAGCGAGGTGCACGAAGTGCGCATCGAGAGCGACCGCGGCGCCAGGCTGCAGAAGGGACGCATCCGCATCGTGACCTACCGGCAAGCCGCCGAAGGCGGCAAGGCCTCGTGAAGCCGCGCTACGCGCTCCTCGGCCTCGCGGTGCTTTTGCTCGCCGGGCTCAACGTCCTGCGGTGGCTGTCGAACGATAAGCCCGCCCAGGCGCGCGTGGCGGTGAACGTCTACGCCGCCGAAGACTTCCGCTTGAGGACGGGCGCGGCGGCGGCCGAGCGCGACCGTTCCAGCCGCGACCTCTTCCGCCCGAAGCTGCCGCCGTCCCCGCCTGCACCGAAGGTCGTCGTGGCGCCCCCGGAGCCGCAGCCGGCCGGGCCGCCGCCGAAGACGCCGGAGCAGCTCGCCGAGGAAGCGGCGCGCGACGAGCTGCGCCAGCTCAAGCTCGTGGGCGTGGTGTTCCGCGGCGGCAAGGGCCAAGCCTTCGTGGTGAAAGGCGACCAGGCTTACATGGTGCACGCCGGCGAGAAGGTGGGCGAGCGCTTCAGGGTCGAGGCCATCGCGGCGGACGGCATACAATTGCTCGACCCCGCGAGCCGCGTCAACGGGCAGATCCCCGTGTCGGGCAAATAAGAAAGGGGAACGGGCAAGCATGGGGAGGAGACTCATGTCCAGGGCTGTAAGGTTGCTCGCTGCTGCCGCCATCGTGCTGCTGGCCGCCGCCTGCGCTTCGGCCGTCAGCCAGCGGGCCGAGGAATACGCGGCGCAGGACGAGTGGATGAGGGCGGTGATCGAATACCGCAGGGCGCTCGCCGAGCGGCCGGGCGACGTCGAGTTGCGCTCGCGCCTCAGGCAGACCGAGCTCAAGGCGGCCGATTTCTACTACCAGCGCGGCGTACGGCTGCTCGAGCGCGGCAATCTCGACGGCGCCATCGGCGAGTTCCAGCAGGGCCTCGCCTCGCTCCCCGGCCATGCCAAGCTGCAGCAGGCGATGAGCAGCGCGCTCGCGCGCAAGGAGGCCGCCACCCTCTACCAGGAAGGCGCGACCCTGCGCGAGGCCGGGCGCCAGGACGAGGCGCGGCGCCAGTTCCAGCGGGCGCTGGACACCTGGCCGGATCACGTGGAGGCGAAAGCTGCGCTCGCCGACCTGAAGCAGGAGCAGGAGGAAAAGCTCAGCGAGGGCCTCGCGCTCAGCTCCAAGGCGCCGATCACGCTCAACTTCCGCCAGACCGACCTCAAGCAGGCGTTCGAGTTCCTGGCGCGCGCCTTCGGCATCAACGTGATCTTCGACGAGTCGATCAAGAGCGTACCGGTGGCGCTGTTCGCGCAGGACGTGAGCTTCGAGCAGGGGCTCAACCTGCTGCTCGCCACCTCCAAGACCTTCTACAAGCGCATCGGCACCAACACCATCCTGCTCGCGCCCGACACCAAGGAGAAGCGCGGCCAGTACGAGGACCACCTGGTGCGCACCTTCCACATGAACACGGTGCGCGCGAAGGAGATGGCCGACATCCTGCGCGCCCTGGTGGCGATCAAGAAGATCACCATCAACGAGCAGCTCAACTCGGTCACCATTCGCGACACCGAGGACGTGATCAAGCTCGCCGAGCGCATCATCGAGAACAACGACCGCAAGCCGGCCGAGATGATCCTCGACGTCGAGATCCTGGAAGTGAATCGCAACAAGGCCGAGCAGCTCGGCCTGGACTTCGGCACCTACGCCTTCACCGTCTCGGTGCCACCGTCCAACACGGTGCCGCTGCAAGGCTCGATCCGCGATGCGATCCGCGCGGCCGCGACGCTCACCATCCCGCCGGTCACCTTCCGCTTCTTCAAGCAGGACGTCGACGCCAAGACGCTCGCCAATCCCAAGATCCGGGTGCTGAGCGGGCGCTCGGCCAGGATCCACATCGGCGACCGCGTGCCGCTGCGCGCCGCCACCATCGTCGACGCCACGGGGCAGACGCGCACCACCTTCGACTACAAGGACATCGGCATCCGGCTGACGGTCGAGCCGATCATCTACCTGGACAACTCCTCCATGGTGAAGCTGGGGCTGGAAGTGAGCTCGCTCGGCGAGAACCTCGGCACCGCGAACGAGCCCGCCTTTCGCATCGGCACGCGCAACGCCGAGACCTTCATGCTGCTGCGCGACGGCGAGACCGCCATCCTCGGCGGCCTGATCCAGGACGCCGAGCGCAACAACCGGGTGAAGATACCGGGCCTGGGCGACGTGCCGGTGCTCGGTGCGCTGTTCACCGCCTACGACGATTCGGTGACCCGCACCGACGTGCTGCTCACCATCACGCCGCGCGTGGTGCGCGGCTGGGACCTGCCGACGCGCGCGGCGCGCGAGTTCTATTCGGGCAGCGAGAACGTGTACAGCGACAAGCCGCTGTTCGCCGGGCTGCAGACGCCGCCGGGGGCGCAGGTGCGCATGGAGCCCTCCGGCGTTCCGGCTGCGCCGGCCGCGGGCGCCCCGATCATCGTGGCGCAGCCGGCCGCGCCGGTGCCCGCAGCGGTGACCGCCGCGGCGCCTGCCGCCGCCCCCGTGCCGGCCGCCGCGCCCGGCGCGCCGCCGGTGCTGGCCTTCTCCGATCCGGTGTACGAGGTGGCGAGCGGGCAGGACTTCGAGATCCGCGTGCTCGCTTCGAACCTCGGCGCCGCCGCCAACGTGCCGCTCGAGATCCTGTACAACCCGCAGCTGCTGTCGTTCGTGAGCGGCTCGCGCGGGGACGTCGCGGCCGACTCGTTTAATGCCTCGGCGGAAGCCGCGCGCGGCGTGGTGAACGTCAACCTCGGCCTTTCGCCCGGGGCAGCCGGCGCGGGCAACGCGGTGCTCGCGAAGCTGGTGATGCGCGGCGTGAAACCCGGTATCTCCTACCTGGTGTATCGCACGCCGGCCATCAAGACGGCGAGCGGGGAGCTGCTCAATGCGCAGGTTCGCGCGGCGCGCGTCGTCATCAAGTAGCCGCGGCCTGACGCTCGTCGAGCTGCTGGTCACGCTCGTCATTCTCTCGATCCTCGCCGCGGCCGCGCTGCCCTACGCCGAGGTGACGGTGCGCCGCGACAAGGAGCTGCAGCTCAGGCGCGCCCTGCGCGATGCGCGCAGCGCGATCGACGCCTTCTACGAGGACTGGCGCGCCGGCCGGATCTCGCGCACCTCGACCGCCGCGAGCGAGGACGGCTATCCGAGGGCCCTCCAGGTGCTCGTCGACGGCGCCGACACCGGCGACGCGAGGGGCACGGTGCGCCGCTACCTGCGGCGCATCCCGCGCGATCCGTTCGCCGACAGCCGCACGCCGCCGGCGGAGCAGTGGGTGCTGCGCGGCTACCAGGACGCCGTCGACTCCAGCATCTGGGGCGGGCGCGACGTCTACGACCTCCGCTCGGCCGCCGACGGCACCGCGCTCGACGGCACGCGCTACCGCGAGTGGTGAGCATGCGGCCACGCGGGTTCACGCTGCTCGAGCTGCTGCTCGTGATGCTGCTCCTCGCGCTGATCGCGAGCCTCGCGGCGCCGATGGTCACGTCGGGCATCCAGCGGGCGCGCGAATCCACCCTCAAGTCCGATCTCTATGTGTTGCGCAAGGCGATCGACGATCACTACGCCGACACCGGCGCCTATCCGCGCGCGCTCGACGAGCTGGTGGCGAAGCGCTACCTGCGGCGCGTCCCGCCCGACCCGGTGACCGAGAAGCGCGAGACCTGGGTGCTGGTGCGCGCCGAGGAGGAAATAGCGGGGCAGGCGCCGGGGATCCTGGACGTGCGCAGCGGCTCGCAAGAGCGCGCGAGCGACGGATCGTATTTCAAGGATTGGTGAGGAGGAGGGGAATGAAAACGCAGGGGTTCACGCTGATGGAGCTGCTCGTGGTGCTCGTGATCCTCGGCCTGCTCGCCGCGCTGGTCGGGCCCACGCTCTACCAGCGCATCACGCCGGCCAAGGAATCGGCGGCGCGCGCGCAGATCGAGAACTTCGCCACCGCGCTCGACGGCTTCCTCATCGACGTCGGCCGCTACCCGAGCACCCAGGACGGGCTGAAAGCGCTGCGCGCGAAGCCCGAGAGCGCGGACAAGTGGAACGGGCCCTATCTCAAGAAGGAAGTGCCGAACGACCCCTGGGGCCAGCCCTACGTCTACCGCGCGCCGGGGCGCACCGGCGGCTACGAGATCCTGTCCTACGGCGCCGACGGGCGCGAAGGCGGCGACGGCGAGAATGCGGACATCACGAGCTGGGAAACGAAGAAGTAGCGCGCGCGGCTTCACCTATGTGACGGTGCTCGCGGCGGTGCTCATCGTCGGCATCGTCGCCGAGGCCGGCCGCGCGACCACCTGGCGCGCGCTGAAGGCCGACCGCGAGGCGGAGCTCCTGTTCCGCGGCCTCGCCTACCGCAACGCGATCCGCAGCTTTCATTTGGCCAACGGCGTTTATCCGCGCTCGCTCGAGGACCTGGAGAAGGATCCGCGCTCGCCGACGAAGCGGCACATCCGCCGGCTGTACCGCGATCCCGTGAGCAGGGACGAGAAGGGCGGGTGGCGCCTCGTCACGGCGAGCGACGGCGGCATCGCCGGCGTGGCGAGCGCGAGCCGCGAGCCGCCGCTCAAGCAGGCGAACTTCCCCGTGGAAGTGGAAAAATTCACGGGCGCGCAGTCGTACTCCGAGTGGGTCTTCGAGTACACGCCGCCGCGCAAGCCGGCAGTGCAAAATAAGTAACGCACCCTGTTGATTCCTGACAAGAAAAGGTCAGGCCAGCGCACACAACTTGGCAGGGCAAAAACGGTTTTCGCGCTCCTTTCTTCTCTAGTATCGACGCACGTTACTGAGAAGAAAGAGAGGGATGTGTGAAGAAGATTTTGAGCGTAGCCGGGATCGCGGCGCTGGCCTTTTCGTTCACTGCTCTTGCGGACCCGACCAATGTGCCGATGGAGCAGGCTTTCATCAGCGTAAATCGAAATATTGCGAAGAATCCGGATAACGAAGGGCTGCGCAACGCCAATGAACGCCTTCAGGAGAATGAGCGGCGGCAGGCCGACAGGGGCAGGAACCACGCTCCCGGCCAGCAGCAGGTCGAGCGCGTGGAACGCGTTGAGCGTCCGGACCGGATCGAGCGCGTGGACATCGCCACACGCGCGGAAATCGCCCGGGTGCATCGACCGGACCGGCCGCAGCGCAACGGCCGCAGGTAAGCCCGAGATTCTCGGAAAAGGGGCGACCAGAAATGGTCGCCTCTTTTTCTTTTTATCTTCCAGTATTTTTCTGCTTTGCAGGTTTTCGTTTCGCTTGCTTGCCGCGCGAAGTCTGGGATACTCCGAGTCGCCAGAAGTCTGCCGCAGTCCCTAGGGGGGGAGGCAGGATGGGTTTGCGTGGGGGGGTGCTGCGCACCAGGCGCGCAGCGAGGCTGGGGTTGCTCGGCGCGCTCAGCGCTGCAACGCTTGTTTTCGTATATGCCGCTGTCCTGCCTACCGGGCAAAGCCTGCCCACCGGCTCCAAAGCCACACCGCTAAGCCTCACCATATTCTCCTCGTCCAGCCTGCCGCCTGAAGTCCAGGCGCAGGAGGCGGCCACGGCGCCGCTGCTGTTCGACCGCGACACCACCACGCAGCACGCCGCCTTTGCCGAATCGCAGGTCCAGGCGAGCTTCGAAGGTTCCCAGGAAGTGCGCGTCATCAAGGTGTTCGGCGCCGCGCCTTATCTCCTCACGGTGAAGGCCGATGCCGGCGGCGGCTTCCAGACGATCGCCGGCCTGGAGAATCTCAACCTGACGCTGCTATCGAGCGCTTGGCATACCTTCCAGGCGAGCGCGCCGGTCAGCACCGGCAAGCTGATGTTCGTCCTAACGCCGGCGACCGGCGGCTCCGCCAGCGGCTTGCGTGAGCTCGAGGTGTGGACGACCGCTGCGCCGGTGAGTGCCAAGAACGGCGCGACGCTGCTCGAACGGCTGCTCGGCACCACGCCACCGCCCCAGGCACGGCTCTATCCTGCGCTCAATCCGACGGCGAATCCCACGGAGGGCGTGGTAACCCCGACCGACGGCGGATCCGAGCTCGACGATAACAAGTTCAGCTTCACGGTGGATCGCGATCCGGCGCAGTTCGTGCGCGCCTACCTCACCTATGAGCTTCTCGGACAGGCGAGCTTCGTGTCGCCTCTCAGGAAGATCAACCAATTCACTTCCAACGCCGGCGGCAGCTTGCTGCTGCCTGCGGCCACGTGGAGCAATCAAGTCGAACGCTTGAACCCCGCCTGGCTCAAGCCCGGGTCGAACACGGTGGAATTCGGCGTGCTCTCGTCCTCTTTTCAGGACGCGGGCTACACCGTACGCAACGTGCGCGTCGTGGCGGAGCTCGACAACGGCGCCAACGCCGTAGAGACCATCAGCGCCAACCAGCCCGACACGCTCGGGACCAACCCCGCCCTAGCGCTATACGACGGGGATCTGGCGACCGGGTGGCGCCCGTATCCGGCGGATCAGCCGATCAGCGCGAACGTACCGACTCTGGAATTCGACCTGCGTCGCCCGACGCAGATGGAGGCCGTAAGCGTTTACATGTCCGCGCCGTTCATGGGGCAGGTGCAGCTTTCCGCAAAGCAGTCTGGCCAGTGGATCGACTTCCCCCCCGAAGCGCCCGGCGCCTTGGACACCGGGTGGAACACCATCTCCCTGCCGGCCGGCATCGCTCTCGAGCAGCGCGTATACGAAGGCATCCGGCTCGCTTTCCTGGGCGGCAGCGGCAGCAGCGCCGAGGTGCGCGAGTTTCTGTACACGGGTTCGCCGGTGGGCGGGCGCACCACACCGCCACGGTTCACCGTCACGTATCCCGATGACGGCCAGTTCTATGGCCGCCGGGCATTCGTGCAGGGATTCGTCGAGCCTTGGGACAACGGTTCGGGCCTCGTGTCGCTGAAGCTTGGCGGACAGACCATCTTCCATGCCTCCGGCACGGTGAGCATGTGGGTGACGAAGGAGCAGGCCGGCTTCGGCACACAGGCAGAGAACGACCCCTGGACTGCCGAGCTGAAAGCGACCTATCCGGACGGCGAGACGGTCAGCACGATAGTGAACTTCACGCGGCAGGATCTGCAGGCAAGTGCGAGCACCGGGCCGCTGGCCGGCAGCCTGTCGACCAACGTGTCGCCCAAGGGCAAGAAGACCATCAACCACGACGAGTCGAAGCTCGTCATCGACGGTGGCACGGTGGCGGCCGATACCACGATCACCATCACGCCGCTCGCCGAGGAAAGCGTGCCGGCGCTCGACGTGGGAATGGTGAACGTCACCAAGGGCCCGCGGCGCGGCTACCGCTTCCTGCCGCACGGGACGAAGTTCCTGAAGAACATCGCGGTCACCGTGCCTTACGACCGCGCGCTGATCCCGCCCGGTCACACCGAGGACGACGTCAAGACCTTCTACTTCGATGATCAGGCCGGGCGCTGGATGGAGCTGCCGCGCACCGGGGTGGACAAGTCGGCGAAGCTCGTCAATTCCACCACCGACCACTTCACCGACATGATCAACGCGGTGGTGACGGTGCCCGATCACCCGCAGGCGATCTCCTTCAACCCGACCAGCATGAAGGACATCAAGGCCGCGGACCCGGGCGCGCAGGTGAACCTGCTCGAAGTGCCGCGCGGCAACAACCAGGGCGACGCGCGCGTGTCGTACCCGATCGAGGTGCCCCCTGGGCGCCAGGGCCTGCAGCCGCAGCTCGCCGTGCAGTACAGCTCCTCGGGCGGCAATGGCTGGATGGGCATGGGCTGGGATGTGCCCATGCAGGCCGTCATGATCGACACGCGCTTCGGCGTGCCGCGCTACGAGGCGGGCCTGGAGACCGAGACCTACATGCTCTCGGGCGAGATGCTGGCGCCGGTCGCGAACCGCGGCGAGCTCGTCGCGCGCACGACGGACAAGGTGTTCCACACCCGGGTCGAAGGCCAGTTCCGCCGCATCATCCGCCGCGGCACCGCGCCGTCGAACTACACCTGGGAAGTGACCGACAAGAACGGCGTCAAGTATCTCTACGGCGCGACCGACCCGGCCACGGAAACCTTGAGCGACGCGGCGGGAAACCGCTACCTCTGGGCGCTGTGCGAGATCCGCGACCCGAACGGCAACTTCGTCAAGTTCCGCTACGCCAAGGTGAGCGACACGGGCGTAGCGGGGGGCACCGTGCCGGGCAGCAACATCTACCTGCAGAAGATCACCTACACCGGCAGCGGCGTGACCGAGGGCCTCTACGCGGTCACGTTCTTGCGCGACCGCGACCTGAACGAAGTGCGCCGCCCCGACGTGCAGATCGATGCCCGCGGCGGCTTCAAGCGCGTCACCGCCGACCTGCTGCGCAAGGTCGAGGTGACCTTCAGCAACGCGCTCATCCGCCGCTACGAGTTCGGCTACAACGAGAACCCGTACGGCGACAACCGGCCGGCGCTCGCTTTCAACAAGACGCTCTTGACCTCGATCAGCCAGTTCGCGGCCGACGGTGCGACGCTCTTCAACAAGCACACGCTCACCTACTACGACGAGGCGCGCGATACGCTCGGCGCCTACCGCGGCTTCGCCGGTTCGACCGACTGGGGCATCGGCAACGACGGCGTCGGCATCAGCCTGCTCGGCAGGAGCACGGCGAGCGCGCTCGGCGGCAACCAAAGCCGGACCACCGGCGGCCATGTCTACGTCGGCGTGGGCACGGGCGGGGAGGTCACGAGCAAGCAGGTCACCGCGGGCGTCAAGGTCGGTTTCAGCCAGTCGCGCAGCGAATCGCTCATCGCCATGGCCGACATGAACGGCGATGGATTGCCGGATAAGGTGTTCAAAAACGGGGACGCGTTCTCCTATCGGCCGAACCAGTCCGGCCCGAACGGCGGCACCAGCTTCGGCGCGCCTATTGCGCTGCCGAGCCTGCCGGCGATTTCACGCGAGCGCGTGACGTCGACGACCGCCGGGGGCGAGATCTATTTCGGCCTGCCCGTGATGCTCGACTTCAACCGCGCGACCACCACCGCCGACGCCTACTTCACTGACGTCAACGGCGATGGCCTGACCGACCTGGTGAGCGGCGGGCAGGTGCTGTTCGGCTTTGTCAACGCCGCCGGCGCACCCACTTTCAGCGCGAACAGCGCGGATACACCGGTTCCCGTCGGTCTCGGGGCGATCGACACGACCAACCTGCTCGAGGACGCGGCGGCGATCGAAGCCGAGAACGCGGCCAACTTCCCGCTGCTCGACACGCTGCGCCGCTGGGTGGCGCCGTACGACGGGACCATCAGCATCAATGCGCCGGTCAACGTCGTGGAGGACACCAGCGCTGCGCGGCTCGAATACGGCAACAAGGCCGACGGCGTTCGGGTCGCGATCCAACTGGAGGGCACCGAGCTGTGGTCCGCGGATATCGCCGGCGACAGCTACGGCGTGCGCACGCCGACCGGCGTCGACGCCGTGCCCGTCACGAGGGGGCAGCGGCTCTACTTCCGGGTCCAGTCCAAGTTCGACGGTGCCTACGACCAGGTCGCCTGGAATCCGGAAATCACCTACGCCGGCGTCGATACCTCGCGCACCGACGTGAACGAGCGCGCGGAGTACCGCTACCTCGCTTCGGAAGATTTCACGTTCGCCGGCCGCACCGGCGCCACGACCACCGTGCCGCTCACCGGCACGCTGCACATCGCCGGCACATTCGAGAAGACCGGCGTCACCACGGACGACGTGAAGCTGCTCATCACGCGCAACGGCGCCGAAGTGTTCAGCCAAACAGTCGGCTTCGCCGAGAGCGCGAGCGTCAACCTGTCGCAGGACCTTGCGGTGTCGCAACTCGATGTCCTCGAGTGGCGCATCATCGTCGATTCGCCGATCGACGCCACGCGCGTGCGCTTGACGCCCGAGGCCTACTACACCGCGGCCGACGGCGTGGACGCGGTGACCGACGACCAGGGCAATTTCGTCATCCGGGTGAGCCCGCCGTACGAAATGGATCTCTATCCGGCGAATGCGCTCGCCGCGCCGCAGGGCTTCTTCACCGTGCCCACGCCGGCCACCTCGCCCCTGCCGGTGCAGGCGCGCTTGCAGTTGAGCGGGCTTGCCGAAGGTGAAGTCAAGAATGCCGTATTCACCGTCAAGCGCCGCGGCGCGCTGCTTGCGAAGCGGGCGATCACCGTCACCGGCACCGGCGGCGAGTCGCCGCCGCCGGTCGAAGTCATCGTCGCGGCTGAGGTCGCGGTCACTGCAGGCGATCAGCTCTTCTTCGATGTGAGCTCGCGCGATCCCTCGTTCGCATCGAAGCTGACGCTGCTCGAGGTCAAGGTGGGCACCGAGCCGCTGACAGAAATCGTGCCGTCGGCCTTGCACACCCGCGTAGTCGACGGCCTGTTCCCGCAACCCCATCGCGGCTGGGGCGCGGCCGGCTACAACGGTAACAGCCCCCGCGACATCGCGCCGATCGACCAGTCGCTGCTCGTGATCAGCGACCAGACTACCGCGGAGAACCTGCGCGCCTATCCGTTCTTCCCGCGGCCGCTCGAGATGCTCTGGGGCGGCGTGGACGAGCTCGCCTGGGTGAAGGCCGCCTCCGCCAGTGCCTCGCGCCTGGGGCTCGATGATATCCGGATGCCGCACTCCGAGCAGTTCGCAGGCGCCTCGGCACCGGCACGCATCTCGCGCTCGACGAATACGGCGGTCGGCGCCGGCTTCGGCGCGAGCGAAGGGGAAAGCCGCAGCCTGCTCGAGTTCCAGGACCTGAACGGCGACCGCTTCCCGGACGTGATCGGCAACGGCGGCGTGCAGTTCACCCGCGCGGCCGGCGGCCTGGAGGGCAGCTCGCGTGGCTCGAGCCTCGGCTCGGCGCGCCAGAGCACCAACAAGAGCTTCAACGTCAGCACCAGCGGCGCGGGCAACATCGCGCGCGTCATTGCGGCGGCGCGCGGCCAATCCGCTCCGGACGGTGGCAAGTCCGGGACCGGCGCCGACAATAACTCGGACATGTCGCGGCTCGGCTTCGGCGGCGACGTCGGCACCGCCCAATCCGATACCCAGACGGACCTGGTCGACGTGAACGGCGACGGGCTGCCGGACAAGGTGTTCGAAGGCGGCAACGTCTCGCTCAACCTGGGCTACAGCTTCGCGGCGGCCGAGCCGTGGGGCGGCGGCCTGCTCAATCATGGCGAGACGCTGAATGCCGGCGTCAACCTCGGCTTTAACTCGAATTTCTACAGCATCGCTGGCGGCTTGAATCTGGGCATCGGCACCACGCGCTCCGACGAGGTATACGTCGACGTCAACGGCGACGGCCTGCCCGACAAGGTCGTCGCAGGCAGCGTGCGCCTTAACACGGGCAGCGGCTTCACCGGGCCGATCCCATGGCCGGGCGGGCACGGCAGGGTGGCGGTGGACAAGAACGTATCCCTGGGCGGCGGCGTGTACTTCACCTTCGGCTTCACTTTCTTCGGGGCGGTCAAGGTGGTCGTCAATCCGGGCGTACACGCGTCCACCAGCGTCGGCCGGCCGGAGCTCGCCTTCCGCGACATGGACGGCGACGGCTTCGTCGACCACGTGCTCTCCGAGAGGGACAGCGAGCTGAAAGTGGCGCTCAACCCGATCGGGCGCACCAACCTGCTGAAGAAGGTGGTGCGGCCGCTCGGCGCGACGATCGACCTCGAATACACCCGCGACGGCAACACCTTCGACCTGCCGCAATCGCGCTGGGTCATGAGCCGCATGCAGGTGTTCGACGGCCATGCCGGCGAGGGCGCCGACACGCAGGTCACCACGTACCGCTACTCCGCGCCGAAATACAACCGCCTGGAGCGCGACTTCTACGGCTACGGCAGCGTGGCCGAGGAGCACCGCGACACGCAGAATCTGGCGAGCCTGTATCGCACCATCACGCGCGAGTTCCTGACCGACTCGTACTACACCAAAGGCCTATTGAGGCGCGAAGTGCTCCAGGACCAGCTCGGCAATCCCTTCACCGAGACGGAGAACACCTACGTCGTGCACGACGAGGTCACGGGGCAGCCGCTCGCTGAGTTGACCAGCACTACGGCCACCGGCTTCCCGCAGTTGACGCGCACCGACCGGCGCTTCTACGAAGGGCAGTTGAGTCCGGGCAAGAGCACCTTCACCACGCACACCTACGACGCCTTCGGCAACGTGGCGACGTTCACGGACGCGGGCGAGGCCGGTGCGGCGGACGATGTGCTCGCCACGATCAGCTACACCAACTGCCAGCCGGCCTACATCATCAAAGCGAACCGCATCGAAGTGCGGGGGAACGGTGTCGTCATGCGGCTGCGGGACGCCAACATCGACTGCACCACCGGCAACCTCACCCAGGTGCGCCAGTCGCTCGCCGACCTCTCGGCGGCGGTCACCGATTTGGTCTACTTCCCCAACGGGAACCTGCGGACGGTGACGGGGCCGGCGAACAAGAACGGCCAGCGGTACCAGCTCACCTACGAGTACGACGCCCAGGTCGCCACGCACGTCACGCGCATCACCGACAGCTTTGGCCTGTCGTCCCAGGCGACCTACAACCTGCTCTTTGGCAAGGTGGAGACCACCACCGACACCAACGCCAACCAGACCACCAACTTCTACGACACGGTGGGGCGGATCGCGAAGATCGTCGGGCCCTATGAGCAGGGGCAGGCCACCGCGACCCTCGCCTTCGAGTACAAGCCCGACGCGGCGGTACCGCACGCCATCACCCGCCACGTCGACAAGGACGCCGACGGGGCCTACAAGGCTTCGGGCACCATCGACACCATCCTCTTCACCGATGGGCTGAAGCGGGTCATCCAGACGAAGAAGGACGCAACCGTCTTGGAAGGCAACGCCAGCGCTCCCCAGGACAAGATGATCGTCTCGGGGCAGGTGAGCTTCGATGCCTTCGGCAGGACGGTCGCCCAGCGCTACCCCACGACCGAAGCCAAGGCCTCGGATGTGGCTAACGGCACCTTCAACGCCGTGGCGGACACCGAGCCGCCGACGCTGATGGCCTACGACGTCCTGGACAGAAACACCCGCACAACTATCCCGGACGGCACGTTTACCACGCTCGCCTACGGCTTCGGGGTGGACCGCAATAGCGACCTGCAGTTCGAGACGGTGGTGCGGGACGCGAACGTCAACGCGGCGCTGCCGGGGGCGGTAAAGCACACCTACCGGGATGTGCGGGAGCTCATCACGTCCGTCAAGGAGCTCCTGAACGCCTCGCCGGTGTGGACGAGCTACGCCTACGACGCCTTGAAGCAGATCGTGCAGGTGACGGACGACAAGAACAACGTCACCACCGTCGCCTACGACAACTTCGGCCGGCGGACTGTCATCGACAACCCCGACACCGGCCGCACCGAGACCCAGTACGACCTGGCCTCCAACGTCACCAAGAAGATCACCGCGAACCTGCAAGCGCAGTCGAAGAGCATCGACTACAACTACGACTTCAACCGCCTGGTGAGCATCACCTACCCGAGCTTCCCGGGGAACAACGTCGCCTACACCTACGGGGCGCCCGGGGCGGCGGGCAACGCCGCCGGGCGCATCACCCGGATCACGAGCCAGATGGGGGTGGAAGAGCGCCTGTACGGCAAGCTCGGCGAGACGGTGTA
>Ga0214472_10002498_pt1 | contig 19765 bp, 14 predicted proteins | sample RVTome_6_FD_207662 | JGI IMG/M metagenome (GOLD analysis project Ga0214472, IMG submission 207662) | Soil microbial communities from uranium-contaminated site in the Upper Colorado River Basin, Wyoming, United States - RVT140D175 | ecosystem: Environmental > Terrestrial > Soil > Contaminated >...
CCCGACGATCCGCGCAAAGGCCGGCGCGCGCATGTCGTCGGCCGTGACCGGCAGGATCAGCCCCAGCTTCGCATCGCGAGTCGCCCGGTTCAGCAGCTTTTCCAGGTGACTGGTTTCCACCGCGCCTAGATCGTGCAACGTGGTAATGCTGCCTGATTGACAGAAATCAGCCATGCCAAGGACTCCCTTTAAGGGTGTGCGAGGAAGAGCACCGCACGCCGGCCGCACGAAGATTGCGTCACGCGTATCAATTTGAGTGTATCGGCGTCCGGCGAGAAGGCAATTCCCCCGCGTGCGGACCGGCGAGCCAACGGACGTGGCCGGCCCGTTGTGCAAGACGCGCGCAGGGGAGCGCCGCGAATTCAATTCCTCGCCTATTTCAGAAGTTCCGGTTCAGAGCGGGCACGCTTCTTTGAAGGGGCATTGCGTGTCAAGTAAATCATTGTTCGGTCCCTTCTTCTATCCGAGCGTCGCCCGGTTGGAGCATGCCTGATTCGTCGCACTGAAAATTCAGCGGCCGTTATTCCGCGGCCGCCGCGCGCGAGCGGAGTTCCGAAACCAATCGAAATACCCTTGGGCGCGGTACCAGTCGGCGGTTTGGCGAATCCGATCGAACAAGGGCGCGGCCGGCTTGAAATCCAGTTCGTCGCGCGCTCGCGCGGCGGAACAAGCCCAGGTGCCGGCCAACGCCTCACGGACTTTATCCAGATTGAGGATGGCGGCCCTGCCGCGCAGCCGCCAGGTGAACTGAGTCGCCGCCGCCGCGGTCCAGGCCAACAGTGGCGGATGATGGAACACGATCACCTTTTCCCGACCGACCGCGGCGCCGATCATTCGACCGAATTCGGCGTACGTCGGCAGGTCTTCCGTGACGGCGAAGTAATACCCTTGGCCGCTCTCCTTCGGCCGATCGCCGCACGGCGCCAGCCGCCGGCCTCGCCCGGCGGCCAGGATGAGCAACTCGGCCAGGTCGGCCGCGTGAATGGAAGAAATGCGGCGGGTGACGTAGCCGGGGATCATGTGTACGCCCCACCGCGCCAACGGCCGAAATATGGCCAGCGAATTCTTGTCGCCTTCGCCGAAGACCAGCGCCGGACGAATGGTCGTGATGGGCACGGCGTGCGCCAGGCTTTGGGCCACCAATTCGCCGGCCCGTTTGCTGCGGCCGTAGTGCGAGACGGGCGCCGGCGGATCCGATTCATCGCGCGGTTTGCCGCCGGACGCCGGTCCGACGGCGGCCATCGAACTGACGTAGACCACAACCGGCGGCGTCGTCCGCGCGGCGCAGGCCGTCAGCAGATTGTGCACGCCGCCTTCGTTCACGGTCATCATCTGTCGGCGGGTCACGGCTTTGACCAGCCCCGCCAGGTGATAGACCACGTCGACGCCGGCAATCACCGGCGATATCGCCTCGCCGTCGGTTACATCCGCCCGGTACAACGTGACGCCCAACGATTCCAGTTGTCGCGTTTCGGAAGTGGGACGGACGACACAAGCGACGTCCTCTCCGCGGCGCAACAAAGCCGCCGCCAGGTGGTGGCCGATGAATCCGCTCGCGCCGGTGATTAACGCCCTGCCCATTGTTGATCGAGTGAAATGACTCGGCTCAATAACCGTACTGATTGCAGTACCCGTGCCAGCGGTCCCGGATGAGTGCGGCCTTTTCCGCCGACAACTGGTGGCGGTTGGGACGATAATCCTTCTGTTGCTTGGTGTACTGGACCAGCGCCGGCCGCACCGCCTCGAATTCCCCCAGATTCAGTTTGCGGTACACCGTTTCGACCTCGCCGACCGGATCGCGGGCGAGATCTTCATAGCGCACGTCGCAGATCGAACCCTCGTCCAGCGCGCCGCGCTGCTCGTGAAAGCCGGTGTACATCCGCTCCAGGCACTCGAAGACGAATTCGTCCAGGTAGTCGCTCCGCGGAATCTGAAACCCTTGCGTGTAGTCCAGCGCCTCCCACGTGCGGCGCGTGGAAGGAAACAAAGCGCACGGATCGCGCACCATATGAACGAATTTCGCCCCGGGGAACAAGCGCGACAACATGGCGACGCGCCCGGTGTGCGGCGGCGATTTCAGAATCAAGCGTTTCTGTTTGCAGTACGTCAGCGCTTTGACGAACCACAGCAACGCGTCTTCAAACGCCTTCACGTCGTCCGGCGCCGCCTGACGCATGTCCAACATTTCCATCCACACGGCCGGATGGTTCGGAAACGCGATCCGTAGATAGGGCGTCGGCGCTCCCAGCGCGCACAGCGCGAATTCGTCCTCCTGCGGATGAGAAAATCCGGCGGCCATGTTGTCCATCGGCCGCTGCTTGGGCGCCATGAACCAGAGCAGCTTCGGCAGGATCCGCCCGCTGATCGCGAAATGATGCGGGGCGCAGCATTCGTACGTGGATGGAAACGCCAGCCGCGGATCGCGCGAGAGCAACTCGTGCATCAACGTGGTGCCGCTGCGCCAGTGTCCGACGATGAAGATCGGCGGTTCGACAATCTCCGTGGCGTCAATCGCGCGGCCGCGCAACAGTTGCTGCAAGCGGGCCAACACCGAATTGCAGCAAGCCGACAGGCTGACCGTGAACACCATTCCGTAACGGTAGGGATGCACGCGGAAGCGATTCCGCTTGAGCAATCGCACAAAATCCCGCACGCGCATCCCGTGCCAAAAACGCATGTGGAGCTGCGAATAAGAATTCCAAGATTGTTTGCCGTTGGACATCAACCGACCGCACGTTGTATCCGAGGAGCCGTTGATCGCTTTACAAGCGGCGACGGCCACAAGGTTCGCGTCGAAACTCTCCTTGACGTTTTGAGGGCTTTCCCAGATTTTTCCGGACTCCCGCCGTGCAATGCATCCGCCCTAAGATTTTGCCGCCGCTTTCATATGCGCGTCAAGGTGGTTCATAAAACCCGTGTCTTGTTACGGACCATGCCACTGACCTTGCAGCCGGCCCCGCAACTCGCCCACACGCTCCGGATACTTTCCGTCCAGATTGTGTCGTTCCTCAGGATCATTGGCGAGATCGAACAGCGCGGCCGATTTAGGGCCGAATTCGCCCGTGGCCAACGCTGTTGGTTCGATCAGCTTCCAGTGGCGGTGAATCACCCAACGGTACAGCAAGCTCGCGGTGGGACGATCCAGATCGGGAACATCGTGCGTGTAGATTTCGCCGAAGATCGCGTCGCGTTCGGCCACGGCAGCGGCGTCCAATAGATCGACTCCCGGCAGGCGCTTCGGTCGGTCCGTGCTGGCGGCGGACAACACGGTCGGCACGAGATCGATGCTGCTGGCCAGATTGAGAGTGTCCCTACGAGGCTCGACGCGCCCGGGCCAGCGGATCATGATTGGCGTGCGGACGCCGCCGTCGTAGGCCGAGCGTTTGCCGCGCGTCCCGCCCACCGCGCCGCCCCCCTGATCGGCCCGCTGCGTCCACCCGTTGTCGCAAATATAGATGACCAGCGTGTTATCGGACAGTCCCTTCTCGTCGAGCCGATCCAAAAGTTGCCCGCAGGTGCGGTCCCACCACTGGCACATGGCAAAAAAACGGGCGACAGTCTCCGCTCGGCCGTCCGCCTGGTTCTCCGCAAGCAATTCGCCGGGCGGATTGTGGGGCAGGTGCGGCATCATCGGCGCGTACCAGAGGAGGAACGGGCGCTTCTCTTCCACGACCCTGTCCAGAAAGTCGAACACCGGCAGCATCGTTTTCCGGCCGATTTGCAGGCCCACGTCGCCGTGCCGTCCGCCGCGCTCAACGTCGCCGTGCGTCATGCCGTGCGTGAAGCCGCCGCTGGTAAAATGCCCTTCCCACCATTTGCCTGACTGAAAACTCAAGTAGCCGGCCGGTTTCAACAACTCCGGCAACCGCGGGTTTTGTTGGAATCGATCGACCATCACCCCCCGCCCGGCGTTGGTTCGCTTGTTTTCAGTCGGGTCGTTACCTATGATTCCGTGCTGGTGCGGATACAGCCCCGTGATCATCGTGGCCAATGAAGGGCGGCACAGCGACGTGGGGACATATCCACGCTCGTATACCAGCGACTGCTCCGCGAGCCGATCGATGTGCGGCGTCTTGATGTCCTTGTGGCCCATGAACGAGTAATCGTCCCAACCTTGATCGTCGGAGATAAGCAACACCACGTTTGGCGGTTGCACGGCAATGGCCGGGGCGACGCGCGCCGTGACCATCACCGCGGCGCAGGCGATCAAAACAAGGGAAAGGATTCTCATGTTGATATGCCGATATGTCTGAACTATTGCGGGGTCGCCAAATGGACAGCGCCACTTTGCTCATTGGTAGCATGGTCAAACTGTTTTGACGGAGCGGCCTCACATCTCACGCGGATTCGCGTTGGGAAGGATCGAGCACGTCGATGCGGACACGCTCGATGCGGCGGCGCGATACTTCGGCCACGGTGATGCGGACGTTGTCCCACACCACCTCTTCGTTCTTGGCCGGGATGCGGCCGAGTTGGTGGAACACGAAGCCGCCGATGGTGTCGAATTCCTCGTCTTCGGGCAGTTCGACATCCATCTGTTCATTGATTTCATCGATGTGCACCCGGGCCAGCGCCTCGAAGCTGCCGTGCCCCAAGGACTTGATCCCCTCGACGTGGTCCTGGTCGTACTCGTCGACGATCTCGCCGACGATCTCTTCCAGCACGTCCTCGATGGTCACCAGACCCGAGACGCCCCCGTATTCGTCCAACACGACGGCCATGTGGTTGCGTGTGCGCTGAAAATCTTGCAGCAGGGCGTCGACTGGTTTGGTCTCCGGGACGAAGTACGGTTTGCGGACCAATCCGGCCAGCGGCCGGTCGTCGCCGCCGTGGTTCATCGCCAGGTGTGGCAACAGGTCTTTGGCGTACAGAATGCCGACGATGTCGTCGCGGTTCTTGTCGTAAACCGGGATGCGGGTCAGCCCGACCTTGGTGACAAATATGAGGATTTCCGACCAGGTCTGGTTGATGTGCAGCGACACCATGTCGGTCCGCGGCGTCATGATCTCCGAGACGTCGGCGTCGCCCAGTTCGATCACGCCTTCGATCATTTCGCGGGCGTCCTCTTCCAACAGCCCCTCGCGGTGGCCTTCGGAGACGATGGTGCGGATTTCGTCTTCGATGGACTCCTCGGTCGGGATGTCCGGCTCGCGGCCGGCCAGCCGATGAAACACGGTATCCACGAAGCGCGCTGTCCAGATCAAGGGAAAAAGTGGCCGCACCAGCCCCCGCCAAAACCGCCAGGTGAAAAACAAAATCGGCTCGGCCCACAGTCGGACGATCGCGCGTGGGATCCAGATTTGCACCGCGGCCACCACCAACCAGCCGGCGACTGCCGCGGCTGCGATGGCGGCGGCAATTGTCCCCGGGGCGGAATCGGACCAATCACCGCGCGCGAAAACCCAATTGGCGGCGGCCGCGATCAGCACGATGTTGGCCAGGGCCTGCAGGCATTCGACGCCCAACGCGACGTGATCGTGCCACAACAGGATTTCTCCCAACAGGTGGTCGCGGCGCCGCCGGCGGCAGAATTCCGCCAATTCGTGGCGAGAGAATTCACGCAGCGATTTGCTGGTGACGGCCGTCAACCCAGTTACCGCCAGGCTGACGCAAGCGATCCAGAGTGTGCTGTCGCCGAACACGAACGGTTATCGCCTCCCGGCTGCGGGTGACCGTTGACGAAGCCCAACTGCGTGTTCACCGTGCCGCGTTTGCGGCAACCTGAAGATTGCCTCGGTCGGGATTTTCTGATTCATGCGCCACCGTTGCTCGTCAAAGCAAGGCGATCCTCACGGCATGCCACACCGAAGCGCCGCAGCCAGTGCGCTTCGCGGCCGCGCATTTCCGCTCGCTCCTGGGGCGTCCCATCTTCGAATCCGGCCAGGTGCAACGCACCGTGTATGACATACAGTAGCAACTCGTCGGCCGACCGCCAGCCAAAGCGCGCGGCCTGACGTGTGGCGGTTTCGGCGCTGACGGCGATTTCTCCTTCCATCCCGTCGTCGCCGGCTTCCATCAGAAAGCTTAACACGTCGGTCGCGTAATCGTGCGCTAGAAATTGCCGGTTCAAGCGCTGAATTTCCGCGTCGTCGATGACGGCCACGTTGATCGTTGCGCGGTGAACGCCTTCGCCGGACAGCACTGAGCGTACGGCCGCGGCCAGCAGCGACTCATCGACCGGCGCGGACGGATATTGACTGATGACCGTGACTTCGATCTGCCGGGCAGACTTTCCTGGATCGTGCGAAGTCATCGAAGTGATGGGCTCAGTAAGATTCACGCCGTTTGCTGGTCCGGGTATTTGACCCGGCCGTGATACACGGCCGTGACGGATTTTACCATACTTTCCTGCACGCGCCGCACCTGTTCCAGCGTCAGATCGCATTCATCGAATTGACCATCCAGCAGGCGTTTGCGGGTAATTTCCTCGATCACGGCCTCAATCCGCGCCGGCGTCGGCTCGACCAGCGTGCGGCAGGCGCTTTCGGCCGCGTCGGCCAACATCAGCACGCCCGCCTCCTTGGTCTGCGGTTTGGGCCCGGGATAGCGGAACGCCGTCTCTTCCACTTCGCTCGAATCGGGGTTCGCCTCCTTTTGGCGGCTGGCCCGCTGATAGAAATATTCGACCAGCGTGGTGCCGTGGTGCTGTTCGATGAAGTCGATAATCTGTTGCGGCAAACGGTGCTGACGGGCCAGGTCGGCGCCGTCTTTGATGTGCGCGATGATGATCAGCGTGCTCATCGTGGGCACCAGCGAATCGTGCCGGTTGTCATCCTTTGACTGGTTTTCGACGAAATAATTCGGCTTGAGCATCTTGCCGATGTCGTGGAAATACGCCCCGACGCGCACCAGCAGTCCCCGGACGCCGATCGTTTCGGCCGCCGCTTCGGCCACGGCCGCCACGTTGATGGAATGGTTGTAGGTGCCCGGCGCGCGGCGGACCAACTCTTGCAGCAGAGGATGCGCCACGTCGCCCAATTCCAACAGGCTCAGATCGGTCAGAACTCCGAACGCACGCTCGACAAACGGCAACAGACCGGTAATCAAGAAACCGGCCACGCAGGTCCACAAGGCATGGCGTGCGGCCAGTTCCAGCAGGGGCCGATCCAACGGCTGCTCGTCCAGCACACCGGCGCCGATGGTGAGTAGAAAGGCGACGACCGCGGCAGCCAATCCCACTTGGATCAGCTTGCTGCGGCTGCGAATGCGCCCCAACAGCAGCACCGCTACCACCACGGTCCCGGTCAACAGCCCGAATCCGCCGGTGGAATGCTGTCCGGTGGTGGCCAGCAGGGCGCAAATGGAAATCGAAACCACCAGCGCCAGTTCGGGCCGATAGGCGATCGCCACGGTCATGCCCAACAGCAACAGCGGGATCATCTCGGCCCGCCACGGGTCGGCCGACATCAGGCTGGCCAACGTCAACGCGGTCGCCGCCAACGCCAGCAGCACCGCGCAGCGGGGCAAGCTGGCCAACAGATCGGGTTCGCGCCGAAAAAGGTAATAGGCCCAGAGTCCGCACATCGCCACGGCCATGCCCAACACGACCAGGGTGCGATTGACGATCGGCCATGACAACGGCGTGCCGAACGTCGCGGCGCGTTCGGTTTGCAGTAAGTCGATTTGCACCTGCGTGAGCGGTTCACCGGCCAGGGCCAGCACTTGTCCCGGTGTGTATTGATCGACGACCTGCTTGACCGCCTCGGCGGCGGCCTGGCTGACTTGGTGGGTGGCCTCTTCGTTGTAGGTCAATGTGGTGGCCGGCAGCCGGCTTTTCAGCCAGTTGAACACGGGTCCGGCCACGGATTCATTAACCAAGTTGGCCGACAGCGCCGTCTTCAGGGCATTGGCCTCGTTGCCAACCAGCACGTCGCGGACCTTGACCAACTGCCATTTTTCCGGCGCTGCGATCGGCCGAACACGGATTTCGGCGACCTCTTGGTTGACGCCGCCGCCGGGGTTCTCAAACTTGTCCAACAGGCCGCGTTGTTCCATATCGGAAAACGACTTCGCGACCGCGGCGTCGAACAGGTCCAGTTTGTCCTGGCCAGCCAGATGTTCGCGAAATCTCTCAAACAACTCCTCCTGCTGTTCCCGACCTGGAAGCGAGCCGTCAGCGGCCCGCGGCACAAAGTCCTGCCATTTCTCTTGATTGACTTCGGAGAACGTGGCCGCGTTGGACAACTCGACGACGGTGTGCCGCAGCAACTCGCGCAGGCGGCGCAGCGGTTCGGGATCCTGGTCGTAGACCAGCGGCGATCCGCGCCGCGCCAGTTCCCGCGCTTCCAGCGTTTTTTGATGATTGATCCTCTCAAAGGCGACCCGTGCCGTGATGTCACGCGGCGGCACGTAACCGATGCGATAGGGCAGCGAGGGAAACCAGGGATGGACGACCAGCGACATCACCACGGCCGCAGCCAAGAAGACGCCGACACGCGCCAGCACGTCCTCGCGGCGCAACAGTGCCGCAGTGCGGCGCAGGTGGCCCGGCGGCAGCTTGAGCGCGGCCACTCTTTGCGAACGCTTCGTTTTCTGGGCGGCGTTGGGCATAGGGTCCTGTCTGGGAGTCGTTTACCGGCGTTTGCGCGAGACGGGTTCGTAGGCGCGGACGATTTCTTGCACCAGCCGGTGTCGGACAATGTCCGCGCCCGTCAGCCGCACTTGCGTGACGCCCTCGATTCCCTTCAAGCGCGCCAGCGCGTCGACCAGACCGCTGCGGCTGTGCGAGGGGAGGTCGATCTGCGTGATGTCGCCCGATACGACGGCCCTCGATCCGCGGCCCATCCGCGTCAGGAACATCTTCATCTGCGAGACGGTCGTGTTTTGCGCTTCGTCCAAAATGATGAACGCCTCGTTGAGCGTGCGGCCGCGCATGTAGGCCAGCGGAATGACTTCGATGATATCCTCCTCCGTGTAGCGCTTGATCAATTCGTGGTCGACCATCTCACGCAACGCGTCTTTCAACGGACGCAGATACGGATTGATCTTGGCCTCCAGATCGCCAGGCAAAAAGCCCAAGTTTTCGCCGGCCTCGACCGCGGGGCGGACCAATACGATCTTGCGAACCTGCTGCTGCTTGAGGCACTGCACCGCCACGGCCACGGCCAGGTACGTCTTGCCCGAGCCGGCCGGACCGGCGCAGAGCACAAGATCATGGCCCGTCATGGCATCGACGTAGCGTTTTTGTCCAGGCGAGCGCGGCGTGATCTTGCGGTTGGCCGATAGCACTTCGATGGCCGCGGGGGTCGCGTCGCCGTTGACCACGCTGGCGACGACTCGCTGCACCTCGTCGGGTTCCAAGTTTCCCTGGCGGTGGACGATCCGTTTCAACTGTTCCAATACCTCGGTCGCGCGCGCCACGGCGGTTTCGCCGCCTTGGATATGGATCTGATCGTCGCGAGCCGCGATGTCGACGCCCAGCGCGTCGCGGATCGCGCGGAGATGCTGGTCGCGTACGCCAAACAGTGCCAACATGGCTTTGGCGTCCAGCACGGAAACGGTTTGTTTGATCATCAAGGATAACGCCGGCTTATCAACCGGCGCAATAGAAATGCCAAACGCCTGCCGCGTAGTTTCATTTATACTCAAAGATCGGTCGGCTGAAATAGCTCGGCTGGCGGAAAAAATGACAAGTGCTTTTCAGATAAGAGGTTACGCAGATAACTTCCCTCAGCCAGCGGGGGGGCCGATCACGCCACGACACCTTTGGTAGTATAGCCTTCCGAGAGGCCCTCCCGGCGGCTGCCGACGGGAACCGGCGGAGTTTTCACTGCTCATCCCTGGGCGTCACGGCCGGATCAATCCACCCGCCCAGCACAGGTAGGCCACGGGAGCGGCCATTAAAATGGAGTCCACCAAGTCCAGGACGCCGCCGAAGCCGGGCAACCATCCACTGGAGTCCTTCCGGCCGGCGTCGCGTTTCAGCAGGCTTTCGGCCAGATCGCCGAATATCCCGGCGCTGCCGACCATTAGCCCGTAAGCCAGCCATCGCCACGCAGCCAACTCACGCGGTGGCGAAGGCAGCATCGCCGGCAACAGCCACTCGATTGCCAGCCCCGCGCCGATGCAGGCCAGCAGCAGCGCTCCGATCGCGCCCTCAATCGATTTGCCCGGGCTGAGCGTCGGCGCCAGCTTACGACGAAACACGCGGCCGCCCAGCAGTCGCCCCAGGCCGTAAGCGCCGGTATCTCCCAATTTGACGACGATCAACAGCGAGGCAATTGCCGGAATGCCCTGCGCGCCGCCACCCCGCATTCGCAATTGGGCCAGAAAACTCGTGAGCAGGCCTACGTACAATAGCGCCAGCGACGTTGCGGCCAGCCGGCCGATCGACTCGCCCGGCCGGCGAAACCGCGCCATTTCCGTGGCGAACGCCAATAGCATCGCGGCGCACAGCGCGATCGCAGGCGGTCCCCAGGCGCCCAACGAGTGATGGAACCCCAGCGCCGGGACGCACCAGACGGAGAGCACGATCGACACGTTGCCCACATACACAACCCCGTCCCACAGGTCGTGCCCCGCGGCGCGGGCCAAGGAGATGAATTCCTGCGAGGCCAAAACCGTGATGACCAACAATACAGGCAACGTGACCCACACGCCGGGCGGCTGGCGATTGTGCTCCCAGGCGGCCAAGGCCGCCACGACCACGATCAGCGTGGCACCCAATAACAGTCGCCAGCGCAACACGTCAGGGCCGTCCCCCCGGGCTGAACGAACGAGGAAATGCCACGGCAGGAGGTGGATTGAAATCCGAAATTCGAATCTCGAAATCCGAAACAAATTCGAAATGATAATGACCAAATGCCAAAAACGCCGCGGAATTACCCATCTGTTTTGAACATTCGAAATTGGTCATTCGGATTTGTTTCGGATTTCGGATTTCGTGCTTGTGTTTTCCTGTTTTGGATTTCTCAGGCATCCGCCACCGCCGCCGCGTCGTCGTTGAGGCCGCCGAAGCGCCGCTCGCGGGCGGCGAAATCGCGAATCGCCTGGTGCAACTCGGCGATGCCAAAGTCGGGCCAGCAGCGGTCGCTGACCCAGATCTCGGCGTAGCTGATCTGCCACAAGAGAAAATTGCTGAGTCGCATCTCGCCGGCGGTGCGGATCAGCAGGTCCGGGTCCACCATGCCGGCGGTGTAAAGATGTGCCGCGATCCGTTGCTCATCGACTGCCGCCGGATCGAGATTTCGCTCCAACGCCTCACGGACCACGCCACGCACGGCGTCGGTCAGTTCGGCGCGGGCGCCGTAGTTGACCGCCAGACAAAGCCGCAAGCCCGTGTTGCGGCTGCTGAACTGAATGGTCTTGTCCATTTCCGCTTGTACTGGGGCCGGGATGCCGTCGCGGCGGCCGATGACGCTGAGCGAGATGTTTTCTCGCTCTAGCGTGGTCCGCTCCTCGATCATGTACTGCTGGAGCAGGTGCATGAGGAAGTCGAGTTCCACGGCCGGCCGCTTCCAGTTTTCGCTGGACAGGCAATAGAGCGTCAATTGACCGATGCCCAATCGGGCGCATTCCTCGGTGATGTTCCGCACGCTGGCCACGCCGTGCCGGTGTCCTTCGATCCGCGGCAGTCCTCGGTTTTGCGCCCAACGGCCGTTGCCGTCCATAATCACGGCAATATGTTGAGGACGCGCAGCGGCCGGCACGTCGAGCGTATCGGCATCAGCGTGAGTGGAGGTGGGCGACATCTGAGTCCGCGAAGAGCATCAACTAGCTGTGATTATCCGTAACCCGAAGCGTAAGCGAGGTATATCACGGGCCGTCCCTCGCTTACGCGTCGGGTTACGATCCGCGCACTATTTTGGGCAAAAAAACGGGGTGGCACGCCCAGAATGGGCGTGATTAGCGCGGCTTTCGACACGCCCATTCGGGGCGTGCCACCCAATTTGGTCGAGTTTTTGCACTAACGAATCTACTCTTTATGTGCCACCCCGTGAATTCCTACGGCGAGACGACCGCCAAAAATCCGCGCGTCAGGATGGTCTGGTCGCGGTCGGGGCCCACCGAAACGATTTCCACGGGACGTTCTATGATTTCGCTCAGCCGGTCCAGGTATTGTTGAGCCGTGCGAGGCAGATCGTCCATTTCTCGTACGCCGGTCAACTCCTCTTCCCAGCCGGGCAGCGTTTCGTACACCGGTCGCGCCGCGCGCAGGTCGTCCACGTGGCTGGGAAACACGCTCTCTCGGCGTCCATTGATCTCGTACGCGGTGCAGATCTTGATTTCCGGCAGTCCGCTCAATACGTCCAGCAGCATGACCGAAAGCACGTCGATTCCGCTCAGGCGGGCGGTGTAACGGACCGCCACCGCGTCGAACCAGCCGCAGCGGCGCGGCCGGCGGGTCACCGTGCCGTATTCGTTGCCGCGATCGCGGAGATATCGGCCCGTCTCGTCGTCCAACTCCGTCGGAAACGGCCCACCGCCCACGCGGGTGCTGTAGGCCTTGACGACGCCGATCACGCGGTCGTGATACCTTCCGGGAACTCCCGACCCGCTGGCGATGCCAACTCCGCTGCTGTTGCTGCTGGTGACATACGGATAAGTGCCGTGGTCCACGTCCAACAACGCGCCTTGGGCGCCTTCGAACAGCACCCGCTTGCCCGCTTCCAGGGCGTCGAGCAACAGCGTCGTGGTGTCGGCCACGTGTGGCTTCAACCTAGCTGCGTATTCGGCGTATTGCTTTGTGATCCGCGCCGGATCCAACGGCTCGATCCGCTTGTCGCCGGCCAACAGGGCGATTGCTTGGTTCTTGTGGGCGACAATCTGTGCGACGCGCGCCGGAAACGAATCTCGGTACATGTCGCCCAGTCGGATGGCGTCGGTCCGGCCGACCTTGTCGCGGTAGCAGGGTCCGATGCCGCGCATCGTGGTGCCGATCGCCTCGCGGTCCGACGCGCGGCCCTCGCCCAGTCGGTCCTCTTCGAAGTGCCAGGGGAAGATGACGTGCGCGCGATCGCTGATGATCAGATTCTCGCCGACCTGAACGCCGCGCGCCTTCAACCCGTCGATCTCTTCCAACAGGCTGGCCGGATTGACGACCACGCCGCCGGTGACCACGCAGCGGACGTCCGGGCGGAGGATGCCGCTGGGTATCAAGGAGAGTTTGTACGTCTGGCCGCCGGTGACCACGGTGTGGCCGGCGTTGGCGCCGCCTTGATAGCGAACCACCAGATCGTGGCGTTCGGTCAGCAGATCGACGATCTTCCCCTTGGCCTCATCGCCCCACTGCAAACCAATGACACATGTGCCGGGCAAATTCTCAACCTCGGGTGTTCAGGTCGTTCGACGATGTCGGACGTGCTGCGGTGGGTTTCTGCCCTTCGCCGGACAAATGACCGAATGAAACACGCCTCCTGCGGCATCAGGGGAGGCGCCCCGACACGGCTGCCAAACCCATCAATGTATGTCCGCCGGCTTGGGGGTCAAGTGCCGCGGGGCCGTTTGGTTCGGGCCACACCTTGGGCGAATATTTACGCGGGCATGCCTTTAACCAGTTAGGGAAACGGCCTTTACGCCAACAGCTCCGGCACCACCCGCGCGCCGGTGACCTGATGGTCACTGAGGCTGTCTGCGCGGCCTTCGTGGGGATAGGTGAGCCGGCGGTGATCGATGCCCAGGGCGGCCAGCAGGGTGGCGTGAAGATCGTGGATGGTCACGATGTCGCGGACCGCCTGGTAGCCGAAGGGGTCGGTCTCGCCATGCACGTAACCGCCGCTGAAGCCGCCGCCGGCCAGCCACAGCGAGAAGGCGTGGCGGTTGTGATCCCGCCCGTCGTCGTCCTGCGAGATCGGCAATCGGCCAAATTCCCCCGCCCAGATGACTATGGTTGAGTCCAGCAGGCCCCGCTGCTTCAAATCGCGCACCAGCGCGGCGCTCGGTTGATCGGTGCGGGCACAAAGTCCCTTGAGACTTTCGGCGTTTTTGCTATGTGTGTCCCACGGCTGCCCTTCCAGGAAGATTTGCACAAACCGCACGCCCCGCTCCACCAGACGGCGGGCCAACAAGCAGCGGCGTCCGTAGTCGGCCGTGGTCGGATTGTCCAGCCCGTACAGCCGCCGCGTCGAGGCGGTTTCGCGAGAGAGATTGACCGCTTCGGGGACGGCCGTCTGCATCCGCGCGGCGGTCTCGAAGTTGGCGATACGCGCCGCCAACTCATTATTGCTTCCGTGCCGCGCGGCGTGATCCGTGTTCAGCGCCTTGAGTAAATCGAGCTGTCGCCGCCGCGCGCCGGGAGTTATGCCCTCGGGTGTGTTCAGGTGCAGCACCGGCGAACCGTCGCGCTGAAAGCGGGTTCCCTGGAAACTGGCCGGTAGCCAACCCGAGCTCCAGTTGCGCACGCCGTCGATTGGCAAGCCGTTGTCGGCCAGCACGACGTACGACGGCAGGTCGCGGTTTTCCGATCCCAGGGCGTACAACACCCACGATCCCCACACGGGCCGGCTTGCGATGATCCGCCCGGTGTGGATCAGCCGTAAGGCCGCCTCATGATCGACGCTTTCGGTGGTCATCGAACGGATCAGCGTCAGATCGTCCACTACGCCGGCCGTGTGCGGCAGCAATTCGGAAAGCTGCATGCCGGATTGTCCGTGCGGGCGGAACTTAAACGGCGAGGCCAGCAGGTTGCCCTGCTTCGTGTGAAAGTGGACCTCCAACTCGTCTGGGTGAGGCTGGCCGTGCCGCCGGGTCAGTTCCGGCTTGGCGTCGAACAGATCCATCTGACTGGGACCGCCATGTTGGAACAGACAGATCACGTTTTTGGCTTTGCCCCAGCCGGGATGGTTCAAGAACGTATCGTCGGGCGGAGTCGAATCCCTTTCGCCGGCGTTGCCGATGCGCTCGTCGGCCAGCAACGACGCCAGTGCGATCCCGCCCAGGCTACCGACGTAATTGCCCAGGAATCGGCGGCGGTCGATCTGCCAGGTGTTGCTGTGACGGTCAATCATATCAGTCAGAGGGAAACACTGCTGGACAAGCCAGCAGTGGCACCCGCCTTTTTAGCAGGCTCTGGTGGCCCTGCGGTTAAACGAGCGTGGTTTTGTCGGGTTCAATTCTCATTCCACGTACAAAAACGCGTTGCTGGCCAATAGCGCCCGGCAGAAGTCGACCCAGGCGTGCTGGTGCGGGTCGCTGGCGTCAGCATATTCGGCCTGTTGTTCACGCAGGAATCTCAAGGCGGCGGTGCGTTCAGATTCCCGGGGTCCGCGTCCCAGCACCAACAGGAACGCCCGGGCGACGCGGTCCGCGGGGTTCGACCCGGTCTCCTTGCTAACTCGGTCCGCCAGTGCCGCGGCGCAGCGGTCGACGAAATCTGAATTCAACAGCGTCAACGCTTGCAGCGGTGTGGTCGACGTGGCGCGACGCGTGCAATTAGTCACGACCGCCGGCGCGTCGAACACATCCAACATGCTCAGCACCTGGCTGCGACGCTGTTGCAAATAAATGCCGCGCCGCGACGCGCCGTCGACGTCCGCGCTCACCACGACTTCGCCGGTTGCCAGCCGCTCGGTGGGCACATAAGGTCCACCGGCGCGGCGGTCGAGACGGCCGCTGGCGGCCAAGCAGGCGTCGCGCACGCAGTCGGCGTCCAAACGGCGCAAGGGGAATTTCCAGAGCAGCCGGTTTTGCGGATCAACGTGCTTTGCTTCCGATTGCGATGCGCTCGCCTGACGATAGGCGCCCGAGTGCAGAATCATCCGGTGCAGCGATTTCACGCTCCATCCGCCGGCGATAAACTCCGCGGCCAGAAAGTCGAGCAACTCCGGATGCGACGGCGCGGCGCCGGTCAAACCCAGGTTGTCTGGGGTCGCGACAAGGCCCCGCCCGAAATACCGCTGCCAGATGCGATTGACCGTGATCCGCGCCAGCGTCGGGTGCCGCGGGTCGGTAATCCAGCGGGCAAATTCCGCTCGGGCGTTTTGTGTGTGCGCTACAGAACCATCCGGCGCAGGTGACGCCACCGAATAGAGATTGCCCTCGGTACACAGCACGGCCGGCACGCCGGGCGCGGCGACCGTGCCGGGCGACTGGTAATCGCCGCGGAGTAAAAGATGGTGCGGTTTGGTCGCGGCCGTGGATTCAAACAGGAATGAAATCCGCTCCGGATCCGGCGGTTGATCGCCCTGGCGGTCGGCGACCGAATCCAATTCGGCCCGCGCATCAACCTCGGCCACGCGCTCGTTTGGTTTCAGCCACTGGTCCAGATTGTAGGCCGAAGCGAAGATCGCTTGCAGCCGGTAGTACTCCAACTGCGAGATGGGCTCGAACTTGTGATCGTGACAACGGGCGCATTGCACGGTCAGGCCCAGCAATGCCGAGCCGACGATCTCGACGGCGCCTTCGATCACCGACACTCGATCGACGTGCCGTTCCAATGGGTTGCCGTCACTCTCGCCGGTGCCGTCTTGGGCGTTGCGCAAGAAATGCGTGGCCACCAGCGGCCCAATCATGTCGGGCGTGATCTCGCCGCCGTGCTCGTAGCCGACCAACTGGTCGCCGGCCAATTGCTCGCGGATGAATTGATCGAACGGTTTGTCTTCGTTGAACGATCGGATGACGTAATCGCGGTACCGGTACGCCAAGGGCCGGTCCGTGTCGGCATGAAAATAGCCGTTGGAGTCGGCGTACCCCGCCACGTCCAGCCAGTGCCGACCCCAGCGCTCTCCGTAATGAGAACTGGCCAGGCAGCGCTCGACCATCCGCTCGTAGGCGTCCGGCGCGGGATCGGCCAGATACGCGGCGATCTCTTCGACCGTCGGCGGTAGTCCGGTCAGATCGAATGCCACTCTGCGCAGCAGCGTCGCTCGGTCGGCCGGCGGCGAAAACGAAAGGCCGGCTGAGCCAAGTTGAGCCGACAGGAACCGGTCCATGTGGTTGTGGACAGCGGCCTCTTCGTCGATGTCGGGTACCGGCGGTCGTACCAGCGGCCGAAAGGCCCAGTGATCGATTTCATCCGACTGCCGGGCAGCGCCGGGCGGCAATCCGACGGCGCCTTGTTCGATCCACTGCCTGAGGAGCGTTTTCTCCTCGACCGCAAGCGGATCGTCGGGCGGCATTTCCTCGTCCGCCACGCGCCGCCACAGCAGGCTCGCGCTTGGATCGCCCGGTATGATCGGCGGGCCGCTTTCGCCGCCGCGCGCCAATCCGGCGAGCGTGCTCAAGTTCAGCTCGGCTTCATGTTTGGCCGGGCCGTGGCACTTCACGCAGCGCTGGCGCAGCAGTGCTGACACATCCAGATGCGACGGATTCGCCGGCGACGGCGTTTCGGCCGCTAACCGCGAACTCGACAGCGCGGCCGCTAGAAAAAAGACGATGGAGAGCCGGAATCCATTGGAAACCATTGATGTATGAAACTGAAATCGCACCCCGAAGTCAAGCAATCCGTGCGGCCACGTCTCACCGCATCGCACGGCGCGCCCCGCAGTGGCGCACCGCGACGCGGTGGTATGACGGCATGGTCGCACTGTTGGTGGTTTTCGCGATCGCACACTCGATTTTCAAACACGGCGAAATCGCAATGTAAAAGGCGCGATAGTTGCACATCTCAAAGAGTTGCTCCGTCACGTTAGAACCGCTCGCAGGAATGAGCAGGAGGTGCGGCATGTACGTCGAACTGCCCAGAGAAGAAGAGGCCGTGATAGTCGAATTGGTGCGCGCCAGAATCCGTGAACTCGGTCCTGAAATTCGGCGGTGCCGGGATCATAAATACGCACTGCAATTGAAAGCCGATCTGCACACGCTCCAGCGCCTACTGCAACGCTTGCACGAGTCGGAATGGGAAGTGACTTGAGACGCGTTCGGCCGGAAGGGCGCGCGGCCGATTTGTCGCCTTGGCAGCGTGACGTCCAGTGGGTCGCCGTTGAAAGTATATCCAATCAAGCTCAAACATCCTTGAGGAAGACGTCATGATGGGCGCGACGGCGAACCCGGCCGCAAACCGAAGGCCCGAGGCCGGCTATCAAGAAACTGTCAGGCTGTTGGCCGACCCGGCCGCTTATGCGGAGCGTCCGCGGCGCGTGGAGCTGGTGGAAACGCACATCTCGTGCGTTTTCCTCACGGACCGGCGGGCGTACAAGTTGAAAAAACCGGTGCGATACGAGTTTCTTGACTTCACGACCGCCGACCGGCGCCGGCACGCCTGCCAAGAAGAGGTGCGTCTGAATCGTCGTCTGGCCCCACACGTCTACCGACGCGTTGCGCCGGTCACCATCGACGACCACGGCCGGCTCGCGTTGGACGGCCGCGGGCGGAGCGTGGATTGGGTGGTCGAAATGTGCCGACTGCCGGCCGACGCGATGCTCGACCACTTAATCCGTGCTGGCCGATTGACCGACGAAGGGATTCAACAGCTTGCCGTCGTCTTGACCGCCTTTTACCAACAGGCGCCCCCGCTGACGCTGCGCCCCGGACAGTACCGCTGCGGAATTGAGTCGCACGTGCTGGCCAATCTTGACGAATTGCTCTCGCCGGACCACCAATTGCCGGCCATCGCGGTTCGACGTGTCCATGCCGGGCAAATGCGATTATTGAAGCTGGCGCCGGAAGCGCTCGACCAGCGCGTCTGCGACGGACGAATCGTCGACGGGCACGGCGACCTGCGTCCCGAACACGTCTGTCTGCTGTCGCCGCCGGTGGTGTACGACTGCATTGAATTCGATCCGCTGCTGCGTCAGATCGACGTCGCGGACGAACTGTCATTTTTTGCCATGGAATGCGACCGTTTGCATGCCCACGACGTCGGCCGTCAGGTGATCGCCGAGTACTGCCGGGCGAGTCACGATGATCCGCCGGCGCCGTTGATGGACTTCTACAAGTGCTACCGCGCGTGCGTGCGGGCGAAGGTCGCCGCATTGCGCGGGAGGCAAATATCCGGCGTGGCCGCCGCGGAGGCGCGATCCGAAGCGCGGGAATATTTGCAACTGGCGGACCGGTACGTAGCCGGGTTGGGGCGGCCGGCGCTCGTCGTGGTGCGCGGAATCAGCGGGACCGGAAAATCGACCCTGGCCCGGTCGATCGCCGAAGCCTTGGGCGCCCAGTGGTTGTCGACCGACGTCATTCGCCGCGAACTGCTCGGCCGCAGCCGGCGGGAGGCCGCCTATGGCCAGGGTATTTATACCGACGAACGCCGCCGGCACGTTTACCAGGAAATGAATCGTCGGGCGGAGATGTCGCTTTCCGAGCGGGTGCCGGTCGTGATGGACGGCACGTTTCTGTCGACCGCCGCGCGACGTGAAGCAGTGGCCTTGGCCGAGCGTCACGGGGCGGTCGCCTTGATGGTGCATTGCCACTGCGCCGACGATTTGGCACGCCGGCGAGTCGAAATGCGCCGCCAGCGGAAAAGTAGTCCGTCGGAGGTTCGCCCCGAATTGCTGGCCGTGCAGAAAATCAGCGAACAGTCTGACCCGCCGGGTGTTTTCTCGACGGACGTGGACGCGTCGGAATGTCTCACCGCGCAGTCGGCCGTCGTGCTACGCGCGCTGCGTCAGCTCGACCCCGTCAGCGGCTGGGGGCGAACACCAGACTAATGGCCGCTGGGAAGTATTACATTATTACGCGGGCCTCGCACCGCAACGTCATGTCGCAATTGATAAGAATCGAGAATTGTTTAGCCGCAAGCCGGGCACCGCCGTCAGGTGTTCGGGGCTGCGCGTCTTACGGCATGTGCTACGTCTTCGGCGCGTTCGACGGGCGCGCACGCTGCTGGAGCCTGCTGAAAAAGTCGCTGGTTGGCAATCGAGGCAAATAAACGGGTGCCACTGCTGGCTTG